>OGPC01001082.1_pt1 | contig 19860 bp, 20 predicted proteins | sample 1552911 | NCBI WGS metagenome assembly OGPC01 (sample SAMEA2580248, study PRJEB22360) | human gut metagenome | biome: human gut; feature: human-associated habitat; material: faeces | place: Denmark | collected 2008/2010 | reverse complement strand
GCCACGGGGCGGGGCGCCTCGTGGAAGCCGGCCTGCACGGACCAGGCGTCAACGCCGTGGGCCTCGACGATAGGGATGAGCTCGAGGGTGTCGGCGATGCGGTTGCCGTCGGGCATGAGGTCGTCGGCGGAGATGCGCACGAGAATCGGCATGTCGTCGCCGCAGGTCTTGTGAATCTCGTCGATGATCTCGCAGAGGAAGCGGGCGCGGTTCTCGGCCGATCCGCCGTACTCGTCGGTGCGGTGGTTGGAGTACTTGGAAAGGAAGCGCATCACCATGTAGCCGATGCCCGCGTGGATCTCGATGATGTCGATGCCGGCATCCTTGCAGCGGCGGGCGGCCTGGCCGTACTGCTTTACGACCTCGGCGATCTCCTCTTTGGTGTACTCGCGCTCGGGCATGCCCACGAACGGGCCGGAGGGCACGTCCTTGGAAGGAGCGTAGGACAAAAGCGGATCATCGCCAGAGGCGCGCCACTCGTAGCACAGCTGCAGCTGGGCGGCCACCTTGGATCCGTGCTTGTGGCACACCTCGGCGATGCGCTGGAAGCCGGGGATGAACTCATCGTCCCAGCATCCGCAGGCGCCGGTGGTCGTGTGGTACTTCGGCTCGGTGCCGAAGCAGTCGCACACATAGCACGACCCGATCTCGATCAGGCCGGCATGGCCCTTTGCGCGCTGCTCGTAAAAGTCCACCAAGTCATCGGTCACGTGGTAGTTGTCCACCTTCTCGATGGTCATCGGCAGCATCACGAAACGGTTGCGCAGCTCGACATTGCCGATCTTAAACGGCTCCACCAGTTTCTGGTACTTCGCCACGGCTAAACTCCTTTCAATTACTTCCCCACAGGTTTCAAGGGTATTAGGTATGATTTCAAGCTTTTGACCATGTTGTCTTCTCATGATCCTCGCATTTGGAAATCTCTACCCAATTTGACTTGCTTTGTCCGCCTTTCAAAGCGCCGACCGAGCTGAAGTCTCCTCGTGACTCTTATTCTACGGAGATTGCTTTGCTTTACGATGGACAGATTTATCTATCTGTGTAGTACTTCATAGGCAAATCTTCATCATCCATAGGCATTTGCCGCATAAGTAGTCGTTTTGACCCCGTTAAATAGGCGCAACTAACCGAACCATCGGCATTTCCATTGCACATTTCGATTTATCTGTCCCATATTTTGTCGAAAGATCCTATAATGGGCGCAACGGAAGAGAACCGAAGGAGGAACCCATGAACGCGCTTTCCACCATGCTGCTCATCTCCGACGCCTTCGTGGAGCTGTGTGACGAGATGCCCTTGCGCAAGGTGTCTATCAGCGACATCGTCGAGCGCACGGGGAAGAACCGCAAGACCTTCTACTACCACTTCGAGAACAAGGACCGCCTCATCATCTGGATCTTCCGCTACGACATGGGCCAGTGCTTAAAGCAGCATTTCTCCGAGTCGGTGCTCCTCTACGACGACGATCCGGAGGATCCCACCTCGCGATTCCCCTACTATATTACTCAGAAGTCCGGCGTGCGCTCGCTCGATCACGCGGAGTTCTTCCAGTGCTTCGCCGAGGTGTTGGAGGGCCGGCGCAACTTCTACCGCCAGGCGCTCGTGGACAACGGCCCCTACTCGCTGCGCAACTACCTGTACGCGCTGTACCTTGAGGCCATGAAGCGGGACATCGACATCATTTTGTCCAACCGCTACCTGCCGAAGGACAACATCGACTTTCTGGCCGAGTTCTACACCTGCGCGTTTCTGTACTACTTCATCCGCAAGTGCGACCAGCCCGGCGCCGATCGGCTGACCGGGCAGGCCGGCCCCTTCGCCAACATCATCCACAGCTCCCTTGAAAACGAGATCAAGGAAGCCCAGATGCGGCGGAATTTGTAGCTCGCCGAAGCACCCTCGAAGGCGTGCTGCCCTTCCACAATCCCTTCCATAGCTTTTGCCTATTTTCCATTGGAAATTTTCGGGCGGTTTCTATTGGACGAACCTCAAGACGGGCTGTCAAACTGTTCACCAGGGTATACGCGCCCGCGCGATGGCGCGGACATACGATCATGAGGAGGCTCTATGGGCAAGTTGACCGACGAGGAGTTCCGCGATTTCCTGAAGACCTGCCGCGAGCTGGCGGAAGGCCCCTTCGAGGAGATGCAGCGCGAGGTGGAGGTCACCAACAAGTTCCCCCAGGAGTTCATCGACCTGGCCCGCGAGAACAACCTGTACCGCTACGCGCTGCCCGAACAGTACGGCGGGTGGGGCTTCACCGAGAAGGAAATCCTGCAGGTGCAGGAGGAGTTCTCCCGGGGCCCTGGCGGCATGCGTATGCACCTGCACTACGCCGCCGACCTGAACTGGCGCATCCTGGACGACTACGGCACAGACGAGCTGAAGGCCGCCTACATGGACAAGTTCGCCGATAAGACCATCTTCACCTGCTTCGCGCTCACCGAGCAGACCGGAGGCACCGGCGCCGATGTGCACACCACCGCTGTGAAGGACGCGGATGGCAATTACATCCTGAACGGCGAGAAGTGGCTCATCTCCCACACCGACGTGGCCCAGTTCGCCTACGTCATCGCCGTGACCGATCCGGACAAGGAAGGCGACGAGCGCTTGAGCGCGTTTTTCGTGCCCATGGCCGCCGAGGGCTTCGAGCTCGTGGACATGCCCCACATGATGGGCTGCCGCGGCGCGGGCCATGCCGGCTTCAAGATGACCGACGTGAAGCTCGAGCCGAAGTACCTGCTCGGCAAGGAAGGCCAGGGCATGGAAGTGGCCATGCACTCGCTGGCCATCTCCCGTGTGCACATCGCCGACTCGAACCTCGGCATGTGCCAGCGCATGCTGGAGATGAGCCTCGCCCGCGCCAACGATCGCGTCACGTTCGGCAAGCCCATCGCCACGCGCCAGATGATCAAGCGCGAGATCGCCGAGATGCAGACCAATGCCGTCATCAAGGCTGCTATCAAGGTTTCTGCTGAGACCGGCAAGATGATCACGCCTCACATCATGATTCCTCTGGTTGGCGAGGTCAAGGAGCTGAAGTTCGTCAAGGACGTTGTTGTCAAGACGGCTGATGCCCTGATCGCTGCTGCCGGCGTTGACATGAAGTATGAGGTCGGCACCATGATCGAGATTCCCCGTGCAGCCCTGACTGCCGGCGAGATCGCCAAGGAAGCTGACTTCTTCAGCTTCGGCACTAACGACCTGACCCAGATGACCTTCGGCTTCAGCCGTGACGACGCTGCCAAGTTCCTGGGCGCTTACTACGAGAACAAGATCTACGAGAGCGATCCGTTCCAGCATCTGGACCAGATCGGCGTTGGCAAGCTGGTCAAGATGGCTGCTGCTGACGGCCGCGCCACCAACCCGAACCTGGGTCTGGGCATCTGCGGCGAGCACGGCGGCGACCCCTCCAGCGTTGAGTTCTGCCACAATGTTGGTCTGGACTACGTCAGCTGCTCTCCCTTCCGTGTTCCCATCGCTCGTCTGGCCGCTGCTCAGGCTGCTATTAAAAATCCACGCGCTTAAGTCACGTAGATTTTTACAATTAAATGTGGATTACGATAAGGCTTGTTCTTATCGAAATTCGCGTGGCTGCGTGCTTTGGCCGAAGCAATGGAAAGACCTGACAGTTAAGGTCGTTCTATAAATCATAGCAAGCCCCTAATCGCTGTACTACAGTGGTTAGGGGCTTTTTTTAGGCAAAAATGCCCTTTGGGTACATTTTCAGCAAAAAGTATACGATTTTTGGGTACATTTTTGGGGTCAAATCGGGGTACTTAAGAGCTATCAAAAAACCGCAGGAGTACGCAGCATGACGAGGAAAACATCGCCTGCTTACAGAGCAAGCAAAGAGGAAACTATTCCAATAAATAAGTTGCATCCCTTTTCCAATCATCTGTTCCATATCCGCCATGATCTGGAATTCAGTGAATTGGTAGACAGCATTTCAGAGAGCGGCATCATTACGCCCATCATCGTCAGACCAAAGGTTGGTGTCGGCTATGAAGTGATAAGCGGACATCGCAGGTGGGAGGCTTGTAAAGAACTCGGCATCGAAAGCATCCCTGCCAGAGTGGAATACATAGACGATGACGAAACCACGATTCTGATGGTCAACAGCAATATCCAGCGTGAGCATGTGCTGCCAAGTGAGAAGGCGTTTGCTTATAAAATGCGCATGGAAGCGTTGAAACATCAAGGACGAGCAACTTTGGGACAAGTTGTCCCAAAGTTAAAGTACAATAGGTCGGAAGCGGTAATTGGCGAAGAAGTAGGGGAAAGCTACAAGCAAGTACAACGCTATATTCGATTGACCTACCTGATTCCATCTATTTTGCAAATGGTCGATGACGGTCGCATTGCATTCAACCCAGCGGTCGAAATCTCCTATATGACAGGGGAACATCAGACATGGCTCAAAGAAGAAATGGATATGTGTGATGCTACACCGTCTTTGGTTCAGTCTCGAACACTAAAAGACATGAGCCGAAATGGAACGCTGACGGAGAATTACCTGCATACCCTACTGACAGAAGAAAAGCCGAACCAACGGCAAAAGTTCTTTCTGAATCAGTCTGATGTGCAACAGTACTTCCCATCCAACTATACACCGCAGCAGATGCAGAATGTCATCATTTCGCTGCTGCGGAATTGGGAGCACAAGCGCTCCAGCCGCCAGCGCCCACAGCGTGAGGACGAACTGGAAAGATAAATCAAGAGTACAATATGCCCGGTGTGACAGAGCAGGAAATCGCCCAAGCGAAGCAGATGAATCTGTACCAGTATATGCAGCTGTGTGAGCCGGACAACTTCAAACCGGAAGGACCCGGACAATTCCGCCACAAAGGGCACAGTTCGTTGACCTTTGCAGAGGATGGTTCGTGGACGTACTTCAAAACGAAAGATACCGGCCGCACCGCGCTGAACTATCTCATAGAGGTTGAAGGCGTTTCGTTTGTAGAAGCGGTGCGGGAAATCAATCGGATACAGGGCGGTGTCCGTCCTTCTTTCCAACCTGTAAAAGCACCCCCACCCCCTGCCGAGAAGAAACCGGCAAAGGAATTCAGGCTGCCGAAGCCAGATAAGAACAACTACGCTACTACTACCTATCTTCGCAAGCGCTGCATCCACCCCAATGTTCTGACGGTCTGTAAGTAAAAGAAAATCCTGTACCAGACGAGCTTCAAGGATCATCCGAATTGTGTATTTGTCGGGCGCGATGGAAACGGTGAACCCAAAGGCGGCAGCTTGCGCGGTTGTTCGCAAATCCAGTTTCGCCGTGATATTCCCGGCAGCAAGAAGATATATCCGTTCTACATCGAAGCTGCTGTCAATGCCGACACGGTGGAAGTGTACGAAGCGCCCATAGATGCCATGTCAGGCGCATCACTGAAAATCATGCAGCACACCGGAAATTGGCGCGGCGTTCACTATCTGGCGCTGGGCGGTACGGATTACGCTGCGCTGGATGGCGTTGCAGTGAATATGTCCAACGCATGGATGGAGAGCAGACCATGCTATTATTTCCGCTATGCGGGATTCTGAGAGGTGTTTTTATGAGAAAATTTCTCGCATTACTTTTTGCGCTTTTACTTTGTACAGCAACAAAAGTCTATGCAGAAGATGCTGCTACTGTAACGGTGGCGGTCAAGGATTTGCCGCAAAAATTGCAGAAGCGCACTGTGATTGTCACACTTGGCAATGGCCCATCTGATACAGAATCAACAGTTATTGTTCTGGATGGGTTGAACAACTACACGGAAACGGTGACAGTCGCACCGTCAGAATATTACTGCGCTGCTGCTGTGCAGTATGATGCCTTGGGCGATTATCCCTTACAGGAAATTAACCAGACGACATTTTTGCAAGCAGAAGGCGGGAACCACTACGACCTGATTTATACCTTGGCAGGCAGCAGCTGGTATGAGAGCGTGACCGGCCAGCAACGGCACTACACATTGCAACCGCTGGAAACGCCACCAGAGAACTATGAGCCAAAACCGGCGCAAGTAGGAGCATACCTGACCGCACCGGTTGGCTTTTCCCAACACGTGATAGTTTACTTGCAGAATTTGTACACTGATGATGTCTATGATTTGGAGCTTTATGAATCAAATGGGTTAGCCGCTGTTGAACCAAATGCACTAAGCGGAAAATATGCGTTTCTTTCCGCTTGTGTTGTTGGTGATGCAGAACACCGTTACCAATTCAGCTGTGAGCAGAATGAACTCTCTACTGAAAACGGTGTGGACTTTCATTTGACAGTGACGGACACTGCCAATCCAGACCGCGAGATGAACACGCCAAGCCGAGATCAAAACAGCACGGTGCAGGCGGCGAACAGTTTCAACAACAGAAATACGGATGCACCGCAGCAGCCGACCGCAGTGCCAGAGATTGTTTCCCAACCTGTAAAGCAGCAGAAGAAGCAGCTTGATCAGTTTTCCTTGCTGCTGGACTTCATGCCGGTGGTGCTTGTGGGGGCGGTGCTCTTTGCAGTGTGCCGCAAGCATCGCCGTTGAGACCCGCAGGGGTAACCGGAGCGTGAGCGACGGTTAGCAAGCATTGCATCTGGGTCCCACAGATGCAGATCAGGGACACCCTGAAACCCGTTTTGGGCAAACCCAAGCCCAATAGAGGAAGGTGACTTTATGGCGAATCGCAGACGTCCTATACCGAAGCGCATCTGGTTTACGGAGGAGGAGTGGCACTTAGTTGAAGCAAAGATGGTTGAAGCTGAAATGACAAATTTCTCGGCGTTTGGTTTAGAGATGCTTTTGCATGGAGAGGTACGGCATTATGACTTTTCCAAACTGAAACAATTAAATGCTTCGATGGGTCGCATCGCGGGCAGCATAAACCAAATTGCAAAACGCTGCAATGAAAATAAGTCGATTCACACCAATGATGTAGAGCAGCTGCGCCGAGAATTTCTTGAACTGAAAGCAGACTATCTGGAACGTGTGGTTAAGCTGTTGGGAAAAATTTATTGAATAGGAGAATGACGATATGAATCAAAATGAAGAAATCCGTGTGTTGTATGTGCAGCCGGGTAAGTACCCAGAGGAAATCAAGATACCTAATACGCTGGAAACTTTTCAAAAATATGTTTGTGGGAGTATAGAAAGCGTAAGATTGGACAGGGATGCCTATATCATCTGTAATGATGAAGGAAAGCTGCTTCCATTACCACCGAACCGCTTATATGGTCCAACGGATTTCTTCGCAGGTCCGTTTCTGATATGCGGAGACGGTGGCGAAGATCTGATAAGTTTGACGGATAGTCAAATTACAAAATATGAGAAAAAATACCACTCACCCCTGATTTTCCTTGAGCTATATCCGAAGCCTATTGCCCTCAAATGCACGCCATAATTGTATGCTAAATGCATGGGAGAGGAACATCAGCATGATACACAAGAAAATGAACATGATGAGAGATAAGTCCATTTGTATGGAAAATCGTGAAAATGGGCTTTGCGCTTATTGAAAAGCATGATATACTATTCTTACATTGTACTGATGTAAGGAGAGCAGCGATGGCAGGCACAGAACGGTATGTTCGTAACAGCACAGCAGATTTTCTTGTGTTCACGAAAGATTCAGAGACAGATGGCATAGAAGTTCGCGTTCAGGATCACGAGGTCTGGCTGACGCAAAAAGGCATCGGACAACTGTTTGATGTTGACCGCAGTGTCGTTGCCAAACATCTGCGGAATATTTTTGCGGAAAATGAATTATCCGAAAGTACAACTTGTGCAAAATTTGCACAAGTTGCAGATAATGGCAAGACCTATCACTACAAATTCTACTCCCTGCCCGCCATTATTGCTGTTGGCTACCGCACCAATTCCACCCATGCCACGCAATTCCGTCAATGGGCAACCAAAGTGCTGGATACATTTACCCGGCAGGGATATGTTCTGGATAAGGATCGGCTTATTAATGGGCAAATCTTTGATGAAGATTACTTCGACCATTTGGTTTCCGAAATACAGGAAATCCGCGCCAGCGAGCGCCGCTTTTACCAGAAAATTACGGATATTTATGCTACTGCCGTAGATTACTCGGTAGACAGCAAAACGACCAAAGACTTTTTTGCAACCGTTCAGAATAAAATGCACTACGCTGTTCATGGCAGTACTGCCGCAGAAGTCATTGTGCAACGGGCAGACCACACAAAAGACCACATGGGGCTGACCTCATGGAAGAATGCCCCAAACGGGAAGATAGTCAAAGCCGATGTTTCTGTTGCAAAGAACTATTTGCAGCAAGATGAGTTACAAGAACTGAATGAGATTGTAACAATGTACCTTGACTATGCAACGCGCCAAGCACGGCGGCATATTCCTATGACGATGCAGGACTGGGCAGAGAAACTGGACGCTTTCCTGCAATTCAACGATGCCGAAATTCTAAAAGATAAAGGAAAGGTTACAGCAGCAATCGCAAAGGCTTTCGCAGAAAGTGAATTTGAAAAGTACCGCGTTATACAGGACAGGCAGTACCAAAGCGATTTTGACCGCCTTATGATGGAGGCAGAATCAACAAAACAATAATTACAGGCAGATGCCCTATGTGAGATTCATTTCACATAGGGCATTTTTCTTTTAGGGAGCTTCTATGGCTATAACAAAAATCCACGCGATAAAATCTACTCTCGGCAAGGCACTGGCCTATATCGAAAACCCAGACAAGACCGACGGTCAGATGCTGGTGTCAGGCTATAATTGTGAGCCTCAAACAGCTTCTATCGACTTTGAAATGACTGCGGTACTTGCACACAAGGCACGAAATCTGAAAAGAAAGCGTTCCACAAATCTTGCCTATCACCTGATACAGTCTTTTTCTCCAGAAGATGCTGTCACGCCTGAGCAGGCCCATGAGCTGGGGAAGAAACTGGCATTTGAATACACAGGCGGCAAGTACGAGTATGTGGTAGCAACTCACATTGATAAAGGTCATATCCATAACCACATTATGATCAATGCAGTTTCCTTTTACGACTATGCGGATTTTGTTTTCGTTAGACATTGCAATAGCTCCTTTTTGACAATAAAAATACCGCTGTATCGGGTGATACAGCGGGGGGTAACAAATATAAAGTGTCCGGCTCCTTATGCGTTAGACGGGGGCGCTTGCTTGGTAGCTACCTTCGCCGCCACAAACCATCGTCCATCTACAAACCATAACTCGCGCTCTTTGCCTTGAATCATACAGGTATAGCGGTCCCCAACACCGCCAACATCGGCAGCACGGCGGTAGATGTCCTTGATCTTGTCGATTTTGTAGACCTGCCCTTTATCAAAAATAATCTGCAGAGGTCGCAATCGTCCCTCGGTGCTGAAGCGCACATCGACTTCCACATAGCGCTTTTCTCGTTGAATCATTTACGATGCCTCCTATGCCGTATGAAAATACCCGACCGGGTGGATGTTGTGGTCGTCGTAGGCGTTGATGCCGCCCAAAACGGGGTCCGTGTACACGACCGCCCGCTGTACACTGCGGTAACCGTATCGCTGGCGCAGGGTGTCCACGGCTTTGTCGATGTGCTCCAGCTTCTCGCGCTTTTCCTCATTGGAGAAAAAGCCCAATTGCACTGCGCAGTCTGCGGGGCACAGATCGGCACCGCGCACACCAATGCCGCGCAGGGGCTTCGGCCACGAATAATTGCGCTTGAACAATTCAAAGGCGATGCGGGCAATTTCGATGCTTACATTGGTGGGGTTGTCCAGCTTTCGACGGCGCGTAAAGCCGGACAGTTCATTGTCCCGCACATAAATCTCCACTACATTGCACTTACTGCCGAGGTCGCGCATACGCATGGCAACGCTTTCGGAGAGCAGCACCAACATCAGCCATACATCTTCATCCGTGGTCAGATCGCGCGGCGTGGCGGCACTGTTGCCAACGCTCTTGATGGCAGAATGTGCATCCTGCTTGGCGACCGGCGTTTGGTCCAATCCGCGCGCAAATGCCGAGAGTGTATAGCCCATCACGCCAAACCAGCCCTTGAGGACTTCAGGGTTCGTTTCCGCAAGCTGACCGATGGTGCGGATGCCGTAACTGCCGAGCTTGCGCTGTGTGGCATTGCCCACATACAAAAGGTCACCCACCGGCAGCGGGTAGACAATTTGCTTATAATTATCAGGCTCGATGACCGTTATGGCATCGGGCTTTTTATAATCGCTGCCGAGTTTTGCGGTGATTTTATTAAAAGAAACTCCAATCGAAACGGTGATTCCCAACTCTCGTTTAATGCGGTCGCTGATTTTCTTGGCAATTTTTACAGGGTCCCCAAACAAACCCAGACTGCCCGTAATATCCAGCCACGCCTCGTCCAAGCCAAAACTCTCCACTTGGTCGGTGTAGTCACGGAAAATCTCGCGCACATAGCTGCTGTATTTCTGGTATTTGCCATAGCTGGCGGGAACCACGATCAGGTCACGGCAATGCTGCTTGGCCTCCCAGATGGGCATTGCCGTTTTCACGCCCATCCGTTTGGCGGGATAGCTTGCGGTGAGAACGATACCGTGCCGCGCCTCCGGATCGCCGCACACGGCGATGCTTTTCCCGCGCAGTTCCGGGTGTTCCTGCATTTCAACGCTTGCGTAAAAGCAGTTGCAATCGCAATGCAGTATATGCCGCTGTCCCATATCGTTCCCACCTCCTATACAGCTGTTGTAACACCACAATGTTTCACTTTCAAGTGCGATTTGCTAAATCGTTAATGAAAATCCGTGTAATTGTACACTTGACTTTACATACAGAAAGCAGTACAATATGGCTGAGGTGATATACCGTGAGCAACTGGAATAAGCGTATTCGTGCCGCGCGTGAAGCACAGAAGATGACCCGCGAGATGGTCGTACAGAAAATGCAGCAGTTCCTGCCGGAATCCGAGAAGGCTGTGACCACACGCTCCTTGATTTCGTGGGAGGCCGGCGAGCGTGAACCCCGCGTTACCGTAGGTGTGGCGCTGGCAAAGGCTTTGGGGTTTGAGGATGTGGCAGACTTGTATCTGGATTCTGAACCCAAGCTGAATCCGACGGGGCAGCAGCGTTTGGGGGAATACCGTTCCATGCTGCTGCACACGGCAGAGTTTACCGAGAAACCGGAACCGACACTGCGGTTGCTGCCGGTCTATTTACAGCCCGCCTCTGCTAGTACCGGTCAGTGGCTGGACGATGACGCCCAAGAGATGACCGAAGTGGACGAATCCGTACCCGGTAAGGCGGAGTTCGGTGTCGGCATCGCCGGTGACAGTATGGAGCCGCGCTTTGTGAACGGGCAGACCGTTTGGGTCAAAGCGGCACAAGACGCCAACAACGGTGATATTGTGCTTTGCACCTTGAACGACCAAGGCTATTGCAAAAAGCTGCGCAAGGACGAAAACGGCATTGCGCTAATCTCGCTGAATAAAAAATACGCCCCCATCCCTGTGCGGGAGGAGGACGAGTTCAGAATCGCCGGTATTGTAGTAGGATAAGGAAGGAGCGTCGCGTATGTGTGGACGGTATCAGTTTTCTGCCGATGAATATAAAGAGATTCGCCAAATCGTGCGCGATGCACAGCGCAGAAGCGAGGGAAACGAACTCAATTTCCCAATGGCAGGAGATATTTGCCCCTCGCAGGTGGCACCGGTGCTGGTTTCACGCGGGGAGAAGATCGTGGGCGAGTTCCAGCAATGGGGGCTGCCCGGTTTTCGCGGCAGACAGCAAATCATCAATGCCCGCGCCGAAACGGTGACGGAAAAGTCGGTGTTTCGCCGCAGTATCGCCTTCCAGCGCTGCGTAATCCCTGCCACCGGCTTTTATGAATGGGACGCCGCCAAGCACAAATACAAGAACAAGCTCCAACACTCAATAGCCTTTGCAAAAAATTACAAGCCCGCCCTTTTTTGCAGCGGCAGCCAGCCCTTGCATTTGTTGTCGATATCTTGACTGTAATGGAAGAACTGTGATACAGTTAGAGAGAAAAGGGAGTGCTTTATGGATGTTTTTCCATGCTGCGAACAGCTGCACACACTCTGCCCGGTGCCGTTGGACTTCTGCAACCGCGTGGTGGATACCAAAAAGGCGGCGCACAGAGCGCCGTCATCAAAAACTGCCTGCAGTATATTTCCACCCATCTGCACGAGGAACTGCGTTTAGAGGAGTTGGCGCACGAATGCGGGCTGCGCAGCCGCAGCAGTACCGCAATAACCCGCACGGCGCATACGAATCGCAGGAAGGAGGGGGACACGATGGTCAGTGACGGGGATTTTTATCGCCAATATCTGAACGGTGATGACGCGGGGCTGGAGGCTCTGATGGAAAAATACGGCGACCCGCTGACCCTGTACCTTGACGGCTACCTGCACGACATACACGAGGCAGAGGAACTGATGCTGGATGTGTTCGCCTATCTGTTCACGAAAAAGCCCCGCATCCGGGAAGGCGGCTTCAAGGCGTATTTATATAAGGCGGCGCGGCACATGGCGCTGCGCCATAAAAGCAAACGAAAGCTGATGTTCAGCTTAGACGCGCTGACCGATGAGCCGGACGGGCAGCAGCTGGCGGAGGAGGTCATCGGCACAGCGGAGCGCAACCGCATTCTGCATTACTGTATGGGCGAAATGAACCCGGACTATCGGGAGGTTTTGTATCTGACCTATTTTGAGGGGATGAGTTACGCGCAGGCAGCGGAGGTCACAGGGAAAACCGTGAAGCAGATCACCAATCTGGTGTATCGCGGAAAAGAGAGCCTGCGCAAATTACTGGAACGGGAGGGAATCACAAATGCGGAGCCATGAAGAACGCTTTGCGGAAACAAAGCGGCGCATCGCCGCAAGACAGCGCAGGGAACAGCGGCGGCGCAGTACGATCACTACGATTTCTGCTGCTGCGACGTGCCTTGTGCTGATCGTGGGTGTGTCCTTTGCCATGCCCGGCATGGTTGCGGGGATCCGCCCCGGCGATTTCGCGGGCTTTGAAACGGCCGCCAGTATGTATGGCGGCGGCGCGGCGCTGGGGTATATTGTCATCGGGCTTTTGTCCTTTCTTTTGGGCGTGTGCGTGACTGTTCTGTGCTTCCGGCTTCGGCAGATAAATCGGGAGGACAGTCAGGATAGGGAAGGCGAGGGGCGGCATGGAGCTGATTGAGAACCTGCTGCAATTATTGACCACTTTCCTCGGCGCGCTGCTTTCGGGTATTGCATGGCAAAAAAGCCGCAGACAGGCGTATTTTTTGCTGCTTTGCTTTTACGGCTGCTTTGCCCTGGGATCGCTGTACTGGACGCTGTACCTGCTGCTGTTCAACACCACGCCGCGGGTCTTTTATGTGTCGGAGTTCGGCTGGGTCGCCAGCGTGATTTTTCTGCGGATTTTGCAGGTCACGCTGACCGATTCGGGGGAACGCGGCTTTCGCTGCCGAAAAGCGTGGCTCGCCCCCTTGGTCGGTGTGCCGCTGCTGGTGTTCTACTGCACGTATGGGGACGTTCTCTCCAACCTGATTTGGTGCGGCTTGATGATCTGGCTGTCCTTCTGCGCTGTACGGGGGCTGTTTTATGCAAACACCCTGACAGGCAAAGCGCGGAATCGGCGGTATTTCCACATCGGTATGCTGTGCTATGTCGGTTCGGAATATCTGCTCTGGACGGTGGGCTGCTTCTGGTCGGCAACCTCTCCCGCAAGCCCTGCTTTCTGGTGTGATCTGCTCCTGACTCTCGCCCTGTTGGGGCTGCTGCCCGCCGTGAGAAAGGCGGTGGAAGTATGACCTACATTGAGAATATCTTCCTCTGTATGGTGTCCCCGCTGCTGGTGGCCGCCTTGTGTATGGGCAGACGGCAGCTTCGCTTTTTTGTGTTTTGCCTTGCCGGGATGGGCGTGTGTCTGCTTTCGGCCTATATCAACACATTTCTTGCGGCGGTCTGTCATGCAGACGCCCTTGCCGCCACGGCAGAGATCGCACCTGTGGTGGAGGAAATTATGAAGTTGCTGCCGCTGGCATTCTACTTGCTGGTGTTTGAGCCGGAGAGCGAGAAAATCAAGCCCGCCGCCGTCACAGTCGCGCTCGCCTTTGCCACCTTTGAAAACGTGTGCTACCTCATCCAAAACGGCGCCGACCGATTCTCGTTCATCTTTTTTCGGGGCTTCGGTACGGGTGCCATGCACGTTTTGTGCGGTATTATTGTGGGCGCCGGGCTTGCCTACTCATGGCAGCGGACATGGCTGAAGATTGCCGGAACCTGCGGGCTGCTGGGCGCGGCGATCACCCTGCACGCCATCTACAACCTGCTGATTACCTACGGCGGTGCAGCGCAGTACATCGCCTACGCCCTGCCGGTGCTGCTGGTAACGGCGGGAAAGCTGTCTGCAATTCGCATGTCACGGAAGGAATAACCGAATATCCGCTTCTTAGGAGCCGCCTTTGGGCGGCTCTTAATTTTTTTGTAAATTTTTGCATATTGGGTGAGAGTTTTCCCGAATTTTTGTACCTATATAGGTGAAAGGACTTTTCACGCTTAGGCAATACCGGAAAGGAGGCTTCCCCGATATGTATGATACCGCAAGACGGGTCGAGCTTGTCAAAAGGCAGATACGCAAAAACACCCGACGAAGGCAGAAACGCGGCATCGGCAGGCTGAGTGCTGTGTGTATGCTGCTGTTTGCGGCGCTGACGCAGACAGCGGACAGGGTCGTCGGGCAGGGGCAGACCGCTGCCTGGGGCGGCTTTGGTGCGATGCTGCTGCACGAGGATGCGGGCGGCTATGTGCTGGTGGGCGTTGCGGCGTTCACAGCGGCCGTTGTGCTGACGGTCGTTTGTATGCGGCTGCATGAACGGGAAAAGCAAAAAAGAAAACACGAGGAGGACGCAACATGAAAAAATTTCTATCCCTGCTTTTGAGCCTTTGCCTGCTGCTGGGCGCGCTGCCCATGCAGGTGCTGGCTTTGCCGGGGGACATTTTTCCGTCCGAAGGGGCGGTAAAAACCGTCACGCTGAATGATGGCTCGCTTTCCCTGCAAAACGAGTACATCTATATGACGTTTCGCAAATTGTGGGGGACCTATGCCTATCTCACGGTTGCGCCCGCTGCAAAGCCCGATGAGGAAAGCATACTGATCGGGCAGACACCGCGCTGCACCTTCACCACCTATGACCAAGGCAGGGAAAAGATAGAGGGCGTGGTGACTGAGCCGATAAAAGCGGAATTTGTGACCAAAACGCCGAACGGCAGCGCGAATGCCATCAAGGTGGAATATTCTCTGCTGGCCGCCCTTAGCCTTATTAAGGCAAAGGCAACGGTCTACTATGAGCTTGTCCAACTCAAAGAGAACGGCGCATCGTCCAATGACACATGGGGCGTGCTGGCGTCGGTCAGCGAGATTTGCATCGACAAGGACAGCATGCCCCAGGACTGGAATCGTGACTTCAATTTCAAATGGGGCTATTCGTTCAACTGCTTTACCGCCACGGGGCATACCTCCACGCTGGAAAAGCCGGGCGGCCCTGCTATTAAAATGAGCCGTACCACCGTGCCGGAGGGGGAAAACCCGCAAATCACCACCGAAAGCTCGGTATTCACCGCATCCGTGGAGGATCTGGACACAAAAACCGTTCCCAAGGGGTATTCCGAGTGGGGCGATGTGGACGGTGTTTACACCACCGAAGTCTACACGGACGGCTACCCTTGGGCAAATCCCTTCGTGGGGCTGTCGGATTACTATGAAAAGGATATTACCTCCGTCAGCGGCAAGCCGATTCGTGTCGCCCTGGCGCAAACCGTCAGCGTAACACCGGGCGATAAGCCGCTGAATACCTGGGTGCAATGTGACAGCTATACCGGCTTCACGTTTGAAGAACCCAACGGCTCGGAGGAGTACTCCCACTTCCTTTGGGGCTTTCATGATCTGATCAAGGCGGGCACGGAGAATGTCCCCTCCCGGCCAGATGCGGTGAATACTGCCATCAACGCCAAGCGGCTAGCCGCATTCGCCGTAAACGGCGGTGTGACGGTGGAGTATGTGGCGGACAATGCCGCGCTGGAAAAGCTGAAAAAGCAGTACGGAGATCCTGTTGCGCTTATCAGCGGCGATTATGAGAGCAAGAATGGAACGGAATTCACCTTTACCGGCGGCGCGGCGATGCTATCGCCCTCCGTTACGGCGACATGGAATAAGAGCAGCGGAAAGCTGGTCATAAAAAAGGACGGCACGATCGAACACAGCGGCGTAAGCCTGAACGCACCGAGCTTTAAGTTCTACCAGCCGAAAAACGGCGCAGAAAAAGACTTGCAAATCTCGCTTACAAAGGACGGCTTTGCGTTCCAAATCGATCCCGAAAAGAACGATGCCATCGTCTTTGTGGACATTCCTTATGCCGCGGTGAAACTGGAAAACGCGAAAGCCGACGCGGCAGGAAACCTTGTGTTCAGCGGCGACATCGGTTTCCGAACCATCTTCAACGGTGCCGAGTTCTCGATGGAAAAGCTGGGCTACGGCTTGAATACCAAAAATGAGTTCAAGGTCAACGGCGTAAAGGCAACAGGCAGCTTTGACACCGCAAAGCTGATGGCGCTGGAGCTTGCCAGCATCAGCGGCGAGGTAAACACCTTCAAGGGTGAGGAGCGCTATGCCTTTGAGCTGGAGCTAAACGCCTTCGACCTGTTTGAAACGGAAGCATCTTTGGCGCTGGAACGCAGCAAAAAGGACGGCTCACTCATTCCCGACGAGCTGTGGTTCTTTGTCAAGTCCAGCCCTGGCATCCCCCTTGTGCCGCCTGTTCCCGTCGGGCAGCTTAACGGCGGCGGCGCGGGTTTTAAGGATCTGGCAAAAACCGTGAACGGCGACTACTTCGCCATCCCGCCCATCAAGCTGCGGGGTGCGCTGGCGGGTACCTATATGCATCTGATTGAGGGTACAGGCAACGTCGTTCTGGGCCCCAGTGAAATTTCCCTCAAGGCAACGGATGTCGGCATCGTCGGGCTGGGGAAGAATGCGCAGTTCATCGACAGCTTCGGCTATTCTCTCCAACTCAACGGGCAGGAACGTACTTATAAAGGAGTTACCTACAAGGGCACCTACTTCGGCGGTTCGGAGGAACTTGCCATCAATCTGCCAAGCAAGACGCTGGACATCTTTTACATAAACACCGCAATCAAGCTGGGCGCGTTCGGCGGTGCAAACCAAAACAAGGACACCGTGTATCTCGGCATCGGCGCCAACGGTATTGTCAAGGGCAGACTGCAGATTCCGAGCAGCCTTGGCATCCCGTTCCTCAGCGGTCTTAGCCTTCCCAGCACAGACATCAATCTGATCGTGGGCGGGCAGACGACCTTCCCCGTCACAAACACAAACGTCAGCGAGGGCATGAAGCAGGCGTTTAAGAATGTCGATGTCTACCTCGGCGCGATGACAGGTGTGAATGCAGGAGTCTTCGACGCGCGCGTGTGGGTGCTTGTGCCGCAAATTGTGCAAACCGATTTCCGCAAAGGCGGCGGCTGGGACATTGAAACCAAGTGGCTCGGCAAGCTGCCCGAATGGGACTGGTCAACAAAGGGCGTTGATCCGCTGGTGCAGGCCGTGGCTGCAGAAGACAGCGGCGAGGCAGTTCCCATGCTGCTTGCGGCAGATCCATATGCTGCGGAAAACGGTGGTACAAACACGCAAATCATTGAGGTGAACGCTAACCCGGGCGAGACACCGTATATCCTGTTGGCATTTGAGAACACCGTAACCGAGCAGCAGATCAAGGATGCTTTAACAATTAAAAAGAATAACCAAGATATTGCAATCAACTGGGTGGACGATGGCGGCCAAAGGGATCCAAACTCTGCCATCAACGCCGACACCGACATCCTCAAGAACAAGAATGACGAACAGGAATATCGTATGGCGATGCTGCGGCTGTCGGAGGGCGGCACCTACGAGGTCAACACAAACTCGCTTACGCTTGTGACGGACAAATCCTGCGGCGTTGCCATCACCCCGTTCGAAAGTCTTGTCTTGAATTTGAATGATTATCAGCTGTCGGGCGAAATCAAATACGCCGAAACGGGTACAGAGTATGTGCTGCGCACGTATCTTGCCAATGCCGAGGGCGGCGCGGACTATCTGGTCGAGGAGCAGATAGTGGCGGATCCCGAAAATATTGCTGTCAACATTCCTGAAAGCGGCACACTGGCACCTACGGGCGAATACTATGTAACCTCCTTCCTGATGACAGAAAAGGAGACAGATCTTGATGGTGACGGCGTGATGGAAAAAGCGCTTGCTGCCATCGACAGCAACCAATTCAACAGCAAAATCTCGTATACGAACACCAAACAGCCGGAATCTCCTGCGCACGTTAATTTGGAGGCTGCCGGCAACGAGGTCATGCGCGCCGAATGGCAGCAGGTAGATAACGCTGACGGTTACCGCGTGACGATTTATCAGCAACAGAACGGTGGCTGGGTCGATACCGGCTTTGGTTACGACCTTAACAAGGAAACTACCTCCATCGACATGGCTCTGACCGTGGGCGGCGAGGAAACGGCGGAATCCAAAAATCTGTCTGCGAACGAAACCTACAAGGTCGGTGTAAGCGCCTACACGCAGACAGAGGACGGCGCAAAGTATTACAGCGCAGAAACCGAATCCTCCGGCGTTTTCCTGCCGGAATATACGCCGCTGAACCTTGCCCTTTCGGTGAACGGCACAGCCTGTGCGCCGGACGAAAACGGCGTGTACCATGCCTATGTGGGCGGCGGCAGCAACACCCTTACCGTGACCTGCGCGGAAGCCGACAGCATTACGGTCACACGCATGGATACCGATGTGGCCCTCACACCGGACGGGTCGAACTCCTTTGCCATCCCTGATTTTACCGGCACGCTGATGCTCCGCGTAAACGGCGTGAAGGGCAAGGACGTGACCGGCGTGTTCCTGCTGGTAAGCAGGGACACCACCGCCCCTGTGCTGACCCTTTCCGCCCCGGTCTTCTACGCGGACAGGGCGGCAGGTAGTTATCAAATCACCGGCACGGCGGATGCCGGCAGCAAAATCCTTTGCGGGGAAAATAACGAAAGCGTTTATGCCGCAGGGGACGGCAGCTTTGCTATCCAAGGAACTCTGGAAGAACGGCAAGACGGCGATGCCCTGTATATCCGTGCGCAGGACAGCGCCGGGAACCTCTCTGCACGGCAGCTTGCCTTGGTAGCGCGGCAAGCGGAAACGTATGCTGTCACCGTAACGACGGACGGCAACGGTACTGCTTCTGCAGACCTCGCCGCCGCTGCGGCAGGTACGAACATTTCCCTGAGCGCCACACCGAATACGGGCTATCATTTTAAGGAGTGGCAGGTCGTCAGCGGCGGTGTGACTATCGAGAACGATAAGTTCACCATGCCGGACGGAAATGTGGAAATCAAGGCAATTTTTGAAAAGGACGCAGCACCTGTGACTCCCGCGCCCACGGCTACCCCAAAACCGGAGAGCAGCCCGACCCCTGCGCCTGCTGCCACCGCAAAACCGAACAGCAGCACGCCCCCTGCGCCTGCTGCTGCCGCAAAACCGGATAGCAGCACGCCCCCTGCGCCTGCTGCCGCCGCAAAACCAAACAGCAGCCCGACCCCTGCGCCTGTTGCTACCGCAAAGCCGGAGAGCAGCCCAGCTCTCGCGCCCACTGCTACCGCAAAACCGGAGAGCAGCCCGACCCCCGCGCCAACTGCCCCCGCAACAAAGCTTCCTGTATGGTGGGTTGCGTTGCCGATTGTCGGCGGTGTGGCGCTGGCTGGCGTTTTCGTGATGCGCAAAAAGAAACGCCGCAGATAAACAGCACCTGACCGCAAAAACGAAATGGGACGCAGCTGATCTCCAAAACAGCCGTCACGGCTTA
>OGPC01001074.1_pt1 | contig 20007 bp, 15 predicted proteins | sample 1552911 | NCBI WGS metagenome assembly OGPC01 (sample SAMEA2580248, study PRJEB22360) | human gut metagenome | biome: human gut; feature: human-associated habitat; material: faeces | place: Denmark | collected 2008/2010 | reverse complement strand
ACTGAATTTATCCATATAATGTTTTTTGTTGGCGATTGAAATGTATCACCATCATGGTTTTAGCTTTCAATCAATTGCAAATTTATGAATCGCAAAAGTACGTGTTTTATTTGAATGATTTAGCATTTGCTATTTAAAAATTCTTATATCTGTGAAAGTTAATCGCTTTTCTTTAAAGAATTAGTTTTTTTGTTCGTAGGATTTAATCGGCTTATTCTTATTCTTTAGGTTGGTTTATGTAGATAATTAATCGTCTGACTGTAGTTTGTTTTTCGTCTAACTATAGTCAGACGAAAGAATAACTACAGTCAGACGAAAGTTTAACTATAGTCAGACGAATAAATATTAGTATGTTTGATGTTAACTGCCTATATCTTTCATCTTAAAGTTCTGCATAAATTGGATTATATTAAGCGTGAGAAAGTGTTCTTTTATTCGATGATTCTGATTACATTTGTGTGGCTATTAAAAAAGAAGGAGGAATAGTAATGAAGAATCTGGTAGTTTTGACGGGCGCGGGTATGAGTGCCGAGAGTGGGATTAGTACATTTCGCGATGCAGGCGGTTTGTGGGATAAATATCCTGTGGAGCAGGTGGCTACTCCTGAAGGTTATCAGCGTGACCCGGCTTTGGTGATTAATTTCTATAATGAGCGCCGGAAACAGTTGTTGGAGGTAAAACCGAACCGTGGACATGAATTGTTGGCGGAACTGGAGAAAAACTTCCATGTAACGGTGGTGACACAAAATATCGATAATTTGCATGAACGTGCCGGGAGCAGCCACATCATTCATCTGCATGGCGAACTGACGAAAGTGTGTTCCAGCAGAGATCCTCATAATCCCCACTACATAAAAGAACTGAAACCGGAAGAATATGAAGTGAAGATGGGGGACAAGGCAGGCGACGGCACTCAATTGCGACCTTTTATCGTATGGTTTGGAGAAGCTGTGCCGGAAATTGAAACAGCCATCCAATATGTGGAGAAAGCGGATATTTTCGTTATTATCGGTACGTCGCTTAATGTATATCCTGCAGCGGGGTTGCTTCATTATGTACCGAGAGGAGCAGAGGTGTATCTGATTGATCCGAAACCGGTAGATACGCATACTTCCCGTTCGATACATGTAATTCAGAAGGGAGCTTCTGAAGGAGTGGCTGAATTGAAACAGTTGTTGGGAGTTTGAGAGGTTTTCTTTTCCCGGTTTTATTCCAGTTCGGTGGCAAAAATATGATTGTTCCGGAGTACTTCCGATATTTCGAGTGCAGAGATATCCCTGCACTCGATTCTTAATATTTTCTCCCAGTCCTCAAAGTCCACATTCCATTTGTCTATTTGGGGGAACTCTGCCAAAAGCTCTCCTATGCGCTTGATGTCACGCCTTTGGGTGATAGAAGTTCGAAAAATCAGAATCTTATTTTCTTTTTCCATATTCTTTAGGGTTTTATTTTAATGAACGGAACTCCCGGATCGTCATACTGAAATGCAACCTGAAATTGCGACTTAAAAGTGAAAGGCTGCTAAAGCCGCAAAGACGGGCGATTTCGGTGGCGGAAAGTTCCTTGTTTCGTTTTAATAATAGGGCTGCTTTTTCAATCCGGGTGCGTTTGATATAATCCGTAGGCGTTTCGCCCGTCAGGATTGTAAATACGCGATGGAAGTGGAAAGGAGAAAAGCAGGCGATACCTGCCATTTTCTGTAATGATAACGGCTGGTCTATGTGATTGTGAATATAGTCGGTCACTTTATTGATCCGTAACTGATATTCTTGTTTATTGATATCTTTCGTCTCCATGTTTTCTGCAAAGTAAAGGATAATAAATGCCGGAGAGTTGTCCTATCTTGCTAACTTCTCCGGCAGATAATCAATCTCTTTTTTGTCCTATATAGAATACGTAGCCGTAGTATTCTTTATACTTATTATATAGACTCTCTTCATACCGTTGCCCGGTGATGAGGTCTGTGGCTGCGTCATTTCCTGCATATTCCTTTAAGAAAGCTTCCTGAACCGGGAACTGGGGAGCATAGAAATGCTCGAGCCAGCAATTTTCCGGTAAAATGAAATGGGCTGTCGGGATATATCCTGCTTTTTCCATTTGCATTATCTTTCTTGGGATCGTATCGATTTCCGGGTAATTGGCCATCCAGAAGTCTTCTATTTCGGAGGGACGTTCCGGGGTGAACCAGGAGGCTTCCGTTACAGCGATAAATCCGTTCTTTTTCAGGAATTTGTTCCATTCGTTCATGCCGCGTTCGAATCCTATGTTATAGATAGCGCCTTCGGACCAGATCAGATCGAGTTCTTCCTCTTGAAATGGCAGAGCGTCCATGGAACCGACGATACCCTTTACTCTGTCTTCACAATGGGCTTCTATTGCATTTTTGTTGAATAGTTCGATAAAGTCGGGGAAAAGGTCGATACCTGTAATTTGTCCTTTCGTATAGTTGGCTAATGCCATTGTCTGACCGCCTGTGCCACAGCCAATGTCGGCTATTCGTGCCTTGTCGGACAGTTCGTTGATGAAGCTTACGGCTTTTTGTGTGACTTCAGGACTTCCGGGACCTTGACGTTTTAATGCCTTGAAGTAATTACATATCAGTGTAAAATCGAATTCGTGGATTGATTTAAAATCGTTACTCATTGTTTTAATGTTTTAGTTGTACGGCGAATGGAGGCATATAATGATGCTTGCAACCATTTGACCATACAAATAGTTTGAAAATTTAGATATAGAAAATAACTCTGACAAGAGTATGTCAGAAAACATAAGGGATAATCTGTAATGAGAGGAAGGTTTACAGATTATTTACAGAACGGAATCCTTATGGAATGAAAATGAGTTAAACATCCAATTTTTCTTTTAGTTTGTGACAAAGATAGGGTTTTAGCTGCAAAACTCAATGATAACTTGATTGAAAAAAGACTGTAAACCTGCATTTTAGCAAGAATAGTCAAATAGGAATGTGTTTATATATCCGCTTGTATGGATGAGATTGATCGCCCAAATTGATTGAAACTACATTTTTTTGAGTTATTTTTGTCGAATATTAAATACAAATCTCTCATTTAATGTATGATACCGATGAAAAGCAAATTATTACTCACATGTACCATCCTGTTTTTCTGTTCCTCTTTTCTGTGCGGACAGAATCAATCTTCTAAAGTGGCAAACTCTGTTGAAACGAATAATGGATGCATCCGGCACCCGTGGCAAGGAAAAAGAGTGGGATATTTGGGAGACTCTATTACAGATCCCAACTGTTATGGTGACAAGATAAAGAAATACTGGGATTTTCTGCAGGAATGGCTGGGAATCACTCCTTATGTATATGGTATCAGTGGCAGGCAATGGAATGATGTGCCCCGGCAAGCCGAGCAACTGAAGAAAGAACACGGTGGAGAAGTAGATGCTATTGTGATTTTGATGGGTACGAATGATTTTAATGACGGTGTACCTATTGGAGAATGGTTTACGGAAACAGAAGAACAAGTGATGGCAGCCCGTGGGCAAACCCAAAAGCTGGAAACCCGTAAGAAACGCACTCCTATAATGGATGGAAGCACGTATAAGGGACGTATCAACATAGGAATCAATAGACTGAAACAACTTTTCCCGGACAAGCAGATTGTGTTGCTGACCCCGTTGCACCGTTCACTGGCCAATTTTGGAGAAACGAATGTGCAACCGGATGAAAACTACCAGAACAGTTGTGGCGAATATGTGGATGCCTACGTGCAGGCTGTTAAAGAAGCCGGCAATGTGTGGGGAGTCCCCGTGATTGATTTTAATGCGGTAACCGGATTGAATCCGATGGTGGAAGAACAACTGATTTATTTCTACGATGCGGGATATGACCGTTTGCATCCCAGCACGAAAGGACAGATACGGATGGCACGAACGCTGATGTATCAGTTGCTTGCGTTGCCTGCTACATTTTAAATAGGCCGGACAGAATTCTATGAAATTGTACACTATTCTATAGTACATTTTCTGCAAACCTGTAATTTTGTCTTCTATAAATAATAGAACCTATGAGACATAAACTTCTGTTTTCTTTTTTCATCTTCTTGATAGTTGCTTTACCGATTCGTAGTAAGGATTTTGTTTTGACTTCCGGTCAAACAGTTGTCATCGCTTGCAGCCCTTCTGAAGAACTGGTTGTACGAACCGCATTGGAAATGCTGGGGCGTGATATTCAGACAGTATTGTCGTCGACTACCCAAGCGAATGAGAAAACAGGTGAAATTGTGATAGGAACGGTGGGGCAGAGTGAGCTTATCAGCCGGACCGGCATAGATGTTTCTGCGTTAAGAGGCAAGAAGCAGGCTTTTCTATTATCTGTTTCTCCGGAGGGTAAATTGATCGTAGCCGGTAGTGACAAACATGGTACGGCTTATGGAATACTCGAAATATCCCGTTTGTTAGGTGTCTCTCCCTGGGAATGGTGGGCGGACGTAACTCCGGAAAAGAAGAAACTTTTTAAGCTATCTTCCAAATTCCAAAGTCTTCAGGCTCCTTCGGTGGAATATCGGGGTATATTTATTAATGATGAAGACTGGGGCTTGATGCCATGGAGCAGTCGGACCTATGAACCTTCAAAAGTGAAAGGTGAGATAGGCCCGCGTACCAACGAGCGTATTTTTGAACTCTTACTTCGTCTGCGTGCCAATACCTATTGGCCTGCAATGCATGAATGTACACTTCCTTTCTTCCTGACCAAAGGCAATCGGGAAGCTGCCAAGAAATATGGAATCTTCATCGGTGCTTCCCACTGCGAACCGATGGCTTGCAGCGCTGCCGGTGAGTGGAAACGAAGAGGAGAAGGGGCTTATGATTATGTGAATAATGCTCCGGCTGTTTACAAATTCTGGGAAGACCGTGTAAAAGAGGTGGCAGATCAGGAAATACTCTATACGTTGGGTATGCGTGGTGTACACGATGGCAAGATGCAGGGAGCGAAGACGGTGGAAGAACAGAAGGCCGTAATAGATAGTGTGTTTGCAGATCAACGCGGGTTGATTGAAAAATATGTTGATAAGGATGTAACTAAAGTCCCGCAGGTTTTTATCCCTTATAAAGAGGTGCTCGACATTTATCATGCCGGATTACAGGTGCCCGATGATGTAACATTGATGTGGTGTGACGATAACTATGGCTATATCCGCCATTTTCCTACGGCCGAAGAATGCGCACGTAAAGGAGGGAATGGAGTCTATTATCATGTTTCTTATTGGGGACGTCCGCACGACCATCTCTGGTTGAGTACGATGAGTCCGTATCTGATTTTCCAACAAATGAAGCTGGCTTACGATCGAGGCATACAGAAGATGTGGATACTGAATGTCGGAGATATCAAGCCTGCCGAGTATCAGATAGAGTTGTTTATGGATATGGCCTGGAATATAGAAGCTGTTGCCTCGGAAGGAGTGACCTCTCATCTGAAACACTGGCTGGAACGGGAATTGGGAGCTTCGTGCGCAAAGGCAGTATTACCTGTGATGCAGGAACACTATCGTCTGGCCCATATTCGTAAACCTGAATTTATGGGAAATACGAGGGAAGAGGAGAAAGATCCTGTTTATCGTGTTGTCAAAGATCTCCCATGGAGTGAAAAAGAAATCAACGGACGTTTGCAGGCTTATGATAAATTGTCGGAGACAGTGGAACGGGCAGCTTCGAGAATCCCATCCGGCAGACAAAGTGCCTATTTTGAATTGGTGAAATACCCGGTACAAGCTGCTACACAGATGAATCGGAAATTGCTATATGCCCAATTAGCCCGCCACGGAAAAGCGGATTGGGAGAAAAGTGATCTTGCCTATGACAGCATTGTAGTATTGACAAAACAGTATAACTCACTGGAAGATGGAAAGTGGAACCGCATGATGGATTTCCAACCCCGAAAACTCCCCGTATTCAATCGCGTGGAAAGAGAAACGGCTACTTCTCCGATGATGAAAGAGCGTGTAGCTATCTATAAATGGAACGGCTTGGATGGGAAGAATATCCCGAATGGTAAGAATACATTAAATGCACGGAAAGGAACTTCTGTTATTTGTGAGGGTCTGGGATATGAAAGCAAAGCGACAGGCATTGACAAGGGAGATGCACTGATGTTCTCTTTTGACAACTGGAAAACAGACTCGGTAGAGGTTGACATCCGCTTATTGCCTAATCATCCTGTGGGAGGAGATCAATTACGTTTCTCAATATCGTTGGACGATGCAGCGCCTGAAGTGATCTCTTATGAAACGAAAGGACGGAGTGAAGAATGGAAAGAGAACGTGCTGCGCAATCAAGCCATTCGAACGGTTCGACTTCCGATATCTGGAAAGAAATCCCACAAATTGGTAATCAAGGCATTGGACGAAGGAGTGGTATTAGACCAGGTAATGCTTTATATGCCTTCGCCTACTGGTGAGTAACTGCACGGATCACGAACCATGCATGATGCGCCACGGTTCCAATCAGCCCGTAATGCTTTGCCATGATCCGAAATCTTTCTTTGAGGGATGCTTTCTGATTCCGGGTAGTCATTCCCTCCTCCAGATAGTCGATGATTGTCAGGTGAGTATTGTGCAAAGTACGTGCTTTCTTCATGATGCGGATGCACCAGTCGAAATCTGCAGAAAAGCGATATTGCAGATCGTATGGCTCTACGAGCGTGTGGCGGGGGAAGAATGCCTGGTGGCAGACTAACATTCCCTGTTTGAAACTTTTCCAGGTGAGCGTTTCAGGGGCGGACAATCTGCGCATCCGCAGGAAATGCCTGTCCTTGTCTACGATAGCGGTTTCTCCGTAAAGTATATCGGGCAGTTCATTGCCGTTGATGGTGTGCACCATTTGTTGCAGCGTATCATCCTCATGAAAACAGTCGCCTGCATTCAGGAAACAGAGATAATCACCGCTGGCAAGGGCGATTCCTTTGTTCATGGCGTCATACAGTCCTTTGTCGGGTTCGCTGACGACGGTGTGTATGCGTGACCGGTAGCGGTTGATAATAGAGAGAGTCCCATCCTTGGAAGCTCCATCCACGATAATATATTCTATATGATGATAGGTTTGTGAAATAACACTTTGAATCGTGTCTTCCAATACCTTTTCAGCATTGTATGTCACCGTAATGATAGAGAACTTGGGAGTAGGATGGACACTATGCATATTTCCCCGTTATTTTATTGTAGACATCTGTATATTTCTTTGCAACGATACTCTCCGAATAATTACCCAGAACCTTGCGGCAGGCCTGTGCAGAGAGTTCGTTGTATTCCGGTTCCGTCAATATCCAATGTATGCCGTTGGCAAAATCTTCCGAGGATTTGTATTGTGCCACGTAGCCGTTGTGCAGATGATCGATCATTTCGGGGATACCTCCCACATTAAAACCGACACAAGGCACTCCACAGGCCATTGCTTCCATAATCATATTGGGAAGATTCTCTTCCAGAGACGGGATGGCGAAGAGGTCTACGGCATTGTAGATATTCACTACTTCATGCTCATTTTTGATATAAGGGAGCGGGTATACATGGAAAGGAAGTTGTTCCTGTAACTGCTGCGACTGGTTGCCGAATACGACTACACCCAGTGAGTCTTTCCATTCCGGATGCTTTTCTGCCAACAGTTTGCATGCCCCAATCAGATAGTCGACCCCTTTTCGTTTATCGGTGATCTTTAATGAGCCGAACAAAACTAGTTTCTTACCTTCCGGCAACATGAATTTGGCACGCGCTTCCTTCTTGTTCATGGGTTTGAACAGGCTGGTGTTGATGGCATTCGGTATATTGGTGACGCTTTTCCCTTCGAACAATGCACTGGTCTGGGCTTGTTCCTTCAGCCAATGGCTGCACGTGACGAAATGAATGGGAGCGTAGCTGTATAACTTTTGTTTTTTGCGGAACGTGCGATAGGATAAATCCTTTCGTCCCCCGCCTTTGTAGATGTACGGACAGTCATGACATTCCTGCTGATAGTTGTTGCACTCCCGTGCATAATGGCAGATGCCGGTGCATGGCCACATATCGTGCATGGTCCAGACTACGGGTTTGCCGGAGGTCAGTATCTTTCGTATATCGTTCAGTGAGAGCATTCCCTGGTTGATCCAATGCAGGTGGATCACGTCGGCCTGGCGGAATTCCGGGAGTGAGGTGATGTCTGTACCTGTGTTGGCGATGTCTACGTCAAACAAATGGTAACGCCGGAAACGGTTGGCACTCCAGATCACAATCCGTTCCCACATGAACTTCCACACTTGCAACCAGTTACTTTTTAAGCGGACAACACTGATTTGGTCGGTCTGTTTGTCACGTACCAGCATTTTGGCTTTGATGCCGTTGTTTTTCAGTGACTCCATCAACCGGCTTGCTGCGATGGCTGCTCCTCCTATTCGTTCAGATGTATTTATAATCAGGACTCTCATGGGCAAAAGTTTATGCAAATGTACGGTTTTTAGAGGAAATGTTTGATATTTCCAGCAAGCTTTCTGCTATTTCGCGTGAAAAGATTTCGAGGTTGAAACGTTCTTCCGCCAGTTTGCGGGCATTCTCTCCCATGCGCCGTGCCTCTTCGGGGTGGTCGGCGATGTAGCGGATAGCGTCTATCCAGCCTTGTACGTCGTTATATTCTACGGTGATGCCTATTCCTTCCTTATCGATGTCTATTTCGAAGTTGGGGTTGCGCGAACAGATGACGGGGATGCCGAGGGCAAATGCTTCCACGAGCGTGGTCAGTCCTACGGTATAGGGGAAGTCCAGGCAGCAGATCACGATACAACTTTTGCGTGCCACCAGTTTCCCCAGTTCGTAGGGAATCACTCCGTCGGTATAATGGATGCGAATGGAGTCGGGCAATGCATACGGGTCGATGATCTTTTTATAGTTGATGTTACCGCATGAGACGGCAATGTACAAATCCAGTTTCTCGTTCGTTGCGGCAAATGCCTGGAGCAAGGTGTCTACGTCCCGGTTTTCTTTGCCGGTGGAGATAAATCCTTCGGGCTTCCGGTCGGGCATTTCTGCAAGCAGGTGGTCGTAGAAAGGAAGATCCGGTCCCCAATGGATGAGTTTCAGTTTGTGGGACGGAGCTTTCCGGGTTTTCTGCGAGTCCTGAATCAGTTTCCGACTGAACAGGAACATTTGGTCTATACCTTTGTAGAAAAGGCGGGAGATTTGTTCGCGCCACGGTTTGGGATTGGTCACGACTGCCGTATGATGCCAGATCACGATGGGCTTGCGGTACAGTCCCAGTGCACGGAGGAAGATGACGGGCTCTATACCCCGGAAAGAGGTGGCGTAGAGGACGTCGTATTTCTCCTTGCAAAAGAGAATCTCTTTGGTGGCGTAAAGCATCAGTTTCAGACGGCCGGAGAAATATTTGCATTTGTGCATCACGGAGCGTATTCCGTAATTTTCCAGTAAAGGAAGTCCGTATAAGATGTGTCCGGGGAATTTATATTCTTTCCATTCCTCGTAGCTTTCCCGTGTGAGGCGGGTATGGTAAAAATAAATAGTAAGCAACTTATTTAGTGGTGCTTGTTTCTTTTCAGCCATTTGTTGATTCGGTTTTTGACAGCTTTCGTAATGATGGAGAAATTACCGTATTTCAGGTTGAGGAACAGTTCTTCGAACGAACGTCCGATCTTGATCCACGGATGATCCCAGCCCATGATGCGGTAAACGCTCTCTTTGTAGGCAACGTTTTCGATGACGTAGCGGGGATGTTTCAGTGGAAAATCCACCTCATAGCGCTTCATCGTGAAGATGCGGCGGTAACCTTTGGGCAGGGTATGAATCGAGCCGGCGAAATGGGTGGAATCTGCCGTTGCTCCCAGGTTGTTAATCATGTTGCGGGTAGGCACGATGCTTAGCCCGGAGTTGAACAGTATGGAGGCGTGGAAGATCGTTTCATAAAAGGCTTTCTGCTGTTCCCGGTGACGCTGGCACATGTAGATAAAGTCGCTCCGGAATTTGCGTTCCTTGATAAGCTGTTCCAGTTGTTGCATATTGAAGGAGTCGTCCAGGAAGTTGTAGAACTCATCCCATTGGTCGACTACCCGTTTCCAGCTTGCCCATCCCCAGATAGAGAAGGTGGTGGTAAAGAAATAGTCGTAGGGCATGTCTTGGGTGATTTCTTCGGGGTTAAATCCGGCAATCATGCTGATGCGGGTGTCATGTTCGTATTTATCCAGCATCTCCTTGCAGAATTGGAAAAAGGAGACGGCGGGCACATCGTCGTCTTCCAATACGATGCACTTGTCGACTTTCGAAAAGGCCCATTTCTGCGAAATGTACTCCGAAGGGTCGCAGCCGAAATTCTTTTCCTGATAAAGCCGTTCTACTTCACATTCCCAGTCTATCTGTGATACGATTTCACGGCAGGCTTCTATTCCGGGCAGGTCACGTTCGTTTCGTGCTCCGTCCTGATAGAGGAAGAGGCGGGACGGACGCGCTTTCTTCACTTGCTCGAACACTTGCGACAACTGTTGCGGGCGGTTGAAGAACAGGATAAGTACCGGGACGTCTACTAAAGCGGATTTCATATTCATAGTTCTTGTTTTGGGGTTGTACTGAATGACAGGGCGGCAGGATAGTGGTTGTTCACTTTTTCCTGCTCTTCTTCTGTAAATCGATGCAGGGTTGGATAGTTGTAACGCAAAAATCCTTCCAGGTCGTCGGGGGCGGTCACTGTGAGAGGGCCGAATTTCACGGGTTGCAGGTGGCGGATGCTTTCTACGGTTACGTGGTCGGCAGTGGCCATTACGTTGTTGTAGTAACGGGTGTTTCGTGAGTTGAAACAGCTTTGAACTGACACCAGCATGCGGTAGATTGCTTTTTTAGAGAAAAGCAGGTCGACTACCCTGTTCAGGAAACAGGAGAAGGCTCCCCGGTTCGTGGGGTTCTCTATTTCACATGTACCGAAGTGTTTCCACATCCATATCTCTTTTCCCATCAGGCAGCATTTGAGGAAGCCGAGTGCTTCGGATTGTATTCTTCGCAGCAGCTTGTTGTCGGGAATTTTGTCGAATGGGAATATATCGACAAAAATGCCCGGATGCATCGGGACATTCTTGAACATTTCTTCTACAAAAAGGGTGTCGTTTTTCTTGACTTTGGCAAAATAATACGGGGTATGAGGGTCTGTCTCTATCCATGAAAGGAAGTAGGAAGGACCCAGTTCCCCGGGAGCTACTTTCAGAAATTTGTTGTAGTTCTCCCGCGTCATGCCTATGTCAATATCATCATCCCAGGGGAGAATCGCCTGGTCGTAGAGTGCACCGATTGCCGTGCCGCCAATCACAAAATAGGGAATGTTGTGCTTCTGACACACCCGGATGGTTTCTCCCAATATGTCGTAGAGTTCGGCATGTAATAAATCAAGCTCTTCGGCTGTATATTTCTTGTTCATCGGAAATGGTTAATGCACGTTGTGCTACAAAAGTAGTAATTATATTGCTAAGTTACTATAACTTTGAGTTACTATCATTTTAAGTTCCCTTGCATGTTGAGTTTCCTTGCATAAATTCGGTGGCCACTTGTCCGCGTCCCGGTATGGGAAGGACGGATGCTTGCGGAAAGTCCTTGAGCAGACAGTCTGCCGGATTGATGTCCGGATAGAATTTCTTCAATAGGAACAGGCTGGGGCCGGTGGTGATGCTTCCTATAAAGACGGAGGCGTCCATCAATATCTGTATCGAGGAAAGGAAACGTGCCATTTGTTTCTGTTTCAGCTCTTTGGTGGTCTGCGTGAAGGCGCTGTTGACGTATCCTTTTTCGTCGGGGCTGCAAAGGGTGTACCAGTGTATGTCCGGGGCAAGGGTTTGTACTTGTTCGAAAAGGCGGTAATCGTCCGTTAATACAAAGACGTCGCGTAGGGCGGTCTTTTCTTTAATAAGCCGTATGTAATGTTCCGGTGGAAGCAGGTTGGTTTCGGTGATCTTGTCTCCTCCCCGTATCTGGCATCCTGCGTATTGGGGTGGAAGTTGCAGGTCGGTGGCACATTGGCGACATTCCTGTGCGGTGGTGTCATTGAGTTTCCAGGTGATTTCTGTCAGTTTTTGGAAGGTATGGAGGTAGTCGCCGTCTATTCCCAGTTCGGGAATATGGAAATGTTGATTGGGGTTGAATGTCAGTTGAAAGTTGAGCAAGACCGGTTTGCCGTATGTGAAAAAGGCAATCGTTTTTCCGATGATGTTCTTACAGGTTACTTTCAGTTTCCATTTCAGTAACTTCGTCTTAGGCAGCTTTTTGTCTTTCATCAATGCTTGCCAGGAGGGGAGGCGATGGGTGTTATAGGTGTGATGAAACGGTTCGTGCACTTGCTCGCAGAAGGGGGCGAAACAATCTTCCCAACCTTTTTCCCATCCGAAGTTGGCGTCGTCGGAGTAGAGCTTGAACTGTATTTTGTGTTGCAGGCAATAAAGCATTGCGTGAAGCATATAGGTATATTCGGTGAAGAAACCGGCATCTATGCCTATGTGATAAATCATCGTCTTTTTGAAAGAGCTATTCAGAAGGCGGTATCGGGTGGCAAGGTCATTTGGGTTCATGTGTCTTCTTTTTGATGAAATATTGAATGCTTTCTTTAAAAGTAACCGATCGGCTGCCCCACATGGTTGCTACGTAGAGTGCTGCAGCAAGCACTATCTTGCTTGCCAGGCGGAGATAAATATTCTCGATGGAGCGGGTGGTGTAATAGGTGATTACCATAACCGTAGCCGCAATGGCAGCATAAGGAAGTATGTCCATCAGGGCATGGCGAAGCTTCAATCCTATTTCCAGGTGTACGAAGTAGTGCCACGTCAGTAGCCACAATATATTGATGGATACATAGACGGTGAGCATGGTAAAGATCCCATAAGAGTGGGCTAATAGAACGCTTGACAGTAAGATGATGCCGAGCGCTATGGTGTTCCACATATAGATGCGGGATTTTCCTTTACTAATAATCAGTTGCTGATAGAGGTATGCGATGGGAGCAAAGGCTCCGCTGATACACAGTATTTGCATGATTAATATGCTGGAATACCACTTGTCGGTGATGGTGATGATAATCAGCTCTTCCGATACGATTCCCAGTCCCAACATGGCGGGAAACGAGACAAAAGCGGTGAAACGCAGCATTTTGCGAAATACCCGTTTTTGCCGTTCAAGGTCGTCGGACACTTTGGTGAGTACCGGTTGCGCCACTCCGTTTATCATGCCGGAGATGAAGAGTTGTCCCATGCCGCACCATTTATTGGCTTGGTTGTAATATCCTACTTCTTTTTCGCTGTAGAATTTACCCAGTATCACGGAAAACAGATTGTTATTGATGTGATTGAATACATTGGTAACCAGTAGTTTCCCACTGAATCCGAACATTTCCTTAATCGGGGTGAAGTTGAACTGCAAGCTCGGTCGCCAACGGGTGAAATGCCAGTAACAGGCTGTGTTGATGGTTACGTAAACGATGCTTTGCGTGGCAATACCCCAGTAGGAGAAACCAAAGTAGGCAAGCGTGACTCCGGTGATTCCGGACACGGTGAGTCCGATAACCGAAGACAATGCCCGCTGTTTGACCATCAGGTTACGCAGGAGATAAGCACTGTGGGATATTCCCAGACTGGCAATGAAGAAGCCGATAAAAGAATAACGTGCCAGTGGTGTCAGTTCGGGAGTATCGTAAAAGTCAGCGATAAGCGGTGCACAGAGGAATAACAGCAGGTACAGCGACAGACTGATGGCCGCGTTGAACCAGAATACGGCATTGTAATCATTGTGCGTCACTTCTTTCTTATTAACAAGGGCAGCTGTGAAACCACTTTCCTGTATCGAACTGGCAATGAGGGAGAAGATGGCCAACATTCCCACCATTCCATAATCTGACGGAGTGAGCAACCGCGCGAGGAATATTCCGAAAAGCAGATTTAACAACTGCTGTATGCCGTTGCTGAATCCTCCCCAAAATAGTCCTTTGGCCGTCTTTTCTTTTAGTGACTGATTCTCGCTCATGTTATTTGCAAAGAATACATGAAAAGGCTATGCGTGATGATAGCTTTTCATGTATTCCCTATTCTAGTTTTATTATTTTACTTCGCTACCCGGCTTCACTTCACGTCCCGGCATGATAACTGCCAGACTGCCATCGTTGTTTTCGGCACTAAGAATCATGCCTTCGCTGACGATACCTTTCAGTTTGCGCGGAGCAAGGTTGGCGATGAAGCAAACCTGTTTGCCTACCAGTTCTTCCGGTTGATAATGCTTGGCAATACCCGATACGATGGTACGTGTTTCCAGTCCGTCGTCGATTTTGAATTGCAGCAATTTATCCGCTTTCGGCACTTTCTGACATTCAAGAATGGTGCCTACGCGGATATCCAGTTTCTCAAAATCCTCGAAGGCAACGTTTGCCCGGATAGGATTGGCTTTGTAGTTGGCTTCCTCGTTTGCTTTCTTTGTATCGAGCAACTTTTGTACCTGTGCTTCGATAGTAGCGTCTTCAATCTTCTCGAACAATAATTCCGGTTTGTTCAACTGGTGGCCTACGGGAAGAAGGTCGTCACGTCCCAGTTCAGACCATTCGAAAGTATCCATGTTCAGCATTTTGCGGAGTTTTTCCGAGCTGAACGGCAAGAATGGGTCGAAGGCGATGGCAAGGTTGGCAACCAGTTGCAGGGAAATGTTGAGGATGGTTCCTACACGTTCCATATCTGTCTTAGCCAGTTTCCACGGTTCGGTGTCGGCCAGGTATTTGTTTCCGATACGTGCCAGATTCATGGCCTCTTTCTGTGCATCGCGGAATTTGAATACGTCGAGCAGTTTTTCTACTTCTGCTTTCACGTCTGCGAATTCTTTCAGCGTTTCCTTGTCGTAGTCGGTTAAGCTGCCCTGTGCGGGTACGCGACCGTCGAAGTATTTTTGAGTCAGCACCATTGCACGGTTTACGAAGTTGCCGTATACGGCTACCAGTTCGTTGTTATTGCGTGCTTGGAAGTCTTTCCAAGTGAAGTCGTTGTCTTTCGTTTCCGGTGCGTTGGCGGTCAGTACGTAGCGGAGTACGTCTTGCTTTCCGGGGAAATCAGCCAGATATTCGTGCAACCATACGGCCCAGTTGCGGGAAGTAGAGATCTTGTCTCCTTCGAGGTTGAGGAATTCGTTGCTCGGCACGTTGTCCGGCAGGATATAGCTGCCTTCTGCTTTCAGCATGGCAGGGAATACGATGCAATGGAATACGATATTATCTTTTCCGATGAAGTGAATCAGACGCGTTTCAGGGTCTTTCCACCATGTTTCCCAGCTGTCGGGAAGAAGTTCTTTGGTGTTGGAGATGTATCCGATCGGAGCATCAAACCATACATAGAGCACTTTTCCTTCTGCTCCTTCTACGGGAACAGGGATACCCCAATCAAGGTCACGGCTCACGGCACGTGGTTGCAGACCCATGTCGAGCCAGCTTTTGCATTGACCGTATACGTTCGGACGCCATTCTTTGTGATCTTCCAGAATCCATTTGCGCAGCCATGCTTCGTGCTTGTCGAGGGGAAGATACCAGTGTTTGGTTTCTTTCATTACCGGTTTGCTACCACTGATGGCGCTTTTCGGGTTGATAAGATCTGTAGGAGAAAGTGAGGTTCCGCACTTTTCGCATTGGTCGCCGTAAGCGCCTTCCGAATGGCAGTGAGGACATTCTCCGGTGATATAACGGTCGGCAAGGAATGTTTTTGCTTCCTCGTCGTAATATTGTTCGGATGTTTTTTCGATGAATTCTCCTTTATTGTATAATGTTTTGAAGAAATCCGAAGCCAGTTGGTGATGCGTCGGTGAAGTGGTGCGACTATACACGTCGAATGAGATACCGAACTCTTTGAATGATTCCTTAATCAGCGAATGATAACGGTCTACTACATCCTGTGGAGTAATTCCTTCTTTCTTGGCACGGATGGTGATAGGCACTCCGTGTTCGTCCGAACCTCCGATGAATAATACATCTTCTTTTTTCAGACGCAGATAGCGTACATAGATATCTGCCGGCACGTATACACCCGCCAGGTGACCGATATGGACAGGACCGTTCGCATACGGCAGTGCCGATGTGACGGTGGTTCTTTTGAATTTCTTTTCCATTATATAGTGTGATTTTTGTTGTTTTCAGCTTTGCAATGTGCAAAGATAGTGACTTTTCATCACAGATTACACGGATTAACACAGATTTTTCATTCTCATAGCCGTGGTTGTCTCATAAGAATGATGTAAATTTGATAGCTATTCTAACATAAAACTATTTGCTGATATGTTGGATTTATTTTCGTATGTTCTGTTTTTAAGATTGAAACAATATATGAGTATCTAAACTTCGTCCTAATAAAATAAATAATGTATAAGATATTGTAAGAATATGCAGAGATAATTATGTGGATTTGAATATAAATAAGCAAATATGTATAATTATTGGCAGAATTGAACACTGTTCCTTTTAAAGGAAGCTTCTGTTGCTTTTAAAGGAACGATTCATTGGTTAGAAAGAAACATGTCTTTGCTTTTAAACAAAGAGGTAAAAGAGTCTTTTAGGCACAAATTTTCTTCTGGTTGTTCCTGAAATAGTGAGATGCTAATGGTGTTAATTTGAAATGTAAAATTGAGATAATTGATTCTTTTTTATATATAATCTCTTTGAACTATTAATATAATTTGTTTTAATCCCTATTTCGTGTGAATTTGAAATTTACAAATGGTCTCTCTTTCCCTTTTTTGATACATATTGATCTTTGTAGCGTATATTCCAGATTCTCCATCAGTTTTATATCCGTTTTTTCTGCATAAAAATAATTTCATCCCTGATGATCTGAATTTCATGAAGAGATGACGGCTTCATTTTTCAAAAAGTTAGTATAATCTATTTGTAATCTTAATCTTTTTCTTTTTTACAGTCTGTTTCTATATACAATTCTCCCCTTTTTCTTTCTTTTTTCTCATAAGAAAGAATATATTTGTATTCAAGTTAAACGAAAACCAAAGCATGATATGATAACAACCCAGTTGCTTCGTCCTGAAAGCATTGTCGTAGTAGGGGCATCGAATAATGTACATAAGCCGGGTGGCGCAATATTAAAGAACCTCATTAACGGAGGTTATCAGGGAGAACTTCGAGCGGTGAATCCGAAGGAGAAGGAGGTGCAGGGAGTTCCCGCTTTTGCCGATGTGAATGATCTGCCGGATACGGATCTGGCGGTGTTGGCTGTGCCTGCTTCATTGTGTCCTGATATAGTGGAAACATTGGCTAGTAAAAAACAGACCAGGGCATTTATCATACTTTCGGCAGGTTTTGGTGAAGAAACTCACGAAGGAGCACTGTTGGAAGAACGTATTCTGGAAACAGTCAATAAATACGGGGCCTCATTGATTGGACCTAATTGTATCGGATTGATGAATACTTGGCATCATAGTGTGTTCAGCCAGCCGATTCCTAATTTGAATCTGAAAGGGGTGGATTTGATTTCCAGCTCGGGTGCTACGGCGGTATTTATTCTGGAAAGTGCTGTGACAAAAGGTTTGCAATTTAATTCTGTTTGGTCGGTGGGAAATGCCAAGCAGATTGGGGTAGAAGATGTATTGCAATTTATGGATGAAAGCTTTGATCCTGAAAAAGACTCCCGTTTGAAACTGCTCTATATTGAAAGTATTCAGAATCCGGACCGGTTGTTATTCCATGCCTCCTCTTTGATTCGAAAAGGATGCAAGATTGCAGCAATCAAAGCTGGCAGTTCGGAGAGCGGAAGCCGGGCGGCATCTTCCCATACAGGTGCAATTGCCAGTTCCGATTCGGCAGTGGAGGCTTTGTTCCGTAAAGCGGGGATCGTACGCTGTTTCTCCCGCGAGGAATTGACTACCGTAGGTTGCGTGTTTACTCTGCCCGAATTGAAAGGGAAGAATTTTGCCATTATCACCCATGCCGGAGGTCCGGGAGTGATGCTGACAGATGCGTTGAGTAAAGGCGGACTGAATGTTCCTAAACTGGAAGGAGAAATAGCCGAAGAACTAAAAGCCCAACTATTCCCTGGTGCTGCCGTCGGGAATCCTATTGATATTCTGGCTACCGGAACACCGGAGCATTTGCGTTTTTGCATTGACTACTGTGAGCAGAAACTCGACAATATAGACGCCATGATGGCCATCTTCGGAACTCCGGGACTAGTTACCATGTTTGAAATGTATGATGTGCTTCATGAGAAGATGCAAACTTGCAAGAAACCGATTTTCCCTATACTTCCTTCTATTAATACAGCCGGAGCAGAGGTTGCCGCCTTCCTGGCAAAAGGACACGTGAATTTTGCAGATGAAGTGACCTTGGGTACTGCTCTTTCTCGTATTGTCAATGTTCCTAAACCGGCAGTTCCTGAAATTGAACTGTTCGGAGTAGACGTTCCGAGGATTCGTCGCATTATCGATTCTATTCCGGAGAATGGTTATATTGCTCCCAATTACGTACAAGCATTACTGCATGCTGCCGGTATTCCGTTGGTAGATGAGTTTGTTTCCGATAATAAAGAGGAGATAGTAGCCTTTGCCCGTCGGTGCGGATTTCCGGTAGTTGCCAAAGTCGTTGGTCCTGTGCATAAATCGGATGTCGGTGGTGTAGTTCTGAACATCAAAAGCGAGCAACATCTGGCACTGGAATTCGATCGTATGATGCAGATTCCTGATGCAAGGGCAATTATGGTACAGCCGATGCTGAAAGGTACGGAACTGTTTATCGGTGCAAAGTATGAAGAGAAGTTCGGTCATGTGGTACTTTGCGGTTTGGGAGGTATTTTTGTGGAGGTGCTGAAAGATGTGTCTTCCGGTCTGGCTCCGCTTTCCTACGAAGAGGCGTATTCAATGATTCATTCGCTGCGTGCCTATAAAATCATTCAGGGAACACGGGGACAAAAAGGAGTCAACGAAGATAAGTTTGCTGAAATTATTGTTCGTTTGTCCACTTTGTTGCGCTTCGCTACAGAAATCAAAGAAATGGATATAAATCCGTTTTTAGCTGCGCAAAGAGCCGTTATAACAGTTGATGCGTGTATCCGAATAGAAAAATAGGACTATTCTTTCATTCATTGAGACATATTTACTATCTTTCCGCTATGATTTTGCCTACATTTGGTAACTCAAACGGAAGGATAGAAAACACGTATGTTTATGAAGAAGGTTCTAATACTTTTAATATGTTTAATAGGCTATCAGATAGGCTGTCATGCACAAATGGCGGACGAACATTACTATTTTAAAAATCTAAGTGTACAAAACGGATTATCCCAGAATACGGTCAATGCGATTTTGCAGGACAGACAGGGCTTTATGTGGTTCGGCACCAAAGATGGCTTGAATAGATATGACGGTTTGTCATTCCGTAAATTCAAACATGATGACCGTACGCGGCAGAGTATCGGAAATAATTTTATCACAGCACTTTATGAAGATGCGAAAGGAGATATCTGGGTAGGTACCGACGTAGGACTTTATATTTATAATCCTGAAAAAGATTCTTTCCGGCACTTTGCTGAATTGAGTGAGGAAAACACTAAAATAGAACATACTGTAACTGCAATTTCCGGAGACAACAAAGGGTGTGTCTGGGTGGCGGTAGAATCACAGGGGTTATTTTGTTATGACCTGGAGGAAGGAAAACTCCGGAATCATACGTTAAAAAACTTTTCTTTTCTTACCACTAATATCCAGTCTTTTGTCTTCGATAATAGCGGAACTCTCTGGATCGGTTGCTATGGAGATGGGCTTTTTTATTCAAAAGACCATTTAAAAACTCTTCAGCCTTATGTCTCGCCCGTGGATAACAAGGAATTTTATGCGAACGATGTAGTGACCTGTATTGTGAAAGGTGCATACAATCGTCTGTATGTTAGTTCTTTAAAAGGAGGGGTGAAAGAACTGAATCTGACTTCAAATAAATTACATGATTTACTTTTTGAAGATGAAACCGGAGAGTCTGTTTTTTGTCGTGAACTGCTGGTTGCTTCTGACAATGAAC
>OGPC01001070.1_pt1 | contig 20065 bp, 11 predicted proteins | sample 1552911 | NCBI WGS metagenome assembly OGPC01 (sample SAMEA2580248, study PRJEB22360) | human gut metagenome | biome: human gut; feature: human-associated habitat; material: faeces | place: Denmark | collected 2008/2010 | reverse complement strand
GAAGGTATACTCCTTTGTCAGATTGCCTTCCCGTTTCTTCGCTGCCGTCATCTGACTCTTGGCTCTTGTCATCTAATATATCATATCGGATTTCTAGAAGTTGGCGAAAAAATGGCAGTTATATTCAGCCCGCTGCCAAATATAACTGCCATAATTATAATACACTTCCGATTCTTTTCTGCCTATGTACTGCGCCAGGCAAAATACCTTTTAAATTACATTATTACAAAAAATATTAAGCAATTTGTGATATAGAAATTGCTTTAAATCCGCCTTATTCCTCTCTTGCTATAGTACACTTCCTATATATTTTCTTTATTCTCCAAACAAAACTTTTCAGTTGGAAGGCCTCCTAGCAACGTATATGGATCTTGTAGAATTTTTTCATCCTGTAATAATTTTTCTAAATCAATTTTTCATCTATGTCCCCTCTTTCTTTGATTTTCTCAATTTTATCTTCCATTATTGTTATCTCGGATTCCCAGCAAATCATTTATGTTTCCCTGTAAATTCATATGATTTATATCTAAAGTATTAATTACTTCTTTTTGTAGCCTTAAATAATACCCTTTTTCTATCTTTTCGCACTCATAAACTTTATCCACTATTTTGTGAATGGGTAATCTATTTGTAATCTCTTCCCCAAAATAATTAATATCAAAAACCGACGTTGGCAAATTAGCTTTTTTATCATAATATGTACCAAACATATTACAATTACTTTGACTGGAAATACATCCATAAAATGGTTCTGATACAACTACTAATTTCTTAAATACCTCTGCTATTTCATCAAATTCTTCTACTTTTTTTTCTTTATAATCAGCATTCAATTCAATTACTATATTATTTTGAAATCCAGGTTTAGAAACACCTATACTTATTGAAATCCCTATAGATTCATCATCATTTAAAGACGTAAAAAAAGAAAATTTAGATCCTAATTCTGTAAAGTATTTATCTTTTTTCTGGATAATCAATTTCTCTATATTTCCTAACGTCAATTCAAATTCTATTATATCATTTTTTTTATATGAAGTTAAATATTTAGGCTTTAAGTATGATATCTGATTTAAAATATTCAAAATCTCAAACACCCGTTTTACTTGTATATCTAATTTGTCATTGTTTGCTTTCGCCCATAATATCATTGTATATGTATCAACCATATTTTTACCATCTCTTTCATTATAATAACCTGTAAGTAAAAGTCAGGCTTTGAACTCAGACTTTATTATTTATTAAAAAACCCTTTTGCTTGTTCAAAAGTTTATTACATAACAAAATAATTTTTCATCCATAGTTCAAAGCCCTCTATTACTCTTTATTTATCTCACTAAATATTTTATTACTCAATTTTAATCTTTTTGTCCCGCCTTATTGCATTGGCTTAAATATTAATTCTATATCTGTTATATTTTCTTTACTAAACAAATTTTTTACAGCATTTAGTGATGTTTCATCATTAAAAAACCACTGTATCTTCGTACCATTTGCTGCATTTATCTGCCTATTTGCCTGACTTACTAACGAATCTTTTCCGCTAAACCATTTTTGGAATTCTCCAGTCTTCTTGTTTACGAATTGTGAATAGTTTCCTTTAGCCTCAATGAGCATTCCATTTTTAAAGCCATCAAATTTAACACCATTCACTTTATAGACCATCCCATCACTCGCACCCGTAATAAATTTCTGATAATTGCGAGAGGCTTCGCTCATTGCTTCGTTAGTTTTTTCCCAAACTCCAGGTTCACTTCCCCCCTTATTTAGCCATCCTTGAATCGTTACTTTTAAATTGCTTCCTATCTCCTTTCCTGAGTCAAGAATTCCTTTTAATGCAGCTATAATTGCAGGGCTTTCTAAGATAATTTCTCCAGCAGCCATCGTGGCCTGGCCCTGATAGATATAATCCCATTCTTTTTCTGTTAAATGATTATACTCTTCACAGATAGCTATCAGTTCTTCTGTTAAACTCTCTCCTTTCTCCATCTGTTCGTGAAGCGTCTCAATTGCTATATTTTCTTTGTCTATTTCTATACCCTGTTCCCTCAGAGCTTTTCTGATGTCAGCCTTCTTTAGTTCAGAATCTGACACGCCTCCCACAATGTAACCGGCTCCTCCGGTTATAAGAGCAGATCCCACAAGAATCACTGCTCCTGCTCCTGGCAGTAAAAATACAGCTATTGCTACTCCTGTAGCTGCCCCTGCCATCGCTCCTCCGTGTTCGTCAAATAAATTAACTATTTGCTTTCCAAAATCTGCCCAGCTTTTGCCCGCATCTATTTCTATCGGAAACTCTGTCTTCTCCGGCCCGGTCTGGGACAACGGATAATGATTGGCCTGCCAGCCGTCATCCGGATTATACTGAGGCCCTGTCAGATACTCCGCCACATGCCCGCTTGGATCCGCATAATTCAGCGGACTGTTCTTCACATAGGCGTACCGGTTCAGCGTCAATGGTGAGTATTCCGGGCGATTTTGAACCACCATTCCGGTGATGCAGTACCGCTGTTCCGTTTTCAACGATACCGAGATTCCGGGATTCGGATACCGTGATTCCGGTCAGATGATACCGATTCCCTTTATAATGAATTCATACGCTTTGCAGCGTAAATTCATTACGAAGGAGGTCACCATTTATGACCAAGTATCGTGAGATCATCCGGCTTGCCGGATTGAATCTCAGCCAAACCAACATTGCCCTTAGCTGCAATGCATCCAAGACAACTGTCAACAAGGTGTTGAAGGCAGCCAGAGAGCAAAATCTTGTCTGGCCTCTGGATCCTAAACTCAGCGATCCAGTCTTAGGCAAGTTGCTTTTCCCTGAAGTGAAGGCAAAGCCAGCCACTTCAAAGCGGATGCCCGATTTCGAGCATATCCGCAAAGAGCTTCTTCGGAACGGAGTGAATAGGAAGCTCCTTTGGACAGAGTATCTTGAAGAATGCCGTCTCTCCAAAGAAGAACCACTTATGTACTCTCAGTTCTGCTACTACATCAAGCAGGATGAGCAGAAGCGCCGCGCCACTATGCATATCAACCGCAAGCCCGCAGAGCAGGTCGAGGTCGACTGGGCAGGTGATCCGGCGCACATCATCGACCCAGATACCGGTGAAATTCTGGATGCCCAGATTTTCGTGGGTGTTATGACCTACAGTCAGTATCCATACGTAGAAGCCTTTATGGATCAGAAACAAGCGTCATGGATTGCAGCACACGTCCACATGTACGAGTACTTTGGCGGTGTTGCAAAGATCCTCGTGCCGGACAACTGTCGCACTGCTGTGGATCATAATAATAAAAGCTGGAATGATCCACGGATCAATGCCGTATATCAGGAAATGGCAGAACACTATGGCACCGCCATTATTCCAGCACGCATCCGTTCTCCAAAGGATAAGCCTAATGCCGAGGGCAGTGTAGGAAACATTTCCACATGGATCACTGCAGCGCTACGGAATGAACAGTTCTTTTCTCTCGGTGAGTTAAATCAGGCAATCCGGCAGAAACTGGAAGATTTCAGCCATCGCCCGTTCCAAAAGAAAGAGGGGAGCAGGTATGAACTCTTCCGCGATGAAGAACTGCCATTGCTGGCCCCGTTACCTGCTACCCCATATGAACTGGCGGAATGGAGACAAGCTACCGTTCAGTTCAATTATCACATATCGTTTGCAGGAATGCTATACTCCGTTCCACATGAGTATATAAAGCGCAAAGTTGATGTGAGGGTCACAGACAAGACCATTGAGGTTTTCTACAACCACAACCGGATCGCGTCTCACCGCCGACTGTATGGTCGCAAAGGTCAGTATAGCACAATCACAGAGCATATGCCGCCTTCTCATCAGCAGTATCTTGAGTGGAACGGCGACCGTTTCCGGCAATGGGCGAAGCGAATCGGTCCCAGTACCTACCAGACCGTGGATGCAATCCTTACCTCCAAGCTGATAGAACAACAATCCTACCGTAGTTGCATGGGGCTTTTAAAACTGGCCGACAAGTATTCTGTCGACCGGCTGGAAGCCGCCAGCTGTAAAGCGCTCACCTTTACAGCCACTCCGAGCTATAAGAGCATCAAGAACATACTTGATACCGGAAGTGACAGAACAGAGCCAGCTGATAAAGCTGCGGTAACCGATAGCCATACGAGCTCAGAAAAAAGCAGCCACGCACTTACACGGGGTGCGGATTACTACAGGAGGTAAGGAACCATGACTACACAGAGCACTATAGATAAACTCATCGAAATGCGGTTGACATCCATGTCGGATGCATTCCTGACCCAGCTACAGGATGCCCGGATGAAGGATCTCTCCTTTGAGGATCGTTTTGGAATGCTGGTTGATATTGAATACAGCAACCGTAAGAGTAACAGCCTGAAGCGTCTGATCCGTAATGCGGGATTCGACCAGCCAGATGCATACATCGGGGATATCAACTATACCTCAGGGCGGAAACTCAATCGCAGCCTGATCGAGCGTCTGGCAACTTGTGAGTACATCACAGAGCATAGAAACCTGTTCATCACAGGTGCCACAGGGAGTGGAAAGACCTACATGGCATGCGCTTTCGGTATGGAAGCCTGCAAGCGCCGATACACTACGAAATACGTTCGACTTCCAGACCTGCTCTTGGAGTTAGAGATGGCACGTAACGATGGAACTTACAAGAAGGTCCAGAGTAAATATGCCAATCCGATTCTGCTGATCATTGATGAATGGCTACTACTGAAGCCAACTGAATCCGAACAGCATGATATACTGGAACTTCTCCATCGGAGACGCAAGAAGTCATCCACCATCTTTTGCTCTCAGTATGATTGCAATGGCTGGTACGATCAACTGGGAGGCGATGACAGTCCCCTCTCAGAAGCGATCCTGGATCGTATTAAGCATGATGCATACAAGATCAACATCATCCCAACGGACCCGGCGAATTACAGATCCATGCGTGAAGTATACGGGTTGAATCCGGCATTAAGCGAGTAAACTCGCATGTAGCAAAAATGTGGTATCCCTGTTCCGGACTCACGGTATCATAGTGCCGGACTGCCGGTATCCGTTCCTTCGGAACAGGGGTACATTTGAACCGTAATATTCAAATGGGTCTGTGATATCTCCCAGATATGTATCTTCCTGGAAAAATCTTCCCTTATCTGCATTATAGTATCTTGCGCGCAGGTATTCAAGGCCGGTATTGGGATTATAGCTCTCTGCGCGGCAGCCGTAGAAATCTGTATGGCCTTCTCCTCCAAGCTCCATGCGACCGTAGGGATCGTACTGGTACACGTCTGTCACCATTCCGTTATACCACGTATTGGCTGTGACACTTCCCTGGCCGTCATACAGGTAGTAGCTCATCTCGTCATGGTTTACGTCCCTGGCCTCGTTCCAGATATTGTTCCGGGACAGGCGGCTGCTTCCGGCGTAGGTATAGGACTCCGTGTCAAACCCTGTGTTGATATTAAAGGCAGTGAGGACTTCTGCATACTCCCGGTTGGTATCGTTCACATACTCCGTTAAGTCATAAGCCCGGCCTGTGGCTGAGCAGATATATCCGAACAGCTCTCCTTCCGCAGTCAGGCTTCCGTCCTCGTTATGGCTGTGCTCCGGCATGAAAATCTCGCCGTTTACGTTCTTTCCATAGCCGCACTCTGCATCTGGATTGTAGTTCAGCTGGAAGGCTCTGTTTCCGTCTCCGTCATAGGTAGAAGCCATGAGAAGCTTCTGGGGATCGCTGACTGCCTTCAGCCTGTTTTCTGTATCGTACTGGTAGGTCACCTCCGGCTTATTCTTAAAACACTCTCTGAGCAGATTTCCGTTGGCGTCGTAGGTGAAGGTATACTCCTTTGTCAGATTGCCTTCCCGTTTCTTCGCTGCCGTCATCTGATTGTCGTCATTGTAGGTATAGCGGATCTGCCAGGATTCCAGATAGCTGTAAAGCTTCTCCTTCTTCGCAAAGGTACGATTGCCTGCCTCGTCGTATTCGTAGGTATACGTCGTCTTGTCGAAGGCTCCCTTGCTCTCCTGGCAGGTCAGCAGCTGTCCATTTTCGTCGTATGTAAACCTCCGCTCCGTAGTGTCCCACTCTGGATTCTGATTCTGCCATGGATTCGTGGAAGCATGGATACATGGATCCAGCTCTCCGCCCTGATGGCCATAGTCCTTATTGGACGTAAACAGACACTCCTTTGCCGTTTCTTCGATAATCAGGCCGCCATCGTCGTAGGTATACTGGTAATCAGAGATGAGAAAACCGCAGACGCATGTATTCTTCGCCTCCAGAACCTGATTTCTGGCGTTGTAGGTATAAGAGCTTACCGTTCCGTCAGGCCTCCTCACCTGAGTCAGGCGGTTCAGCGGATCATACTCGTAGCTGGTTTCCCGTCCATCCCGGTCTGTCAGCCTAGTAATATTGTCATTCTTATCATACTCATAGGACACTCGTTTTCCGTCTGGATAGATGACAGCTCCCAGGTTGTCGGCCTCATCGTATTCGTAGGAAACGGTCTTTCCGGAACCGTTGACAGCTGTTTTTAACCGTCCCAGGCTGTCGTAGGTATAGCTGCTGCCTCCTGTGATGTCCTCCATGGAAATGCGCTGTCCCATAGAGTTATATCCCATCTGTACCGGATGATCGCTCTCCTCCCCCTGGGCGTCCTCGTATTTCTTATCCGCCAGGGCGTTCAGAGTATCATAGTCGTACCGGATTCGGCTGCCGCCTGGGTTCAGCTTCTGGATCTGCCGTCCGCCTGCATCATACTCATACATTTCTTTTCTGCCCATAGGGCTGGTGAGGGATGTCAGATTTCCCTCCAGATCGTAGGTATAGCTGGTTACGCGGTCCTTTGGATCTGTCATAGTCAGGATATTTCCCATCACATCATAAGTATAGCTTGTTTTCCGATTCATCGGATCGGTAACAGACGTCAGATTGTCCAGAATATCATACTGGAACCGTGTATGCAGTCCCTTCGTATCTGTCCTCTGAATGATATTTCCGTGGGGATCGTACTCATACTGTTCCGTAAGCCCCATTTTATCTGTCACAGCCGTGACGCGGCTGCCTGGATCATAAGCAGTTTTCACACTCTGTTCCATCGGATCTTTTCCTTCTGTCTGCCGGTTATCTTTATCATAGGTATAGCTGTAAACATATCCCTTGGGATCTGTCAGGCTGATCACGTTATAATTTTTATCATAGGTTACTGTGGCAGTTCTCTCCCCTGGTTTTGTTCTGGAAAGAAGACGGCCCGCCAGGTTGTAGGTATATTTCGTGGCCTTTCCTTCTGGATCAGTCTGCCCGATCAGCTGATTGGCCAGATCATAAGAGCTGATCCAGGTGTAACCGGACGGATCCGTCACAGAAGTCTGATTGCCCCGCTCATCATATGCAAACTGAGTAACACCGCCTTTGGCGTTCGTAGAGGAGGTCATCCTGTGCATACTGTCGTACTTGTAGGAAACGGTGCGGCCCAGGTTGTCTGTTTCTTCTGTCACATTGTCGGCCAAATCATAGGAAAACGCCTGATTCAGCCCCAGCGGCGTGGTCATTCCAGTCAGGCGGTGCACCAGATCATACTCATAAGTATAGACTCCGCCATTTTTCTGAGTAAGCTTTGTCACCTGACGGTTTAAATCCACCTGGTAGAGGATCGTATTTCCCGCCGGATCTGTTTCGCTGGTAAGCTCGTCATGCTTGTCATAGGTGTAAGCAATTTTTGCCCCCTTAGGCGAGATTGTCTCTGTAAGATTTCCCAGCGCGTCGTAGCGGTTCTCTGTAACCAGGCCGTTCGGATCTTTTTCCTTTGTCATTCGTCCCAGGGCGTCGTAGCGGTATTCGCTTCTGTTTCCCTCTGGAGTCGTCTGGCTCAGCAGACGTGACAGTTCGTCATACTCATAGGAAGAAAGGTTTCCTCTTCCGTCTGTGAGAGCAGTCAGGCGGTTCAAAGCGTCGTAGGCGTAGGAGGTTTCTGCCCCTTCTCCGTCTCTGGAAAGAAGCAGATTTCCCACTGGATCATAAACGTATTCCTCTGCCGCGCCGATTGGATTTATCTGGCGGATTACCCGGTTCAGCTGATCGTATTCGTAGGTATAGACAGCCTCTCCCGGCTCTGTGTTTTTAATCAGATTTCCTGCTCCGTCATACTCATAAGTCCATACGGTTCCGTCTGGCTGAATAATCTTTGTAATCTGGTCAAGAACATCGTATTCATACCGAGTCTCGGCCTGTCCAAAATCTTTTCGGCTGACCAAACGCCCAAATCTGTCGTACTCATAGAAAGCAGTCCGTCCTATGGTATCGCTCTGCCAGATCAGATTTCCCATTTCATCATACCCGTAGAGCATCGTATTTCTGGCTGTGTCCTTTGTCTTCGTGACGCGGCCCATCTTATCATAGGTATAGAAAGTAATGACTCCCGCCTCGTCTGTGCTCTTCACTAACTGGTTATTGGCATCGTACTCCATGAAAACCCGATCCCCGTCAGGCATGAGGACTTCTGTCATATTTCCATTTTCATCGTAGACAGTCTCATACTGGTAATCCAGGGCGTCTGTAACGGATATCGGCTGATTCAGCTCATCGTAAACCAGCTTTGTTTCTCCTTTTAAAGCGTCTGTTATCTGAGTAACATTGCCCACTGCATCGTATTGATAGGCAGTGACAGAGCCCATAGCGTCGGTCTGGGCCTTCAATTCTCCAATCGCGTCATAATAGCAGCTGAAGCTGTGGCCGTTAGCGTCCGTCGTCTTCTTTGCATGTCCGTTTAAATCGTACTCTGTGGCTGTAACTCCATCCAAAGCGTCCGTCATCTTCGTCAATCTGGCTGCCCCGTCATAGCTATAGGAAGTTTCGTTCCCCAAAGCGTTTATCTCTGAAATCTGATTTCCCGCTCCGTCGTAGGCATATTTCGTCTCATTTCCCAGAGGATCCGTGATCTTTACCAGCTGATTGTTACGGTTATAGGCAAAGGTATACACTCTAGCCTCATCGTCCCAGAGGCGGATCATGTTTCCGTTTCCGTCATAGCGAAGCTCTGTGACAAGGCCATTTTCTGCTGTCATGCGGATCAGACGTCCGTTTGAATCATATTGGAAGGTCTTTGTGCTTCCATCCGGATTCTTCTTAGAGAGAATACGTCCGTTTTTGTCATACTGGCAGCTGGTCTGATATCCCAGTGCGTCAGTGGAGGAAACTGGAAGGCCCGTTACTTTGTCGTACTCTGTCTGAACGGCATTTCCCCTGCGGTCTTCTGTCTCTATCTGATTTCCTCTGGCATCCAGCGTATAGGAAACGGACTGCCCCTTTGCGTCTGTCATCCGAATCAGACGGTTTCTGCTGTCGTAAGCATAGGAGGTGGTACGTCCCAGCGCGTCCGTTTCTGAAATTTTATTGTAGCTGCCGTCATAGGCATAGGTCAGCGTGTTTCCCAGTGCATCCGTCCCGCTGAGAATATTGTGCATGGGATCATAGGTAAAGCTGGTTTTTGCTCCCATCGGATCAGTGATAGACAGAACCTCTCCTGCCGGGCTGTACTCGTAGACTGTGGTTCCTCCGTCTCCTGCTGTTTCCTCCACATTCCAGCCATTTTCATTGTAGCTGCGGCTTACAGTGTATCCGGCTCCGTCTGTCTGAGTTAAAAGACGGTTCATGGCATCGTAGGTAAAACGGGAGGTAAATCCTTCCGGATCTGTCTTTTCAATCACAACTGCTCCGTCATAGACAAAGGACTCTGTTCCTCCATTGGGATCTGTAACAGAAACCAGGCGGCTCTGCTCATCATAGGCATAGGCAGTCACATTTCCCATGGGATCTGTCTTTGTCAGGCAGTTTCCTTTTTCATCATAGGTGTAAACAGTGATATTTCCTTCCCAGTCGGATGCAGTCAGAGGCTGATTCTGTTCATTGTACGTGCAGGTGCGGACTGCTCCGTCCTCTCTGGTCTCTGTCAGGAGATTTCCAGCCGTGTCATAGGTATAGGAGATTACAGCGCCTGCTTCGTCTGTCTCTGAAGAGCGGTATCCATCCTCTCCATAGGTATAGGAAACCTGGCTTCCATCTGGGTATTCAATCCGGACAGTGCGGTACTGGGCGTCATAGTAATAGTTTGTCTCATGGCCATTATTGTCCGTTACAGACGTACATCCTTCTATGTAAGAAAGCTCTGCCTGATTACCGTTTCCGTCGGTCTGTCGGATCACACGATTCTCACTGTCGTAGACGTTCTGCATTACGCAGGTTCCGTTTTCATCGTACCAGGCAGTCATCCGATGATTTTCATCGTACTCATATCGGCGGGTATCTCCAGCCTGGTTCGTGTACTGAACCAGGTTTCCGTCCTCGTCGTATTCATAGCTTACTCCGGTATGATCCGGCAGTTCAATTGCTGTAATTCTTCCTTTTTCGTCCATGGAAATGTCCAGCAGCTTTCCAGTTGGGGATTTGATCTGGAGCAGATCGTAATCTTCGCTGTAGACGAAAGATGTTCTCCGTCCCTGCCTATCTTCCCGGTACTGGAGAAAGCCCTGAGAATCAAAAACGCTGGCGGTTCCATCCATCTCTGTTACCTTCCATCCGGCACAGGCAGGAGGAGCGGCGTCTCCCTTTTTCTCCCGCAAATCTGCGTCCAGCTCCTGATTCTGTTCAGGTTCTTTTTCCTCTGCATCAGAATCGCTGGCTCTTGGAAGTCCTGTTACCAGAGTTTTGGCTATAAACTGGCTGGCTTCCAGCTTTCTTGACACAGCTTCTTTCTCCAAATCTTCTGCTGTGACAATCTCCTCTGCGTCTGAATCTGTGGCTGTATCCAGCTCTATCGAATCCATCGGTTCCAGCGTCTGCCCATATCCCTCCGGCGCCTCGTAGACGTCTCCATTCTTATAAAATGGAATCCCTTTTCCGTCGTCTCTCTTGTACAGAATCGTACCGTCCGGCAGAATCGACAGATGACCGCCAAGCTCTGAACTCCAGCCATAACCGAATTCATTGTGATACTCAGGGAGAGCAGAATTATAGCTTCTGGTCACACCGAACGCGCCGTTCAGCTCCGGAATAGAGAAATCCTCCTGAGTCATATAAAAGCTGCCTGTATTAAAATTAATGGGCTCTAATCCCAGTTCACAGTTGATATTCGCGCCTGCTAACAGATTCTTCAGCAAAAGTTCCTCCAACGGAGTCAAATTATCCTGATAAGAATACGGCTCTGCTGTCTCTGGATTTCGAATAAACAGGATGCTCTCTGCCTCCGCCAGCTGATTTCTGTACAGATGGTTGTCTTTTGCAATCGTATTGGGATTCACTCCGTAATGTCTGGCAATCCGGTTCACCAGATCGTGCTGCTGTACCTCATAGAGCAGGAATTCATCGCTGGGCTCCGGAGTCACCGTAATAAAATCCGCTTCTTTATCTATCGTTCCATCCTCTTTTAATGGATATCCTTCTGCTGTTCCTTCCACATAGTAAATGGTATCAAGCTCCAGATCCTCCAGAAGCCAGCCCTCTTCTGCCTGCCAGTTGGAAACCTTCCCTGTCTCATAGTCATGTTCCAGTCCCGCCAAAGTGAAGTCTGGGTAGATAAAGCTTCCTTCTGCTGTGCAGATTCCCTCAGAAACAGAATTTTCTCCTTCCTTTTCCACTAATTCCCATGAAATTTCTGCTTCTTCCTGAGTTCTGCCGTGAGTAAGGACGCCGGAAGATGTCACGCCTCCTATCTTTGTCTCTCCAATAGACGGAGATACGTCAATCGTGGTATTGTTCAGATCCATGGATTCCTGCTGAAGCTCTCCCTCCCAGACCAGGGTGATTTTCGGTCCCTGAGAAGAATTATAGGTGTTGGAGAACGTCTCTGCCTTCATTCGGTACTCAGGAGGCGTGCTCCCATCCGCTTCCACCTGGGCCTTTAACATGAAACCGCCCTGCGGCTCTGTTTTGGCAATCCAGGCATTCATCACCTCAGTAAAATCAAAGGATACCGTGTTTCCCGCCCCTGCGCTGTTTGCAAAGATCTGTCTTCCTGGCTCAGTACTGACAGCTGGCTTTGAATTCCAAGTGACAGTATAAGCATTCCACCCTTCCACCGGAAATCCCAGCTCCAGCACAGTATTTCCCTGACTGTTATCCGTCTCCTGGTGAAGTTCCAGCACTGCTTCTGTACAGACTGCGCCAGAATTTAAAATGTCCTGCATATTAGCGTCGTCAAACATATTTACAGCCAGATACTGGCGGCAGTTCTTCATGGAACTGTCCACATACCCCACATAGGAGGGACTTCCCCAGTCATAGTGCGCCGACGGCCTGCCCTCAGATACCGTGCATAGAATCAGCTCGTTCGATGGGACAAGAGAGCTTGGATCAATGCGCACCGGGTATTCTCTGTCTTCGTCCTGAAGCCACTTTTTATCGGCTTCCACCGTCACAGTTACCCGATCTTTCTTTCCCGATATGCGAAGCGTCAGGTCATCGCTTCTCTCTCCGTCGTCGTCTTCCATAAAAGGAGCATCCAGCACAAAAGCAGGCGTTTCCTCATTCTTCTGGTAAACAGCAACCGCATTTCCCTCTTTTTTCGCTGTCATGCCGGGTATTTCCAACTCATAGACAAATGTAGTCCGCTCTGACGGTTCCATCAAAATGATATCTTCCTTCAGCGTATTGCCGATAATCGTATACTGATAATCGACGTTTTCATACACCTCATTGAAACGGATGGCATTTCCCTCCACCGCACTTTTTCGGAAGTTTCCTCCCTTGGGGAGCAGCTCCATCTCTGCCTCCCCGTTTTTCAGTCGAATGCCTCTGGATGAGGAGGGCCGGCTTGGAATCTGAATTTCCAGCTCTCCTGCAGTGTTGGCCAGATCGGAGGATGATATCATGTAATCCATAAAACCTTCTTCTGCCGCCGAATCTTCCTCTATGTCAGAATCCTGCTTTCCGGCATCTGAACCTGTCGCTTTCCTGTATTCCTCTGTATCTGTCCCAGGTTCCGCGTCTGTCTCATCCATTTTCTCAGACTCCTTCTCCTCCTTCTCAAGGCGTCTTTTCTCCTTCACGGTAATCAAAGTATCATCTGTCTGGCCGATGGTTCCGTCTTCTTTTTCATAGAGACCTGAATAACCGCCGATAACTGTAGTGTACTCTTTGTCTCCCGTCCGATACGTGCGCATAAAATCAGAAAACTGAACCAGCTCCCCGTCTGGCTCCGCGCTTTCCAGGACGTCGTAAAACTCTTCCGGCGCGCGCAACTCCTCTTCTACAGGAAGTTCCTCCTCCAGAGGAATTTCTTCTAACGGCTCTGCCGGTTTCTCCCCGGACTCTTCTTCTGGTTCTTCTGGAAATTCTTCCTCTTCTGGATCCTCTGATTCTTCTGAATCCTCTTCACTTCCTTTGGGAGGCTCTTCCGTCTGATCCAATGTTTCGTCCTCTTGTCCCTCTGAAGAGTCCTCTGATTCTTCCGGCAGTTCCGGCTTTTCCTCCTGTTCTTCTGAAGGATTCTCTGATTCTTCTGGCTTCTCCTCAGACTCTTCTTTATCTGCTGAAGGTTCCTTATCCTGTCCCCCTGAAGAATCCTGTTTCTTCTCTGACTCTTCCTTTTCCTGCTTTTCTGCCTCTTTTTCTTCCGTTTTTCCTGTTCCTGAATCCTCATTTTGATTCAGACTGGAAATTCCTGCCTCCTGAAGGCTCAACGGAGCAGGGCGTGAAAAATCTACATAGCGCGGCGCATTTTTCACCTGTTCTGCTGCCTCAGCTGCCAGAACCGATGTGCTGGGCGCTGTCAAAGAAGCCACTAATATCCAGCTTACTATTTGTTTTACTGTCTGCCGTTTTCGTCTTTTTCCCATACCGTTTCCTTCCATGTGTTTTCTTTCAGCCAGGCTGAACTCGGCTGAATTTCAGCTGTTCACAGTTGTTCTTATAAGCTCTATTCTAGGTTCGCTTATTTCTTTTTCAACACATTGGACAAAATTATACGGTTTTAGTTCCTATTTTTTGCATATATTTACTAAATTCGGATAGTGTTCTTCTGGCACAAGTATATCACACAGAAAATCTGGCTCGGAAAAATTTTTCCTTTTTTTCCTGAAAAAGCTTTGATTTACTTCTTGCTATCTGAAATTCTCCTACTGTTTCCTCCAGCTTCAGGCTCTTAGACGTACATCTCATCAAATATTCAAAATTAATAATATAGCTGTCATGAGGGCAGGCGAAGCCGTATGGTTCCAGACGGCTGCAGATATGTTCCAGACGTTCAGGGCAGCGCACGTCCGGATATTGACCATCTATCCCGCGTTTCAGTCCATAGAGACGACATGCTTCCTCCGTCATATGAATCCTGGTGCTTTTTTTGTATTTTTCAATATAAATAATATGGCTGGCCCGAACAATCAGCTGCTCTCTGTGAACGCTGGCTATCAGAGACGGAATTCTGCCATTCGCTGCCATCTGAATCAGAGCTGCCCGAATATATTCGTCTGCTTTTACAAGCGAAAGATGCTTTGTCATACAACGAAACGGCTGCAGCTCAAAGATTTCAAAAGGAGGCCGTTCCAGGCGCGTATAAATAACAAGAGGAATATTGGGATCCCTGCGTCTAAGCTTCTCCGCTGCCTCTACTCCACTCATTCCAGGAAGTTCGATATCTAAAAAGATAAGCGAAAATACAATCCCTCTCATACCCTCTAATAGCTCTTCTCCTGAATTATATTCATAAATGCAGAGTTCTAGTTCTGATTTCCTCTCCCATATCCGCTCAATTAATTTGTCTCGTTCCTGCTTCCTGCCGCCGCACACTGCTATTTCATACATAATCTCACTCCCCCCTGGCTGATCAATCGTTCTATCTACCTTATACACGTATCATGAGGGGAAAATAATTCAAAAACTGAAATTTTTGATTTCATATCACGCTAGCGTCAGTGTACAAGAGACAACACGCCCTTTGTACACTGACGCTACCATTGCAATATGTTCCATTATCATGGAATCATCCACATATTCCTGCTCGTCTTCTGATAACATTTCATAGGCTTTCAACATTTCGGAGCGAAACACCATAAACTGTTCTTTATCGTCCCAGCCATCGAAATAGCCCTCCTGATTAATCATCTCGTCCAGTGTCAATCGATTCATCTTTTCATCCCTTTCGCTAAATTAAGCATTTTCTCATATGCTCCCGATTATGCGAATGGCGCTGCTATATCTCTCAGCTTGTCGTTCAAACTATTTTTACACGCCTTCTCCGATTTCTTATCTGGCAGAGTTATCTCTGTTGGTATTCATTCTAGATAATACTTACACTTCATTCTAAATTCTAAATATTGACATCTCAAACACACAGGAATTACAATCATCGTTTTCTCCATCTTTTTGCATCAGTAATACTATATCTGCCAAAGATTGACTCACATGAATTTTGTCACTTCGCTTTGATAGTTCCAGCCTCATGTGATTTCTGTTCGTCAGACCAGAGATTTGCCTCCACCTTCCTTCAGATTCCACCTCACGATGGACACCCTTGGTCTTGGCTGTATCCTTCCCACTACTAGGGCGGATTAGGAACTTTCATCCATTAGCGACGTGCGCCGCAAGGCGCACTAAGCAAAAGGGCAAAGCCAGCAGCGGCTTCGCCCTTTTCTGTTATTTCATCATTTTCTGAATGGTTTTGCAAAGTTCTTCCACTGTCTCTTCTGCATTTCCCGCTTCAATCTGATCTACAACACAGGTTTTTATGTGATTTGACAAAAGAACGCGGCTGAAACCGTTTAAAGCTGCCTGAACGGCCGATACCTGAGTCAGGATATCGACGCAGTAACGCTCATCCTCCAGCATAGCTTTCAGTCCGCGGACCTGTCCCTCAATCCGGTTCAGCCTGGTCATCAGGTCCTTCTGCTCTGTTAAATTTCTGTGTTTGTGTCTCTCTGCACTCTTGCAGCCCTCTTCCATCTGTACCTTCTCCTCTCTGCCTTATCTTTCCCCTTCTGGCCTGCGTCTGCCGAGAAATATCATGCTAACCGAATAACGCGCCTAAAAGTCCATAGGATACAATACTCATAATCACTGTGGCCAGAATAATTCCCAGAAAGATGGCTAAAAAAGCTTTCTTAAAACGAATGCGGAGCAGCGCTGCAATCAAAGCTCCTGTCCAGGCTCCTGTTCCAGGAAGCGGAATTCCCACAAACAGGACTAAGCCCCAGAATTCATAATTTTCAATTTTATCCTTTTTGCTCATGGCTTTATTTTCCAGCCAAAGAGCTGTCGGGCGAAAGACTCCTACCGTCTTCATCCACTCCAGGACTCTGTTAATCAGAAGCAGAATGAATGGGATAGGAAGAATATTTCCGATAATACAAAGCGGAATTGCAGTAGTAATCGGCACGTTCAAAAGAGCGGGAGAAGCTGCCAGCAGGCCGCCTCTCAGCTCCAGTATCGGGATCATGGAAATAATAAAAATTACAATTTCCGATGACATAACGCCGGATAAGGTCTCGGTAAACCATTGTACAAGTGCGTCCATATGCTGCCTACTCCTCTGTCCTGCCAGCTGTTACGCTGATTTCTTCTGTCTTCTTCTCTGCTGCGGGAACTGGAATACTGCTCTCCTGCTGCGGCTGTTCTTCTGTATAAGCCGCATCTGCGTCACTGCTGTCGAACGTCTCCTCTGTCTCTTCCTGCTTTAATGGCATCTGCGCGCCGCAGCGTCCGCAGAACGCAGCGCCTTTTTCTACTTTGGCTCCACACTCTGCGCAGATCCTTGTTCCCTCCAGAGAAATGATTTCTTCCTCCAGCTCTGAAATCTTCAGCAGACCGGCCCGGATCGCTTCAAAGTCATCTGCATACTCTTCCTCAGCTGAAACTTCATGCCGGTCGTAGTATGCCTTTCCCAGATTTATATATGCCTTATTTACCTTTTCCTTTTCACTGGACAGCTTGCTTTTCAGCTGAAGAATCTCTGTCAGATCTCTTACCTTAGTAGCAGCTTCCCTGCTTTTTCCGCTGATCGCCTTCCCCAGTTCATCAAAAAATGCCATTACATGCCCTCCTTTACAGGCCAATTATAGTCTTGTTTATTCTACCCTGTAAAGAAGGGAAAGTCAATCTTAACTAAAAATATATGCTCCCATCTGCTCCTCGACAAATCCTGGAATCTGCCCTTTCTTGAATCGCAGCCGGAAAGAATCCACCTCTCCGTCTTTTCCATCCTGCACGTAAATGACAACTTCCATAGATTCATCTACACAATTGCGGTACAGTGGATCCTCGCTGGTTCCCACATTGTCTAAAATTTCGTCTACCATAGACGGTTCTGTTACCTCCAGACACATGCTGCTGTCTGAAAGGTACGTCCGAATTCCATCGCTCGAATACGGTTTAAAACTATCTCTGCTGTCTGAGTCTATCCACATCTCTACCACCGCTCTGTCGATGGAAGCCGTCTTCAGACTGTCCGCCATTTTCACGTCCGCCTCTCTTAAAAGCGACACTGTGCGTTCAAAGCTTGGATATACCGGATAATAAGCAAAGTCGTTAAATCTAGTATAATCTCCTTTCTCTGCCCTTATCTGATCAATGGTATTCTGCATACTCTCTGTTTTAAACTGAATGTATCCCAGAGGAGCCTCCTCCCGCCTCTCGTCGGCAGTCAGCTGAAGAAATTCTTCCTGATAAACGCGAAACAGCTCTGCAAGCTCTTCCCTGCCTGTTTCTATATGGCTGTAGGTATCAAAGACATGAAAATTAGCTCCTGCCAGTTCCTTTTCATCCATGGAAAAAACGGGGTAGCTCTCCTTCTTAAAATCTGCGCTGGCATAAAGCCTGTCTGACGCCTCTTTTACATCCAGCAGATCAATCCAGTAGACTCTCGTAGCGGTCGATCCATTTTTCAAATGATACTCAGCACCTGTCCAGATTCTTCTGGTACGTTTTCCTCCGTCATCTCACCGTCACCATTCTGTATCGAGGTAAAGGCTTCAGTTTCTTCCTGGCCGCCGATTCTGTTCTTTCTCGAAATCCCCTTCTCTGCAATCTCAAGAACTGCCTGGACAGCTTCTTCGTCTGAGATTTCCATTTCTTTCAAGACCTCATACTCTCCCGGAGTATTTCCGATTACGAAAATCTGGCCGTCATGTCCCTTTTCTGCCGAAATCTCTGTGCGGTCCTGTGTCAGATTTCCATACAGCAGGTAACTGCTCACTCCAACTGATTCGATTTTCTCCTGTTCAGGAAGGTAACTGTCATATCCAGCCAGGTCAAAGAAAAACAGACAAAATATGCTAAGGGCAGCCGCAGCTCCCACCGCTGTGCTCTTCCATCCTGCAAAAGCCCGTCTCACATCAAAATGATAAATAATTTCTATGACGCATGCCATAATGAGAACGCCGCAGAACAGTCCAAAAAGTCCCCAGGCAAAGCTTCCTCTCATTTCATAGAAGAATAAACTGAATCCCAGAGCGCCAGGAACGGTGAGAATTATTTTAAACAGGGGCTGGCTGAGAGAAAACGCCATCGCTCTTCCCGCCGCCTCCGACGGCCTCTTCCTATATAATATCATTGCCGCCGCACCGATAACCGCTCCTGCTGCCAGGGCACCCAGCGCTCTGCCTCCTGCATTCGCTCCTGCCGTCCAGTAAAAGAACACAGGAGAGGTATTTGAGACAGACAGCCAGCTCAAAATTCCTTCTGCCTGATAGAAGGAAGTGAAATAAGCCTGGCAGTACGCGTGAACCAGAAAAACTGTCAGCGGGCCCCAGAAGAAAAATACGAATATTCCCAAAATACTGACGACTATATTTCCTGTCAAAATAGCAGCCGCCGATGCGGCGCTGTAAGAAAGAATAAAAAAGGCAATCCCCTGCAAAGCTCCTGTAAGCAAGGTTCCCCAATCCACAGAATATGGCATAACCTTTATCTGAATCATCAGTCCGGCTGCCAGAAGGCCTATCACATAAGGTACCGCCACATACAGAATCCCTCCTACATAGGAAACTGCAAATAAAATCTCCCGCTTAACTGGAAGGCTGTGATAAAAATCTGTTTTCCTTCTGGAGTGGAGAAACGAAAATTCCGCCAAGGCTCCTACAGCTGCCGCTATTGGAATCATCCACAAAAGCAGGGGGCCTGTCGGCGATATCCAGTCCTGAAACTCTTCAATCAGCTCCTGGCTCGCCATATTTCTGCACATCTCCACCGTCAAAAGCCCAGCTGAGCGGTCGGCCTGCGCCGTCAGCTGCTCCATGTCCAGAAAAGCGCCTGACATCAAAGCTGCTGCCACCGGAAAAGCGAAAAAGGAAACCAGGCACATCAGGGCAATCAGCCAAATCCTCTGTTTTGTCTGCTCTCTCAAAAGCTTAAAAAATAAGTTTTTTGATATCATAACCTGCCACCTCCGTTTCGCTGATAAAAATTTCTTCTAAAGTAAGGGGAAGCATTTCAAAAAACACTGGATGGTGCAGCTGCATCTGTCTCTCTATCTCCTCTTTCCTTCCTCTCACGGTCAGGGGGAGAAGGCTTCCTCTTTTCTCGGTTCTGATAATCTCCAGCCCGCGTATCTGCTCAGGCTCCGTTCCCGGGTATAAAACGCACTGGATCTTGTGAATATTCATCTTCATATCGTCCAGATCTTTGGACAGGAGAATTCCGCCTTTGTGCAGGATTCCCACATGATCACAAATATCCTCCAGCTCTCTTAAATTGTGGGAGGCAATGACCGGCGTCAGCTTCCTTGTCTCCATGTCATTTGCAAACAGCCGCTTCACTGCCTGGCGCATGACCGGATCCAGGCCATCAAAGGTTTCATCGCAAAAAAGATATTCTGTTCCTGCGCAGATGCCCAAAAGAACAGAAAGCTGCTTTTTCATCCCTTTAGAGAAGGCAGCAATCTTTCTTTTTCGATCCAGCCCGAAGCTGCCTAAAAGCTCAAAAAAGCGCTTCCTGTCAAAAGCAGGGTAAACAGATCTGTAAAATACTGCCATCTCCTCAGGAGATGAATTTCCCAGAAAATGCTGTTCGTCTGAAATATAGAAAAATCTGGCTTTTGCCTTCGGATTTTCAAAGACTGGCTCTCCGTCCAGGCTGATACTCC
>OGPC01001056.1_pt1 | contig 20335 bp, 11 predicted proteins | sample 1552911 | NCBI WGS metagenome assembly OGPC01 (sample SAMEA2580248, study PRJEB22360) | human gut metagenome | biome: human gut; feature: human-associated habitat; material: faeces | place: Denmark | collected 2008/2010 | reverse complement strand
CGCCGCGAAGGTACCACCAGCCGTTTTCGTTCTTCTCTACACTGTTGCAGTTGAAGTCAACTTTTCCATTGACAATTCTCCACCAGCCGTTTGCATTCTTTGCTACTCCTGTGTAGCTGAAGTTTACTTTACCGCCACGGATGTACCACCAGCCGTTTTCGTTCTTCTCTACACTATTGCAGTTGAAATCAACTTTACCGTCTACAATTCTCCACCAGCCATTCTGGTTCTTTGCTACTCCGGTGTAATTGAAATCTACTTTTCCGTTTGTAATCTTCCACCAGCCGTTTGCATTCTTTGCTACGGTATTGGCATAAGTAACTTTGCTGTCCACTACATAATACCAGTTTCCTTTGCCTAATGCTCCGGTTGTGTCTTTGATTACATCGTTTACGTTAAATTTAACGGTTCCGTCTGCTACATACCAGTCACCATGCTCATTGGAAGCGAATCCATTGTAATTGAAATCTACTTTTCCATTTCTTACATAATACCAACCATTTACATTTTTCGCAACGGTTGTTACGTCTGTAGCAATCTTGTTATCTTTGTAGTAGTACCAGTTTCCGTCTGCTGCCTTGCTGTCAGCAAGTCCATCCGGATGTGTCTCGATCGGTTTCTGATTTTCTTCAGATGCTGCTTTTGCTTTTGTTACAATGTCATCGATCAGCGTTTTGGCGATCTCAACTGCACCTTCCGGATCGTTCTGAAGATCCATTTCTACCTCATTTGCGACATTGCTTACCTGTCCCTGGTAGTTGCTGATCTCATCCGCACTTAATCCGGCCAGCTTGCTGATTACTTCATTCTGAGCCTCGATATATGCAGCAATTTCTTTTCTTGCAGCGGTTTCTTTTGTAATTGCCTCATTTGCACCGATATCAATCTTGCCATCGCTAAGTGCTGTTCCGTAGTAATCTACTGTTGGAATTGCAGCTTCGTTCTTAACAAGCTCGGTACCAAATGTATCTTTGTCTGCGTAAGATGGTGCTTCCGGTAATGTTCTACCGGCATCAATTGCCGGTGAACCTGTCTGGATCTTGAATCCATCTGCAGTTCCAAGTGTTGTCTTGCCATCTGCCCATGTTCCGGTTGTATAATCTTCTGTATTTACAAATTTCGGATCTGCATAAACTGCATTTGCATCATTTGCATTCGCTTTGTATACATCCTGTGCACTTCCATCATCACTGTATACGAGGTTGTTTGCATAAGATACTTTAGAACTCATGCTGTTTGCTTTTGCCGGTCCGTAGAAGATATTATTAAATACTGTTACAGCTTTGATAGTGCTGCCTTCCCATGCAGAATCCGGTGTCAGAGCCATGGTATAACCACCATTGTTCTCCCAGTACATGGTATTGTTGTAAATCTGGATACCAAGAGAACCATATTTACCGGTTCCCATACGGATCATCGGTGCACCATCGTATTTACCGTCATTTACGCTGACATTGTAACGTGCAATGTTGTTTACAGATGCTCCCGGTCCCGGGCAAAGCATCAGGAATCCGCCCAGATTATCATGACTGTAGTTGTACTCATATACACAGTTCTGTACACCATAGTCAAAGTCGAATGCCATACTGTCGTTTCCTACTGCGGAACCGATAGAATGTTCGGATGTATTAAATGCTTCATTGTAACGGAAAGTTACATTGTTGCTATCCCATGACCAGAGTGCTGCATGGTTCGGGTTTGCACTGTAATCCCAGTTGCTGTCTGCAGAGTTGTCGATCAGGTTGTACTCTACCGTTGCATCTGTTGTGTTGATCGGTACGATACCATCACCAGCTACATCATGTACATAGTTATTATTGATCTCTACATCACTGCTTCCGATCCATTTACTGTTGCCGGCATTCTGGTAGGTTGTATCACTGTATGTTCCACCAACCAGTTTACGGCTTGCCCACACGCTCTCCATATAGATTGCTTCGTGGCAAACATTGTAAACTTCGTTTCCGTCAATGGTTAATCCTGCGTAGTAAGATTCTACTTTTCCGGTATGGTTGGTTCCATCGCCCGTTACCAGAACGATCAGTCCTCCTGCGCCTTTATTGGCACCACCCTGCATCTTACCATTGACATCATGGATCTTGTTGTTGCGAATTGTTACATTTACAAGTTCTCCTGCATCACGGTTTTCCACTACCAGACCGGATAACAGTTTACTGCTCTGTTTGTAAGTTCCGATAGCACCTGCAGATGCATCCCAGTTTGTGATATCCAGATTTTCTACTACAATATTCTGGCTGTTCCTGATATGAACGGCTGCCAGATCTTCTTTGGTAGCATAAGTCCAGTTTGCACCGTTACCGTTGATGACAGGTTTTGCACCTTCACCATAGCTTCCGATAACAACCGGTTCATCGGCAGTACCTTCTGCTCCGTTTACAAGTAACTGCTCATCATTCCATGTGCATCCTGCTTTCAGTAAGATCTTACCACCTGCGGTAAGTTTACGGATGGAAGAAGCTTTCTTCAAAGTCTTCCATGCTGTCTCCGGAGATGTTCCATCGTTATTATCATCACCATTTACTGCATCTACATAGTAAGCCACATCACCAGTCGGCTCATGGATGGAGATCAGTGCAGCCTGTGCATTTTGCAGTTTGGTGGTCATTTTACGGATTGCTTTCTGAGTAGTTTTCTCATTTGCAGATGCTTTAAATTCTTTGGCTTCTGTTACAACTGCCTGGAATGCATTCCAGGAATCTTCTGTCCAATCTTCTGCCTTTAATTCATCTGCTGCTGCAATTGCGGCATCAAATGCAGTCCAGTTAAGTTCTGTACTTGCTTTTACCAGTTTTACGTTATCAAGATAACCATAAATGCCATCGTCAGCCCATGTATAAACATCAATTGTTGATGTATCAGAACCGGTTGTAAATTTAACTTCAAATGGTTTCCACTCTGTTGCACTGTTGATTACCTGAACAGCTAACTTCTTATCTGTGTTTGTTGTATCTGTGTAATCACTGTCAGAAGAATATACAGCATAATTTTCTTTGCCATCTACTCTTGCACCTACCCAGTAATGTTTTCCGCTTGCAGAACTTACTTTTGCATATCCGGTCAGGGTATACTCTGTATCCGGTTCTACCGCAATTTTACTCTGGCTGCTTCCATCACCCCAGGAGTGTGTACTTCCATTATCTCTCAGATAATGTGTGCCATCCTGAGCAGACTCATCCTCTAAAACAGAGGAACCGGAACCAATACTCCATCCCGTTGTTCCGTTTTCAAAACTTCCGTTCTGAACCAGATTTACGTTCTCTGTGGATATACCTGTCTGAACAATACCGATCCAGCTTAATACCGGATCTCCACCGGAAGCTTTTGTAACTGTTACAAGAATGTGATCTGTATCTTCCGGTACAACAATATCCAGATTATTTCTATCCTGTGTCTGGCTGGAAGAAAGGCTTGCGCTTCCACTTGCAAGTACTGTACTCTCGCCATCCCCATCTACAGAAGAAACAGTAATCGTAATGCCCCTGGTACTGCCCCACCATTCATTAAATCCTGTAGAAACAGTGTATGTTCCAGGCTCTACCTCAAAACCATATTCAATTTTTCCTGAGCTTGTTGCCCACCAGCCGGTGTCGAAGAATTCTCCGGAACCTTTGCTTCCCATATCTTCAGAAGCGCTTCCGCCAGATGCGCCCGGAGTACTTGTATAACCCCATTTCACACCATTGTCATCGCCATATTTCTGATCAGATACGGTATTAAGAAGTCCTGATGCACTTGCATCCAGTTTGTTAAATAATAAAGAAGTATTATCTCCGTTTGTATAGCAGTCTGCAAAATATACCAGATTATTCGGGCAGCAAACTACCTGATAAGAAAATTCTTTATTATTTAATTCTGTTAATTTACCGGTTACTGTCACATATCCAATCGCATTTTCACCTGCAGATTCATCCACAGTCCATGTTACCGGTGTATTTTCTGTAGTCTTTCCGCTTAATTTAACACTGATTGTTGCCGGAAGCTGTCCTTTCAGTTCTGTCAGACTTGTTGCGGTCTCAGGAAGATCTGTTAATACTTCAACAGCTCCTTTTCCTTCCAGGTCGCTTAATGTCCAGTCGGAATAATTTTTCAACGCAATCGTATTATTCAGCCCAAACTCAATCGGAAGCCACATATAGGTCGGATGAGCACTCAGATTATTTGTATTATCATCTGTCCAATGATCACCCATGTAAATGAATTTTCCATTTTCAGGATCCACCGGGATCACACAGGTACTCTGACTGGAGAATGTATTACCTGCACTGTCACCTACACATGGATCACCCATTCTGGTCCAAGGTCCTAACGGGCTGTCAGCAACTGCATAAGCAGCCTGGTTCGGTGCCCATCCGGTACATCCTGATGTGATCAGATAATATTTATCCTGATACTTAAACATTGCAGGACCTTCTCGGGAATCTGTACTGCTGATGCAGAAATCTTCTCCCAGTTTCATTTCTTCTGCGTCTTTTGCAAGTCCTGTATATTCCTCATTCAGTTTTGCAATATACATTACTTCATTTCCTTCAGAAGAATACATTACATATGCAGTTCCGTCATCATCTTTGAACAAGTTCATATCTCGAACGTGTCCACCCACAGAATCAAATCCATGATTTGTACGACTTTGATCTGCTGTCAACATGTAACTTCCTACCAGTTTATACGGCCCGTTTACATTATCGGAAATTGCAATACCCGCTTTTGCTTTTGCATAGTTTGAGCTGCTGTCAGAAGCATACGGACTTGTTCCATCTGCATGGAACCAGATGACATATTTTCCTGTCTTTTCATTATAAAGCATCTTCGGACGCTCCATAACGCAACCCTTGTCAGAATCTCCTGCCCAGAGATCCACATAAATGTCTTTCTTCTCCTGATCAGTCAGATCACCATACAGGCTCTTGAAATAAGGGTCTGTATCAAACTGTTCTTCGTTATCCATGGTCTTTAAGACAACGCCTTCATCTTTCCAGTTGTACAGATCCTTGGAAGAATACATATGGATACCAGGCATCGGTCTGTAACCATTGGTTCTGTCCTCACCAATCCAGTAATAGGTATCACCAATTTTCTGCACCTGGCCACCATGTGCCTGAATCTCTACACCATTGGTATCATAAATGATCTCTGCCTTTGTACCTGAAATAGAAGAATAAGTTTTAATCTCTTTCAGGTTATCAAAAGCTGTCTCAATAGCAGTTTTTGCATCGCTGATTGCTGTTTCATCTGCTGACTCAGCTTTAATCAAAGCCTCTGCATCTGAAATTGCTTTGTCAAAAGCATCTTTTGTTGCTGTTGAATATTTCTTTCCTTCTGTTTTCTCTTTGTAACTTTCTACCGTTGCTTTCAGAATGTCCAGAGCATTTACCTTATCTCCGCTCGGAATTGCTTTTACGGTAATATAGTTCACAACCGGATCGTCACTTGTGCTGGAACGGCTAGTTGCCTGAACAAATACATTTAACGTTCCGTCATCAACCGTTACATCATAAGTTTTCTCGAAATCTTTTGCTGTCAGATTTGATTCAACTTTCTCACCTTCCAGAAGAATATCTTCGTGCTTGGTTCCCCATTTACTCCATGGATTATCAATACCAACCGTTACCTGATATTTTCCATCCGGCAGATCAAAGTCGTATCCGATACCGGATTTTCCTGCTTCATAGGTAATCTTATCAGACTGATAACGATAAGAACCTTTTAAGGTAGTGTCTCCACCTCTGGATGTTGCAGAATAAGTATCATCTTCCACATAGCCCCAGCTATATCCTGCTGCATCATCTTTGCCATATGCCTGATCCAGATCTGTCTGATATAAACCGTTCTTTGTTCCGGATGGTGTCACAGTTACATCAGATGTTCCGCAGTTTGCCTGATAAAGAATGTAATCATTTGCTGCAAGTTCTGTTTCTGTCAAACCATCTTTCTGGTTTAATGCATCTTTTGCATCAGCTGTACCAGTTTCTGCATCACCTGCTGCGTAAGGTGCTGTTACATTTGCCGCACTTGCCGTAACCATTGATAACGGCTGCAATACCATTGCTGCTGACAATACACCGGATAACACAACTTTTTTGTTTTGCCATCGCTTACGCTTGTTATTCTCCATGTTTTCTCCTCCTCTTTATGGTGAATTTATACTTTCTGGGGGAAAGTCATAAACTTTCACCGCTTAAGCACCAGTATAAAGTAAAAAACGGCCAAGATATATCAAATATCTTAGCCGTTTTTTATATTACTTAGATTTTTTTATAATTCTGTCAGACCTAGATCATTGCTTTTCCATTGACAACTTTGCATCTGACACCACGAATGTTTGCATAACCGTTATAGGAAAAATCTACTTTTCCCCCACGGATATACCACCAGCCGTAGTTGTTCTGTGCCATGCCGTTGAAGTTGAAGTTTACTTTACCATTTTCAATTTTCCACCAGCCGTTTGCATTCTTGGCTACTCCAGTGTAAGAGAAATCTACTTTTCCACCGCGAATGTACCACCAGCCATTTTCGTTTTTCTCTACGCTGTTGCAGTTGAAGTCTACCTTTCCATTTACAACTCTCCACCAGCCATTTTTATTTTTTGCTACGCCTGTGTAGTTTGTTGCAATTTTGTTATCTTTGTAATAATACCAGTTTCCATCTGCGTCAGCTTCATCTGCAAGTCCGTCCGGTTTTACAACTTCCGGTTTTTCTTCTTCCAGTGCATTCATTGCATTAATGACAGCGCTCTTTGCCTCATCCATGCCTTTTACAACCGGTGCTTTATCAACGGTATAATCAGCTGACTGTTCCTGCGCTCCTTCTGCGGCCTGTGTATAAATTGTCTTGTCAAGCAATGTGGAAAGACCTTTTTTGAAACGGTTCAATTTACCATCTTTATCTTCACTATTTGCCACAGAACCATATCCTTTGACTCTGTCAGAAGATGTACCATAGTTTGTTATAATGTCTGCTGCCATCGGATCTTCTGCCGTTACATTGGAGTTTTTCAGTGTTTTCAGCTGATCCAGTGCCGATGTCAATGCAGCCATACTCTCTTTTGTATAGGTTACATCTGTGCTGTTTACCAATTCTTCTGCGGTTGCGATTACTTCATCTACAGACTGTGCATTTTCATTTTTTGTAATTGTAAAGTCATCTGCATAACGGTTTCCGTTATAATCGTAAGTTTTGATTGTAAAGGAATCATCCGTAAAATCAATGGTTGAGAAAGAAGGCAGACATGCGTTAGTTCTCTCTGCAATATAGTACGGAGTGTAGTTTAACAGATTGTAATATTTGGAACCGGATCCTGAACCTGTAGTAATGTACATAGTTCCTTCCGGATTTTCTACGGTACCACTGCTGATGTCATAATCAATGACATTTCCATCTAATACCTGATAGCTTCGTGAGAACGTATGGTCATGACCTGTCAGACAGACATCAATATCAAATTCATCCATCAGTGGTGCAAAAATAATTCTGTTTGTGGAAGCATCTGTATCAGCATGTGGCTGACCGGAACCGTAAATGTCACTGTGGAAAATAACAACTTTCCATTTTGCATCCGGGTTGCTTGCAATGGCTTCCTGCATGAGTTTTCTGTGTTCTGCCTGATTTCGGTTGTTACTGTTCAGTGAAATGAATAAGGCATCGCCGTAGTTAAAGTAAAAATCACTTCCTGCTGCGGTCTGTCCAAGATTTTCATCAGAATTTGGATTATTGAAATGTGCGGAATAATCAGAACCTGCCATATCATGGTTTCCGATAGTAGCTGCGATTGGGAGGCTTCGAAATACGGACGGATATAAATAACCGGCATATTCGCTCTCTCTGGTCTTCTTATCATTTTCATTTATCGCATTTGACTGGTTGATCTGATCTCCTGCAGATAAAAGGAACGATGCATCCGGACATGTTTTCAATGCCTGCTGCATGGTTTTATTCCAGTTATAGGCATCACGCGCAACACTTGCATCATCAGCACTGTAATCTGAACTGCTGCCAGATGCTCCTACCTGCGGATCACCGGTCAGAATCACGGAGAATTTATCGGTTGACTGTGTCGTATAGCTGTATTCCTCAGACCATACGCTTGTGCCATCCTCTTTGTAATCATCGGTGTACTGATAGATATATTTGGTATTTTCATTAAAGTAGTTCGCGATGCTTACTTTGTTAGATGCAACATAGGCTTTTCCCTGCCAGTTTTCAGCACTGATATCAGCTGCTGTTCCGGTAAATACTTTTGCAGCTCCTTTCGCGCCATCTTTCCAGATCATAACTGCCGGTGTTCCTTTACTCTCAGAATACCATGCAAAGTTTAATCCTTTTGCATCGCTGCCAGGTGTCAGTGCCACTTCATCAGTATTGGCATAAGCTTTTTCACCATTCTGCCATACATTAGTTTTCCAGCTCTGAAAGTCTGCGGAATTATCGGTGTCGTCTTTGAAGGTACTCTTGCTTACATCATAAGCACCATATGCAAATGCATTTACTGTTGGTACCGCGCCGGCAATCATGGTTGCCGCTGCGGCCAAAACTACACCTTTTTTCCATAAATTTTTGTTTGTGTTCATCTCATCCTCCATAATTTGTGCTGTTTTCACAGTTATTCAGGCAATTGCCTGTTTATAATATCAGTTTAAAACTGCTATTACAGAAAGTACTGGCAGGCATTCAAAGCAGATTTTTATCTCAGTCTAGGTTGAGGCTCCCACTTCTGCAAGTAGTGAGTAATAATTCAGGAATTTGTTGCTCATCATCGATAAGCCGGAGCCATCTCACCTCTGATATTCAGCTCTGAATAAACCTTACAAATTTACAAAACCGGTTCCGGATTGATTGTCGGATGTGTTCCGTTGATAGAAAAAACTACCCACTCTGCAATATTGGTTGCGTGATCGCCGATTCGCTCAAAATATTTTGCTACCATCAGCAGATCTGTCGCTACTTCTGCACCTGTTCCCTTGTTCTGGATCAAATCGATCACTTCTTTTTTTGTATCGTCAAACATAGCATCGATTACATCATCTCTGGCGATTACTTTTTTTGCCATCTCGATATCTTTTGCCACGAATGCTTCCAGACCTTTCATGACCATCAGCATACATTCCTGTGACATCTGTTTCATACGGTCCATCATCGGCAGTTCTTTTTCATTTACCAGACATAAAGCTAATTCTGAAATATCTGCTGCCTGATCACCAATTCGCTCCATGTCTGTGATCATTTTCAATGCCGCTGAGATCAGTCGGAGGTCTCTTGCCACCGGCTGCTGTTTCATCAGAAGCTTCATACAAAGGGTTTCAATATCTTTCTCCTGCTGATCTACTTCTGAATCAAATTCCATGTTTTTTTTGGCTTTTTCTGCATCCTGATGCACCATGGCTTCAATGGCATGCTCGATGGCATGCTCTACCATGTGTCCCATCTGAATCAGCTCACCGTTTAAAGTATTCAACTGTCTGTCAAATTGATTTCTCATTTTTTATGTTCTCCCTTGCCTTCACACATTGTTCCAAAATTTATTTGCTTCCATATCTGAGGATAAATTTCAGAAACTTCTGCACATCTGTTTAACCAAATCTGCCGGTAATATAATCTTCTGTCTTTTTCTCCTTTGGCGTGGAGAATAACTGATCGGTATCACCATACTCTACAAGGTCGCCAAGCAGGAAAAATGCTGTCTGGTCAGACACACGTACAGCTTGCTGCATGTTATGTGTTACCATAACGATGGTATACTGGGATTTGAGTTCCATGACCAGATCCTCAATCTTTGATGTGGAGATCGGATCCAGTGCGGATGTGGACTCATCCATCAGTAACACTTCCGGCTGAACTGCCAGTGCACGGGCGATGCAGATTCTCTGCTGCTGTCCACCGGATACACCAAGAGCACTTTTTTTCAGACGGTCTTTGACTTCGTCCCAGATGGCTGCGTCACGAAGTGATTTTTCTACAATGTCATCCAGCTGTGCTTTGTTGTGGATACCATGTGTTCTCGGTCCGAATGCTACGTTATCGTAAATACTCATCGGAAATGGATTTGCCTTCTGAAATACCATACCAACTCTTTTTCTCAGCAGGTTTACATCCATGTTGTTCCCGTAAATATCTTCGCCATCCAATGCGATCAGACCGTCAATTTTACAGCCTTCTACCAGATCATTCATACGGTTTAAGGATTTTAAAAGGGTGGATTTTCCACATCCGGAAGGTCCGATAAACGCTGTGATCTGATTTTCTTTAATATTCAGATTAATATCTTTTAATGCATGGAAATCTCCGTAATGAAGATTCATATGCTCGATTGTCATTTTATTTTTTAACATGTTCGTTTCGTTGTCCTCTCTCACATATTGCTGTTCGCAAACTTCTTTCGTTTTGTTTTCTTCTGCATCTTTGCAAAGATGATTGCAACTGTATTTTTTGTATTTAGGAATACGCTCAGCATTTTTGCTGTGAAATCCTTTAGTCCCGCTGCATTTTCTTTGCAATGACGGAAGATAAAATGTTGATCAGAAGTACCATTACCAACAAAATAACTGCGGTGGCAAATGCCTGATCCGTATGCAGACCTTCCTGGGAAAGTACATACATGTGAACGGCCAGCGTACGTCCGGAAGAAAGCAGGTTTTTCGGTAACGTCGCCATGGTTCCTGCGGTATAGATCAGCGCTGCTGTCTCACCGGCGATTCGTCCGGTGGAAAGAATGACACCGGAGAGGATGCCAGGAATGGCGCTCGGCAGTACGATTCTAAATACCGTACGGAGTTTGCCTGCACCCAGTCCGAAGCTTCCCTCACGGAAGCTGTCCGGTACCGCCAAAAGTGCTTCTTCTGTTGTTCTTAATACAGTTGGCAGAACCATGATCGCTACGGTTAGGATACCAGCCATTAAGGAGTAGGACATGTGGCATGCGGTTACAAAGAACAACATACCAAACAAACCATAAACGATGGATGGAATACCTGTTAATGTTTCTGCTGTAGTTCTGATGATTTTTACTAATTTATTGCCTTTTTTTGCATACTCTGTCAGGTATACCGCAGAGAACACGCCGATTGGAACTGCAATCAGTAATGCCACGCCAATCATGATCAATGTATTGATAATAGACGGAAGCATCGATACGTTATCGCTGTCATAATGTAAGGAAAACAATGACGGTGTCAGATGGGGAATACCTTTGCCCAGAATATACACAATCAGGTAGCCAAGCATTACAACGGTAAAAATTGCTGCCAGAATGATCAGTATTTTTAAAATCAGAGAGCCGACATAAATCTTCTTCTTTGTCTTTTTCATTATTCCTTCTCTCCTTTTCCCTTAATGATGCTAAATGCCAGGTTAATGATCAGGATGAATACAAACAGTACCACACCGGTTGCGATCAGTGCTTCTCTGTGAAGTCCGGTTGCATATCCCATTTCAAGTACCACATTTGTGGTTAGCGTACGGACACCCTGTAAAATTCCTTTTGGCATACGCGGCTGGTTTCCGGCGATCATTACGACTGCCATGGTCTCACCGATGGCACGACCGATACCAAGTACCACACCGGCTAAGATGCCGGATTTTGCTGCCGGAATCACGCATCGGAAAATGCTTGCTTCCTTTGTTGCTCCCAGTGCAAGTGCACCTTCAAAGTAGGAACTGTTTACGGCACGTATGGAAGTCTCTGTCACACCGATAATGGTCGGCAGGATCATAATTCCAAGCAGGAAAGATGCCGTCAGAATACTCATTCCGTCTGTCCGGTTTGTTCCGAAGATCATACGAACCGCCGGCACAATGACCATCAGGCCAAAGAATCCGTATACAACGGAAGGAATTCCTGCCAGAAGCTCTGTCGCCGGTTTGATGATTTTGTAAAGTCCACTCGGACAATATTTTGCAAGAAAGACTGCAGTAAAAATACCGATCGGCACACCTACTGCAATGGCACCGCCTGTGATGTACAGACTTCCGATGATCATCGGGAAGATGCCGTATTTATCGTTTCCAGGCTTCCATACCTGTCCGCCCAGGAATTTTCCAAGTCCTATTTTCCCCATTGCCGGGATTCCGTTTGCAAATAAGAAAATGCAGATCATGGCTACTGCCACGATGGAAATACAGGCAACAAGCAGGAAAATAATTTCAAATACTTTTTCTTTTCGTTTCATATGTTTTAGTTCTCCCTATGGGAATGCGCCACACAGATTCTTTTCTATGTCGATTGGAATCTATAGTGACGCATACATGATAGTTATTCAGAACACGGGAACTTTTCTAATTTATATATGGTTCTGAATGATTGTTTTTACTGAATCAAGTCGAACGCACGTGAGACTTGGTGCGTGATTCTGGTCAGCGTAAGCTGACATATTCTTCTCAGAATCACTGCATATCTACACAATTATTTTACAGCATCCCACTGTGTAACTTCGCCTGTGAAGATCTGTTTTACCATATCAGAGCTGATCTCATCAATCGGGTTTGCGTTGTTTACGATAACTGCAATACCGTCAAGAGCAATCTTTGTAGCTGTTACACCAGTCTCCTCGTCTTTCAGATCACGGGAAGCCATTCCGATGTCACATTTGCCATCGATTGCAGATGTAATACCTGTTGTAGAATCTGTTGTCTGCTGCTCAATGTCTGCATTCGGGTTTACTTTCTTGTAAGCCTCTACCAGTTTCTCCATAACCGGTGATACACTGGAAGAACCGTCGATTGTAATTTTTCCGCTTGCTCCTGTAGATGTGAATGTCTCACCTTCTGCTACAGAAATGTATCCGTCATCTGTGATTACCTGCTGTCCATCAGCGCTCATAATATAGTTGATAAAATCCTGAGCAACATCACTTACGTTGTCTTTTGTTACGATATTGAACGGTCTAGATACTTTGTAAGTTCCATTGGATACGTTGTCTGTTGTTGCCTCAGCACCATCGATTTTTACAGCTTTTACTGTGTCATTTAAAGAGCCAAGGGAGCAGTAACCGATCGCATATTCGTTACCGGCTACGGTAGACATCATAACCTCTGTGTTGTTTGTGATGGTTGCGTCTACAGTTGTCATATCCTCTTTCTCGCCTGCATCATTTTTCTCTTCAATTCCAAACAGTTCGATGAAAGCACCTCTTGTACCGGAACCATCCTCACGGGATAATACGCTGATATTTCCGGAAAAATCAGATGCATCTGTGCTTCCTGCATCGCTGCTTTCTTTTGCTGCACTTCCTGCATTATCTGCTGCAGCGTTATCACTGCTGTTTCCACATCCTGTAAGTCCAAGTCCTGCTACTGTTGCTGCGCAAAGTACAAGTGCCATCATTTTTTTCAGTTTCATTTCGATTCTCTCCTTTTCGATTTACATCTTTTTCTGTCTACTATTCAGAGCCAAGGCAATTCTTGGAAATATGCGAATCATGCTCGCATGAATAAGCATATTTTTAAGAATTTCTTTGGCGTGAAGCCAAACATGAGCAAAAGGAAAGCCTTGAAAAGGCGATATTGCGAATGGCTCTGAATAGTACTATGTTTTATGTTGTTGGCAAGTTGTTTTGTTTGCCTTACGACGTATACTTTAATCGGATTTGGTTTTTCATACTATCAGGATTGCGCAAAAAAAAAGTAAAGCTTATGTAAAAAACTTTACTTTTGAAGATATTTCGAAGATATTTTCAGAGAGAATCTTTATTTTTCACAGAAATAAAAGCAAAAAAAGAGCTATCCGACTTTCTCGTCATCAGATAGCTCTGTCACCTGTTAAATCTAAGCTTCACTATATAACCTCCCTTTCTGCTATTTCTTTTGTCTCAACTATGGATCTCTACCTCTCAATGGACTTGTCCTCCTTTAACTGATTGTTTTATAATGATAAACTCTGTCAAAAGAGATTATTGTCTTACTTCTCCATTGGACTGACCTCCTGTAGTTATTTAACGAAAGAAGATTTTTTATTTTTGTTTTCTCTCTTCTTTTGTTGTCTTTATTGTATTGCACTTTAAGTAATTTGTCAACACTTTTTCTGTATATTTTTTATATTATTTTAAATTATCTGTTAATTGCGTTTTATTTTTCTATTTTGTCTGTATATACAAAGTGACATAACGATACACAATACAATTGTTCTCGTTATGTCACTTTATATTTCACCGGAATTTATAGTAAAGCGGACATATTCTTCTCAGAATCACTGCACATCTCCAAACTGCTCTCTTGCAGTTTCGATATAATCTAAAGCATCCTCATGGTTCTGCTTTATTTCCTCGACCGTCACCTCACGTCTGACCTTAGCCGGAGAACCAACTGCCAGCATGCCATCCGGGATAACGGTCCCCTGCGTTACCAGTGCTCCTGCGCCGATGATCGCATTCTTTCCGATCTTTGCTCCATTCAAAACAATGGAACCCATGCCGATCAATGCGCCATCCCCGATCTCACATCCGTGAATGATCGCTGCATGACCTACCGTAACATGATTTCCAATCACAACCGGAAAACCTGCATCCGCATGAAGAATACAACCATCCTGAACGTTGCTGCCTTCCCCAATGGTGATACTGTCATGATCTCCTCTGGCTATTGCCTGATACCAGAGGCTGCTGTCTTTCCCCATACTGACAGCTCCGACTACTGTTGCATTTGGCGCAATATAGGCACCACTTCTGTCATATGCTTTTTCTTCCTTCATCACTTCATACCTCTCCTTTTTATGCTGTCTTTCTATAAAAATGTGCTCTCAGTCTGTACTTTTATGCTCCTATACTTTACATGAAATCAAATATTTTTACGCATATCCTTATGCCTGATAATGCTTTGCAGATTCTGTCGTTGCCAGACCGCCCTCACTGGTCTCTTTTAAGCAGGCCGGTAACAGATTTCCAATGCGCCGCATACTGTCAATAACTTCATCCGGATCAATAGCGCTGCGAATTCCTGCCAGAGCAAGCTGTGCCGATGTCACCGCATTGACTGCTCCATAAGAATTCCGCTTGATGCATGGGACTTCCACCAGTCCTGCCACAGGATCACAAACCAATCCTAACATATTTTTCAATGCCAGAGCTGCTCCATGCATGATAGCTTCGGCATCTCCGCCCTGCAGACAGACCAGCGCTCCTGCTGCCATGGCACTGGCAGAACCGATCTCTGCCTGGCATCCACCGGAAGCGCCTGCCAAGGACGCATTCTCCGCAATCACTTTTCCGATTCCTGCTGCCACATAAAGCGCCTGCACAAGCATTTCCTCCGTTGCCGGGAAATCCTCTGCGAAGCTCAGTAACACTGCCGGAAGTACCCCACAGGAACCTGCCGTCGGTGCCGCAACAATACGACGCATACAGGCGTTGGATTCTCCCATTTTAATGGCTTTTTCCATAACTTTTCCAATAAACGGTCCACAGATATTGTTTCCGGATGCATTGTACTGCTCCAGTTTTTGTCCGTCTCCGCCTGCACGTTTGCTTGCAGAACGACGTTCTCCGTCATAATCCTGATCCGCCTGCCACATTGCCTGATACATCTCATGCATTTTTGCAAAGGACTGTTCGGCAGTCCGCTCGCCATCTTCCATATCTGCCAGCTGTACAATCTCCCATACGGATTTTTCCTGTACTTTTGCCAGCTGTACTAACTCTCCCAGACTGTGATATTCTGCTGCCATAACTATGGTTTCCTTTTCTATCTATTTTTTATGCCCCGATTCCGGCAAAATATGTCACTTTCAACACACCCTCAACTTGTTCCAGCCATTGAATGCCATCTTCCGAAACAGGCTGATCACATTCCACTACCATCACCGCCTGCTCGCCTTTGGCTGAACGGTACACCTGCATAGTCGCAATGTTGACATTTTTCTTTGCCAGCATAGAGGTAACCGCTACAATGCATCCCGGCTGATCCATATTGTGTACGATCAGCGTCGGACATTCCCCGGAAAAACCGGTATTAATGCCATCAATTTTATCAATGCTGATCCGTGAACCACCAATAGAGGATACCTGTACTTCCGTATATTTTTTCCCAACGCCGGACAATCGAAGGACTGCCGTATTCGGATGTGCTTCCTCCAGATGCGCCTCACCAAACACCACCGTTATCCCACGCTGTGCAGCAAGCTCGAAACTGTCCGCAATCTGGTAGTCATCCGGCTGCATCCCAAGCAGACCTGCAACCAGAGCTTTCTTCGTTCCATGTCCTTCCCCGGTTGCCAGAAAGGATCCATACAGAAGGATCTCTGCTTTGCGGATCGGTTCTCCTAACAGTTTTCCTGCCACATAGCCCATTCGCACGGCTCCCGCAGTATGGGAGCTGGATGGTCCGACCATGATCGGACCTACGATATCAAATAAATCCATCACTGTACTCTCCTTATTTTTCGGTTTGTTTATTTATAATGGCGCAAACAGTAAACCACATCATAGCGCAGACGCAGACGGATTCGCCAGTTGCTTTTTTTGTCTGCTTCTGAAATTTTTGCCAAAAATGCATCTATTGTACGCTCCTCAAACCGTTTGAGAAGCATTCCTCCATATGCCGCCCTTTCCAAAAGCACACAGACACGCTTGTACTCTCCCGGTCTGATATCAGAAAATTTTTCTGCAACAGCAGCATCTGTATTTGTTGTATTCCATCCCAGACCAGCATCAATTCCCTGAATCGCAAGCAGATGATAAAGTTTCTTTGTCTTGTATGCAATGCGCTTGCTGTCTGAAAAATGATTTTCATGCTGCTGCCAGACATGCCACGCCAACAGTCTTAATATCTCAAATAATACAAAAACAGCAGTGATCAGAATCACCAACAAACCGACGATTCCAAAACAGATAGCTGTCACGTTAAATACTTTTTTCAGGATTTCCGGTGCTTTTGCTCCCTTATTTCCAGAATTATTCACAATATTGGTATCATATCCACTATCGCTGAGTGCTGCATTTTTCTGAACCGTATCCGGCATGCTTACCATTTGCTGCAAAGATACAGAATCAAAATAATATCCCGGCGTGACATCCACTGGAAGCCAGCCGATTCCGTCAAAATAAACTTCTACCCATGCATGAGCATCTTTACCCGTCAGAGATATCTTTCCGTCATTGGCCACGGACTGTTCCTCCGATACAAAATACCCTTCTACATAACGCGCCGGGATTCCATGTACCCGCAACGCCTCTACTGCCGCAGATGCGTACAACACTGAATTTCCCTGTCTGGATTTTGTCAGGAAATAACGGATCGGATCGTAACCTTCCGGTGCTGCCATCGTTTTTTCCACATAGTGCACATTGTTATTTAACACGTTTCGAACCTGACTTAAGGCACTGTAGATACCGTCCCTCTCCGGATCATAATCATCCCAGAAATACTCATTCATCAGTTTCGCCGTATCCTTATCCGTCTGTGTATAATTCTCATATACAAAATCACGATACACAGATTCCGCCTGACAATACTGTTTCTGCGCCTCTGTGGTCGGATTGCTTACCCAGTCCTCTGCCACCGTCAGCTCTGCCGGTCTGGAACCGGAAAGTTCTGTTCCTGAATAAGAACCTGCCCCGCGCCATCCGGTACTGAACAGTCGGGAGGAACGTTTTTCTTTATACTTGGAACCGCTGACATCTTCCATACTGACTGGCAGATAGAAATAATATCGTGAAGTATCTGTAACCGAAATACTCAGCTCATTTTTTTCCGGCTGGTTGTCCTCAGAGCAGAGGGCATAATATTCCGCCACCTGCATCTGCGGATGAAATCCCTGCTGCAACAACCATTTCATCATTCCGGCGTTTTCATTGCCATACGTATAAGCCGGCAGTTCATGCCATACACCATTTTGATACACTTCACCGACAAATCCTTTCAGATAAAGCATCTTCTGCTGTCCAGTCTGTACCTGAAGCATCTCATCTGAACTTTTCTGAAGGATATCTGACTGTCTGAGATCGCCTTCCGGCAGAGAATCCCTTCCATAGCACCAGGTGCGGATCTGCTCCTTGCTCTGCTCTCTTGCCTGTGTTATCGACTGTATCTCATCCTGAGGGACCAAAAATGCGCTTATTACCACAAATCCTGCCACCACAGTAAAACAGAACAGATTTATTGCCGTAAGATAACCACCCTGAATTGTCAGAAACATACCTGCTAATCCAATCAAAAACAGCATGCCCATATATGGTCGAAACATACCTGTCAGCAATGATAATGTGATCCATGCCGTACTATATACAATGCCGCAGATTACTTTACGGTCCTTTACCATCCACCAGCTAAACTGTGCACAAAAAACGACCATCAGTAGTGTAAATGACTGCATTGCTGTGTTTTCCTGGGCAACCTGAAGCAGTGCCACACCACCCTCATATGCCTCATTCCAATACATGAGAATCATGTTGATCCAGTTTTTACCGCCAATCCAGTATCCATGAAAACCGGTCAAAATCAACATAAGTAACCATGGTCCACCGTAATAAAACAAGTTCACCCACTGCTTTTCTCTCTTTTTCTGTGACAATATACAACAAACCAATGTAGCAAGTAGCAACAGATGGATCCGCACCGATATCGACTGATACTCGTCCCATGCCGCATGCAGCACACTCAGGCTGCCAAGACACAGACAGAGACTTAACAGCAGGTGGAGCCCCACTCTGATATATAATTTTCCATCATCCTCCGGTGTAATTCTGTCAACGGTGAACGGTTTCTTCGTATGTCTCATAGCTCTCTATTATCCTTAACAAATAATCCGGTACATTTTCTCTGTCTTATCTACCGGTATATTAATCATTTCACAACTTCCATTTACACTGCTGACCAGCATATCCAGATCTGCTCTGGCACTGACCACAGTCGTTCCGATCTGACCGCTTAATGTATTCAGATTCTGCTGATATACACCGGCTGACAAGATCAGTAATCTTGTAAAATATTCTTCCAGATGCTCTGTCATAAAATACTGCAAAGCCTGACCACTGTATTCCGGAATCGGACTAGCAAGCCACTGTATCAGCATTCGCTGCAGATCCCGTCGATCCCGCACTTCGCAAATCTGCAGACCATTTTTGCCTGGAACCGCCATACAAAATGCACATCCAAGCCGCAATAGCTGCTCTCCGATCGCAGTTCCAAATGCTACAGCTGTATTGATTTCTTCTACAGGAATTTCCTGTAATTCTTCATCCGCTTCTATTTTCGCATTTTTCATTTTTCGTCCCAGATCCGGCAAAAGTACCATATTATAATACGACGGATCACTGGCTTCCCGCAAAATCAGGTTCTCAGTCTTGCTGGAAAGCTTCCAGTGAACGGAACGGATGTCATCTCCCGGAACGTATTCCCGGATGTCAAACATCTCACTTGGATCATTTCCCTTCCGGTTCTGCATACGGCCTTCCGCACGGGGTGCACCGATGGTTGCACGGGACATTTCCACATGTACGTTCACAGTTCGCGGATACACGATTGTCTGAACGGTCTCAAACGGACGAATTTTCCAACGAAACAGGTTTAACAGATCCTGCAACATGATCTCTGCGCACTGCATTTTCACTTCCCCGCAGTGCTGCGCCGGAATGGTCAGCTCCACTTCCCGGGATTTACCGGATAAACAGATAAAATAGTATTTGCGCTCCGTACTGCAAAACATGGTATTTTCAATATCCACGCCCATCATAATACTGCGGGTTGCATATAAAGGAAATCTGGAATACATCTTTACTTTTACTTTCAGATCTTTTCCTTCCTGTGTTCCGGAAACAAGCTGCAGTTCCACAAGCATATTTGCAGCATCCAGATGGCTCAATACTCCCATGATCACGGCAAGCACCACCATCTGGATCAGCACAAACAGCAGAAACTGATTACTGAATAACAAAACAAGCACTGCCAGACACGCCATCAGGACAATATAGCCAATCCTGTTTTTGTTCATATTCTTTACTCCTCTGTTCCCGGTCTGAGTTTCAGTAAAAGCTCTCCCAGAATATCTTTTGCCTGAACCCCCTCTACCTGCGCCTGCGGACGCAGCACCAGACGATGTGCACATACATCACAAAATACACTCTGTACATCTTCCGGAATCACATAATTACGTTCCCGGATCAGCGCATTTGCCCGCGCCATTTTAACAAGCGCAGACACACCACGCGGAGAAATACCCAGTTCGATCAGCGGATGGTGTCTGGTCTCCTCACACAGCCGGATCGCATAACGCAGTACGCTGTCTTTTAGCTCTACAGAAGACAGATAATTCTGCACTTCCAGCACGTTCTGCGCATTTGTCACCGATTTGATATCCAACAGCGGATTGTGATAACGCTGTGCGGTAATAATCTGC
>OGPC01001047.1_pt1 | contig 20496 bp, 15 predicted proteins | sample 1552911 | NCBI WGS metagenome assembly OGPC01 (sample SAMEA2580248, study PRJEB22360) | human gut metagenome | biome: human gut; feature: human-associated habitat; material: faeces | place: Denmark | collected 2008/2010 | reverse complement strand
AGAAATATATATGTATCAGCCGTCCCCGCCGTTTTGGGAAATCAATAACCGCCAGCATGATTGCTGCCTACTACAGCCGTGGCTGTGATGCAAAAGAACTCTTTTCCCCATATAAAATTGCCCGGAATCTGGATTTTGACACCTATCGTAATAAATACAACACCCTGTTTTTAAATATGCAGGAATTTTTAAGCCGGACGAAAAACATCTATGAACTGCTTGATCGCATGAAACGGCTGGTACTGCGGGATTTAAAACGGGAATACCCGAATGTTGATTATTTTGATGATACAGATCTTATTGAATCCATGCAGGATGTATATCAGGAAACTAACTGTCCTTTTGTCGTAATCATTGATGAATGGGACTGTATTTTCCGGGAATACAAACAGGATAAAGAAGCCCAGGAAATCTATCTGGATTTTTTGAGGGATATGCTAAAAGATAAGTCCTGTATTGCACTCGCTTATATGACAGGAATTCTTCCGATCAAAAAATACGGAACCCATTCCGCTTTAAATATGTTTGATGAATTTTCCATGATAAATCCGGGACCTCTTGCATCCTATGTCGGCTTTACCGAACTGGAAGTCGCTGCCCTTTGTACAGATTATCATATGGATCTGGATGAAATAAAAGCATGGTATAATGGATACTCTTTTGAAAAAATACCATCCATCTATAATCCGAGATCTGTTGTAAGCTGCATGCGTTTTGGAAAAATTGGAAATTACTGGAACCAAACAGAAACATTTGAAGCCCTGCAGATTTATATCGATATGAATTTTGAAGGATTAAAAGATGATGTTCTCAGTATGATAGCCGGGGAATCCGTTCCTGTCAATACCGGAAGTTTTACCAATGATATGACAACCTTCCGCACCGAAGATGATGTGTTGACTCTTTTAATCCATCTGGGCTATCTTAGCTATGACTACGAAAACAAAACTGTAAAAATACCAAACAATGAAGTGCGTGAAGAATACGTTAACAGTGTTTCCGTATCCGACTGGGGCGAAATCTCTAAAGCCCTGAAAAATTCAGCAGACACCCTGCAGGCAATCTGGCAGGGAAGGCCAGAACAGGTAGCACTTGGGATTCAGCAGGCGCATTTTGAGACATCACATATCCAGTATAATGATGAAAATGCGTTAAGTTATACGGTTTCACTGGCACTCTATGCCGCACGCAATTTCTATACGATACACAGGGAATTTGCCGGCGGTAAGGGATTTGCGGATATGGTATTTCTTCCACGGAAGAAGTTTCCGGATAAACCAGCACTTGTTATCGAATTAAAATGGGATCATAGTGCACAGGGCGCAATCACGCAGATTAAACAAAAACAATATTGTGAAAGCCTGAAAGAGTATCATGGAAACCTTTTACTGGTCGGAATCAATTACGATACCAAAAGCAGGATTCATACATGTAAGATAGAACCATTTTCTTTGTAAGAAACGGGAGGGCACTGCCCTCCCATTTCTTATAGCATTTTTTCAATTTCTTCTTTCTCCGGCATCACGCGGAGCGCGCCTTTGCGCGTCGTGATCAGAGAAGCCGCCGCATTGGCAAAACGAAGCATCTCTTTCAAATCTTTCTCTTCAAGCCCCTCCAGTCCATGCTCCAGCACATAATGCAGAACACACGCACAGAACGTATCTCCCGCACCGGTCGTCTCAATCGTATTTGGCTGAAGAAACGGCTTTGCCTCCACAATTCTGTCTTTATAATACGCCCGGCTTCCCTCTTTTCCCATGGAAACCAGTATGAGCGGAACCGGATAGCGTTCCCGTATCCAGCGGACTCCATCCGTATAATCTTCTTTACCCGTCAGCCACTGGATTTCATTATCCGATATTTTTAAAATATCACACTGTCCCAGACCATATAACACCTGTTCCCTGGCATCTTCCATGGAGTCCCAGAGCGGTTTGCGGATATTCGGATCAAAGGAAATGAGCGCACCTGCTTCTTTTGCGACCGCGATCGCTTTTTTCGTTGCTGCGCGGACACCCGGATGCGTCATGGACAACGTTCCGAAATGAAAGATTTTTGCTCCACGGATTATTTCCTCCGGCAGTTCTTCTTCCATCAGCATCATGTCCGCGCCCGGATTGCGGTAAAAGGAAAAATCCCGGTCCCCATCCGGATACGTATGCACCAGTGCCAGCGTCGTGTGCACCTTGTCATCCTTTAAAAGTCCGGCTGCATCAATCCCGACTTCCGTGATCGCATCTTCCAGCTGCTTTCCGAAAAAATCGTTTCCTACTTTTCCGATAAAAGCCGTCCTGTGTCCTAAGCGCGACAGCATTGCCAGCACATTACACGGTGCGCCTCCCGGATTTGCCTCAAACAGCGGATTGCCCTGCCCGCTGACTCCGTTTTCGGTAAAATCAATAAGCAGTTCCCCCAAAGCCACTACGTCCATGTTCTCTTCCTCCTGTTACTTTTTATAATACAATATCATACTTTTCGACCGTAATATACATCTTTTTATCGCTGAAAAACCGGATTCCCTCTGCCTCCAAAGGGGTACAGACCGCCGTTGTTGCCACCTGCTGCCCGTCATTGATAAAAAGCTCAATGGACTGACGGTCCAGAATAAACCGCATTTTTTTAAGTCCTTTTGGATCTGCAATTTTAATTTTGCGCACGCAGACCACATCTTTTGTCACCCCACAATACGTGCGGTCAATCTCCAATATTCCTGTTCCCTTATGATAAGTAAAAGCGGTCTCGTATTCCTCATCTGCGGCAAGCTGTATGGAAAAAACGTTAAAATCCTGTTCATCCATTGTAACAGTCAGATCCATCGTCCGTCCACAAATGCCGGAAAGTGCTGTCTCACCATCAATCTCTGCATGCTCATAATGACACGGATTCTTATGATACTGCGCAATCTCCCGCACCGGCTGCTGCCAGATCTGTCCGTCTTTTACTTCCAGCTCCCGCGGAAGAGTCATCATGCCCTGCCAGTCCTGCGTATCCGGCACCACACAGGCATCCCATGACTTCATCCATGCAATCATCACACGCCGCCCATCCGGGAGAAGTGTGGTCTGAGGTGCATAAAAGTCCAGTCCGTAGTCAATCGTATGCGGTTCTTCTTTTTCAAATATATGCGAATTTTTATCATAATTTCCAAGAAAATAAACAGAATTATTTCCATTGTGAAATTCGTATTTTTCCGCTTTCATATTCTGTGGGGAACAGATCAGTACATGTTTATCTCCCAGTGGGAAAAAGTCCGGACATTCCCACATCGTTCCGACTTTTCCGGTACTGTTTGCCGCAAGAACGGTCTCAAATTTCCATTCTTTTAAATCTTTGCTGGAACAGAGCACGACCTGTCCGATCTGCCTGTTATCCTTGCTTCCGACAATCAGATAATAGGTGTCCTCTTCCTTCCAGATTTTCGGGTCACGGAAATCAATCCGGCTGCAGTTTTCCGGCAGCATCTCCCCGGTCACAACCGGGTTGTTTTCATACTTTACATAATCCCTGCCATCCCCGAATGCAATGCACTGGTTCTGCCGTTCCTCTTCCCTGCCGTCCGGCAGTGTAATCTTTGTGACACCGGTATAGACCAGCACATGTTTGTTATCCGCTTCAATAGCACTTCCGGAAAAACATCCGATCCGGTCATAGTCCTGATCCGGCGCAAGTGCTGCCGGAAGCTGTTCCCAGCTTATCATATCCGTTGTCACACTGTGCCCCCAGTGCATCGGTCCCCACTCCCTTGCATATGGGTAATACTGGTAAAACAGATGGATTTTTCCATCGTAAATGGAAAAACCGTTCGGATCATTGATCCATCCGGCAGGTGCCGAGATATGAAACAACGGTCTGGTATTTTTATCGGTCTGTGCTGCTTTTTCTGCCTCATATGCTCTCGCTTTTTTTAACATCTCACTCATACAAATTCTCCTGTTTATTTTTCTTCTTTCAATGACTCCTGATACTGATCGAAATATTTCTGTTTGATTGCCAGATAATCGGAAAGCCCGTATTTCTCCATTTTCTTTAAATAGGAATCCCACTCTTTGTCGATTCCGCCATTTAAAATCCAGTCTGCTTTTTTCTGCTCCGCATATTTTTTAATATCGGTATCATACTGGGATACTTTATTGGTATCGTCAATACTCATAAACACATTCGGATATACATACTTGCTTTTCATATCCTTCAGATATGTTTCATGCATATTGTCCAGACGCCATTTAGCATCCGCCGGCTGTGTGACATACACATCATAATACTCATTGAGAACTGCAAGCGGACCGTTGACGGACTGCGCCTCACGTACCTCTACCGGTGACTGGTCGCCCAGATCCAGATGCTTCAACATTTCACCGCCATCTTTATTTGTGGACAGTTCAAAAATATTAAACGAATCCTTTTCCCCATAACTTCCCCAGTTATTCTGCGGGGACTGAAGCGGCGCATACATCTGATCAATCCAGGCTGCCGCCAGTGCCGTGTTCCGGCAACTGGATGTAAGCACGCAGCGGCCTCTGTCAAAACCACTTGTTTCACTGTTATTCTGTCTTGTGATATTTCTGGCTCCCTCCGGACCGGTCAGTGCCGGAAGCATCACATAATCGGTATTGTTGTCAATATTTGCAATATCCCAGGTAAAGCAGAGACCGTAACGGTGATTTTTACCTTTTGCCACATAGGTTGACCACTCCTGCGTAAATGCCTCCGGATCTACAAGATCCTCTGTTACCAGCTTATGCAGCCATTCGATGCCTTCTTTGTAACCTTCCTGCACGGTCGTATAAATCACGGTTCCGTCATCTTTTACGGCAAAATGATCGCCCGTATCTCCATATCCTTCGCCAAATCCGTTGATGAGAATCGCCGGATCCTGATCGCCATTGTTGATGATAAATGACATCGGAATCACATCTCCCTCGATATCAAACTGTTTTTTCAGATCATCCGCATGATCCCGGAACGCAATCAGCACCTGTTCCAGTTCATCGGTTGTCGTTGGAATATCCAGTCCCAGATAATCCAGCCACTTTTTATTGATATAAGGAATATCCCCGATTGCCTGAATGGCTTCTTTCCCTGCGCCAAGCTGCTCAATCCACGGAAATGAATAAATATGTCCGTCCGGTGCGGTACACATCGTCCGGTATTCCGGATATTTCTCAAAGACCGCCTGAAGGTTTGGCATATATTTGTCAATCAGATTTTCCAGCGGAATAATAATTCCCTGCTTTGCATAACGAAGCAGATCATAATCGCTCATTCCTGCATTAAACAAACCATCCGGAAGGTTTCCAAACTGCGCCAGTGCCAGATTCTTTTTATCGGAAAACTGGTCTGCCACAAAACAGGTCCAGTCAATATGTACATTCGTCTGTTTTTCGAGTCTCTTAAAAATAATCCGCTCGTTCGGATTCTGCGTAGAGGTTGCCGGAGCACTTGTGATAAATGATAATTCTGCCTGTTCTTTCAGTGGAAACTGCACTTCTGAAACCGGTATATCCGGATTGATCTCTGCCTCCAGATGCTGCTCTTTTCCGCATCCTGCCACACCGGTCATCATAGCAAATGCCAGTCCGAGTGCCAGACATTTTTTAATTTTTCTCTTCCACATATCTGTACCTGTCCTTTCTGCTTAACCTTTTACCGATCCAACCATAACACCTTTGTCAAAGTATTTCTGGAAAAATGGATACATAATAAGCAATGGTAAACTTGATACTACAATTGTTGCGTATTTTAACTGTTCGGCAACTTTTGCCATCTCCGCGGTACTCTGAATATCCGCGATCATGCCCGGCTGCGGTGTATTCTGTACCAGAATGGAACGCAGAACCAGCTGCAGTGGCTGTAAGTTTGCATCATTTAAGTAAATCATCGCATCAAAATAACTGTTCCACATACCGACAAAAGACCACAGTGCCAGCACCGCGATAATCGGTTTGCACACCGGCATCATAATCTGGAAGAAATGCTGGATCTCATTTGCCCCGTCAATTGCGGATGCCTCCCGCAGTTCTTTTGGAATGGACTGATAGTACGTTCTTGCCAGAATCATATTCCAGACATTAAATGCTCCCGGAATGAGAATTGCCCATACGGTATTTACCATATGAAGCTGATTGATCAAAATAAACGTCGGGATCATTCCACCGCCGAAAAACATGGTGATCAGAAAAATCACGTTAAAAAATTTTCTTCCGACAAATTCTTTTTTCGACATCGGATACGCTGCTAACAATGTGACAAATACGGAAATTGCCGCAAATGCCAGTGAATACAAAAACGAATTTAAAAATCCGCGCCAGATCATTCCGTTTTCCAGTACACGCCGGTATGCATCCAGTGTCCAGTCTTTGATGTGAAAACTCAGTCCCTGATTATTCAATACCGTCGGATCCATAAAAGATGCTAAAACAACATAGACCAGCGGAACAACAATTGAAAGAACAAACAGTCCAAGAATGGCATAACCGATTCCAAGCACCAGCCGGTCTGTCCGTGAATATTTCATTTTACTAACTGTTTCCATTTCACGTTCCTCCTATAATCCTTCTCCATCGTTTAATTTCTTTACCACCCAGTTCACAAATATAAGCAGGATCACATTGATCACCGAATTAAACAGTCCCACTGCCGTAGAATAACCGTAATCGCCATTCAAAAGACCTATCCGGTATACATAGGTTGATAAAATTTCAGAAGCCGGTAAGTTCATATCTGTCTGCAGGGCATATGCCTTTTCAAAGCCGATGCTCATAATGTTTCCGGCCTGTAAAATAAACTGGATCACGATAATATCCTTGATTGCCGGAAGTTCCACATACCAGATCTGCTGCAGAAGATTTGCACCATCCACAATGGCTGCCTCTTCCAGTTCCTTGCTTGCATTGGATAATGCTGCAGTATACATGATGGATGCCCATCCTGCTCCCTGCCAGATTCCGCTTGCAATATAAATGGTACGGAATGCGGACGGCATGGTCATCCAGTTTGTATTCGTTCCCAGCAGACGGTTTAACGGTCCTACCGGAGATAAAAACATACGCACCATACCACAGAGCACGATGACGGAAATAAAATTCGGTGCATAGATCAGCAGCTGGATTTTTTTCTTAATCCCCGCCTTGCGGATACGGTTCAGTAAAAGTGCCAGAATAATTGGTATCGGAAAACTCCAGAGAAGTCCAAAGATACTCAGCTTTAATGTGTTCAGCAGGTAGTTCATAAAATCCGGTGATGATAAAAATCTCTGGAAATATTCCAGCCCCACCCACGGGCTTCCCAAAACTCCTTTAATGACATTGTAATCCTCAAATGCAATCAGAAGTCCTCCCATCGGAAGATACTTGAAAATGATTGTGAGTAACAGTGCCGGCATCAGAAAAAAAACATACAGCTGCCAGTTTTTCTTTACATAAGACAGCTTACTCCCCATGGTTTGTTTTTTCGCAGAGCCGACTTGTTTTGCCAGTTTTTTCATGCGATTGCTCCTCCCTTTTCATCGTATTACTCGTTCTGCTTTGATGTAATCGGTAAAGTAACCGGTTACTTTATATTCTGATAGTACTACAAAGTTTCCGATATGTCAACACTTTTATTTATTAAAGTAACCGATTACGTAACCAGTTATTTTTTCATTGCTATTTTTCTTTCCGGTTGTTATACTATGGATAAAACAGATAAAGGAGACAGCTTTCAGATGGGAAAGAAACAGGTAACATTTGCAGATATTGCAGCATATACGAATTTTTCAAAGACAACCATTTCCAGATATTTTAATCATCCGGACTCCCTGACGCTTGAAAATCAGGAGAAAATTTCACAGGCTCTTGATACTCTGGGTTACAAAAAGAATAAGCTTGCAAAGGTTCTTGCCAATGGAAAGAGTGAATTTATCGGAATCATTATTCCGAACCTTTATCTGCACTATTATTCTGAAATGCTTACACAGATTCTTTCCAGCTACCGCGATTTTCATTATAAATTTCTCGTATTCGTCAGCGACAACGGACCGTCCGAGGAGGAACAGTACATTGATGAACTGATGGCATACCAGATTGAGGGCCTGATCGTGTTAAGTCACACTCTTTCTTCCGAAAAACTGGCTTCTTACCAGATCCCTGTCATTGCCATTGAGCGCGAAGCCGAACATATCTGTGGCGTAACCAGCGACAATTATATGGGTGCGCTCCAGGCGGCAACACTTCTGATCCGGGACAAATGCGATGTACTGATTCACGTTAATGCGGATGTTCCAAAGTCCATCCCTGCCTATGACCGTATCCGTGCCTTTGAAGATACCTGTCAGGAATATCACATTCCTTATGAACTGAATTTAAATGTAATAGGGGATTCTTATCAGGACATTTTTGCACAAATGAAACACATTTTCTCTGATATTGATGAGAAGTATCCATGCAAAAAAAAGGGGATTTTCCTCGCCAATGATACCTATGCAAATATGTTTTTAAACCTGATTTTCCAAAAATACGGATGCTTTCCTGACAGTTATGAACTGGTCGGATTTGACAATTCCCCGATTGCAAACGAGGCAATTCTGCCTATCACAACGGTCGGACAGCAGATCGACCTGATCGCCAAAACCGCAATGGAACTTCTGGTGCAGCAGATGGAAGAACGAAAAAAAAGAAGACCGGTTTCTCTTTCGAAACCGATCCATAAACAGATTACACCGGTACTGATCCGCAGGGATACGACCAGCTGATTTTTTATAAATTTATGATTTTTCTTTCTGCTCCATCCCCGTATGCGTCAGATCCTTCACCCACTTATATTTCCGAAAATGATAGAGCGTCCACGGAATTTTTCCAACCTCATCAATACAGGTACACGCGTATACGACAATCACCGGCCAGTGGAATCGGTAAGTTCCAAGCACAGCAAGTGGAATCGCGATTCCCCACATTGTTACGGCAAGGCTGTACACATCAAACATTGTATCACCGCCGGAACCAAACACGCCATTGATGGTAATTTCGTTGACGGAGCGGCCAATCATATAGACGCAGAGCACAACAAACATTCCCTTTAAATATACGGCTGCCTGCGGTGTCAGTTTGACAAAATGCAAAATAAACGGTGCCGAAATTCCCATGAGAACCATCATGGCAACTCCGCACACAAAGGAAATCTTCATCATCCGCGTACCATATAATTTCCCCCGTTTTAGGTTGCCGGCACCAAGCTCATTTCCGACCATAATCCCCGCCGCACCGGAAATTCCGGCACTCAGGCAGCAGATGATATCACGGACAACCGCCGCCACAGAATTGGCAGCGGCCGCGTCTACTCCCAGATGTCCCATAAAAGAAGAATACGAAGTAAATCCGACTCCCCAGAACAGGGACGCACCGAGAATCGGCATTGCGCATTTCCGGAAATCCCGTGCCAGTTCCCGGTTTCTTTGAAACAGACGGGTCAGATACGGACGGATGTAGCCCGGACGGCTGGAAATCAGGATACAACAGGCCAGTTCTATCATCCTTGCGCTTAATGTCGCTGTTGCTGCACCCCGGACACCCATCGGAGTAATACCCAGTTTTCCGTAGATCAAAATGGCATTCAGTGCAATATTGATCCCTACCGTAGCAGAACTGATCAATGCCGTTGTCAATGCGTGCTCGCTGATTTTCATAACCACCAGATAGCATTGGGAAATTCCTGTAAGCAGATAAGAAAATCCGGCAATCCGCAGATACTGCACGCCATAACCGATCAATACCGGTTCATCCGTAAAAAACAGCATCAGATACTGTGGAAAACAGATACAGGCAATGAAAAATGCAATCGACACCAGACCACAAAGCCGCAGTGCCATACAGAAAATATCATCCAGCGTTTTGATATTGCCCCTGCCCCAGTACTGTGCCCCGAGAATCGCCAGTCCACCTGTTGCTGCTGAAAGAAGCATATTCTGGATAAACTGAATCTGCGTGGCAAGCGAAACTGCCGACATGTAATTCTGGTCCATCCCTCCGAGCATAAACGCATCTGCCACGGCAACCAGTGCCAGCATCAGGTTCTGCAGCATCATCGGAAGCATAAGACCCAAAAGTTTTTTATAAAAAATTGTATCTTTTGTAAACATAAAATTCTCTCTTTTTTCCTGTGTCATTTCATCTCAATCCATTTATTATATTGCCTTTTTCATCATTAAGCAACATCAATCATTGCCACTTGCCTCTATACCTGTATATAAAGTTTTGTTTCTTCGGAAAAAAGAATTGTGACGCGAAAAAAGCCGCCGCAGGAAAAATACCTGCAACGGCTCAAAAATCAGGGGATATTTATAAAGGATTACGCAATGGTAATATATTTCTTTTCTTCTGTCTTTGTCTTATCTTCCTTTGGAACAAACAGGGTAAGAATACCGTTCTGGAAACTTGCCCGGATATCTTCCTGACGGAGATACTCGCCCACATAGAATGATCTCTGGCAGCTTCCGGTATAACGCTCGCGGCGCAGATACTTACCTTCCACGGTCTCTTCTGCACTCTTGGCTGCACTGATCGTCAGATAGCCTTTGTGCAATGCTGCCTGCACTTCTTCTTTCTTATAACCAGGCAGTTCCATCTGCAGCTCATATCCGTCTGCCAGTTCTCTGATATCTGTCTTCATCAGATTCTGTGTGTTTTGCGATGCCTGCTGCTTCGGGGCTTTCTTGTTATATTCACTATCGTCATACCATGGGTTAAAAAATGTATCAAATAAATCGTACATAAGTCATTTCCTCCTGTAAACGTTTTGTTCTTTGTTTATGCCCCTATTATAGCACGTTATTAGCACTCGTCAAGTAGGAGTGCTAATAAAAATTATTAAAAAATTATAAAGCGTTGATTTTAGAGGGTTTGCGGACTTTTTTAATTTTAAAAAATGGTGTTTTTCGTGGTTACTGTACCTTTACTGTACCTTTTTTTCGTACAGTCAAATAACATTTTTCTCACATTTATAGACTTCTTCTCTGACATCACTTTCATTGTTCAGATGATTGTAAACATCTAATGTCATTGAACTGTCGCTGTGCCCCATGAGATATTGAACCACTTTTATATTCATTTCACTTCTTGCCATGTTGGTACATGCAGTATGGCGAAAACAATGCACAGAGACTTTCGGTATCAGCACTGGTTCTCTCTGTTCTTTTTCTGCAAGAAGCATTTCTTCTTTATTATAGGACTTAATGACATTGTAAATAACGCTATTAACAGCACCCGGCATATAAGGTCTGCCAGTCTTTGCTATGAAAATAAAATCGCTGTAACCGTCAATTTCTTCTTCACAGCATCTACCAAGTGCAAAATTCAGTTTCTTTTGTTCTGTAAATGCTTTTATGACTTTTTCTGTTAATGGAATATTTCTTATTCCTGCCTGTGTCTTCGGAGAAGAAATATGAAACTTGCAACCATCACCATAATTCTTGTAAATAAGCTGATGGTTCACAGAAAGCGTTTTATCAGTAAAACAAACATCTTTCCATGTCAGACCAATCAATTCTCCACAACGTAGACCAATCTCTAATAAAATCGTAAACATTGGAATATATACGTTGTATACATTGCTACTTGCAAGAAATTGAAATAGTCTTTCCTGCTGTTCTACTGTTAATATTTCCTTTTTCTTTGCTTCTCGTCCAAACTCTGATGCCATTGCATTTTTTGCAGGATTCTTTCTGATAATATTATCATCAACAGCCATCTCTAAAGCAGGAAATATCATGGTATGTAACAACTTGATTGTGCTTTTTGAATAATTCTGCTCTGACAGCTTTTTATAAAATCCCTTAATATGCGAAGGACGTAACTGTATAACTTTGATGTTTCCAATTTCATCTTTCACATGATTGTTCCATAATCTCTGATGATTGAATTGCGTTGCTTCTGTCAATGACTTCATGCTCATATATCTGTCAAACAATGTATTCAACGTCATTTTCTTTACAGAAACATCCGTCAAAAGATTATCGTCTAAATCCTTTTGTATCTGTTTTTCTTTTATTCGAAGTTCCGGTAAATCTCCGGCATATACTGTCTGACGTTTTCCTGCAACGTCTGTATAACGATATAAGTAGATACCGTCTTTTCTCTGCTGTTCTCCTGTGTGTAAGTTTCTTCCTTTATTATCTTTTCTATTGTTTGCCATAATCAAATCATTCCTTTCTCTTCTGCACTCCTTTCATTATCCGGAATGATTTCGGCTTGTTTCATATATGTATTATAACACGAAACCAGACCGGATAGTGCTAATTATTTTTTTATTCTGATATATCATTCAGATATTTGCGTACCTTCTCGACATTGTAGAGTACGCGCCTACCTAATATGATTTTTGCTTGTGCCAGCTCCCCTATCTTACGCGCTGTGGCATGTCCGCAGGAGAGCATCCTTGCTAATCCTTCTATATCAACAGCCAGCAAAAGCGCATGACTGTTGTTTTTGGTCTTATTCATAAAATCACCTTTCCTTTCATTATTACTCAATTTCTTTTATATCTTTCTTCTGCCAATCCTCCTTTTCAAGTTCGTCTTCTGCATATTTTTCACTTTCAAGTTTATTTTTTTCATGCTCATCATATATGCGTTCATTTGTTTCATCATACTCATCATATTCACCTCTATTATTATCATCTTCATCATGCGCATCTTCGGATTCCTTTTCACCACCTATACCACTCTGGTATTGTTCTTCTTCAAGCATGGCATTGTCCTGTGCTTCTTTCCACGCTTCACACGCTTCCAGCTGATCAGATACATCTTCATATAGCTGCATTTCATCCTCTTCACCATCTGCATTACAATAATAACTTTCGTCAATATTATCATGCTGTGAAACGGATGGTAATGCGTGCATGAGGTTCGAATAATTTCTATTTCTATCCGAAATTACAATCTCACCCCGCTTTACTTTTGAATAGGGATTTGCAATCAACGTATCTACATCATTAACATATCCTGCTTCTTTATCCTCAAAATGTGACAGCATGAAAAAGTAATCTTCTACATGAATACTATATGTAATTCTTCGCTCAAGCTGTCTGAAGCTGTCAACATTTCTCTTTTCCGGCTCAATCATATGTTTATAGAACTCGTATGGGTCGTAAACAGAAGTAATGATAATGGTGTCAAGGGCAAGTTCCCTGTCATAGTAACGAGCCGGAGCAACTGCACGCTCTTGATAAGGGTCAAGAATACTTAGCATATCTCGATACGTCTCAAACATTTCCGGTCTGCACTCATCCAGAATGGCAATGTGCATATTACTGTCATAATTATCCCACATTCCACGGGATGAACCGGACAGATAATACGGCTGACCGGAACTGGTTGCCATCTCCTTTGCCATGCTTGTCTTACCCGTATCGCTATTTCCCCATAACCAGATAACAACCGTAGGGATGTTGTTTTCCTTTTTGTTCTTACGCCATTTATCTGCATTTCTACGCATGGCTTCTGCCTGTGCATTGTTCAGATAATTGATGTTTTTCGTATACGCTGCACCGGATAACAATTCTTTCGCTTCCTTGATTGTCATAACACCATTAACGATGTTATCCAGTACAACGTTGATATTCACCTTTTTCAAATCCCTTGCAGATTTAACTTCCTTCGTTGTCTGTTCAAGTAACGTTACATAATCGAAATTAGCAACTACATCCTTCGGGTCATACTGGTATTTGCCAGCAGCCTTTTTTGTACGATGGCATAAATAGCTGTATGCATTATTGACATTTCCTTTGAAGATGGTTAATGTCTGTGTGTTTGGACTTCCATCTTTACGAAAATCTTTCAGCAATTTTGCAATGGATGTTAGACTGTGCGGATTCTCGAGATCTAACGCAAGATGTAAATGTTTTAATGCAAACATCTGATTCGGGTTTTTACTTGTATCATTATCGTGAATGATGTAAGCAAACTTGTCGTTCGGGTTCGTGCAGACGTTTGTCTTTATGCAGTCCTCGAAATCGTCTAATGTCTGGAAATTAGCAAGAATAATATCCAGACGCTGTGTATACATCATTATTCTCGCGCGGTGTTTGTCCTTCGGAGTAACAAACTGGTTTGCAACATCTTCAAAGTCTGTTGTAATAGATAAATCCTCGTCCATTACATCTGTTGTAGTAAATTCCTCTCCATCCACAACAACGGTTTCAAGTTCCTCTGATGCATCTTTGATTTTATTTTCTTCTTTTTTCATAATATTTTATCCTTTCTTGAATTTTTTGAATTTAAAAATTAAATTCAAATGGGCAAAAGCGCCCTCGCAAGAGGCGCAAAAAACAACGAAAGCAGGGAACCGTCTTTATGAATGAATAGGAATTAACGTCTGCCATCTAAAAATCATAGAAAAAAGCGCGGCGCAAGACGCGCAAAAAAAAAAAAATAAAGTTTAACTGGGATTGTATTATTGAGATGAGACAAAATAGTTTTTATGTGGTAGAATTGCAGTATAAATATTTTTCTATTTATTTTAAATAAATTAAAGTGCCATCCTAGATGGCACATATATAATATGTCATTTAGTATGTTTATGAATTACAATCAAAACATTGAAAAATAAATATTTTTATATAAACAGTCGATTTTTTATATTTTCTCGACTGTAGCCTACGGTTGATATATTTTTGCTACTTAAACTGTAGCTGACAGTCCATGTTTTTTTATCAAAACAACTGTAGAAGAGGTGATTCTATGTTAAAAACAATAATTATCAGTTCCCCAATAACACCTGTCATGGCTAATTATATTGTGAATGTGAAAGCTCCCAGACGGTGGGACATACCGCTCCACAGCAATATAGCAACATACAAACCGACTTATGGCAATTCAGCTGACCGTGCGCTTATGGATATGGGTATCTCACAAATCAATGTATGGTTCAACACGCGCAAACTTGTGTCTGAATCGTTTGGAACTAAAAATTGCACGCTTAACGTGGTATTAAATCCAGAGCATATCGGTGTCGGCAGTCTTTCTGATATTGTCGGTGAAATTTCATCTATGGTATATCCAGATTACAAAAACAATGTCTTGAAAGATTTCTTTGTTGATCTGGACTTTCAAGTAAAATCTGCGACTTTCACTTATAATTTCCTAGGAAATCCAGAACAAATGTCGACTTATTATACTTTTCTAAGTGGTGGCTACAGTTTAAACCAGATGCATCTTCAAAAAACGGTCAAGAAAAAACTTGCAGCACTTCCAGATTTACAAACGACTGATGGGGAAGAAACGGATTTACAAACGACTGATGGGGAAAAAACGGATTTACAACAGACTGATGGGGAAGAAACGGATTTACAAACGACTGATGGGGAAGAAACAGAAGATTCTAAAACACAAGTTTCAATGTTTGATGAATACACAACCGATTATTCCGGCATCCATGATTCCACAAATGAACAGACAATGTTTCGATACTATGAAGCCATGCATATCACGATTAAACATTTTATTAAACCAACGGACAATCCGCACCGACCAGACATGAGAAAGTCAGATAAAGAAAAACATCCTGTTCCAGACTTATATTATTACACAGGAAATCAGAAGATAAATGACTTAAACCGTTTGAACATCAAACTAAATCTCAAACGTAACAAGATTGCTTATTTGCAGCATATCTTTACTTTTGATATAAAGAACCTTGATATTTTCATGCAGCATACATCAGAGATTGATTCTTATGTGTTTAGTTACTATATTTCGAACATTACAGGAACAGGAACTTTCTATAAATTCAAAGAAGCGGAAAAGATAATTATGGCTACAAAAATGCTGACGGAAAAACGGAGACTGACTCCCACACGAAAGATACTCATGAAAGCTGTTCTTCGTGGTGTGGCATCATATAAAAGTATTTCATCTTTTTTAGACCATACACCCAATCCGAAGTCTAAGAAGCCATCTTCGGATTCTGATGAATCATCATCGGATTCCAAGAAGCCATCTTCGGATTCCAAGAAATTTCCTTGCATGGAAATAATAGAGACACGTTCCACGGCTACAAGGCTGTTAAAAGAAATACAGCAGTTAGGCATTGCTCCGTATAATTTAAGCATCCGCAGTCCCTATAGCCGTCTTGACAGCCTTATAGACATTGTAACTGACAACTCTCATGATTTGCTTCCTGCTGAATTAGCAGCGGAACAACAGGCGGATGCAGACAATAATCAGATACTTGATATGACGGCACAACACACTTAACACATCCGCTTATACTACTGTGCCACGGTCGGCTTCCGGCACAGCAACAGACAATAATAGTAGTGGTGTATTTATTATAAGCATCTCTGTGCCACTGTGCCAGCTATCATTTTTCATCAATGAAGCAGCGATTTTGATACAATGATAACTTGTTTTTTGTGGCACTTCATATCTTTTTCATTGCTTTTTATGTATGTTACATAATTGCTGCATAAGAGGTCGGCACAGTAGCACACTAGGGGTTATAACAAGCACACCCCTAGTGTGCCAGCGGATGAGTTACCAACAAGGAAGCATTGTTGCAACGTGGCTGCCGCCCCGTTGCAACAATAAAATTTATGACTTATTCAAGTCCATGGAATAATACTTTTCCAGCAGGCTGCCTAATTCCCGATACACCTTGAAATCCATGAACGGGAAACTGACACTCGTTACATTATCGTTTATCCCGTCTGTACTTGAAAACCAAGCGTCACCAGCCACGTAGGTTCTTTCCGTGAAATCCTTCAATTTCTCACTGTCCCACATCAGACGCGCTTCCGGCATGGTCGGCTTGAAAAGTATTTTCGTGGTCATTGCAGAACGCAGCATTGCCGGAAGCCCACCGGATTCCACCGATGCTTCTGCAATGGAAATAATCATGTAGCAGCCAGCAGATGCCCCCATGGTCACAATCCGCTTGGTCAGCGCATCAAAATTGGCGAGAGAATACTCCGGCTGTTCCTTTGATGCTTTAGTCGGGAAAATGCTTCTTGCTGCCACGTACTCATCTATGAAGCAGAAACTGACATGCATACCAGCATCCCACCATTTGACCGCATCCCCTTTTTGTTCTGACAAATCGTTTAATACCTTCTGTCTCTGCACAACAGCAGCTTCAAAGCGTTGCAATGCCCGTATGATCTCCATTCCTTCCCCACTCTGGTCTAATGTCACCGTGTGGGGCAGTCTCGACAACTCCGCGCGCTTCGGGTCTATGATAATGATTTCAGACCCGAACGCATCTCTGCCATATGACAAAGCCTGTAGCAGCAAGGAAATAATTCCTGTTGTTTTTCCAGACCTTGTTTTCCCAGCTACCAAGATGCTGCCCGATGTGGTTAAATCAATCACCGTCCCTTTCTGCACCAGCAGTTTTGTTGACACTCCGGTTGTGAGTTGTTCCACATTGGTCACTGTGATTTTTCTTTCGATTGTAACATCTTCAACAATAAATTTCACATAATTCATTGCTAAATCCGCATCACTTCGAATCACAGCATATTTATCAAAATATTTGTCATTCAATGAACTGCTGATATTTGATGATATGTTTGTCAAATCGTCTATCGAGAACGCTGTGACCCTTATTTTGACTTCATATTTTCCATGTTCCGTTTCTTTTACATTAACCCGTGGCAACAACTCTCCTTCCTTTAAGCGTAACGGATTTCCCAGCGGATAATAAAACAATCCACGTTCTATCTTCCGTTTTATCTTATATTTTGTCGGCAACAGGAAGTGTAACAGGATTGCAGTAAGGAAATACACGACCGCTATAATTACAATGATTCCTTGCAGTTTTCTGATTTCGTGTATCAGTTGACTGCTTATATTGAAAATGTGGTATTCTGCATGGATTTTCTGATATGCAGAAAAAAACAGCTGTATGATCACAGCTGCCACCACATGAAAAAATCCCACTGTTATAAATATAACAGTGGGGTCTTGTTTGTAAAGCATGGAATGTTCTGTTCGGAAGAATCTATTCATCTTACGACTCCTTTCTCTGTGCGACTTGTATATCATCGCACTTTACACTCAGCTGGTTACGGTACTGTCCCCAGATTGTTGCTTCTGGGTTGACCGGCATTACCCGACTTTCATTCGGGACGCTCAAGTTCTCCTTTCTGACTTTGAAAGAGAGCTTTTCGTACTGATTCGTTGTCGAATCACCCTCTTTCTTTAAATATTCTGTTTTATCGACTGCAATTACGCAGTCGATCTTGGTGCCAAGCACCTTCATCGTGGTGTAATCCTTCCATGGAGAACTCCCCACGACTATAAACACCTTTCCCTTCGCAAATGCTGCGAAGTCGAAATTATTAAACTGATTCAAATATTTCATATGAATCCCTTCCTTTCTTTATCAATTGTGTAGGTTCATGAACACCCTCGAGCAAGTTATTCTCGAGAACGTTCATTATTGTTGTTAAAGAGTACTGATGCTCTTGAGCATTGTCCTTGTCAATCGAAATTCGGATTCTTCCTTTCTTCCACGCATCTAAGATGGACAAACAACTAAAAATTGCTCTTTGCATTTCTCTCTGTTTCATTGTCTTTCGCCTCCTTATTCATAGGAAACTTATTTGTTCCCTATATCTTTATTATAACTCTAGGTTATAGTATTTGTCAATACTATAACTATAAATCATGTAAATTATTTTCAGCCATAAAAAAAAGTCATAATAGCGTACATACTATTATAACTAAACTCTTGGTGGTTACACCCCCAACCCCCTGTGGAATTAGCGTTTCAAGCACATTAAAGAACAATGTGTTTGAAATGCTAATTTATAAAGCAACTCTTGTTTCTTTACCTATACAAAAATTAGCACTTATGCTATTTCTTCATTATTAGCATCGACTTTCGTTATCCCCGTAAAAAATCTTAAAATTGTTTCAGACTGCTGTTTTTGTATATAAAAAATCCTGCATAGATAATTACATCTATGCAGGATTCCATATTTTATTTGCTTACATCCAGCTTGAATATACCTTTTTGCCATTTACTACTACATAGTATCTAACGTAAGCATCACCGTTAATTGCCTTTACCATCTGTCTTGCATCTTCCTCAAAATTCTTTGTTTTCTTTTCGAAATCAATATTTGGATTTAAGTTGACAAATTTAGTCATTACTGCTTTCTTTCCGAATCCATAGCTTTTTAAATTTTTCTTTAATGCTGGCATCTTGCTGATATTCATAGCTTTTAAGTTCTTTACTTTCTTGCTACCCTTCTTAATCACTTTGTACTTTGAGTTTGTAATAGCCTGAATATCAATACTGATTAATTTTCCTTTTTTATCATACTTTTTCGTGATTTTTCTTGCACCACGTAAGATTTTATACTCAATACCATCCATATATTTCAATGCATCTTTTGTTGTATATAAATATGACATACTCGGATCGCTCTCATCCATTGTTGCCTGTGGATATACACGTAATTCATATTCGGTTTTTGCGTTGTTGTATTCATCCCCGTATTTTAACACCAGTTTATATTTGCCATAACCATTTTTAGTAGCAACAGATACCACAGAGTCTAATGTAAATTTATCACTTTTATTTACTGCAAACATTTTCTTCAATTCTTTCACAGCAGCGGTAGCACGCTTATCGTTTGTATAGATGTTAATAATCATCTTTTTACGATTCATTGTCCATCCGCTATTAACTGATAATCGATATTCTCCATACTTTCCTGTAAACAACACGTCATCAATATCGTAATCATATGTCTTTTCAACACATTCTGGGTTTAATTTTCCTTTTCTGTCTCGATGGTTCTTATCATACCCGTTCTTATCATAGCCATCCCGGTCATAACCATTCTTATCATAACCCTCACGGTTATAACCATCTTTGTCATAACCGTATTCATCATAACCTTCACGGTCATAACCATCTCTGTTATAGCCACTGTAGTTATAACCATCTCTGTCGTAGCCATAATCATCATAACCATTACGGTCATATCCATCCTTGTCATAACCCATTGAGTAACCTTCACGGTCATAACCATTCTTATCATTTCCATACTGGTCATATCCATCGGCATCATAAACAAGCGTCTCTGCCTTCACAGTTACAACCTCATTAAACCCAGTGCCAGTCATCAATGTTGCAGACACAAGCATCATGCTCATAGCCTTTAAAATTCTTTTCTTCATAGTTTCTTCATTCCTTTCTTAAATAAGCAATTCAGAACCATTATGGTTCTTTCATTATGTGTTTGTTGTGTAAAACCAAGATTTGGTTTTAATATGTGTTTTTTATAATAATTTTTCATGAGAAAAAACGCCCCGCAAGGGGCAACAACACACATTGTTCCCTTTTTGTTGATATTAGTTCATTTGTACCAATTAACAGTATAAACCTTCTTTTCGTTATATGCAATGGAAACCCGCAATTTTATAGTCCAGTTATGGCTAATATTTTTCTAGTCCGTTTGTGGTTAATATCAAATTATAGAAAGGATGGATGCTATGATTTCATATGAACCACTATG
>OGPC01001030.1_pt1 | contig 20761 bp, 21 predicted proteins | sample 1552911 | NCBI WGS metagenome assembly OGPC01 (sample SAMEA2580248, study PRJEB22360) | human gut metagenome | biome: human gut; feature: human-associated habitat; material: faeces | place: Denmark | collected 2008/2010 | reverse complement strand
TTGCATGGTATTCGCTGACAACCACTCTTTTTCAGGCAGTACAGTCAGATGTGTTTCTTTCCGATTGCAAATCATTCTTCCATGATGCAGCGTCATTCATACAAACTTTTATCGGTTGGACGATTGATGCCGGGCAATCTGTGGCACAGATCAGTACAAAAATTCCAAATGCGATTATAGCCGGAATGGGATATTGGTTATTACTGATATTGATTGTAGGAATATGTGTGGCAGGAACCGGTATTCTGGTGATACTGACAGAAATAAAGGTTATAGGATTATATAAGAAAAACTGTTGGGATGTTATTACCCTACTGATGATACTGACAAGTGCTGCTGTCATCATTTATTTTGGAGAAGCAATTAAAAAAGCACTGTCAGTAAATCTTCTATTGCTTTTCCTACTTTTGCAAGGAGTATATGTTGGAATTAGATGTTATTTGGAATCATGGCTTGAGAAAAGAAGATATTAAGTACCCTTATGTGTGAAGTTTTTCTTAAATTCTCGTTCATTCACACACTATTCTCATACTGTTGCTATTCAATAATCCCGATTGAGAAAATCTCTCTGATACAGTATAATAAAGTGTCAGGGAGGTATCTCTATGAAGGAAAAAATACTAATCATTGAAGATGATTTTACGATACAAACACAACTTAAAACTCTTTTATCCGGGAATGGATATGAGGTATTTGCAGTTACGGATTTTTCCCGAACAATAGAGCAGTTAAAAGAAGCTGCGCCACATCTGGTTATTCTGGATATAAAACTTCCGGGTAATAACGGTTTTGAAATATGCTCTCAAATTCGCACCTTTTCAGATATTCCGATTGTATTTGTAACAAGCAGCAATACAGATATGGACGAACTGAACAGCATTATGCTGGGTGGAGATGCGTTTATCACAAAGCCTTATAATCCCGCTATTCTTCTTGCTAAAATTGCTGCATTGTTAAAGAAAGCCTACCGTTCCCCTCAAACAGAAATTTATATGTGGAGAGAAGCTACCCTGCATTTGGAGAGTAGCATGATAGAGTACAAAGGACAGAAAGCAGAATTGACAAAGAATGAATTGAAAATCCTCTACTACCTTTTTAAGAACGCCGGAAAAATCTGTTCCAGAAATGATATTGTGGATTTTCTTTGGGACAATCAGCTTTATGTTGATGATAACGCCCTAAGTGTCAATATTACCCGTATTCGCGACAAACTGGCAGCAATCGGACTTGTAGATTTCATTAAAACAAAACACAGGCAGGGATATACATTATGAGTGGAAAACAATATTTGAAAAATCAACTCCCCGTTATTTTAATCAATCTGCTGGGTATGCTTGCCTTTGCCTTGTTCCTGATTGCAAGCGATAATCCTATCCAAACAGTCCTGTTTATTCTTGCAGTCTGGTCGATTGTCCTTGTTTTATCTTTGCTGGCATTTTATTTCTCACGAAAAAAATATCTGAATAAATTGCTCAATATGACGGAGCAATTAGAAGAACGATATTTATTGCCGGAAATCATGCAAGTGCCGGAAAGGGCTGATGAACAGGTTTTTTACCAGATTATGAAAATGGCTGAAAAATCCATGTTGGAACGGATTGGCGAAGTACAGAGGGAACGCAGGGAATATAAAGAATACATTGAACAATGGATACACGAAGTAAAAACACCAATTACAGCTATGAAGCTGCTGTGTGAGAATAACCGTTCTCCCTTTTCCAGAGAGGTATTGGCAGAGTTAGAGAATATCAATCAATATACAGAACAGGCGCTTTACTATGCCAGAAGTGAACACACTGAAAAAGACTATTCTGTCCGTGAAGTCAATTTATGCGATGTTGTGCATAGTGCAATCGCAGATAATAAGTATCTTTTGCGTCAAAGCAATATGTCAATTCAGATAGACGATATAGAAACAAAAGTTTACACCGATGAAAAATGGGTGCGGTTCATCTTAAATCAGATTATCGGTAATGCAATCAAATACCATGCAGAGCAGCCTATTTTGCACTTTGGGGCAACAAAAACGAATGACAAGATTGTGCTATCTATCAGCGATAATGGGATAGGTATTCCTAAAAGTGATTTACCCCGTATTTTTGAAAAAGGATTTACAGGTCAGAATGGGCGAACCGGGAAAAATTCTACTGGAATTGGCTTATATCTTTGCAAGCGTCTATGTGATAAACTGGGAATAGGACTTACTGCTTATTCCGAAAACAGAGGAACAACGATTTCACTTATCTTTCAAATGAATGATTTTATTATCGGAGTGCAGGGCTGACAGGTTCTGCACTTCTTACATTTTTGTAAGAACTGTGTAAGAAAACTTGATACAAAAAATGAGATACTCCATTTACAATATGGGTATGGAACAGTTAAGGAGGTTTATCCGATGAATACAATTTTGAAGCTGGAGCATATCCAGAAATATTATGGCAATGAGGGGAATATTACCAAAGCCATTAAAGATATTAGTTTTTCTGTGGAAGCCGGAGAATTTCTCGGAATTATGGGTGCGTCCGGTTCTGGAAAGACAACGCTGCTAAACTGTATTTCTACGATTGATACCGTAAGTGCAGGGCATATTTTTTTAGAGGGAACAGATATAACGGAAATCAAACCAAAATTCCTTGCCCGCTTTCGCAGAGAGAATTTAGGTTTTGTATTTCAAGACTTCAATTTGCTGGATACATTGACAATTTCAGAAAACATTGCACTGGCATTAGCAATCAATAAAGTCCCTGCCGGGAGTGTAGAACCCCGCATTTGGGATATAGCCGGAAAGCTGAATATCAGCGATATTCTAAACAAATATCCTTATCAGGTATCGGGCGGTCAAAAACAGCGTTGTGCCTGTGCAAGAGCAATTATCAACAATCCGAAACTCTTATTGGCAGATGAGCCAACAGGAGCATTAGACAGCCATTCCTCACAAATGCTGCTGTCTACCATTCAAAGTATCAATGAACAGCTTAGGGCGACAATTCTTATGGTAACTCATGACGCTTTTACCGCCAGCTATGCCAACCGTATTCTTTTTTTGAAAGACGGAGAAATCTTTATGGAACTGCGCAAGGGCAACGACAGCAGAAGTGCTTTTTTTGATAAAATTCTGAATGTCCTTACCATGATCGGAGGGGGACAGAGCCATGTATGCTAAACTTATTTTCAGAAATGCAAAACGGTCTGTAAAAGACTATCTGGTCTACATTGTCACAATGACAATCTGTGTTACCTTGTTTTATGCGTTCTTGTCTATTTCCAGTAGTTATTATAGCCCGGATATAGGCAGCGAGTATGATTTTACTCTGTTAAGTGACGGAATGAAAATTGCAATCTGCATGATAACATTGCTGTTGTTATTTTTGATACGGTTCGTCAATCATTATATGCTAAGACGGAAGCAAAAAGAGTTTGCTGTCCAGTCCATTATGGGAATGGAACAAAAAACTATTGGCAGGATTTTCTTTGCAGAAACACTGATTATGGGTATGTTTTCCATTTTGATTGGTATTTTTTGCGGTGTATTTTGCTCTCAATTCATTACCGCAATGCTCCTTACTGCTTATGGAAAGCCTTATGAAATCTCATGGACATTATTCCCGGATACCGTTTTGTTGACAGTGGTATTTTTTGTGGCAAGTTTTTTTGTGGTAGGAATTTTCAATACCCGTACCATTCAGAAAACAAAAATTATTGATATGCTTTCCGCAGAGAAAGAGAACGAACCAGAGCTAAAAAAGAGCCGCTTCATTTCTGTTGTAGTAGTCCTCTTTGAAGTATTTACCGTATGGGGATTGATTGCAGGAATACAAAAGGTCTGGTTTTATTATGACACCCGCTTTGCGTTTCCGGTGCAGCTTATGTTTTGGGGAAATATTCTTTTTCCGCTGCTTACTTTGCTGTGGTCGATATTTTGCATAATCAGAAAGAAAAAAAGAGAATGTTTCATTGCTGGTTTGCTGATATGTTCTGTATTGAATGCTTTTACAGCAGCCAGCGTTGCAGCATTAACAAATAAATATTATCTGCCTTTAGGTGGTGGAACGCTCAATCAATATCTGCTTTTTGTTGTGATTGACTTACTTTTCTTCATTTGTGCCTTCATTTATCTTACCAGTGGTTTGATTGTAGCATGGAAAGAAAAATCGCCAGAACACCGATACCATGAGGAAGCACTTTTCTTTTTCGGACAGATTACCTCAAAGCTGAATACGACCAGCAAGACTATGGCAGTCATTTGTATCACTTTGGTATTAGCAATTTTCATGTTCGTTGCAGCCCCTATTTTGACGGGCTGGTCGTCTGGCTATTTGGATATACGCTCTATGTATGATGTACAGGTATATTCAAAATACAATGATGTTTATGAAGAAGAAAATCTGCCACAGGACAGTTATGAAATCATTACTGATTTTCTGGCAGAACATAAAATAGATACAGACTATGATTGCACTTTCAATCTATATCTGCCAGAGAAAGACGATTTTCACAACAGACAGAAATATGATTTTCCGATTGTGGCAATTTCTTTAAGTGATTATAACACCATACGGGAAATGTTGGGTTATGAGCAGATTATTCTGGAAAAAGATGAATTTACAACACAATGGAAAACAATCGCCACCGAGGAAGAACGGGATAGCTTTTTGAAAGAGCATACCAGTATTTTGACAGACGCAGGAGAATTGACTCTTTCCGAGCAGTCCTATTATGAGGAAGCAATCGGAGAAACAGCGTACAATTCCTATACAGATATACTCTATGTACTTCCAGACAGTATTTGTGAAAAGCTGTTGCCGGTAATAAAAAACCGCTATATCACAACAGAAGAAAACATCTCCTATGAAAATGCAAGGGAACTGGAAAAATTTTTTACAGAGGAATACCCAGAGCAAGCAGAAAGCGGTGTTATGTATGGAATACGGTTCAGTACATTACAGAGGAACAGTACAATAGCAAATAATTTTGTTTTACAGGCTGCAATGCTTTATGGTGCTGTTGTATTGATGATTATATGTCTTACCGTACTTTCCTTGCAACAACTCTTAGACGCAGGACAATATAAATATCGCTTCTCTGTACTCCGAAAATTGGGGATGGAAGAAAAGCATATCGGAAAACTGATTTTGCAACAATTAAGTGTTTGGTTTGGGCTTCCAATTATCACAGCAATCATTGTAGCTGCTGTTGTAATAGCTTACTTTATCCAAACCATATCAGCAGAAATTTCAGCCTATATCGGGTTTGGTGCATTGATGTTACAAATAGGGGCAACAATGGGGATTTTGGTAATTTTATTGATTTGTTACTTCATAAGTACATGGATTATTTTTAGGCGTTCTGTTAATCCATAGAAAATATGTAATTATTGCATTTCGCACATTTTTAAAGAGGGATAGCACTCTTAATGAACACTATCCCTTTCACTTAATAAAGTTCTAATGAATCTTCTGCATCCACCCACATCTGTAAATTGCCCTCAAGATATAATCTTGCATATTCCAAAGGCTCATCCACAGCTAATGAAGTAAGTGCACATTCTGATCCATATGTGGTTTTTAAATCTTTTTCAGCTTCCCAGCAGTCAATGCGAAGCATATATCCAGCACTTGTGTAAACATCAATACTATCGTGATTTATGTTGTATTCTGCATAAATTGTTCTCATCGTATCTTATCTCCATTTTCTTTTGATAATCAGTTATAGAGTTAAATATCGAAAACATTTCAATCAGTTCACCATGTCGTTATTGTTATATGTTATACTGTGTTATGAAATTTTCTTTCCCTTAATTTTTCCCATATTAAGGTTCATGAAAGCTAATGGGAGAATGTAACACAAGGGAAAGAGTAAGGGAAAGTTCACTTGCTACAAACTTAGTATTTTCAAGGGTTTGCGAAGAATTTGATAATCAAATATAACAGTTATTAAATTTCCTAAAATAAGTGAAATATCAACTGGAATTTGCAGGAGTATGCTACATGTATGACTGTTGAAGATGCGATTAATTATTTGATGTTAAGCATGCTACAGTGAGTGAGCATATTTCCAATATTCTTTCTTCAGGAGAATTAGATGGGCTAATTCTGTGTTAAAGCAATATGTGATTCAAGGTTATGCTATTAATGGAAAACGATTGCAAGCTTTTGAAAGAACTGTTGGTATTCAAACAAAGATGCTTGTGTGCACATTGGAGGTTGAAGAGTCAGAAATTTTAAAGGCTGTTAGTTCGTATACAGATGCATTAATGCTTTTGGATCAATATGATCATCAATCTCTTAAAAAACTGTGGGAAACAGACCTATATATAAAATAACATATGAGGAATGTAAAAAAATGCAGGTCTTTCAGGATGCCTTAAAGCAATATGCCAGACGCAAAGATAAAAATTTGAGGACACTTATGAAATATGCATCCATGTTTCATGTTGAAAAGATATTAAGACCATATTTGGAGGTATTACTATAGATGATAACAATATTAAGGCAAATATCTTATAACGATAACGAAAGGACTATAATTCATGAGTAGAATACTTTTGGTGGAAGATGACACAATGATTGCTTCGGGGATTCTGTATGCACTTGAGACAGAAGGGTATGAAACAAATCATGCCACACGTATAAAAGATGCCAGAAGTTTAATTGAACATTATAATTTTGACCTGGCAATTATAGATATGCAGCTTCCGGATGGAACTGGATTTGATGTAAGTGAGATATTCAAAAATAATGCTACATCTGTGATTTTCCTGACAGTTGTGGATGATGAAAATACAATTGTGAGGGCATTTGATGAAGGAGCACAGGATTATATTGTAAAACCTTTCAGAATTCGAGAACTTTTGGCGAGAGTTCGGCGCATTTTATCTGTCAATATCAAAAATGGAGAGAAGGATAACATAATCTATATGGGTCATGCAGCCATCCATACAGATGAGGCAAAAGTTTATGTGAATGATAAAATCATAGAACTTACAGCATTGGAATATCGGTTGCTGCTTATTTTTGCGAGTAATAAAGGAATCCTTTTGACAAGGCAGCAGATTCTTGACAAAATATGGGACGCAGACGGCAACTTTGTTGAGGATAATACACTTACCGTTTATGTGAAACGGCTGCGGGAGAAACTTGGAGAGGCAATACACATTGAGACTGTGAGAGGAATGGGATATCGTGTGGATTAAGAAAAAAGAGATAGAACAGTTGTCGGAGTTTGTGAAAGGCTATAGTTCCGGCGAGAAACTGGATATTCGAGTGAATAAGGAAGGCTCTTTTAACATATTAAAAAATGATATTTATGCTCTTGTGAACACGAAAAATGAACAGATAAAGGCAGTTGAGACAGAAAGAGACAGTCTCTCTGACTATATGGCAGATATTTCCCATCAGTTAAAAACACCGATTACTTCCATGATGATTATGGCGGATTTATTGGAGGAGGCAGAGCCGGAAAAACAGACAGAGTTCATTCATAACATTCAGGTTTCGCTAAACAAAATGGAGTGGCTTGTAGGGGCACTTCTTAAGATGGCAAAGCTTGATGCCCATGCAATTGATTTTATCAAAAATGACATCCACACGTCAGAACTCTTAGAGGCGGTAAAACCATCGGTGGCAATCCTTTTGGATATCCACAATCTGACCATAGAGCTGAAACAGGATTGCATCATACATTGTGATAAACGCTGGACCACAGAAGCACTCACAAACATTGTCAAAAATGCGATCGAATATTCACCGTATGGAAGTGTGATTGAGATCGACAGCGGAGAAAATCCCATGTATAGCTGGATTTCGGTCAGGGACAGCGGTATGGGAATGGACAAAACAGAGTATGCTGCTCTTTTTAAACGGTTTGAAAATTCTACCAATGAAAATGGATTTGGAATCGGGATGCCGCTTGCACTCTCTATTCTGAAAGGACAGGGCGGCGACATTGATGTTGATTTTGGAGGCAGGGGAGAGGGAACGACTTTTATTTTAAAATTTTTTAAGTGAATTGTTTCTAAGTGACAAAATTGTCACAATAATAAATTCTTTTGTCACAGAACAGTCATTTTGCATTGCTAGGATGGTATTTGAAAAAAGGAGTAAAGTCCTCTTCTCACAAAAGGTTCGGATTTTGCTCCGCAAAACAAGGAGAAATGCAATGGCTGTATTAGAAGTAAAGGAATTAACAAAGAAATATGGTGAAGGTGAGTCTGAAGTGATTGCGCTGGATCATGTGTCTTTTTCGGTAGAAAGAGGAGAATTTGTTGCAATCATCGGAGCATCCGGTTCCGGAAAATCGACACTTATGAATATGATTGGCGGAATTGATTATCCAACAAGCGGTTCTATTATCATTGATGGAAATGAGATACAAGCAATGAGTGAGGATGAACTTGCAATTTTCCGAAGAAGAAATCTGGGGATTGTTTATCAGTTTTATAATCTGATCCCTACTCTTACTGCGGAGGAAAATATTGCGCTGCCATGGAAATTAGATGGAAGAAAAGAGAATAAGGAACGGCTTTCTGAGATTGTGAATATGCTGGGTCTTGAGAAAAGGGCAAAACATCTGCCGGGTCAAATGTCTGGAGGTCAGCAGCAAAGAGTATCCATAGGAAGGGCGCTTATAAACGAGCCGGCATTTATTCTTGCAGATGAGCCGACGGGAAATCTTGACAGTAAAACAAGCAGAGAGATTCTGGATATTTTGAAGTTCACCAATCAGAAATATAAGCAGACGATTCTTCTTGTCACACATGACGAAAAAATAGCACTGAAGGCGAACCGAATCATCACGATCGGAGATGGAAAAATCATAAAAGACGAGGTGATGAAGTAATGAAAATAACAGCACAACTCGCCTTAAGCCAGATGAAAGTGAATAAAAAAAGAACGATTGCAGGAATTTTTGCGATCGCACTTGCAACATCACTTATTACAACTGTAATGTGCTTTGTGACAAGCGCGAATAAGATGCTTACTGATTTCCTTGGTTCGGATTATGGAGAATATGGGGGTGCATACTCTCTCATGCTTGCAATACCGGCACTGCTTTTAGGTCTTCTTATTGCAGCAATGTCGATTACGGTAATATCTAATATATTTTCTGCTAGTGCCAATAAGCGGATTCAGGAGTTTGGTATTTTAAAATGTGTTGGTGCAACAGGCAGACAGATAAGGGCAAGTGTTATCTATGAGAGTTTATGGCTTAGTATGACAGCCATCCCGCTTGGACTAATTGCAGGAACTATACTTGGTTATATTAGTGTGAAATTTACAGGACATTTTATTTCCGATATCAATGATGCTGCAAAAGAAATTATTATGAGACCTTTTACCTTTTCCCTGCCCTTTCATATATCTGTGTGGACATATTTGTTTGCAGGTGTATTTTCGTTTTGTATTGTATTATTCTCTGCATACAGACCAGCTAAAAAGGTTGGTAAATTTACTGCTATCCAGTGTGTAAAAGGGATTGGAGCAGGTACAGCTTTGAAAGAGATCCAAGTAAAAGACAGTTTTATCCAAAAAATATTTGGATGTGAGTCTGCAATTGCCTATAAAAACATGAAAAGAAACAAATACGGCTATAAGGCAACGATACGTGCATTGTCACTTGGGATTTTACTTTTTCTGTTAACCGGAGGATTATCCGGTCAGGCAAAGGAATTCCAAGAATGGATGACACCAAAATCAAAAGAAATGATGGTGGATTATTCTTCCAATTATGATATCGAGGTAAATGCGAAAACAGGGAAAGAAGAGAGAAAAATAAGCCGACCTGTTACATCAGACCAATATAATGAAATTACACAAAAGCTGGAAAAGTATGGGATAGACGTATATGGTGTTGGAGCAGATACTTTTACCTACAATGCGCTATTAGATAAAAATACATTAACAGAGGATATGCTACAGGTTCCGAAATTTTCTGATGATAATGGGGAAACAAGGACAGAAATCGTGTCCGTTGATGATGAACTCTATAAAAAACTGTGTGACAGGGCAGGCGCAGAATATGGAAGTATCCTTTTGCTGAACACTTACCAATATAATGACAATGGAGAGTATACGTCGATAAAACCTTTTAAAGATGATGTGACACAGATTTCCCTGATAAACGCAGCCAATGAGAAGAACACACTTACAATTGGTGGTATTTTAGAACAGTCCGATTTAAAGGAATATGGTTTTTGGGAAATGACACCATATCCGGTCAGAATTGTCGTACCTGATGCGGATGCGAGGAGTTTTGACTGGTTTAGTATGCCATCAGATGAAGATGATTATACAGAATATGCCAGAAGTGTCATGGATGAATATTTTCCGATTATGGCAGAGGATTCTTATGTAGAGCAGGGATATACTGTGAGAATTGCCCGCACAGATGCTATGATTAAAATGCTCAATATAGCTATAGTTCTTGCTGAAATTGTGATGTATGGCTTTGTTATCCTGCTCATTCTCATGGGTTTTACAAGCGTAATTAGTACGCTGACGACAAATATCAGAATCAGAAGCCGTGAGTTTGCAGTGTTAAAGAGTGTTGGAATGACAAATAAATCACTTTGCAGGATGTTATATAGTGAAAGTATTTTTTGTGTTTTAAATGCACTTGTTCCGGGAGTGATACTTGGAATTGCAATTCCATTTTTTATTAATTTATCCATTCGGAAGGCTTTCCCGGTATTGTATCATATCCCGTGGGCGGCATTGTTTGGTGGTATATTTGTTTTGATAGGAATTGTGTTTTTTATCACACGAACTGAAATTCACAAGTTAAGAGATAAAAGTATTATTGATGAAATAAGAATGGATATTGTATAAATGTCAATGCTGTTGTGGTACATGTTGTATTCTGTGTAAATGGTATTCATGTTGTGTCTCCTTTAAATCCAAAAAAATATAGAAGCATTTCAATCAGTTCACCATGTCACTTTTATTTTGTGTTATACTGTTTTATATAATTTTTTTGATCTCCGCTTCGCTACGGTCGGTGCAAAGCGGACATCCACTGGATGTCCTGCACCCTTGTATTTCCCCTTATCAGAGTCCATAAATCCATATGGGAATATATAACATAAGGGAAAGTCTAAGGGAAAGCTCACCTGCGACAAATCCAGTGTTTTCAAGGGTCTGCGGAGAATTTAATAACATAATATAACAGTTATTGTAATCTCTTAAAACAGGTGAAATCTCAATCGGGATTTGTAAGAATAAAAAGGATGAAGAAATGACGGTTCAACAATTAAAATATATTTTGAAGGTAGCAGAAGTCGGTTCAATTACCGAAGCTGCGAAACTACTTTTTATATCACAGCCAAGTCTGTCCAATTCCATTAAAGAAACAGAAAAAGAGGCTGGTATCACCATTTTTCTCCGCAGTAGAACTGGAATTACTCTGACAAAAGATGGTGCTGAATTTCTCGGTTATGCTCGTCAGGTGATACAGCAGATGGAACTGCTGGAGGATCGGTATGTTACAAATCTTCCGGGAAAAGTGACATTTGGAGTATCTTCTCAGCACTATACTTTTACGGAAAACGCTTTTGTGGAGTTAGTTAAGCGTTTTGGACAAGAACGATACGCTTTTTATTATAATGAAACCGGAACACATCAGATATTGGATGATGTGAAAAATCGTGTCTGTGATTTAGGCATCCTTTATTTATCGCATGAAAACGAAATCGTCATGCGGAAAGTGATAGAAGAAAACCATCTGATGTTTACCGAGCTATTTTCAGCAAAGCCTCATGTTTTTTTGCAAAAAGCTCACCCATTGGCATCGAAAAAAGTAGTTTCCGTCTATGACCTTGCACCTTATCCGCGGCTAAATTTTGTACAGGGAGAGTATGAATCTGTCTATTTTTCAGAGGAACTATTCAGCTCCATCCCGGTGGATAAGGAAATTCGGGTCAATGACAGAGGAGCTATTGTCAACTTCATGCTCGGACTAAATGCCTATACTATTTCAAGTGGCATTTTCCCGAAATATTTGAACGGAGAAAATATCATCTCCGTTCCGCTTGCAGAAAATGAAACAATGCATATTGGATATGTGTTGAATGAAAATCAGGAATTAAGTGAACTTGGAAAAAGCTATCTGGAAGAATTACGGAAATATGCTCCAGCCAATCTATAGTCATAGGCTATGGATAATCATATAAAATAGGTATTATGTATGTACCGCTGTTTGCTGATATATTAACAGCAGAAAGGTGGTTGATGATTATGCCTATGGCGGTACTGAGCAATTTTCTGATTTATTGCGTTATAAATGCCTTTACTCCGGGACCGGGAAATATTCTGGCATTAAATACCGTAACAAACTATGGACATAAAAAAGGAAAGCCGCTGTTTTTTGGAATTTTTGCAGGCTACTATGTAGTACAAATCTTATGCGCAATTTTCGTATATGGGGTTAGTTCTTTGCTTCCAAATGTAATGGGAGTGATGAAGTACATCGGAGCAGCCTATATACTGTGGCTTGCGATTCATATTGCTTTCAGTAAAAAGACCTCAGAAAACACAGAGCAATCCGCATCGTTTCTAAAAGGCTTCATGCTGCAATTTGTCAATGTGAAGATCTATATGTTCGGAGTTACCGCACTAACGGGTTATGTTGTAGGATATATGTCCTCTTTTCCGGCTTTGCTGTTTTTTGAGCTGGTTATTGCAACGATTGGAACAATCGCAACCTGTACTTGGATTGGCTTTGGGGTACTGATTCAGAAGTTTTATCTGCGGCATTTTCGTGTGATTAACATTATCCTTGCACTAACATTACTGGAGTGTATTTGGGGAATGTTAAGATAATTGCTGCTTTGAGAGCAATTTTAATTAACAAATTCAAGTTTGCAGAACTGACCCAAAAGAGCTCGAAGGAGCTCTTTTTCCTTTTTTATAATAGTATCATTATGGTATAATAGAGACATTAAAATCGGGATTTGAGGAGAACAATGAATGGCAACATGGAGTGGTATAAGAAAAAAGTTGGAAACGGAATATCTGGCTCAAAGTCTGCAAGGTCATATTCAGTATTATGCAACATCATATAGCAGGAGTCACGACCATGAGGGACGGGCGGCGATAAGATATGATGGAAAAGAAATCATCAAGGGATGCTATTGGAACAATTGGGCGAAAGCAGACATGTTTCCTCAAGACGAAAAATACGAGAAACGCATGAAAGTAGAAAATGCGTATATAGACGATACAGCTATAAAATTGGGTATTTTTGACCAACGTTGTTTTTATAATGCGTTTGCAGAGTTTGATAATCAAGATATTGAAGCGAGTCTTAAAAGTGAAAATTTAATCGTAAAAATATTTGCTGTATTGGATAGACGAGTTGGTAAACGGAGATTAAGAATTATGAAAGAAACTATAATGGAAGAACCAGATACATTCCAAGAGTTTTATGCGATTCGGGCAAAAGCAGAAGGACTGTTATAAATTCCCAGTTTGTAGAAAAGAGAATGGCGAAAGCTGTTCTCTTTTTTCATGTATATCTTAATTTAAAATCCCATAATTAACATTCTTGGCACTGCCCATTGGGCAGCTGCCAAATATGGGTTGCACTTACAGAGCTAGAGAACAAAAAGACGGGCATTGAAGAAGCCAGTGAAACTGAAAAGTTGAAACAGGCACTTGTTGAAGATGAAAACAGTATAAAGAAATATTTTGAAATGTATGCGAAAGCAGATTTTGACGATGAAGATACACGAAATCGGGTGCTTGAATATTTTGTAGATAAGATATATGTGTATAATGACCGTCTGGTGATTACATGGTATCATTCAGATGATAAAACATCTATTGACCTAGATGCATTAACAGAAATTACAGAAACATCTGAATCTAACACGGTAGATAGGGGTTCGACATTGCTACAGTCAGGTCCACTATGTGGAAAATGGCTTAAGACCAAGATTTCTCAGTAAAATCAACGGTTTTAAGCCATTTTTTAGTGCTTCAAATGAAAGCTGAAAATTCGTAAAAAAGCGGTATTTTTACAAAATCTTGTCAGGAATTTTGTCCACCAGTAATTCTTTGATATAGCGAATAGAGAAAGATATGCCACTGATCCCAGATTGATCAGTGGTATTTTTTTGTTTTTTTATTATTTTAATGTGCGGATTTGAAAAGTAGACAAATTGATTCTATTTTGATACTATAATTCCGTATGAAATATTTTTTAGAATCGTTTTTCTTTTGAGGTAATTTCCATAAAATGAACACATTTATCAGATATACTCAGAATGATGAAAAATAAGCAAATTTGACAGAATATAGAAGACCGGAGGGACTTATGATGGATAAATTAAAAATTCTTGTGGTTGATGATGAGAGCAGAATGCGTAAGCTGGTGCGTGACTTTTTGGTAAAACACGATTTTGATGTTGTGGAAGCCGGAGATGGAGAGGCTGCGTTGGATCTGTTTTATGAGGACAAAGATATTGCATTGATTATTCTGGATGTTATGATGCCAAAAATGAACGGTTGGGAAGTCTGTCGGGAAATCCGGGAGTCATCTAAGGTGCCAATCATTATGCTGACGGCGAAAAGCGATGAGAGTGATGAGCTGATGGGATTTGATCTGGGGGTGGATGAGTATATTTCAAAACCGTTTTCACCGAAAATTCTGGTGGCGCGCGTGGAGGCAATTTTGCGCAGAACGAATCAGCTCAGTGTAGAAGGCAGTCTGAATATCGGTGGAATCTGCCTGGATAAAAATGCACATACCGTAACGATTGATGGTAAAAATATTGAGATGAGTTTCAAAGAGTTTGAACTGTTGACTTATTTTATGGAAAATGTAGGGATTGCGTTGTCTAGAGAAAAGATTTTGAATAATGTATGGAATTATGACTATTTCGGCGATGCGAGAACGATTGATACCCATGTCAAAAAGCTTCGTAGTAAACTTGGCGATAAAGGCGAATACATTAAGACCATATGGGGCATGGGATATAAGTTTGAGGTTTGACAAAGAATGATGCCCCATATGGTCTAAACCTCAATGGTTATAAGATGCGCATTCGCGCCCATATCAGACAAGCTGATATGTCAATGGGGCATGGGATATAAGTTTGAGGTATAAAGGAGTAATATGAAAAAACATTCTCTGACGCGGCAGGTTACGTTTATTGTCAGTATTCTGGTAGCAGGGGCAATTTTACTTTGCTGGGTGTTAAATACCACGTTACTGCCGCGTTATTATATACACAATAAAAAACAGGTTCTGATGGAAAATTATGAGACAATTTCCAATGCCAGTGAGCAGGATAAGCTGAAGTCAGATGAGTTCACCGTAACATTTGATAATCTGTGCTCAAATGGTAATATCATGACATTGATCTTACAGCCGGACGGAAAAGTCTTACGTTCTTCTGTCAATGATCTGGATACCTTGCGGGGGGAACTCTGGAATGTCCTGCTTCATACGGATGATATGGAAGTGCTGTATTCCAACGATCAGTATCAGTTGTTGCGTAAGAACGATACCCGATTGGATTCTGAATATCTGGTGCTGGTAGGTGTACTGGAAAATGGTGATATGATCCTGATGCGTACCGCGGTGGAAAGTATCCGGGAAAGCGCGGCTATTTCCAACCGATTCCTGTTGTTTGCAGGAGCGGCAGCAATTATATCAAGCTTGCTTGTGGCATTTTTTACGACAAGGCATATTACAAAACCATTGCAGCAGTTGACGGATATTTCCAAGCGTATGGTGGATTTAGATTTTAATGCAAAATATAAGAGCAACCGTTCCAACAGTTACGAAGTGGAAGAACTGGGAAATCATATCAACCGCCTGTCAGAAAATCTGGAGCGGACGATTTCTGAGTTAAAGACTGCAAATGTGGAATTGCAGGATGATATTGAGAAGAAGATACAGATTGATGAGATGCGAAAAGAGTTCCTGTCCAATGTATCGCATGAGTTAAAAACACCATTGGCACTGATCCAGGGCTATGCGGAAGGACTGCAGGAATGCATCAATGATGATGCGGAAAGCCGTGAATTTTACTGTGATGTCATTATTGATGAGGCGGATAAAATGAACCGTATGGTAAAGAAACTTCTGACGTTGAATCAGCTGGAATTTGGCAATGATCAGGTTGTTATGGAACGTTTTAATATGACAGAATTGATCACCGGTGTGGCAAATTCAACAAAAATCCTGAGAGAGCAGAAAAATGTTCGTCTGGAGTTGGAAAATCCGGAGGAAGCATGGGTATGGGGCGACGAGTTCAAAGTAGAAGAAGTTATTACGAACTATATGAGCAATGCCATTAACCATGCAGATGGAGAAAAAGTGATTCGTGTGTTCTACACATGTTCCGAAGATAAATTGCGTGTCAGTGTATTCAATACAGGTCAGCCGATCCCGGAGGAAGATCTTGATAAGATCTGGGTGAAATTCTACAAAGTGGATAAGGCACGGACAAGAGAATACGGTGGCAGCGGCATCGGCTTGTCCATTGTAAAAGCAATTATGGATTCCTTACACCAGCAATGTGGTGTCATCAACCATGAAGATGGTGTGGAATTCTGGATGGAGCTGAGTACGAAATAAAGGGAGAGTGAAAAAGATGATTGCAATTATTGACTATGATGCGGGAAATTTGAAAAGTGTGGAAAAAGCGCTGGCGCATATCGGAGAGGAATGCGTGATCACCCGTGACTTTCAGACTATTTTAAATGCGGATAAAGTGATCCTGCCGGGCGTTGGTGCCTTTGGTGATGCCATGGCTAATCTGAAACGATTGGAGCTTGATAAAGTGATCCGTGAGTTAAATGAAAAACAGACCCCGTTTTTGGGTATTTGTCTGGGACTACAGCTGCTTTTTGAGAGCAGTGAGGAGAGCCCGGGAGTGGAAGGTCTTGGACTGCTGAAAGGTCAGATCAGACGGATTCCGGACAAAAAAGGACTGAAAATTCCACATATCGGCTGGAATTCCCTTGATTTCCATAACAATGGCAGATTATTTGCCGGAATGGAAGATCACCCGTATGTCTATTTCGTTCATTCTTATTATCTGCATGCCGAGGAACCAGAAATTGTAAAGGCAACTACAGAGTACAGCACCTGCATTCATGCATCCGTGGAAAAAGGCAACCTGTTTGCCTGCCAGTTCCACCCGGAGAAGAGCAGTGCTGTGGGATTACAGATCCTGAAAAACTTTGCCGGAATCGAGGGAGGGTGTGCATAATGTTTACAAAAAGAATTATTCCGTGTCTGGATGTCAATAATGGACGTGTAGTAAAAGGTGTGAATTTCGTAAATTTAAGAGATGCCGGAGATCCGGTGGAGATCGCGGCAGCTTACGACAAAGCAGGTGCGGATGAGGTTGTTTTCCTTGATATTACAGCATCTTTCGATGCCAGAAACACTGTGGTTGATATGGTGCGAAAAGTGGCAGAAAACGTATTTATCCCGTTTACTGTCGGTGGCGGTATCCGTACGGTAGAGGATTTTCGTGCATTATTGCGAGAAGGTGCAGATAAAATTTCTATCAATTCATCAGCTATTAATACACCGAATCTGATTTCTGATGCGGCAGATAAGTTTGGCAGTCAGTGTGTAGTGGTTGCCATTGATGCCCGCAAAAGAGAAGACGGAAGTGGTTGGAATATTTATAAAAATGGTGGCAGAATAGATGTTGGTATTGACGCTGTGGAATGGGCCATGAAAGTAGATAAACTGGGCGCTGGAGAAATTCTATTAACCAGCATGGACTGTGACGGAACAAAAGCCGGTTATGATTTGGAACTGACCCGTCTCATTGCGGAAAATGTTTCTATTCCGGTAATTGCATCCGGTGGCGCAGGCACAAAAGAGCATTTTTATGAGGCACTGACGGAAGGAAAAGCAGATGCGGCATTGGCTGCATCACTGTTCCATTATAAAGAACTGGAAATTATGGATTTGAAAAAATATCTGGCAGACAAAGGCGTATCTGTGCGCCGTTAAAGAATGACTGGTTAGTTTTCACAGAAATGGTGGAATTAAGTCAAATAGGATCAGATAGAAAAAAGAGTTTTTGCAAAAATATGCTGTATGCAGAACTATCAGGAATTGAGGGGGGAGAGAGTATGCCACCAATTACAAATGACTGGCAGCAGCCACTGGCAGAAGAATTTAAGAAACCATATTACAAAGATTTATATAAGAAAGTGCTGGAAGAGTACCGGACAAGACAGATTTTTCCGAATCCGGACGATATTTTCAATGCCTTTCATCTGACACCGTTAAAGGATGTCAAAGTCGTGATTCTGGGACAGGATCCATATCACAATGACGGACAGGCGCACGGACTCTGTTTTTCTGTGAAGCCGGATGTGGAAGTGCCACCATCTCTGGTCAATATTTATCAGGAGCTGCATGATGATCTGGGCTGTAGGATTCCGAATAACGGATATCTGGTAAAATGGGCAAAACAGGGTGTGTTGATGCTGAACACCGTACTTACCGTGCGGGCGCATCAGGCTAATTCCCATCGGGGCATTGGATGGGAGCAGTTTACCGATGCAGTGATCCGTGCGGTCAATGCACAGGACCGGTCAATCGTATTTTTACTCTGGGGACGTCCTGCGCAGATGAAAAAGAGTATGTTGAATAATCCGAAACATCTGATTCTGGAAGCACCACATCCAAGTCCATTATCAGCGTATCGTGGATTTTTCGGATGTAAACATTTCAGCCAGACAAATGCCTTTTTGGAAAAAAATGGAATTGAGCCGATCGACTGGCAGATCGAGGACGTGTAACTTCTTCAGAGCCGGGCAGATTCATAATCAAAATTGTAAATCATGCTTGCATGAATGAACACTTTTGATTATGAACGCAGAATAAGCATTCCCACGCTTCAAGTGCGTAGAGCACTAAAAAGAAGTAGAAAAAATATCAAAAAATTAAAATAGAAAAAAGGAAACAGGAAAAGAATACGGAAATTATTAAATAAGACGTTTTTTTGTCAACTGAGAAACAATACAGGGAGTATAATATTTCTATGACAATTCGCGAAGAAATGGAATGTTTGGAACGTACATATATGAGTCCTTATGCAACTCTGAGTGAAAATTCGAGGGGCAGAGACAGAGAAGAACCGGAATGCGATATTCGTCCGGTTTTTCAGCGTGACCGGGATCGGATCCTGCACTGTAAATCGTTCCGAAGATTAAAGCATAAGACACAGGTCTTTTTATCTCCGCAGGGAGATCATTACCGAACCCGTCTGACGCATGCGCTTGAAGTTTCCCAGAATGCCAGAACGATTGCAAAAGCACTTCGGTTGAATGAATCGCTGGTGGAAGTCATTGCACTGGGGCATGATCTTGGACATACGCCATTTGGACATGCAGGGGAAGGCATGCTAAATGAACTCTGTAATGGTGGATTCAAGCACAATGAACAGAGTGTGCGGATCGTGGAGAAACTGGAAAAGAATGGAAAAGGACTGAATCTGACCTGGGAAGTCCGGGATGGAATCCTGAATCACCAGACCAGTTTGATGCCTTCCACACTGGAAGGAAAAATTGTGCGTTTATCTGACAAAATTGCATATATTAATCATGATATCGATGATGCGATCCGGGCGCATGTGCTGCTGGAAGATGATATTCCGGAGGAATACCGCAAGATTCTGGGATTTGATACGAGAGAGCGGTTAAATACGCTGATCCATGATATTATTGACCACAGCCGGAATCGAAATGATATCTATATGTCGCCAGAAGTGGCAGGTGCCATGCAGGGACTGCGGCAGTTTATGTTTCAGAACGTGTATACTAATCCCATTGCAAAGAGCGAGGAGACCAAGGCGAAGGAACTTTTAGAGCGTTTGTTTGTCTATTATCTGAAGCATATCGATGTACTTCCGGGATATTATCTGCAAATGTTAGAGGAAGGCGAAGAAAATGATCGCGTTGTCTGTGATTATATTGCAGGCATGACTGACCAGTATGCTGTGGCAAAATACAATGAGTATTTTATGCCAAAATCCTGGCAGGTATATTAACGGAGACAAAGAACTGTTAGTAAAATGGGTTTATCAAAAAATCAACAAATAGATACTGTGTGTTGATTTTATAAAAGCAAGACAGAATGAAGGAAGGTACTATGGCTTACTACTCCGATGAATTGATTGAAGAAGTACGTTCCAGAAATGATGTAGTGGACGTTATTTCCGGTTATGTGCGCCTTCAGAAAAAGGGAAGTACGTATTTTGGACTCTGCCCGTTTCATAATGAAAAGACACCGTCGTTTTCGGTTTCACCCGGAAAACAGATGTATTACTGTTTTGGATGCGGAGCAGGTGGAAATGTATTTACCTTTATGATGCAATATGAAAATTTTACATTTCAGGAGGCTATGCAGAGTCTGGCAGACCGTGCGGGCATTGAGCTGCCAAAGCAGGAAATGTCTGCGGCACAGCGGGAAGCGGCAGACCGGCGAAGTAAACTTCTGGAGATCAACAAAGTGGCAGCAAAGTATTTCTATACGCTGCTGCGAAGCCCGCAGGGAGCACATGCGCTGAGATATTTTGAGGAGCGCCGGCTTAGCAAAGAAACCATGCAGCATTTTGGACTTGGTTATTCGAACAAATTCAGTGATGACCTGTATCAATACTTGAAGAAGCAGGGCTACGAAGACAATTTGTTAAAAGACAGTGGTCTGGTATCCATTGATGAGCGCAGGGGTGGACATGATAAGTTCTGGAATCGTGCGATGTTCCCAATCATGGATGCAAATA
>OGPC01001029.1_pt1 | contig 20764 bp, 17 predicted proteins | sample 1552911 | NCBI WGS metagenome assembly OGPC01 (sample SAMEA2580248, study PRJEB22360) | human gut metagenome | biome: human gut; feature: human-associated habitat; material: faeces | place: Denmark | collected 2008/2010 | reverse complement strand
GGGCGGCATCCACCACCTGCACAAACTCGGTGTTGATGCGCTCCGGGAAGTTGGCGTGATGCTCGAACGCCGGGCCGATGGCTTCCAGCTTCAGGCTGTCCACATCCTCCACCACGGTCACGCAGTGGGGGTTGCCCACGCTGATGCAGGTCACCTTCCACACGTTTCCCTCTACGGTGAGCGGCTGATCCACCAGCGGGCCTTCGCCCATGTGGATGGCAGGCAGGTCGGCCGGCAGGGTGCTGTAAGCGCCCATCTCCACCTGCCACAGCTGTGCGCCCTGCCGGCTGATGCGCTTGACACCGCTGTTGGTGTCGATGGTCAGGACAGGCTTTTCCACCCCGTGGGTGTAGAGCCACTCGGCCACACAGCGCACGCCGTTGCCGCACATCTGGGCCTCGCTGCCGTCTGCGTTGAAGATGCGCATCCGGCCATCGGCCCCGGGGGTCACAGGGGCGCAGATGCAGATGATGCCGTCTGCACCCACGGAAAAATGCCGGGCTGAGAGCCGCTGTGCAAGCGCGGCGATGTCTGCGGGCACACCGGATGCACGGCAGTCCAGATAGATGTAATCATTGGCACAGCCCTGCATCTTGGTAAATGACAATTTCATGGAGCAATCTCCTTTACAGGCGGGACCTCTGCGGCCATGCTGATGCAGCATGGCTGAGAGGTTTGGTTCGTCACATATAATCATAAGAATCAAACGGGCTTCTGTCAAGCAAAAAAGAGGGCTTTGTGCAATTTTCATCGGTTTTTTCTGCCCGTAAAGGGCCGGAATGCAAAACAGGGCTTGACAAGATACGGCCCATGGGATATAAAAAGAGAGAGTGCTTTTGCGCGCCGGAGAGGGCGTGCAGGCAGAGAAGAAAGAATCATTGACAAAAGGAGACCGCGACGATGGATACTTTTGAAAAGATCCGTGCACTGCTGGCAGAGCAGCTGGATATTGACCCTGCTAAGATCACGATGGAGAGCGACATTATGAGTGATTTCGAGGCCGACAGCCTGGATATCGTGGACATGGTGATGACGCTGGAGGACGAGTTTGGCATTGAGGTGCCGGACGATGCCATCGAGAATCTGCGCACCGTGGGCGACGTGGTGGAATTTGTGGACAGCCACAAGGGCTGATAACAGTTTTGCAAAAAGGCCCCGCACCCGCAGCGCTGCACACGGCGGCACTGCAGCGGGGCTTTTAATATGAGCTCGTGCGGAACGGCTGGAATACAGGCGTTTGGCGCACGGCTTAGGAGGATATAACAAAATGGCAAAAGACAACAAGAAGCTTGTGCAGGCGATCACCAGCCAGGAAGAGAACTTTGCACAGTGGTACACCGACATCTGCGTCAAGGCAGAGCTGGTGGAGTACTCCAGTGTCAAGGGCTTCATTATCCTGCGCCCCTATGGTCAGGCCATCTGGGAGCTGATCCAGAAGGACATGGATGCCCGGTTCAAGGCAACCGGTCACGAGAACGTGGCCATGCCCGTGCTGATCCCCGAGAGCCTGCTGCAGAAGGAAGGCGAGCTGGTCAATGGCTTCGCGCCGGAGGTGGCGTGGGTCACGATGGGCGGCTCTGACAAGCTGGAAGAGCGCCTGGCGGTGCGTCCCACCAGCGAGACCATGTTCTGTGACCATTGGTCCCGTGTGCTGCACAGCTACCGTGAGCTGCCCATGAAGTACAACCAGTGGTGCAGCGTGGTGCGCTGGGAAAAGACCACCCGTCCCTTCCTGCGCAGCCGTGAGTTCTGGTGGCAGGAAGGCCACACCATCCACGAGACTGCCGCCGAGGCCGAGGCCGAGACCCAGCAGCAGCTGAACTGCTACGCGGATGTCTGCGAGCAGGATCTGGCCATCCCTGTTGTCAAGGGCCGCAAGACCGATAAGGAGAAGTTTGCCGGTGCCGAGGCTACCTATACCATCGAAGCCATGATGAAGGACGGCAAGGCCCTGCAGAGCGGCACCAGCCATTACTTCGGCGATAAGTTCAGCAAGGCTTACGACGTGACCTTTACCGGCCGCGACAACCAGCTGCATCACCCGTTCCAGACCAGCTGGGGCGTTTCCACCCGTCTGGTGGGTGCCATCATTATGACCCACGGCGATGACGACGGCCTGATCCTGCCCCCGGCAGTGGCCCCCATCCAGGTCGTGGTCGTGCCCATCGCCGCCCACAAGCCCGGCGTTTCCGAGAAGGCCGCCGAGCTGGCTGAGAAGATCAGCAAGTATGCCCGCGTCAAGCTGGATGACAGCGACAACGCCCCCGGCTGGAAGTTCTCCCAGTGGGAGATGAAGGGTGTGCCCCTGCGCCTGGAGATCGGCCCCAAGGATCTGGAAAAGAACCAGTGCGTGCTGGTTCGCCGCGACACCCGTGAAAAGATCTTCGTGAGCCTGGACGAGCTGGAGACCGCGATCCCGGCCCAGCTGGAGGCCCTGCGCAAGGACCTGTACGAGCGTGCCCTCGCCAACCGCGAGAAGCGCACCTGGGCAGCCACCACCATGGAGGAAGTCAAGGAGCTGGCCAAGGCCAACACCGGTTACATCAAGACCATGTGGTGCGGCGACCTGGCCTGCGAGATGAAGATGAAGGAAGAGGCTGGCCTGTCCAGCCGCTGCATGCCCTTTGAGCAGGAGCACATCAGCGATGTCTGCCCCTGCTGCGGCAAGCCCGCCAGCAAGATGGTCTACTGGGGCGTGGCCTACTAAGCCGCTCCACAGTCAGAGCCTGATCAGATGAAAAAGCAGCTTTCCCGTCCAACGGGAGAGCTGCTTTTTTGTATCTGCCTATTGACAATTATGTATCTACTGTATATACTGTAAATATACAGATGCAACGGAGGCGGCAGACATGAATCTCTTCATCGATAACAAGAGTGGTGCACCCATCTACGAGCAGCTTTACACCCAGATCAAGAACCAGATTTTGAGCGGGGAACTGCAGCCGGAGGAAGCGATGCCATCCATCCGGGGGCTGGCGCGGGACCTGCGCATCAGCGTTATCACCACAAAGCGGGCCTACGATGAGCTGGAACAGGAGGGCTTTTTGTACGCCGTACCCGCCAAAGGCTTTTTCGTGGCGGCGAAAAACACCGAGCTGCTCCGGGAAGAAAACCTGAAAAAAATCGAAGCACACCTGACGGAAGCCGTCCGGCTGGCGGCACCCTGCGGGCTGACCAAACAGGAACTGACCGAAATGTTGGAATTGCTGTGGGAGGAATGAACCATGAACGCATTAGAACTGCACGGCCTTGAAAAGCACTACCCGGATTTTGCGCTGGGGCCCATTGATCTGGAACTGCCCGGCGGCACAGTCTGCGGGCTGATCGGTGAGAACGGCGCGGGCAAGAGCACGACCATTAAGCTGATCCTGGACATGATCGACGGGGACGCTGGCACTGTGAAGCTGTTCGGGCAGGAGGGGATCACCCCGCTTGCCAAAGCCGATATCGGCGTGGTGCTGGGCGGCGAGGGCATCCCCACCTGCCTGACTGCGCCGCAGGTGGGGAAAGTGATGGCGGGCATCTATCCCAACTGGGATGCCGCCGCCTACGCCGACTGGTGCCGCCGCTTTGACCTGCCGGAGAAAAAGCGCTACGCCGATTACTCCACCGGCATGAAGATGAAACAGTGCCTTGCCGTGGCACTTTCTCATCACCCCAAGCTGCTGCTGTTGGACGAAGCCACCAGCGGTCTGGACCCGGTGGTGCGGGATGAGCTGATCGATCTGCTGCTGGACTTTGTGCGGGATGAGAACCATGCAATTTTGATCTCGTCCCACATCGTCAGCGATTTGGAAAAGCTCTGCGATACCATTGCCTTTCTGCACAAGGGGAAGCTCCTGCTCTGTGAGGACAAGGATACGCTGCGGGAGGAGTACGCCCTCTGGCACGGCACTGCCGGGCAATTGGAGGAGCTGGATAAAAACGCCGTCGTCAGCCGTCGGGTGACAGCCTACGGGGCCGAGGCGCTGGTGAAGAGGGAACTTGTCCCGGCGGGCAGCACCCTGACACCGGTGAGCATCGAAGAACTGTTCGTTTTGATGGTGAAAGGGGAGAATGTGCGATGAAAGGTTTGCTGTTGAAGGATTGGTATCAAGTCAAAACAAATATGCGGATGATGTACCTCACGGTGCTGGCTGTGCTGGCGATCTGGATCCTGAGCACTTCCGGGGATTCGAGCTTTGCGGTGAATTATTCAGCTGTTTTTCTGGGGATGATGCCCGCCTACCTGCTTTCCTACGACCACGCCAGCGGGTGGACGGAGTACAGCTTTGCCCTGCCGCTGAGCAAGGAACTTCAGGTGGCAGAAAAATATCTCGTGGGTCTGCTTTGCACGGCGGTCTCTGCGGCGCTGAACGGAATTTTCTGCGGCATCCTGTTCTGGATGGGAAAACCGCTTCCTGCGATGCCGATCGGCCTTTTGCTGGGGGCGGGCGCAGCTTCCATCCTGCTGATAAACGGGATCATGCTGCCGCTGTACTACCGTTTTGGCGCAGAAAAGGCGCGGATGCTCTACATGCTGATGTTTGCCGGAATGGGCGCTGCCCTGGGCGGCGGGATGGTCCTGATGGATGCCGTGCCGGAACCGGGCGCGGCCATTGCCATCGTCGGTGTGCTGGCAGCGGTGCTGGTGCTGTATGCACTTTCCTGGAGGCTGTCGGTGGCATGGTATGGGAAGTATAAGAAATGATCTTTGTGCAATATAGCAATAATCCGGTAAAAAAACTGTAAAAGGGGTTGAAAAATCCGGCCCGGCGTAGTATGATAACGGGGCTGAAAGAAAAATCTTACACCAAGGAGGAGTTTGTTTCCATGTCCAGTGACCATACGGATCACCCCAAACAACGCTTCTCCTGCGATGCGGGCCGTGCAAACGTGTTAGCCGCATCCTGAACCGCATGCCCTTTGTACACCGCAGGAGTTGTAACCAGACCGATGCGGTGTATTTTTTATGCCCGAAAACGGGAAACGGAGGGACCAAACCATGCAGAAGAAAAATTATGTGCAGGAGATTCTGGACATCATCCACAGCGGCCTGCCCCAGGCAGAGTTGGCTGAAAAGCTGTCCGATTACCATGAAAATGACCTGGCCGATGCCCTGACGGCCCTGACATCGGAGGAGCGCCAGAAGGTGTACACTGCACTGGGCGTGGATACGGTGGCAGAGATCTTCTCCTATCTGGACGATGCAGAGCCTTACCTGAAGGAGCTGGACCCCGAGCGGGCCGCCCGGGTCATTTCCCACATGGATTCGGACGATGCCGTAGATGCTCTGGATGACCTGGAAGAGGACGATAAGGCAAAGATCGTCCACCAGCTGGACAAGGATGCCGCCGATGATGTGAAGCTGCTGCTCTCCTATCACGAGGACGAGATTGGCAGCTGCATGACCACCAACTACATCTGCATCCGCAGGGATATGACCATCCGACAAGCCATGAGTGAGCTGGTGAAGCAGGCAGGCGAGAATGATAACATCTCCACCCTGTATGTTGTGGATGAGAACGAGCACTTTTATGGTGCCATTGACCTGAAAGACCTCATCGTGGCCCGTGCGGAGGAGCGCCTGGAAAAGCTGATCGCACGCTCCTACCCCTATGTCACCGACCACGAGAAGATCAGCGACTGCATCGACCGCATCGTGGACTACGCCGAGCGCTCGCTCCCTGTCCTGAACGACAGCGGGAAGCTGCTGGGCATCATCACCTCGGCGGATGTGGTCGAGCTGGTGGACGACGAGATGGGCGATGATTACGCAAAACTCGGCGGCTTGACCAGTGAGGAGGATCTGAACGAGGGTGTGTTCCAGAGTGTGAAAAAGCGCCTGCCTTGGCTGATTGCCCTGCTGTTCCTCGGGATGCTGGTGTCCTCGGTGGTGGGTGCGTTTGAATCGGTGGTGGCGGTGCTGCCCATCGTCATCTGCTTCCAGTCCATGGTGCTGGATATGGCCGGCAATGTGGGCACCCAGTCGCTGGCTGTGACCATCCGTGTGCTGGTGGACGAGAACCTGACCACTGCCAAAAAGCTCCAGCTGCTCTGGAAGGAAATGCGGGTGGGCCTGACCAACGGTGCACTGCTGGCCGTGCTGGCGCTGGGCTTCCTGGGCTGCTACATCCACTTCTTCAAGGCTTACGCCTGGGGTGAAGCCTTCCTGCTCTCGGGCTGTGTGGGCGTATCTCTGGTCGTGGCCATGGTGATCTCCAGCCTGGTGGGCACGGTCATCCCCATGCTGTTCCATAAGATCCACATCGACCCCGCCGTGGCTTCCGGCCCGCTCATCACCACCATCAATGATCTGGTGGCGGTGGTGGTCTACTATGGCCTGGCCGCCGTGGTGCTGATCGATATGTTCCATCTGGGCTGAAATAGAGAAAGGCTGCTGCCGACAACTCCCTCAGTCACGGCTTCGCCGCGCCAGCTCCCTCTTGGAGGGAGCCTTGACGTAATGGCAATCTGTGAAAGCCTCCCTCATTGAGGGAGGTGGCATCGCGTGAGCGATGACGGAAGGAGTTTGGCAACAGCCTCTTTTTACTTATTCTGTATCCAATACCGCTGTGTCAGCGTTCCATCGGAGGAATCGAACTGCTCGTCCTCCAGCACGCCGCCGTTGGCGCGGATGGTCTTTGCTGAGGCAACGTTGTAATGGTCGCAGCAGATGCGCACCTTTTCGATGCCTCGTTCTTTTGCCTTTTCCAGCGTCAGGCAAAGCATCTGGGTGGCGTAGCCGTTCTGCCGCTCCGAGGGGCGGACGCTGTACCCGATGTGCCCGCCGTAGGTCAGCAGGTAATCGTTGAGCCGGTGGCGCAGGTTGGTCATGCCCACCAGATGCTCGTGCTCATCCAGAGCCAGATACTCCGTGGCGGGCACGAGACCGGCGGGGGTTGTGGCCGGGTCTTTCAGCTTGCGGAGTTGGGCCAGCCAGGCATCGAAGTCGGCATATTTGTCCAGAGCCGAGGTGCCGTCCATCCGGGAGTTGATGGCCAGAAATTCTTCCCGGTAAGCCATTACCTGTTCCCGGTCGCCCTCATCCGGCTCCCGCAGGTGGATATTCTGAGGTGAGGTGCGCCGGGTGGCGGTGCGGAAATCCGGAGCCTTCATCAGGCCGTGGCAGTTGCAGTAGAAGTAAAGCACACCTGCGCCCCGCAGGGAGAAGCGGGCAGAGGCATCTCCCTCGGGGTAGAGCTTGACCAGCTGCAGCTTATCGCCGGTGAGGTAGGCCAGAAACGAGATGTAATGGTTTTTCTCCATGGGGTGGTGCAGGGTGACGAAGAGCTCGTCCTCCACCCGCTCCACAGTCAACTGATGATGCTCGTCGGCATCCTCGGCTTCGGCGATGTCCAGCGCAGGCAGGGTGATGCCGCAGCAGCTCACCACAGCCTGTCCGGTGGCGTGGAGCACATTGCCGCAGAGGGGGCAGACGTAGAGTTTGCTCCGCAGCAGGTTGGCTGCCCGGTTCCGGTTGATGATGGGCTCTCCCTGCATCAGCTCCAGCACGCTGACCCCCAGAGCCGCAGCCAGCGGCTCCAGCAGGGAGATATCGGGCAGACCCTTGGCGGTCTCCCACTTGGAAATGGTCTTGGCGCTGACAGAAAGCGTTCCGGCAAGCTCTGCCTGGGTCAGGCCCTTGGCTTCCCGCAGCTGCCGGATGGTGCTGCCTGTGACGTATGTGTTCATAATGAATGAAACCTCTCAGTCTCGCGTTGCTCGACAGCGTACGGGTTGCGGCTCCCAGCATCCACTTCGCACAAAGTATTGTGCTCGTGTCTTGCTGGCCGCGGCCCCAACACCCCCCCCCTTCATCCGCCACTGGCGGCGGTCGTCGTCGTTGCCTAATAGGGGAGCCCTTGGCAAGTCGGGCAAGCGTAATTGTTGAACCAGAGTATACTATACAAAAAAACTCCACGCAACCTACGCTGCGTGGAGTTCGTGCTTTCAGGAATTATTCGGCCTCGGTCTCGTCTTCCTCGTCCGGGTCCAGCTCCATGGTGAACACGGCCTTTTTCAGCTTGCCGCAGCCCTGGGCCTTCAAGCCGGATTTGTACGGCTCCCCGGCCAGATAGAGGGCGAAGCGGCCCTCGCAGAGCATTCCGGCAATGCTGGTGCCGGCGGTGCCCACGGTGGTATCAGCGGCTTCGTCAGCGGGCCGGGTGGGGCTGAACTCGCCCAGGGACACTTCAAACAGCTCGCTGCCTTCGAGGTCGGTCTCAAGGGTCAGGTGGTTGTCGTGCCGGACAAAGGGGGCCTTGTCGCTGGCCTGCGGGGTCACGGTGCTCACCGTGACCACAGCCTTGTCACCATCGATGCGGGTGCGCCCGGCGGGCAGGTTGTTGATATCCCGCGCCATGATGAACTCGATGACGCTGTCCAGACTGCTGCACAGGCCCAGATAGTTGGGGAGATTGTTCAGGGTATCGTAGATCATGGATCAGTCCTCTTTCGGGTCGGTCAGAAGCTCCTTGATGCTGGGCACAACGCCGCCCAGATTTTGCAGCTCCGACGGGATGATGATCTTGGTGGCCTTGCCGTTGGCTACCTTGGCCAGTGCTTCCAGGCTGCGCAGAGCCAGCACCTTGTCGTTGGGCATGGCCTCGTTCAGCAGGCGGATGGCATCGGCGTTGGCCTTCTGCACCGCCAGAATAGCCTGTGCCTCGCCCTCAGCTTCGAGAATGCGCTGCTGTTTGACGGCATCGGCACGGAGGATGGCGGCTTCCTTTTCGCCCTCGGCGGCGGTGATGGCGGCCTGCTTCTCACCGTCGGCCTTCAGGATGACGGCGCGCTTTTCGCGCTCTGCCTTCATCTGCTTCTCCATGGCTTCCTGGATCTCGCGCGGCGGGATGATGTTTTTGACCTCCACGCGGTTGACCTTGATGCCCCACTTGTCGGTGGCTTCATCGAGGATGGCCGTGATCTTGCCGTTGATGACATCGCGGCTGGTCAGGGTGTGATCCAGCTCCATCTCACCGATGATGTTGCGCAGGGTGGTGGCGGAAAGGCTCTCGATGGCTGCGATGGGCTGGTTGACACCGTAGGTGTAGAGCTTGGCATCCATGACCTGGAAGAACACCACGGTGTCGATCTGCATGGTAACGTTATCGCGGGTGATCACAGGCTGGGGAGGGAAGTCCGCGACCTGCTCCTTCAGGCTGACCTTTTTGGCGATCCGCTCAATGAACGGGATCTTGACATGCAGGCCGGCCGACCAGGTGTCGGAGTAGCTGCCCAGACGCTCCACAACGTACACCATGGACTGAGGCACGATGACGATGTTGGTGACGACGATGAGCAGGATGACAAAGATGAGCGCGAGGATCACGAACAGCATGATAGGCATAGAGACGCTCCTTTTTTCAGTGGTTGATGGATTCGGTTAGGATGGGTTCCACGATGAGCAGGGTGCTGTGGATCTCGGTGACCCGGCAGGCCTGCCCGGGGGTCAGGGTATCGCCGGGGGTGGCGCAGCGGGCGCTCCAGTCCACGCCATCCAGCCGCACCCGGCCCGTCTTCTGGGAAGAAACGGGGGTCAGCACCCGGGCTTCCCGGCCAAGGGCGCGGTCACCGTTGGTGGGGGTGGGCTGCTTGTGCAGCCGTTTGGCCAGTGGCTTGAATGCCAGCAGGCAGACCGCGCTGACCGCAATGAACACCACCGCCTGCACCCGGAACGAGTGGGTGAACAGGCAGCAGAGCAGGGCTGCCGCGCTGCCTGCCGCAAACCAGACGGATACCATGCTGAAGGTCATGCCCTCCAGCGCCAGGAAACCGACGGCGGCAAGGAGCCAGAAAATGGGGTCAATGGACATCGAACATCCCTCCTTCTTCGTTTATTATATAACAAAGGCGTGGAAATGACAATATGTTGTTATTTAAGGGCGAGTGCTGCTTTGTCCAACCTCTCAGTCGCAGGCTTCGCCGCGTCAGCGAAGATGACGGAGAGGTTTAATCCGTCTCCTTATACATAATCATAGTAGCTGTGGTCCGGGTTATGCCCCACCTCTTCCACCACGATGGTGAAGCCCATGGGATTCACCTCAGTGCTCTTGCCGCTGGCAAGGGTCTCCACGATGATATGCTCGGTGCGGTTGACGATGATCTCCGCGGTCTCCACCTTGCCCACCCGCTGGTAGTGCAGGATGCCGTCCTCGGCACGCAGGACCCGCAGCTGGCCGGTGCGGAAAGCCTCGCAGGTGTGGCGGAGCTGTGCCAGCTGTGCCAGCACGGGGCGCAGGCGCTGTTCGTGGGCATCCCACCGGAAGAAAGCTCGGTTGAAGGGGTCCCGGTAGCCCTGCATGGCGATCTCGTCGCCGTAGTACAGGCAGGGCACGCCCGGCAGGGTGTAGATGATGGCGTAGGCCATCCGCAGGCGGAGCAGGCCCTCCTCGTAAGCATCGCCGGTCACACAGCGGCCGCTCTGCCACGCGCAGCCCCGACCATTGGCGGGCTCGTCAGCGATCACGGTCAGGGCACGCTCGGTGTCGTGGGTGGAGAGGAAGTTCAGGGCGGTGTCCATGGCCGGGGCAGGGTAGTGTTCGCAGATGGTCAGGATCTCCGTCATGGCCTGCTCGGCGGGCTTGCCCTTGACGAAATCCAGCACGGCGTTCTTGAAGGGGTAGTTCATCACGCTGTCCAGGCCCTTGCCCAGCAGATAGGTGCGGCGCTTATTGAAGCCGAACTTGGTGGTGGCATCCTCCCACACCTCGCCCAGCAGGAACTTTTCGGGGCTGACCCGCTTGACGGCGGCGCGCACCTTCTCAATGAATTCATCGGGCAGCTCATCGGCTACATCCAGCCGGAAGCCTGCCGCGCCGCGCCGCAGCCAGGTGTCGATGACACCGCCCGGGCCGGTGATGAACTCCACATAGGAGGGGGTCTCCTCGTTGACCTCGGGCAGGGTCTCAAAGCCCCACCAGCTGCGGTAGCCGCCCTTGTACTGGGGGCCGAAATCGTACCAGCAGCGGTAAGGGGAGTTGGGGTCCCGGTACGCGCCGCCCTCGCCATAGCGGCCCTCACGGTTGAAATAGCGGCTGTCGGAGCCGGTGTGGCTGAACACGCCGTCCAGCACGATGCCGATGCCGTATTTTTTGGCGGCGGTGCACAGTGCCTCAAAATCCTCGTTGGTGCCCAGCAGGGGGTCCACATTCAGGTAGTCGGCGGTGTTGTAGCGGTGGTTGGAGTGGGCCTCAAAGATGGGGTTGAGGTAGATGAAATCCACCCCCATCTTGTGCAGGTAGGGAAGCTTTTGCTGGATGCCCTTGAGGTCGCCGCCGAAATAATCCTCATTCAGGTGGCCGCCCACCTCGTTGGGCTGCCAGAAGGGCTCGGCGTGCTTGTCGGCCTGATAGATGCGGTCGGCAAAGGGCATGGGCTTGTTCTCCACCCCTTCGCAGAAGCGGTCCGGGAAGATCTGATAGAACACCTTACCCTTGATGCTTTCAGGGGTCTCAAAGTCCTGCTCATAGACCGTGATCTGCCAACTTTCGCCATCCTGCCAGCTGATCACACCGCAGTTGTCGGGGCCGCGCACGATGCGGCGGAAGTCGGTGTAGAGGTCGAAGTAGTAGAAGTAGAGGCCCGGGTCGTTCAAAGGCACTTCCACAGAAAAGTGGTTCTGCCTGGGGGTCTGGCCATCGAAGTTCATCCGGTAGTAGACGGGAACATCGAACTTGCCCTCTTTTTTCAGGACAAGGTGCGGGTCTACATAGCCCAGCTCCTCGGGGATGCAGAGCGACAGCCGGACAGTCTGCCCGGCGCGCACCGCACCAAAGGGCTGCTTGAAATAGGGGTCAAAACTGTTGAACAGACAAGACAAGTGGGGTCGTTCCTTTCTCAAAAAAAGCCCCGGTTCCGTAATGGCTCCGGGGCAGAGATATATTTGTGCTAAACCCTTCCGTCAATGCTTCGCATTGCCACCTCCCCTAGTAGGGGAGGCCTTGGCAGAACGGTGAAGTCTGTGCGTAAAGGAAAAGCTGTAAAACTTCCCGTAACGCCAGAGGCCCCACTACTAGGGGGGCTGTCACCGTAGGTGACTGGGGGGTTGACCTTTCCAATTACTTCACAGCAGAAGCGTGCCAGATGTCGCGGGCGTAATCCAGCACAGAACGGTCTGCGCTGAAGATGCCGCTGTTGGCGGTGTTCTTCAGGCTCATCTGTGCCCACTTCTCGCGGTCAGCATACAGGCGCTGCAGGTCGGCCTGAGCACGGCGGTAATCCTTGAAGTCGGCCATGACCATATAAGGATCGCTGGTGCGCAGGTTCTCGGTGACCTCGTGGAAGTCCTCGCCGTTCCAGCCGCGCTCCAGGAAGTTCAGAGCGGCATTTGCCACGTCATCGCCCATGATGAAGGCGCTGGGGTGGTAGCCCACCTGCTTGAGGTTGTTGACCTCGGGGGTCAGCATACCGAAGATCAGCTCGTTCTCCTTGCCGGCGGCATCGGCAATCTCAACGTTTGCGCCGTCCAGCGTGCCCAGCGTGATGGCACCGTTCAGCATGAACTTCATGTTGCCGGTACCGGAAGCCTCGGTGCCAGCCAGAGAGATCTGCTCAGAGACCTCGGCAGCGGGCATCAGGTGCTCGCTCAGGGAGACGCAGTACTCTTCCAGATAGACCACGCGCAGCTTGTCGCGCACGGCGGGATCATTGTTGATCAGGTCGCCCAGCTTGCAGATCATCCGGATCATCTGCTTGGCCATGTAGTAGCCGGGGGCAGCCTTTGCGCCGAAGATATAGGTCTTGGGGATGAAGTCGGCGTTGGGGTTCTCCTTCAGATACAGGTACTGAGCGGCGATGTTCAGGGCGTTCAGGTGCTGACGCTTGTACTCGTGCATCCGCTTGACCTGGCAGTCGAAGATGGAGTTGGGGTCGATGACCTGGCCGGTGCTCTTCTCCAGATAGGCGGCAAAGTTCTTCTTATTGTCCAGCTTGATCTCGTTGATGCGCTTCAGCACGGTCTTGTCGTCCGCATACTTGTTCAGCTTGGAGAGGTTGGAAGCGTCGTGCTTGTACTCCTCGCCGATGGTCTCGTCCAGCAGCTTGCACAACTCAGGGTTGGAGGCCAGCAGCCAGCGGCGGTAAGCGATGCCGTTGGTCACGTTCTTGAAGGCCTGGGGCTTGAACAGGTAGTAATCGTGGAACACGCTCTCCTTGATGATCTCACTGTGCAGCTTGGACACGCCATTGATGCTGTTGGCGGTGTAGGCGCAGATGTTTGCCATGCGGACCTGGTTGTCGCCGATCAGGGCCATGTAGTTGATCTTGCCCTCGTCGCCGGGGAATGCCTTCTCCAGCTCCTCGCGGGCACGGCGGTTCATCTCGACCACGATCTGGTAGATGCGGGGCAGGGTCATCTTGAAGATGTCCACGTTCCACTTCTCCAGAGCCTCGGCCATAACGGTGTGGTTGGTGTAGGCAAAGACCTTCTGGCAGATTTCAAAGGCCTTATCCCAGTCAAAGCCGCACTCGTCCAGCAGGATGCGCATCATCTCGGGGATGGCCAGCGTGGGATGGGTGTCGTTCAGCTGGATGGCGACCTTGTCGGCCAGATTCTCCAGCGTGCCGTAGGTGGACAGGTGGTTCTGCACGATATCGCCGATGGATGCGGCAGAGAGGAAGTACTGCTGGCGCAGGCGCAGGATCTTGCCCTCAATGTGGTTGTCGTTGGGGTACAGCACCTTGGAGATCAGCTCGGCGCTGGCGTTCTTGCTCATGGCAGTGTTGTAGTTGCCCAGAGAGAAGCTGGACATATCAAAGTCAGGAGCCTTGGCCTGCCACAGGCGCAGCTTGGCAACGCCCTTGCCGTCGTAGCCCTGCACATACATGTCGGAGGGCACAGCCATAACGCTGTTGTAGTTGGTGTGCTGGATATAGTGGAAGCCGTGATCCCAGTTCTCGCGGATCTCGCCGTCAAAGCGGACCTCGATGGCCTGATCGGGGTGGCTCTTCAGCCAGACCTGACCGCCGGGCAGCCAGTTGTCAGCGCGCTCCTGCTGCCAGCCGTCCACGATCTTCTGCTTGAAAATGCCGTACTCGTACAGGATGGAGTAGCCGGTGCCGCAGATGCCGGTGGTGGCCATGCCGTCCAGATAGCAGGCAGCCAGACGGCCCAGACCGCCGTTGCCCAGGCCTGCATCGGGCTCTTCCTCAAAGATGCCCTCGATGTTGATGTCGGCATCAGCCAGCACCTTCTGGGCAACATCTTCCAGACCCAGGTTGAACAGGCTCACCTTCAGGCTGCGGCCCATCAGGAACTCCATGCAGAGGTAGTATACCTGCTTGGTACCAGTGCCAATGGCCTTGGACTGGAACTTCTTGTGGTTCTCGCTCATCATCTGACGGCAGATCAGGGCAAGAGAGCGGTAGATCTGCTGCTTGGAAGCAACGCTCAGATCCACGCCGTACTCGCTGGTCAGCTTGTCCTGAAGAATTTTTGCAAATTCTTTTGTAGTCATAAGGAACTCCTATCCGCACACACACTTGTGCTGTTTTGAAATATCGCAACAGGGAATTTCTCCTCTTTCCCTCTCCCTGTTACCACAACAAGAACATTATAATCAGTTCTATTCGTAAATGCAAGGAAAAACGCCGATTTTTGCCGTAACTGACATTTTTGTCACAATCTTTCTGGTAAATATGCAAAAAATTCAAAAATAACACTTTCTCTTGGAGCGCATTTATATTATAATAAGAAGTGAACGGTTGTCCCGGCGGGGGCAAAAGCGTGCACCGGGGCAGGAAACTCGGCCACAAACTCCGCTCAGAGTAATTATTAGTGAGGATACGATGGTTAATAAAGTGAGAGTGACCATTGCGGGCGCGCCCTATGCGATCGCAACGACGGATTCCGAAAAGTATATCGCCTCTCTGGCCAAACGGCTGGATGAGGATATCACCAAGCTGCTGGACACCAACGAAAACCTTTCGGTGACCAAGGCGGCGGTGTTCTGCGCCATGGATTATCTGGACGAGTACAAAAAGAGCACCGGCAGCGCCGAGAATATGCGCAGCCAGATCCAGGATTATATTGCCGATGCCGCCAGGGCAAAGCTGGCTGAGGATAAGGTGAGAACGGAAAATGAAACGCTGCGGCGTGAAAACGATGCCCTGCGGGAGCAGCTGGCACGCCTGCAGGCCAAGCAGAAGGCCGACCGGGAAGCAAAGACGGAAGCGTGAATGGGGGCGCGGTGAGCGCGCCGGAACAAAGGGAGTATTATGCCAAAGATCGAGATCCTTGCCCCGGTGGGCAGTGAAGAGATGCTCCGCGCTGCGGTGTTCAGCGGTGCGGACGCGGTATATCTGGGCTTTTCGGGCTTCAATGCCCGCACAGGAGCCGGAAATTTTGATGCGGACAGCCTGAAGGAGGCAGTCCGGTTCTGCCACGCGCGGGGTGTCAAGGTGCACGTGGCACTGAACACCACCGTTTACGGCGGGGAGCTGGCCGCGCTGGCCGGTGCCGTGAAGGCTGTGGCCGAGAGCGGCGCGGATGCGGTCATCTGCCAGGATCTGGCGGTGGCACAGCTCATCGGACGGATCGCCCCCGACCTGCCCCGCCACGGCTCCACCCAGATGAGCGTTCACACCCTGCAGGGCGCACTGGAGCTGAAGGAGCTGGGCTTTACCCGGGTGGTGCTGGCCCGTGAGCTGAGCCTGCCCGAGGTGGAGCACATCACAAAGCACTGCGGCATCGAGACGGAGTGCTTTGTCCACGGCGCGCTCTGCATGTGCGTCAGCGGCCAGTGCTATATGTCTGCCTTCCTGGGCGGCCGCAGCGGCAACCGGGGCTCCTGCGCCGGGCCTTGCCGCCTGCCCTTTGAGGCAAACCCGCTGCCCGAGGGCAAACCGGGCCGTCTGCACCACCTTTCCCTGAAGGATAACTCTGTCATCGACAAGCTGGATCGGATGCAGGCCGTTGGTGTGGCATCGGCTAAAATCGAGGGCCGTCTGCGCACGCCGGAGTATGTGGCGGCGGCGGTCAGTGCCTGTCTGGCAGGCCGCGAGGGCCGCGCCTACGACCGTGACCTGTTGAAAAATGCGTTCAGCCGCTCCGGCTTCACCTCCGGCTATCTGGATGGAAAGATCGACGGCACCATGTTCGGCGTGCGCAGTGAAGCCGATGCGGAGCTGACCAAAAAGACCCTGCCTGCCCTGCGCGAGCTCTACCGCCGCGAGCGCAGCCGGGTGCCGGTGCAGTTCAGGCTGGAGATCGAAGAGGGCGGCGAGAAGCTGACCGTGACCGACGCGGACGGCAACAAGGCCTTTGCCTACGGCGATGCGGAACCGCAGCCTGCCCGCACCGACCCCACCGAGAGCCTGCAGCGCAGCCTTTCCAAGACGGGCGGCACCCCCTTTGCGGTGGAAAAGATCGATGTGGAGATGGACGGCGGCCCCTGGTTCGTGCCGGGCAGTGCCGTGAACGAGCTGCGCCGGGATGCGCTGGAGGCCCTGCTGAAAAAGCGGGAGGTCCTGCGCCCCTGGCCGGTACACGAGGCGGAGCCGGATGCTCTGCCCCTGCGCACTTTGCCGCCTCACCGCACCCTGCGCGCCCGTTTTGAAGCTTGGGAGCAGGTGCCGGAGCAGGCCCTGAGCGGGGTGGAGTATCTCATCCTGCCCATTGCGCAGGCCGACCGGGTGCCCCGGGAGTGGCGGGAAAAGACCCTTCTGGAGCTGCCGCGCGTGATGTTCGGCGCGCTGGAGGAGGACACCGCCCGCCGCATTGCCGCCACCCAGGATGCGGGTTTTGCGGGCTATGAGGTAAGCAACATCGCCCACCTGCGGCTCTGCCGTGGCCTGCCGATGACCGGCGGCTTTGGCCTGAATGTCACCAACCAGATGGCAGCACAGTTCTACGCCGATCATGGCCTGAACAGTGTGCTCATCCTGCCCGAAGTCAAGGACAGCGATATCAGCACCATTGCCCCCACCCATAACGGCAAGCCTGTGCCCACCGGTGTGCTGGTCTATGGCCACATGCCGCTGATGGTCACCCGTGCCTGCCCGTTACAAAACATCCATGACTGCACCCACTGCAATAAAGCAGGGGAACTGACCGACCGCAAGGCCAAAAAGTTCCCGGTGCGCTGCGGCATGGGCGTGCGGACGATCTATAACCCTGTACCTATTTATATGGGAGATAAGCCCGGTGCGCTGACTGTGGACTACGGCGTGGCCTACTTCACACTGGAATCCCGGGAAGAAGCAGCCGCCATTCTGGACAGCATCCGTGTCCACGCACCCTTTGAGGGAGAGTTTACAAGAGGACTGTATTTCAAGGGAACCAACTAAAGATGCAGTTTCCCCGGGCGGGAGCCGAGAGTTTCTCCGAGGACCGTCCGCTGGGGTGGGACCCTGCTGCCGCAGGCAGTAGGGCGGGCGATGGAATGGCCCGTTTCGTGTCCGAGGAGAAAGCTCCCGGAACACGCCCGAATATAACTTTAACAAGAGGTATACTATGGAACCGATCACCGTAAACTATAAAGTATTGGACCCCCGGGCCAAGGTGCCCGCCTATGCAACGCCGGGGGCAGCGGCGGCCGACCTGTGCGCCGTGCTGGATGAGCCCCTGACACTGGCCCCCATGCAGCGGGCACTGGTGCCCACCGGCCTTGCCATCGAGCTGCCCGGCCCCCACGCTGTGGCGCTGGTCTATGCCCGCAGCGGCCTTTCCATCAAGCACGGCCTGTGCATGGCAAACGGCGTGGGTGTGGTGGACAGTGACTACCGCGGGGAACTGAAGGTGCCCATGATCAATCTGGGCACCGAGGCCTATACCATCCAGCCCGGTGAGCGTGTGGCACAGCTCTGCATTGCACCGGTGTATACCGCTGCCTTTGCTCAGGCGGCCGAACTGGGGGATACCCAGCGCGGCGCGGGCGGCTTTGGCTCAACGGGGAAGTGAAGCGTATGAAAGATCTGATCCTGGCTTCCCAGAGCCCCCGACGGAAAGAGCTGTTGAGCCTGTATACGACGGATTTTACCGTCTGTGTCAGCGATTTTGACGAGGATGCCGTGACGGCGGATACCCCCGCCCGGCTGGTGGAACAGCTTGCCCGGGGCAAGTGCCTTGCTGTGGCCAAGGAACACCCCGGTGCCGTGGTGCTGGGCTGCGATACCGTGGTGGATGTGAACGGCGAGGTGTTCGGCAAGCCCCACAGCCCGGACGATGCCAGAAGGATGCTCCGCGCGCTGTCTGGCGCGACCCACTATGTGCACACCGGTGTCTGCGTTTCCGATGGCACCCGCACCGAGAGCTTTGTGGATACCTGCAAGGTTACCTTTTTCCCGCTGAGCGAGGAGGAGATCGAGCGGTACGCCGCCACAGAGGAACCCTACGATAAGGCCGGTGCCTACGCCATCCAGGGCCGCGCGGCGGTCTGGCTGGATGCCATTGAGGGTGATTATTACACCATTATGGGCCTGCCCGTCAGCCGGACGGTCCGCCTGCTTGAACAGTTCTGACAGTTTGTGCGGCGGAACGCACAGAAAAATGAAAAATACGGAAAAACTTGACAAAACGCTTGAGAAAACGTTGACTTGCGGCTATAATAGAAACGTGTTATTCTGCGATAGGCGGTCAAACCCTGTGAAGTTTGGGCTGCTGTGCGTTTTGGAATAGACCGGAAATACGAAGGAGAGCTTCATTATGAGTTTTTTGTCAAAGGACGTTGGCGTTGATCTGGGTACTGCCAATACCCTGGTTTACATGAAGGGCAAGGGCATCATCATGCGGGAACCTTCGGTCGTGGCTGTGGATACCAAGACCGATGAAGTGCGCTGCGTGGGTGCTGAGGCAAAGGCTGTCATCGGCCGTACCCCCGGCAGCATCGTGGCAGTCCGCCCCCTGAAGGATGGTGTCATCGCCGATTTCGATATCACGGCAAATATGCTGGAAAACTTCCTGAAAAAGGCCTGCGGCAACAGCATGTTCTCCCGCCCCCGCGTGGTCATCTGCATCCCCTCGGGCGTGACCGAGGTGGAGCGCCGCGCTGTGCGTGAGGCGACCCTCAAGGCCGGTGCCCGTCAGGTCTCCGTCATCGAGGAGCCTATGGCTGCTGCCATCGGCGCGGGCCTGCCCATCAGCGAGCCCACCGGCAGCATGATCGTGGACATCGGCGGCGGCACCGCTGAGATCGCTGTCATCTCTCTGGGCGGCATCGTGGCATCCCGCAGCGTCCGGATGGCCGGTGATATGTTCGATCAGGCCATCATCGCTTTCATCAAGCGCAAGTATAACCTGCTCATCGGTGAGCGTACCGCCGAGCAGATCAAGATCGAGATCGGCTCGGCCTACCCCATGGACCCCGAGATGACCATGGAGATCAAGGGCCGCAACCTGGTGGACGGCCTGCCCAAGAACATCGTCGTCCACTCTGAGGATGTGCGCGAGGCCCTGCTGGAGTGCCTGGTCAAGATCACCAGCGCCATCAAGGAGACGCTGGAGCGTACCCCGCCGGAACTGAGCGCCGATATCATCGACCGCGGCATCACCCTGACCGGCGGCGGCGCCCTGCTCGAATACATGGAAGGCAAGGTGCTTCCGGGTGTGGCGGCGATCCGCAAATAAGCCGACATTCCGATCCAGATCCGAAATAAAGACAAGGGGTGTTCCGGCATGGTCGGACACCCCTGTCGTCACTAAATACCCGAACACAATGAAAAAAATCATTCTTTTCGCTGCAACAATAGCTTGTATGGCAAGTTGTCAGAATACATCCAAGACGCCGGCTATCGACATGGCCAATTTCGACCTTTCGGTCGCTCCCGACGCCGATTTTTACCAGTACGCCACGGGCGGCTGGCAGAAGAACAACCCCCTCAAACCGGAATATTCGCGCTACGGTTCGTTCGATATCCTGCGTGATAACAACGAGAAGCGTATCAACGAGCTTTTCTCGGAGATGACCAAGATGAAGGCCGAGCCCGGCAGCATCGAGCAGAAGATCTCCGACCTCTATAAGATGGGGCTCGATTCGGTACGCCTGAACGCCGAGGGCGCAGCTCCGGGGAAGGACGCCGTCGGGGAGATCCTCGCTATCGGCGACCGTGCACAGCTGACCGGTGCCATTGCCGGACTCCACACGGCGATCGCCAACCCCTTCTTTTCCGTGGGTGTGCAGGCTGACTTGATGAACAGCGATATCAATGCCCTTTATATCTCGCAGTCGGGCCTCACGATGGGCGACCGCGATTACTACCTCGACCCCGAGAACGAGAATATCCGGACGGCCTACAAGGAGTATCTGGGCAAGCTCTTCCGTCTTGCAGGCATCCCCGAGGCTGACATCGAAAAAGCCGTGGCCGGTGTGATGAACATCGAGACGAAACTGGCCGAGAAGTCGTGGTCGAACACCGAGCTGCGCGACATACCGGCGCAGTACAACCCCACGGCGAAGGCCGAGTTCGAGAAGACCTACGATGCCATAGACTGGCCCGCTTACTATAAAGCCATGGGCATCGGCGACTTCGACACGATCATCGTGACGACGAAATCGTCGATCGCCAACGCCAACGACCTGATGAAGAACGCTCCGCTGGAGGATATCCGTTACTACCTCGCGGCGCAGTACCTGGACGATGCCGCGTCGTACCTGAGCGACGATTTCCAGCAGGCTTCGTTCGATTTCTACGGCAAGGCGATGGCCGGCCAGCAGGAGATGAAACCCCGCTGGAAGCGAGCCATGTCGGTGCCCAACGGCATCCTTTCCGAGGCCGTGGGCGAGATGTATGTCGCCAAATATTTCCCCGCAAAGGACAAAGAGCGTATGCTCGGGCTGGTGAAGAA
>OGPC01001026.1_pt1 | contig 20794 bp, 18 predicted proteins | sample 1552911 | NCBI WGS metagenome assembly OGPC01 (sample SAMEA2580248, study PRJEB22360) | human gut metagenome | biome: human gut; feature: human-associated habitat; material: faeces | place: Denmark | collected 2008/2010 | reverse complement strand
TTTGGATATCCGGATAGATCATATGGATCTTCCCCGGGTTACTATAACGGTCAGCTGCTCCAAGGGAACTTATATCCGTACGCTGTGTGCGGATATCGGAGAGGTGCTTGGCGTAGGCGCGTGTATGGAATCCCTGGTCCGGACAAGGGTGAGTGTTTTTCCTCTGGAAGAGGCACACACGTTGGCAGAAATTGAAAAGATAAGGGATGAAGGAACGCTGGAAGAACTGATTCTTCCGGTGGACCGCGTGTTTGAGGGAAAGACGAAACTGACGGTTGTACCGGAAGCGTTTCGTTTTCTTCAGAATGGAAACCGTTTAAACGATGGAAATTTTACGGATGTTCCGGAAAAAATTGCGGATGGTGAGCAGGTACTGGTTTATGATCCGATGGGACATTTTTACGCTGTATATCAGTATGAGAGAGAAACAAAGGACTATAAAGTCCGGAAAATGTTTGGTGCATAAATATGATTTGCTGGAATAAGATAGAAGATTTTCATATAGAAGAACCAACGGCATTGTCGCTGGGAAAATTTGACGGAGTACACCGTGGACACGAAGCACTGATTGAACACCTTCTGGAAAAGAAGAAAGAAGGGTTAAAGGCCGTTGTTTTTACGTTTGATATTCCACCGAAAAAACTTACGGAGAATAATAATTACCGTGTCCTTTCGACCAATAAAGAAAAGCAGGAAATTCTCAAAGAGCGTGGAATTGATTACCTGTTGGAATGTCCGTTTACCAAAGAAGTCATGTGCATGGAGCCGGAGGCTTTTGTTGCATGGATTGTAAAAAGTCTGCATGTAAAGAGCATGGTAGTCGGATCGGATTTCCGGTTTGGCCATAACCGGAAAGGGGATCATATTCTGCTGGAAAAATTGTCCGCGACATATGGCTATACCCTTAGGGTGGTAGACAAGATCCAGTATGAGGGACGGGACATCAGCAGTACGTTTGTGCGGGAACAGATCATAAAAGGCAATATGGAAAAGGCAAATGATCTGCTTGGGTATCCGTTTTTTGTAAAGAGTGAAGTGATTCATGGAAGGCAGCTTGGAAGAACGCTCGGAATCCCGACGATCAATATGGAACTTGTGGCCGAAAAACTTCTTCCGCCGAAAGGTGTATATGCAACTGCGGTAGAGATTGGTGGAAAATATTACACAGGTGTGACAAATGTCGGATGCAAACCGACCGTCAATCATTCCAATAAAGTAAATGTGGAGACGCATATACTGGATTTTTCCGGTGATCTGTACGGATATGAACTAAAGGTCAGCTTTTATTCTTTTATACGTCCGGAACAGAGATTCTCGTCTGTAGAGATGTTAAAAGAACAGATGGAAAGAGACATTGAAACGAGCCGCAGTCGTATGATGTCGATAAACGGCGACATGTAAACATATTACATAAATATTACAAAAATATGTTGACATTGTAATTATTTGTTGTTATACTCGTTTTGTTATGAGATTTCATGAGACATGAGGGAGGAATCTGTGAAATGAATCGTATGACAAAAAAGAGAGTTGGAATGGTACTTGCTTTTTCTCTGACACTGACCGGTGCGGCAGCCTATATCGGGATACAGCAGGGAAATACAGATAAAACAGAGGCGGCCGGATCGCTCACAGCCGGTGTTTCCGCATCTTTGAATGCAAGCGAAGTGGAGGCGCTGGATGTGACGGCAGGAGTAACCAGTCAGCTGTATGATAAAACAGATGTTGCGGTGGCTGCGAATGAAAAGCAGATGGTTGCACAGGGAATCGAAGATACGCAGACAAAAGAAGCGGTTTCGGAAAATACCACGGAGGATACCAGCATCTGTGGGTATAAAAATCTTGGAATCGCGCAGGTGCAGGGAAGCCTGAATGTGCGAAAAAAGGCATCCACAGACAGTAAAGTTGTTGGAAAAATGACGGATAAAGATGCCTGTGAGATTGTCTCGGTCAAGGGAGATTGGGCAAAGATCACCTCCGGCAAGGTGGAAGGTTATGTAAAGACAGAGTATCTTCTGACAGGAGATGCGGCAAAAAATGTAGCAAAGAAAGAAATTACAAAAGTTGTTACCGTAAATACCACAACCCTTCGTGTAAGAGAAAAGGCTTCTGAAGATTCTGCAATACTTTCTCTGGTTGGAGAGGGAGAGGATCTTGTTGTGGAAGATACAAAAGACGGCTGGTATAAAGTGGAAGTGGATGATCAGAAGGGATATATTTCCGGAGATTATGTAGAGGTAACAGAAAAACTTCCGACGGCATCGACGGTAAAAGAACTGGAATACGGAGAGGGATACACGGATTCCCGCGTTTCTTTAGTACAGTTTGCATTACAGTTTGTAGGAAACTGTTATGTCTGGGGTGGAACAAGCCTGACAAACGGAATTGATTGTTCCGGATTTACGATGCAGGTATATGCGAGATACGGAGTCGGCCTCCCGCATCATGCGGCAAGTCAGCCGGCATACGGAAAACGAATCAGTGCATCTGAGGCAAAACCGGGAGATCTCTTTTTCTATGGAAGCGGAAGCAACATCAGCCATGTGGGAATTTATATCGGAAACGGTCAGATTGTGCATGCCAGCAATGCACGTACCGGAATTAAAATTTCCAGTGCCTATTACCGGACACCAATCTGTGTCATATCGTATTTAAATTAAAAAACTGTTTACAACGATACGGATTTATGATACATTAGATTAGTATGGTTTAACCCATATTCGGTGAATGGACACTCCGACCTTTTGCTGAGTATCGGGTGCAAAAATATTTTAAGGAGGATCATAAAATGATCGCAAAAGAAAAGAAACAGGCAATTATCAATGAGTATGGAAGAACACCAAACGACACTGGTTCACCAGAAGTTCAGGTAGCTGTTCTTACTGCAAGAATTCAGGAGCTTACTGAGCACTTAAAGCAGAATCCAAAGGATCATCATTCCAGAAGAGGTATGCTTAAGATGATCGGTCAGAGACGTGGATTATTATCATACTTAAAGAGCATTGATATTGAAAGATATCGTTCTTTAATTGAGCGTTTAGGACTCAGAAAATAATTGTAAACAAAGAGCGGAGTTTTATATTCCGCTCTTCTTTTTGTTGTATGGCAGAACTTTTTTCCGGGACCACTGAAGAGGACAAAACGCTGTTTTGTATTGTTCAGTAGTTTCGGGGTTTTGACATACCGTATTAAATTTTGAAGGAGAGAATACATGTACAAAAGTTATTCAATGGAACTGGCAGGCAGAACACTGACCGTTGATATCGGAAGAGTATGTGCACAGGCAAATGGTGCCGCATTATTAAAATATGGAGAGACTACCGTATTATCTACGGCTACTGCTTCCGACAAGCCGAGAGATGGCGTTGATTTCTTCCCGCTGAGCGTGGAATTTGAAGAAAAAATGTACTCGGTTGGAAAAATTCCTGGCGGATTTAACAAGCGTGAAGGAAAAGCATCAGAGAACTCTATTCTTACCGCACGTGTCATTGACCGTCCGATGAGACCTCTGTTTCCAAAAGATTACCGCAATGATGTAACCTTAAATAATATGGTTATGTCTGTAGATCCGGAGTGTCGTCCGGAGCTGGTTGCCATGATCGGCGCAGCACTTTCTACTACCATTTCCGATATTCCGTTTGACGGCCCATGTGCCATGACCCAGATGGGAATGAAGAATGGTGAATTTATTGTAAACCCATCCCAGAAAGACTGGGACGAGGGAGATTTAAAGCTTACGGTTGCATCTACAGCAACAAAGGTCATCATGATTGAGGCCGGTGCCAATGAGATTCCGGAAGCAAAGATGATTGAGGCTATTTATAAGTGCCATGATGTCAACCAGACAGTCATTGCATTTATCAATAAGATCCGGGAAGAGGTTGGCAAACCGAAGCATGCGTATACAAGCTGTGCGATTCCGGAAGAAATGTTTGCAGCTATGCGGGAAATCGTCACTCCGGAGCAGATGGAAGAAGCGGTATTTACCGATGAAAAGCAGCAGAGAGAAGAGAATATCCGTGAAATCACAGATAAATTTGCAGAGGCTTTTGCAGAGAACGAGGAGTGGCTTGCTGTTCTTGACGAGGCCGTTTACCAGTATCAGAAGAAGACTGTTCGTAAGATGATCTTAAAGGATCATAAGCGTCCAGACGGACGTGCGATCAATCAGATCCGTCCGCTGGCTGCAGAAGTAGATCTGATCCCTCGTGTACATGGTTCTGCCATGTTTACCCGTGGACAGACACAGATCTGCGATGTTGTTACACTTGCACCGCTTTCGGAAGTACAGAAGATTGACGGACTTGATGAGAACGTGACAACCAAGCGTTATATGCATCAGTACAATTTCCCGTCCTATTCTGTTGGAGAGACAAAGCCAAGCAGAGGTCCGGGACGTCGTGAGATCGGACACGGTGCGCTTGCAGAGCGTGCATTACTTCCGGTTCTTCCTTCTGTGGAGGAGTTCCCGTATGCAATCCGTGCAGTTTCCGAGACATTTGAATCCAATGGATCTACTTCCATGGCATCTACCTGTGCGTCCTGTATGTCACTGATGGCTGCAGGTGTTCCGATTAAAAAGATGGTTGCAGGTATTTCCTGTGGTCTTGTGACCGGAGAGACGGATGATGATTATCTGGTACTGACAGATATCCAGGGACTTGAAGATTTCTTCGGAGATATGGATTTCAAGGTAACCGGTACACATGATGGTATCACTGCAATCCAGATGGATATCAAGATCCATGGCCTGACCCGTCCAATCGTAGAAGAAGCCATTGCCCGTACCCGTGAGGCACGCGTCTACATTATGGATGAAGTTATGAGCAAGGCAATTGCAGAGCCACGAAAAGAAGTAAATCAGTGGGCACCGAAGATTGAACAGATCACCATTGATCCGAATAAAATTGGAGATGTTGTGGGACAGAAGGGTAAGACAATCAATGAGATCATTGCCCGTACAGGTGTCAAGATTGATATTACAGATGATGGTGCGGTTTCTGTCTGTGGAACAGACAAGGAGGCAATCGCAAAGGCCATTGATATGATAAAAATCATCACAACCGATTTTAAGGAAGGACAGATCTTTACCGGTACAGTTGTAAGTATCAAAGAGTTTGGTGCTTTTATCGAGTTTGCACCAGGCAAGGAAGGAATGGTTCACATTTCAAAGATTGCCAAGGAACGCATTGAGCATGTCGAGGATGTACTGACACTTGGAGATGTTGTGAAAGTTGTCTGTCTTGGAAAGGACAAGATGGGAAGAATCAGTTTTTCCATTAAGGACGTTCCGGCAGATCAGAAATAAAATACCGTACAGAATTAAGATCTATGAAAGATGTACTTCAGGGGCCGCACCATGCGGCCCTTTTTTCATACCATGAAAGAAAAAGGCGATGATTCGAAAAGTTCGGAGTTGAAATATGAATCGTGTCAAACAGCTTGTACATGCAGAGAATGTATATCGTATGGGTTACACGGGGAAAAATATCCGGGTGGTGACACTGGACACAGGCGTTTATCTGCATCCGGATCTGCGGCAGAATGTGGTTGGATTTCTGGATTTTGTGGCAATGAAACGAGCCTGTTATGATGACAATGGACACGGAACACACGTTGGCGGAATTTTGTGTGCGAATGGCAGAATGAAGGGAATGGCACCGCAGGCACAGCTGATTGCGCTGAAAGTCCTCGGGAAGGATGGAGGAGGACAGACGGAGCGGGTGATTCGTGGCCTGCAATGGGTGCTTGCACATCATAAAGAACTGGGAATCCGGATTCTGAATTTTTCCGTAGGATTTCTTCCGGGGGCACTCGACCGTGAGCAGAAGCAGATTATGGAACTTTTAGAACAGCTGTGGGATGATGGCGTGACGGTTGTCACAGCGGCCGGAAATAATGGCCCGGGAGCCGGGACAGTCACGGCTCCCGGTATTTCGAGAAAAGTGATTACGGTGGGGGCAAGTGATGACCGGAGTTCTCCGGGGGAAAGGCGTGGTGGCTACAGTGGCAGTGGTCCGACCGGATGCTGTATTATGAAGCCGGAAATTTTAGCACCGGGGACGAATATTGTAAGTCTGGATCATTACGGAGCACTATATTCCAGAAAAAGTGGTACCTCTATGGCAACCCCTGTCGTATGCGGGGCACTGGCACTTGCATTACAGAAAAATCCAAAGCTGCGGCCGGAAGAACTGAAACTGAAATTATATGAATCGGCGCGGAAAGAAACGGGAATGTCCATGGCGTGGGGCGTTCTTGATGTTGATAATTTGCTGGCATTGGTATAAAATACTCTCTAAAAGCCTGTCGGTGACATTTTATGAGAACCAAAGGAGGAGACAGATGAAGCGAATATTAAATAAACTCTTTAGTAAACTTGTCCTTGGAGGATTGATTATTATATTGCAGTTCAGCTGGTTTGTCTATCTGTTGTACAGTGCGACCGTATACAGCTCCATGGTAGATGCATTGTTTAAAATTGCATCCATTGTGCTTGCACTGTTTGTCTCCAGCAGGGATATGCGTTCCACATATAAAACTTCCTGGATTTTTCTGATACTGGCACTTCCTCTGTTTGGAATTCCGGCATACTATCTGTTTGGGCGTCCGGGACTGACCAAACGGACTCGTATGAAGATGGATGTGGTCAGCAGCAGGATACGGGCATACAGTTCTCTTTCCGATGATGTGATGTCTGCTTTAAGGGCAGAGGATGATTCTGCCGGACAGCAGGCACAGTATCTTACCCGTTATGCAGGGTATCCGGTGTACCGTGAGGCGGATACACAGTATTATTGCTGCGGAGAAGAGATGTATCCGCAGTTTCTGGAAGATTTAAAAGCGGCAAAATCTTATATCTTTCTGGAGTATTTTATTGCGGAACCCGGCAAGATGCTGGATGCAATTGTTGAAATTCTGGCACAGAAAGTAAAAGAGGGCGTGGATGTACGGTTTATGTACGATGGAATCGGATGTATCCAGACACTGCCGAATAAATATTATCGTTATCTGCAGGAAAAGGGAATCAAATGTGCCTGTTTCCAGCCATTTCGCCCACTGATGTCAATTATCCAGAATAACCGGGATCACCGGAAGATCACGGTGATTGACGGAAAGGTTGCCTATACCGGGGGAATGAATCTGGCGGATGAGTATATCAATGCCAGAGTGCGTTTTGGGTATTGGAAGGATGCGGCAATCCGTCTGACCGGAGAATGTGTCTGGAGTTTTACAAGCATGTTCTTGGAACTGTGGGATTATATTTTGAAAACAGAAAGTGATTATACATTTTATCGGGCAACTTCCATGGAAAAACACAGGCTGCAGGAAAAAATCCATGCAGATGAAAAAGGATTTGTCCAGCCGTATACCGATTCTCCACTGGATCACGAAGATGTCGGCGAAAATGTATATCTGAATATCATCAGCAGGGCAAAAAAATATCTTTACATCTTTACTCCGTATCTGATCATCGGATCCGAGATGCGTACGGCACTTGTAAATGCGGCAAAATCCGGCGTGGATGTGCGTCTGGTTGTACCGGGAATTCCGGATAAGAAACTGGTGTATTTTCTGACACAGTCGAATTTCCCGTATCTGATCAAAAACGGAGTGAAAATATACACATATATGCCAGGTTTTATCCATGCAAAATGTTTTGTGTCGGATGATGTACAGGCAACCGTGGGAACGGTAAACATGGATTACCGCAGTCTGTGTCTGCATTTTGAATGTGGCGTCTGGATGTATCGTACCCGGGCAGTTTTGCAGGTAAAAGAAGATGCGTTAAAAACATTTGCGGAAAGCCACGAAGTGACCCTGGAGGAATTTCAAAGAAAATCGTTTCTTGTGCGTACATTTATGGGAGCATTGAAATTGTTTGCCCCTCTTCTGTAAAACACTAAATATAGTAAATTGTCCTTGCATTTTCTACAACATAAAGATAAAATATAGATTATGACAGAAAGGACGAGAGGGATGGAACTGACCGTTAAACTCCAGGTATTTGAGGGACCGCTGGATCTGCTTTTGTATCTGCTCGAAAAGAATAAAGTGAATATCTATGATATTCCGATTGTGGAGATCACGGAACAGTATATGGAGTATATCCGGGAAATGAAACGACAGGATCTGGAGGTACTCAGTGAGTTTCTGGTTATGGCTGCAACGCTGATCGATATCAAATCACGCATGCTTCTCCCATCGAATCCGGACAGTGAAGAGGAAGAAGAAGATCCGCGTGCGGAACTGGTACAGCAGCTTCTGGAATACAAGATGTACAAATGTATGGCGTATGAACTAAAAGACCGGCAGATGGATGCCGGTCGTGTTATGTATAAGAAGCCGACGATTCCGGAGGAAGTGCGTGCGTATGAACCGCCGGTTGATATCCACGAACTGATATCGGACATTACGCTTTCACGCCTGCATGAAATTTTTGAGAGCATTATGAAAAAACAGCAGGATAAAATTGATCCTCTGCGGTCAAAATTCGGAAAGATTGAAAAAGAAGAGGTATCGCTGGAAGACAAGATGGAGGATTTGAAAAAATATGCGGCCGGACACAGACATTTCAGTTTCCGGGGACTTTTGACGGCACAGTCATCGAAAGTGGAAGTGATCGTTACGTTTCTTGCGATTCTGGAGCTGATGAAAATGGGAACGATACGGATTTCGCAGGAACATATTTTTGATGATATCCAGATTGATTCGAAAGTTGCAGCATAGATTATCATGTATTGCAGGATGGACGGAAAATATGGAAGAAAAAAAATACAAGGCAATTATAGAAGGAATTCTGTTTTCTATGGGAGAATCCGTAGAACTGGAAAAAATTGCAGGAACTCTTGGACTTGATCAGAAGAAAACAAAGGAACTGATCGATGAAATGAGAAACGAGTGGGAAGAACAGAAACGCGGCGTTACCATCACGGAGCTGGATGGAGCCTATCAGATGTGCACCAGACCCGAAATTTACGAATATCTGATTAAAATTGCAAAGCAGCCCAAACGTCGGGTTTTAACCGATGTTCTTTTGGAGACGCTTTCCATTATTGCATATAAGCAGCCGGTGACAAAGATGGAAATAGAAAAAATACGTGGCGTGTCATCGGATCATGCGGTAAACAAACTGGTGGAATATCATCTGGTGTGTGAACTTGGAAGACTTGATGCACCGGGGCGTCCGTTACTTTTCGGAACAACAGAAGAATTTTTACGCAGTTTCGGCGTACATTCAATCGATGATCTGCCGGTACTCAGTCCGGTACAGGTGGAAGAGTTTAAGCAGGAAGCAGAAGAAGAGATGCATGTGAAACTGGACGTATAAAAGAAGCAGGAATAATCATATACATAGAATAAAAATGTATATGGTTATTTTTTTATGTTTCAAAAAAGAATCTGCACAAAAATAGTAAGTCTGTTGCTGGTAATCGGATGTCTGATGAGCGAACCGGTTTTGGCAGAAAAGCAAAAAGAACCCGAAGCGCAGACACTGTATTCAAAATCCTGCGCCATGGTGGATGGTGACAGTGGGCGCCTTTTGTATGGAAAAGAGGCACAGACAGCACTGCCGAATGCAAGTACCACAAAAATTCTGACCTGTATCGTGGCGATGGAACAATGTAAGCCCGATGAAGTGGTCACATTCAGCGCAAAAGCGGCATCACAGCCGAAGGTACATCTCGGGGCGAAAAAAGGAGAACAGTTCTATATGCAGGATCTGTGGTATGGGCTGATGCTGGAATCCTATAATGACTGTGCATATGCAATCGCAGAACATGTGGCGGGATCTGCGGAAAAATTTGCAGCACTTATGAATGAAAAAGCAAAGAAGATCGGGTGCACCGACAGCCATTTTGTGACACCGAACGGTCTGGATGCAAAGGATGAGCAGGGGGAACACCATACCACAGCATATGATCTGTGCAGGATTATGAGTTATTGCGCATGGAAGTCTCCGGTAAGCAAGCAGTTTCTGGAAGTGACGCAGACCCGGTCACATACATTTCAGAGCCTGGAGGGAACCGGATATGCTGTTTCCAATAAAAATGCCCTGCTGGATATGATGGATCATGTGATTACCGGAAAAACCGGATATACGTCCAAAGCCGGATATTGCTATGTGGCTGCACTTGAAGAAGGGGGGAGACATTATGCAATCGCACTTCTTGCCTGCGGCTGGCCGAACCACAAAAATTATAAGTGGTCCGATGCAAAGACACTGTTTCAATACGGAATGGATGCCTATCATCTGTATCGGGGATCGGAAGCATCCATGGAGCTGCCGGATATAGAGATTGCGCAGGGCTGTCGGAAAGAAACACTCGAGGAATGGGCTACCCATGCCAAACTGCCGGTTTATGTTGATACGGATATCACAAAACTGACGTTTTTGAAAAAAGACGGGGATACCGCTGAAATAAAGAAAGTATGGTCTGATCCGATAAGCCTTCCGGTCAAAAAAGGGCAGACGCTTGGACGTGTTTCCTACTGTATGAACGGCAGGGAAATTTACTCCGGAAAAATCAAAGCAGAGGTTTCCGTAAAAAAATGGTCTCCTGAAAAGTTTTTTCAAATTATGTGGAAAGAGGCACTGTTGGGCAAATAGGAAATTAGTCACAAAGAATTAGTGAAAAAATTAACAAATTATGTTGAAAAGAATTGGGAAATGAGATACAATACAAACTAGCGGAAATTTTTATTTTTTATAGATGGAGGGCATAAAATGAGTAGTAACAATGAAAACTTGGCAATTCAGCGTATTGCTAAGTTGGTCGATGAGAACAGTTTTATGGAAATCGGTTCTCTCGTAACAGCACGTAGCACAGATTTTAATCTTACCGCTGCAAAGACCCCTTCAGATGGCGTTGTAATCGGTCATGGACTGATCGACGGCAATCTGGTATTTATTTACAGCCAGGATGCATCCGTATTAAACGGTACCATCGGAGAGATGCACGCAAAGAAGATTGCGTCTGTGTATGACATGGCAATGAAGATGGGAGCTCCTGTCATCGGTCTGATTGACTGTGGCGGTATTCGTCTTCAGGAGTCGGTTGATGCATTGGAAGGGTTTGGAACTATTTATGCGAAGGAAGTAGCAGCTTCCGGTCTTGTACCTCAGATTTGTGGTGTATTTGGCAATTGTGGCGGCGGCCTTTCCGTTGTCCCGGCACTTTGCGATTTCGCGTTCATTGAAGAGAAGAAAGGACGCATGTTTGTAAATGCTCCGGATGCAATCGAAGGCAATAACACAGAAAAATGTGATACAGCCAGCGCAGCATTCCAGAGTGAAAATAATGGATGTGTAGATTTCGTTGGTTCAGAAGATGAGATCATGGAACAGATCCGTCAGCTGGTATGTATGCTTCCAAGCAATAATGAGGGAGACGTCTATACAGATGACTGTGAAGATGATTTAAATCGTGCCTGCGAGAGCATGGAGAATATGAAGGGTGATCCAAGATATCTGTTATCCCAGATCTCAGATTACAACACATTCTTCGAGACAAAGGCAGATTATGCCAAGAATATGGTAACCGGACTGATCAAGTTAAACGGAATGACAGTCGGTGCTGTGGCAAACTGCAGCGAAGTATATGATGCAGAAGGCAAGAAAGCAGAGAGCTTTGACAAGTCCCTGACCGCGCAGGGATGCAACAAGGCAGCTGAATTTGTTCAGTTCTGTGATGCATTCTCAATCCCGGTACTTACCATTACAAATGTGAATGGATTGAAAAACTGCATGTGCTCTGAGAAGAAACTTGCAAAGGCACTTGCGAGAATGACTTACGCATTTTCCAATGCAACCTGTGCAAAGGTAAACCTGATCACAGGAGAGGCTTACGGAAGTGCTTATGTATTTATGAATTCCAAGTCTGTCGGAGCAGATCTTGTATACGCATGGAGCGGAGCAAAGATCGGTGCGATGGATTCTACTCTGGCTGCAAAGATTATGTATCCGGAAGCTGGTGCAGATGAGATCAAGCAGAAAGCTGCTGATTATGAAAAACTTCAGGATTCTGCCGCATCTGCTGCTGCAAGAGGATATGTGGATCGTCTGATTGATCCGGCAGATACCAGAAAATACCTTGTAGCTGCTTTTGAAATGCTTTATACAAAGTATGTAAGCGAGCCAGAAAAGAAACACGGTACCAAGTAGAAAGGTGAAGTTTTATGAAAAAGAGAATTGCTTTTGCACTTTGCATGATCCTGATGGTTCTGATGCTTGGTGCATGTGGAACAGACCCGACTACCGTGGATTACAATGGAAAGTCCTATTCAGATCTTCAGTCTGAAATGGATACCAATGCGGGCATGGTACAGAGTCTGGCTCAGTTGTTCAAAGAAAACAAACTGACAGCAGATACTCTTCCGGACGATGTAAAGGATCAGCTTACTTCAAGCTACGGTGTCACAGAGGCACAGATTGAGGCAGCTGCAAAGTGGCAGGATACTTTGGATGAGTTTGGTAAAATGAAAAAGATCGAAGACGATACTTTTAAGGTTACCAAATCCGGTAAGACACTTACCACAGATATGACCATCAAGTTCGCGAAGAAAGATGTGAATTTCGAAGTAGTATATGATTACTATTCCATGGATGTTACCGGCATTTCGGTAGATCCGATTTATACACTCGGTGAGAAAATGGAAAAGGCAGGACTGAATACTGTAATTTCTATGGCAGTTGTATTTGCTGTATTGATTCTGATCAGTCTTCTTATTTCCTGCTTTAAGATCTTCCCTTATCTGGAGAAAAAGAAAGCTGCCAAAGCAGCCGGACAGGCTCCACAGCAGGAAGAGACACCAGCCGCAGCACCGGCACCTGCCCCTGTTGCAGCACAGACAGATGATACTGAACTTATCGCAGTTATTGCAGCTGCAATCGCTGCAAGTACCGGAACTTCTACCAGTGATTTCGTAGTTCGTTCCATCAATCGTAGATAGGATAGAAAGAAAATTTAGGAGGAACATATTCATGAAGAATTATACAATTACCGTAAATGGTAACGTTTATGATGTTACAGTAGAAGAGACCGGAAGCACATCCGGCGCAGCAGCACCGAGACGTACAGCTGCAAAGCCAGCTGCAGCACCAGCAGCCGCAGCAGCACCAGCTGCTTCAGCAGGAGCCGGAAGCATTAAGATTGAAGCAGGAGCTGCCGGAAAGGTATTCAAGATTGAGAAGAAAGTCGGCGATGCTGTAAAGAAGGGAGATGCCGTCCTGGTTCTTGAGATCATGAAGATGGAGACACCAGTCGTTGCTCCGGAAGACGGAACTGTTGCAAGTATCGATGTAGCAGTTGGTGATGCCGTAGAATCTGGTGCATTACTCGCTACATTAAACTAATCCAAGGAGGAAAACACTGTGAGTTATGTAGGTGAAACATTATCGAACCTCCTGCATCAGACAGCCTTTTTCAATCTGACCTGGGGAAATTATGTTATGATTTTAGTGGCATTTATTTTCCTGTATCTTGCGATTAAGAAAGGTTTTGAGCCATTACTGTTAGTTCCGATTGCATTTGGTATGCTTCTGGTAAATATTTACCCGGATATCATCGCAAGCCCGGAACAGACCAGCAACGGCGTGGGCGGTTTACTTTATTACTTTTACACATTGGATGAGTGGTCTATTTTACCATCTCTGATCTTTATGGGTGTAGGTGCAATGACAGACTTTGGTCCGCTGATTGCAAACCCGGTCAGTTTCCTTATGGGAGCTGCCGCACAGTTTGGTATCTTCAGCGCATACTTCCTTGCAATTATACTTGGATTTAATGACAAGGCTGCCGCTGCCGTATCTATCATCGGTGGAGCGGATGGACCTACTTCCATTTTCCTGGCTGGTAAGTTGGGACAGACCGGTCTGATGGGACCGATCGCCGTGGCTGCATATTCCTATATGGCACTTGTGCCGATCATTCAGCCACCTATCATGAAGTTATTTACAACAAAGAAGGAACGTGCGATCAAGATGCAGAACCTTCGTCCGGTCAGCAAGCTGGAGAAGATCCTCTTTCCAATCGTTGTTACCGTTGTTGTCTGCGTACTGCTTCCTACCACAGCACCACTTGTTGGTATGCTGATGCTTGGAAACCTCTTCCGTGAGTCTGGCGTTGTTCGTCAGCTGCAGGAGACTGCAAGTAACGCACTTATGTACATTGTCGTTATCTTACTGGGTACCTCTGTTGGTGCAACTACCAGTGCAGAAGCTTTCTTAAATGCAAGCACCTTAAAGATCGTTGTATTAGGTCTTGTTGCATTTATGGTTGGTACTGCTGCCGGAGTTTTATTTGGTAAGTTATTATGCTGGATTACCAAGGGCAAGATTAACCCTCTGATTGGTTCTGCCGGTGTATCTGCCGTGCCTATGGCAGCCCGTGTATCCCAGAAGGTTGGTGCAGAGGAGGACCCTACAAACTTCCTGCTCATGCATGCAATGGGACCAAACGTTGCCGGTGTTATCGGTACTGCGGTAGCTGCGGGATGTTTCATGGCTATATTTGGAATTTAATAAGGAGGAAAAGTCATGTCAGAAGTGGTAAAAAAACCATTAAAAATAACAGAAACTGTTTTGCGTGATGCCCATCAGTCACTGATCGCTACACGTATGACAACAGAGCAGATGCTTCCGATTATCCCAAAGATGGATAAGGTTGGATTCAATGCTGTAGAGTGCTGGGGTGGTGCGACATTCGATGCCTGCCTGAGATTCTTAAAAGAGGACCCATGGGATCGTCTTCGTAAATTAAGAGACGGATTTAAAAATACAAAACTGCAGATGCTGTTCCGTGGACAGAATATCTTAGGATATCGTCCGTATGCAGATGATGTGGTAGAGTATTTTGTACAGAAGTCAATTGCAAACGGAATTGACATCATCCGTATTTTTGACTGCTTAAATGATATCCGTAACCTGCAGACAGCAGTTACTGCATGTAACAAGGAAAAAGGTCATGCACAGGTAGCTCTTTCTTACACCCTTGGAGATGCTTATACTCTGGATTACTGGATGGAGATGGCAAAGCGTGTAGAGGATATGGGAGCTGATTCTCTCTGTATCAAGGATATGGCAGGTCTTTTAGTTCCTGCTAAGGCTACAGAACTTGTACAGGCACTGAAGGATTCTACCTCTCTTCCGGTAGAACTTCATACACATTATACTTCCGGTGTAGCTTCCATGACATATATGAAGGCAGTAGAGGCTGGTGTAGATATCATTGATACTGCAATGTCTCCATTTGCTCTTGGAACCAGCCAGCCTGCAACAGAGGTTATGGTAGAGGCTTTCAAGAACACACCATACGATACCGGTCTTGATCTGAATCTGTTAAGTGAGATCGCAGATTACTTCCGTCCGTTACGTGAAGAGGCACTTGCAAGCGGTCTGATGAACCCGAAGGTACTTGGTGTAAACATCAACACTCTTCGTTATCAGGTACCGGGTGGTATGCTTTCCAACCTGATTTCCCAGCTCAAGGAGCAGGGAAAAGAGGACAAGTACGAGGAAGTGCTTGCAGAGGTTCCGCGTGTGCGTAAAGACCTTGGTGAGCCACCACTTGTTACTCCGTCTTCCCAGATCGTTGGTACACAGGCTGTATTTAACGTATTGATGGGAGAGCGTTATAAAGTCGCAACAAAGGAGACAAAGGATATTCTTCTTGGTAAGTACGGCCAGACCGTTAAACCATTCAATCCGGAAGTTGTTGACAAGGTTCTCGGAGAGGATAAAAAGAATGCAATCACCTGTCGTCCGGCAGATCTGATTCCGGATGAGCTCGATACTTTGAAAGAAGAGATGTCACAGTGGAGCCAGCAGGATGAGGACGTGCTGACATACGCATTGTTCCCACAGGTAGCAACTGACTTCTTTAAATACAGAGAAGCGCAGCAGACAAAAGTAGATCAGACAGTGGCAGACACAGAAAACGGAAGTTATCCGGTATAAGTGAAGCGCATATAGAAGAAATAACAAAGATCAGAGAGATTGTGTGGTTGGAATTAAGATCACACAATCTCTTTTTATAGAAATCTGTATACTTGAACAATAAAAGATTTCGCTATATAATAATTAAAGTGTTAATTATGGTTGAGAGAAGGATTACGTTATCATGGGAAATAAAAATGAATTGCTTCAAAAAATTGATGAAAAATATTCAAAATTCAGCAAAGGGCAGAAGAAGCTTGCGGATTTTATACGGGAAGACTACGATAAAGCCGCATTTTTGACAGCTGCGAAGATGGGGGAGGAAGTCGGTGTCAGCGAGTCAACAGTTGTGCGTTTTGCGATGGCGCTTGGATACGAAGGATACCCGGGCTTCCAGAAGGCATTAGAAGAATTGGTGCGGACGAAATTAAATTCGATTCAGCGAATGGAAGTGACGTATGGACGAATCAGTCAGGGAGAGATTCTTACATCTGTGCTCCATTCTGACATTGAGAAGATTAAACTGACCATGGAAGCAATTGACCATGAAAGCTTTGAGCTTGCGGTGGATACAATTCTTCATGCAAAAAAAATCTATGTGATCGGTATTCGAAGCTGTGCGCCGCTTGCAAGCTTTTTGGGATTTTATCTGAATCTGATCTGCGAAGATGTGACTGCAGTAAATACAAATAGCTCCAGTGAGATTTTCGAACAGTTGATTCGTATCGGCGAGGACGATGTGATCATAGGTATCAGTTTCCCAAGATATTCAATGCGTACATTAAAAGCGTTAGAGTTCGCAAGCAACCGTAAGGCGAAGGTTATTACACTGACAGACAGCGTGCATTCGCCGATGACTCTTTATTCTTCCTGTAATTTGATCGCAAGAAGTGACATGGCGTCGATCGTAGATTCTCTGGTAGCTCCTCTAAGTGTCGTCAATGCGCTTGTAGTGGCTCTTTGCATGAAGAAGCAAAAAGAAGTGATTTCTACACTTGAGCGGTTAGAACAGATTTGGGACGAATATCAAGTGTACAGTAAGGATGAACTCAACATGGTAGATAATAAGGTGGAATTATCCGGCAAACATCTGCCTGATGATAAGGAGAAGCAGGATGAGTAAGGTATTAATAGCCGGAGGCGGTGCGGCAGGAATGTTTGCGGCAATTACGGCTGCAAGACAGGGGCAGGAAGTCCATGTCTATGAAAAGAATGAGAAGCTTGGAAAGAAACTGTTTATCACAGGAAAAGGAAGATGTAATATTACAAATGCCTGTGACATGGATACACTCTTTGATTCGGTTATTACAAATTCCAAGTTTTTATACAGTAGTTTTTATGGATATACGAATCAGGATGTGATTGATTTTTTTGAGAATATAGGAGTGCAGACGAAGACGGAACGGGGAGAACGTGTATTTCCACAGTCAGATCATTCCTCGGATGTCATTCGGGCGCTGGAAGCAGAGATGCGCAGACTGGGAGTACATATCCATCTTCATACCGGTGTAAAACAGGTGATTTCCGCAGACGGAAATTTTGCCCATATAGAACTGATGGATGGAAGTATTGTCAAAGGAGATTCCTGCATTGTTGCAACCGGCGGGCTCTCCTACCAGACAACCGGATCTACCGGAGACGGATACCGGTTTGCCAGAGACAATGGACATACAGTTACAGACTGCATGCCTTCCCTTGTGCCAATGACGACAAAAGAGGAATGGGTGCCAAGGCTGCAGGGACTGTCGCTTCGAAATGTAAGAGCGGCAATTTTTGATGGAAAAAAGAAGCTGTATGATGAATTTGGAGAAATGTTGTTTACACACTACGGTGTAAGCGGTCCCCTGATGTTGAGTGCCAGCAGTGTGATCGGGAAAAAACTGAAAGAGAAAGAATTAAAACTTATGATTGACCTGAAGCCTGCGCTGTCCATGGAACAGTTGGAGAAGCGGGTGCTTCGGGATTTTGAAGAAAACCAGAACCGGCAGTTCAAGAATGCAGTCGGGAAATTATTCCCGTCAAAGCTAATCCCTGTGATGATTGAATTGAGCGGAATTGGAGAAGAGAAGAAGGTAAATGTAATCTCCAGAGAGGAACGTCAAAAGTTTATGTCGCTGATTAAAAATCTGCCAGTTACATTGACCGGATTGAGAGGCTATAATGAAGCGATTATCACAAAGGGTGGTGTAAAGGTAAAGGAAATCGATCCGTCAACTATGGAGTCCAAATTAGTGAAGGGATTGTATTTTGCCGGAGAAGTGCTGGATCTTGACGCAGTGACCGGAGGATTCAACCTGCAGATTGCATGGTCGACAGCCTACGCAGCGGGAATGGCAGTATCGGAATAAAAGCATCTAAATAAAAGAAATGCAAAAAAGAATGTGAGTTTTTCACATTCTTTTTTGTATTACCTATTGACAAGGTAGGCTATATGGATTATATTAATACCTATCATTTGAGTAGGTGATAGAAAGGAAGGATAGTATATGGGAAAATTAAGATTTGAAACATTGCAGCTTCATGTAGGACAAGAACAGCCGGATCCGGTAACAGATGCAAGGGCGGTTCCAATTTATGCAACCACATCATATGTATTTCACGATTCCGCACATGCGGCAGCTCGTTTTGGACTTTCAGATGCGGGTAACATTTACGGCAGATTGACCAATTCTACACAGGATGTGCTGGAAAAAAGAGTAGCGGCGCTGGAAGGCGGCGTGGCAGCGCTGGCGCTCGCTTCCGGAGCAGCAGCCATTACTTATACGCTGGAAGCGCTTGGACAGAATGGCGGACATTTTGTTGCCCAGAAAACCATCTACGGTGGAAGTTATAATCTTTTGGCACATACGCTTCCAAACTTCGGGATTACCGCCAGTTTTGTAGATATTCATAATCTGGAGGAAGTAGAAGCAGCCATTCAGGATCAAACGAGAGGTATTTATGTTGAGACACTTGGCAATCCAAACAGTGATATACCGAATCTGGATGCGTTAGCAGAGCTTGCCCATAAGCATGGACTTCCGCTTATTGTAGATAATACATTCGGAACACCTTATCTGATTCGACCGATAGAACATGGCGCAGATATTGTTGTACATTCTGCTACGAAGTTTTTGGGCGGTCATGGAACGACACTTGGCGGTGTCATCGTGGATTCCGGGAAATTTGACTGGGAAGCAAGTGGACGTTATCCTGCAATCTCCGAGCCAAATCCAAGCTATCATGGGGTGTCTTTCGTGAAGACAGCCGGCGAGGCTGCATTTGTCACTTACATCCGTGCAATCCTGCTTCGAGATACAGGAGCGGCAATTTCTCCTTTTGCTTCATTTTTGCTTCTTCAGGGAATAGAAACTCTGTCCCTTCGTCTGGAACGTCATATCGAAAATACGAAAAGAGTAGTTGAATACTTGGAAAATCATCCCCTGGTAGAGAAAGTGAATCACCCATCCTTACCGGAACACCCAGATCATGATCTGTATGAGAAATATTTCCCAAATGGAGGAGGGTCTATCTTTACCTTTGAAATAAAAGGTGGTGTACAGGAAGCACACAAATTCATTGATCACTTGGAAATCTTTTCGCTTCTTGCAAATGTAGCGGATGTTAAGAGTTTAGTCATTCATCCGGCAACTACAACGCACAGTCAGTTGAGTCAAGAGGAACTTTTGGATCAGGGAATCCGTGAGAATACGATACGATTATCCATCGGAACCGAGCATATTGATGATATCATCGAAGATTTAGAAAAAGGGTTTCAAGCAGTAGGAGGTAGAAATCATGTCTAATATATATACATCAGCAGAACAGTTGATTGGAAGAACTCCTCTTTTGGAGCTCTCTCACATAGAAAAAGAATATAAACTAAAAGCAAAGATTATTGCAAAACTGGAGTATTTGAATCCGGCGGGCTCTGTCAAGGACCGAATTGCTAAAGCCATGATTGATGAGGCGGAAAACTCCGGGAAATTACGAACCGGTTCAGTTATCATCGAGCCAACATCGGGAAACACAGGGATTGGTCTTGCTGCTGTCGCTGCGGCAAGGGGATATCGGATTGTCATTGTTATGCCAGAGACTATGTCAGTGGAGCGCAGACAACTGATGAAAGCATATGGTGCTGAGCTTGTTCTTACCGATGGACGCAAAGGAATGAAAGGAGCAATTGAGAAGGCAGAAGAACTTGCAAAAGAGATTTCTGATAGTTTTCTTGTCGGACAGTTTGTGAATCCTGCCAATCCTAAAATCCACAGGGAGACAACCGGACCAGAGATCTATTGCGATACAGACGGGAAAGTAGATATTTTTGTGGCAGGTGTAGGAACCGGAGGAACCGTGACCGGAGTGGGTGAATATTTGAAATCCCAAAATTCTAACATTCAGGTCATTGCAGTTGAACCGGCTTCTTCACCGATGCTCTCAGAAGGGAAAGCCGGTGCTCATAAAATTCAGGGGATTGGCGCAGGGTTCGTACCGGATGTGTTAAATACGAATATTTATGATCGTGTGATAACAGTAGATGAAGAGGATGCTTTTCGGGTAGGAAGAATGATAGGACAAAAGGAAGGGGTTCTTGTCGGAATTTCTTCGGGAGCAGCCGTTCATGCTGCAATTGAACTTGCGAAACTCCCTGAAAATGAAGGAAAGAATATTGTTGTACTTTTACCGGATACCGGAGATAGATATTTGTCTACCCCGCTATTTTCCTGATGAAATATCGTCGTAGGACTGTTGAAATGCCATTATGTGACCGCCGGAATGAAACTTGATATTTTTGTCAGGAATGTAGTATTATTGCAGTAGGTTAAAGGAGGTTTTCGTATGATGATTTCAACAAGAGGGAGATATGCTCTGCGGGTG
>OGPC01001023.1_pt1 | contig 20856 bp, 21 predicted proteins | sample 1552911 | NCBI WGS metagenome assembly OGPC01 (sample SAMEA2580248, study PRJEB22360) | human gut metagenome | biome: human gut; feature: human-associated habitat; material: faeces | place: Denmark | collected 2008/2010 | reverse complement strand
TTGAACCCTTACAGAGCGGCATGGAACAGGATGAAGGGAGCCGAATTTTGCTCCCCACGATGAAGCCGATTGAGCAGTAAAATACAAAATTAAAACGCAGATACGATGAAATTTCGGATAAAATTCAAGCGGCATCTGCGGTACTACACCACAACTACACCAATTTTGGGACGTTTTCCCGAAAAGGAGCCTTACAAAGCGGTGTGGTGTAACAAGTGAATAGGCGGATTGGTGTAGTAGACAAACTACCCACAATATGATGAAAAGCAGGTACACTGTAGAAATGCGGTGTACCTGCTTTTATTTGCACAAATGTATTGACAATCATCTATGTATATGCTACACTATACGCATAGACGATTATCAATGTGAGGTGTTTCTATGAATGCTATGGATGTGGCTTTGATCTGCAAGGCGCTGGGCGATGCGAACCGGCTGGAAATCGTAAAGATGCTGTCGGACGGTGAGAAGTGCGGCTGTAAGCTGCTGGAACGGTTTGAAATTACCCAGCCGACCCTCTCTCACCACATGAAGATTCTGATGGAGTGCGGACTAGTGAATGCCCGCAAGGATGGCAAGTGGCAGCACTACTCCCTGAACTGCGAAACCCTGACCCAGTTCAAAGAATTTATAGAGGGACTGACCTGCTGCGGCTGCGGCTCTAATAGCGAAGGGGGGTGCTGCTCCTGATGGGCAAGTTTATCACCGATCAAATCCTCGGCATGAAGTGGCTGAATACGCTGATTGGAAATCTACTCGGCACATTGGGATTGGACGCAACAAGCCGAATCGGTGGGAGCATTCAGTTCTTCCTCTATGATGTGATTAAGATCACCGTGCTGCTCTGTGTGCTGATTTATTTGATCTCCTACATTCAGAGTTATTTTCCGCCGGAACGCAGTAAGAAAATTATGGGGCGGTTTCACGGTATCTGGGCAAACTGCATCGCAGCCCTGCTCGGCACGGTAACACCGTTCTGCTCCTGCTCGTCCATTCCACTGTTTATCGGATTTACCAGTGCCGGACTGCCGCTGGGTGTGACCTTCTCATTCCTGATTTCATCGCCTATGGTGGACTTGGGAAGTCTTGTTCTTCTGATGAGTATTTTCGGGGCAAAGGTTGCGATTCTCTATGTGGTGCTGGGGCTTGTGATTGCTGTGGCTGGCGGTACGCTGATTGAAAAGCTGCACATGGAAAATCAGGTGGAGGAATTTATCCGCAGGGCATCTGCCGTGGACATTGCCTCCCCAACACTGACGCAGAAGGAACGGCTGGTTTATGCCAAGGATCAGGTAGCGGAAACCTTCAAGAAGGTCTTTCCGTACATTCTCATCGGCGTAGGCATCGGGGCTGTCATTCACAACTGGATTCCCGAAAGCTGGGTTGTGGCGGTTCTTGGCAGCCATAACCCCTTCGGCGTAATATTAGCAACCATCATCGGCATTCCTATGTATGCCGATATTTTCGGAACGATTCCCATTGCTGAGGCTTTGCTTGGAAAAGGCGCACAGCTTGGTACGGTGCTTGCCTTTATGATGGGCGTCACTACGCTGTCCCTGCCGTCAATGATCATGCTGCGCAAGGCAGTTAAGCCGAAGCTGCTGGGTGTTTTTATCGCTATCTGCGCTTTGGGCATTATCGTTGTAGGCTACTTATTCAACCTGTTTCAGGGGTTCATTTTATAATTGGAGGGTATCAAAATGTCAATTTTCGGATTTGGTAAGAAAAAAGAAGAACAAAAGCAGCCTTGCTGCTGCGGCGGGAGCTGTACGCCGGAAGCAATGCAGGCGGCAGAAGCTGAAAAGAAGGAGTCCGGGATCAAAATTCTTGGGGGCGGCTGTGCCAAGTGTAATGCGCTGGAAGCGGCAACTGTAGACGCACTGCGGGAGCTTGGGATGGATACGACCATTGACCATGTGCGGGACTTTGAAAAGATCGCCGCCTATGGTGTGATGACCACCCCCGCTTTGGTGGTGGACGGTCAGGTGGTGTCCTATGGCAAGGTGCTGAAAAAGGATGAAGTCATCGTTATTTTGAAGAAGGTAAGAGCATGAACGAACGTAACACATCCAACTTCTTTGAATTGGCGGTTGCGGTAGCTGTCGCTCTATTCGGAACGACTTCTCCTGCCGCACTTGCCACAACGGTTGGTGTATTGACCGAAGTGCCTGTGATGCTTTTCCTCGTAAAAATCGCAAACAAAACGAAAGGCAGGTTTCCCGCATGACCAAACCAAAAGTTGCATTTATCTGTGTCCATAACTCCTGCCGCAGCCAGATTGCGGAGGCATTGGGCAAAGCACTGGCGTCCGACGTGTTTGAAAGCTATTCTGCCGGAACGGAAACCAAGCCGCAAATCAATCAGGATGCCGTGCGGTTGATGAAGAAGCTTTATGGCATCGACATGGAGCAGACGCAGTATTCTAAGCTGATTTCGGATATTCCAGAACCGGATATCGCCATCTCCATGGGCTGCAATGTGGGATGTCCTTTTATTGGTAGACCATTTGATGATAACTGGGGATTGGAAGACCCGACTGGAAAAGATGATGCTGCGTTTAAGGATGTGATCATGCAGATCCATCAAAATATCATAGCATTGAAAAATCGCCTTCAAACTATATAAATCTGCTTGTCAAGAGGGCTGGCACTGTCCAGCCCTCTCTCTTTTTGCCAAAGTTTCCCTCGTTTTTTCTTGCACACTGCCGAAAGTGACGTGTTCTCAAAACTTTTTGTTGACACGGCTCGATTTTTGTGGTAATCTATCCCAACAATTGAATATAACATATTTTTACATATTCGTTCTGGCCCTGCGGGGCTGAACATTTTGGCTTTCAGCCGTTACATAACCGACTAGCATGACCTTCCAGAAAAAGCGAAGGCAGGGCTGGTCTGTTTTGTGACGGCTTTTTTGTTGCCGTTTTGCCCGTTGCACCTTGAAAACCACATGACCGTCTGCATGGGATACCCGGCGATGACCCTGAGAAGGAGAGCCGGAAAACGCCGCCGGAAGGGGGGCAGGAAAGCCATGCAGGGAGAACGGCAGGACGTTGATTTCCCAGTTGCGGAGTAAAACGATGTGATCAAAATGATCACATCGTTTTTCCGTAACGCCAAGAAAGGACGGAATGCCTATGAGTAATTTTACCCCTGCATGGTTCAAGAAAGGTTTTTTCAACGAATCCCTGTTCTGTGACGATTTTCTGAGTACCCACCAGCTGCTTTACTCGAATGGCGCATTTTTCACCCCGGATGGCCGCATGACCGATACCATGCCCCTGCGCTGCGAGATTTTCGAGATGATGCGTGAATATGTCGGGGCAAACCTTGCCAAGAAGGTCACCAATGTGGTGGATGTGCTGAAACTGGCGGCACAGGTGGAGGACTTTCCACCTGTCACCGACCGCATTGCGCTGGCAAACGGAACCCTGTATCTGGACGGCACCTTTCAGGAGGGCAAGCCGGAGATCGTCCGCAACCGGCTCCCGGTCAAATATGACCCGAAAGCTGCACAGCCCACCCATTGGCTGCGGTTCCTGTCCGACCTGCTCTACCCGGAGGACGTTCCCACGGTGCAGGAGTTCATCGGCTACTGCCTGATCCCCAGCAACAAGGGTCAGCGCATGATGGTCATCAAGGGCAGCGGCGGTGAGGGCAAGTCGCAGATCGGCGTGGTGCTGTCCCGGCTGTTCGGCTGCAACATGAAGGATGGCAGCATCGGCAAGATCTCGGAGAACCGCTTTGCCCGTGCCGACCTCGAACACACCCTGCTCTGCGTGGACGATGATATGCGGATGGAAGCCCTGCGCCAGACCAACTATGTCAAGTCCATCGTGACCGCACAGGGGCAGATGGACTTGGAGCGCAAGGGCAAGCAGAGTTATCAGGGTTGGATGTACGCCCGCCTGCTGGCGTTTAGCAATGGCGATTTGCAGGCATTGTATGACCGCTCGGACGGTTTCTATCGCCGTCAGCTCATCCTGACCACCAAGGACAAGCCCCTGTCTCGTGTGGACGACCCGGACATTGCCGAGAAGATGGCGGCAGAGGTCGAGGGCATCCTGCTGTGGGCATTTGAGGGCTTGCAGCGGCTGGTGAAGAATGGCTTCCAGTTCACCGAGAGTGACCGTGCCAAGCGCAACCGGGAACTGGTGAAGCGGGACAACAACAATGTGTTCGATTTCCTCGAATCCGAGGGCTACATCCGCCTGAAGGCGGATGCCTGCACCAGCTCGAAAGAGCTGTATGAGGTCTACAAGATGTGGTGCGAGGAGAACAGCCTGAATGCGATCAAGGCACGAGGGTTCAGCGATGCGCTGATCGCCAACCAGCGCAGGTATAATCTGGAATCCACCAACAACATCGTCAACTCGTCCGGGCGGCGTGTCCGGGGCTTTGTGGGCATCGAAGCCCTTGTGCAGCCCGACCTCACCCCCAATAGCTGGCGGGCATGACCCGCTTTTGATCCCCCTATATGGTGCGTTTTCGGTCTTTCGCTGCGTACGTGCGTACAAAGAAAGCCGCCTGTTGCGTACGCACGTACGCAGCAAAACGCCAAAGTTCTCCTTTATAGGGGGGTGGCAAAGTGTCAGGTTGACAGTTTGCCAAGAGTGGTAAGTGACGGGAAACGGTACTTACCAGCTCCTACCCAATTCCCCAAAATGGGAATCAGGGTGGGATGGCCGTTATCAGACCGTCTATCTGCCTGTTACCATTTTGGGAACAGGCAAAATCAGTTGGTCAATTTGGCCAACTGAAAAAGCCGGACGAGCTGCGGGCAGGGATTCGCAAATCTTTGCCTGTCAGCTTGCCCGGAGCAAGAGTGCAGAGAGCGCAGCTCTTTGCCCCAGTGATATGATGCTGTGCGTCATATCCTACTGGGTATTATCTGGCGCAAAACGGCGGCAGATCCAGCAGCTTCGCTGCTGCGTTCTCCCCGCCAAGCTGTTGAAACGGAGGGATGTCTATCTGAAACTGACACGACACAACGGACGAGCCGGAACCCACGGCACCTATAACCCCAAGCACAATGACCGGAGTTTCAACCTTGCCAACAGTGAGCACATCGACCCGGAACGAGCCAAGGGTAACATCTACTGGGACTGCTTCCACGGTTTCCGTTCGGCTCTCGTCCCACAAGACCCGGATGATCTGGCGGCGACCTTCTCGGATGTGGAACGTCAATTCTACGAGATCCGGTACACGGTCTTCATCGAAAGCCAGAACGAGCGCAACGCCAAGATCCGACACACAGAGCGCAACCGCTCCATTCCCGACCTACTGTCCAGCCGTAAAACCTGCCCGGAAGAGACCATTTATCAGCTGGGAACGCTGGATGAACACGCTTCGGCAGAGGACTTGCTGAGCGTCGTCACAGAGTTCATCGAGGAGTTCAAGGCCAAGTATGGCGACCACGTTCATGTGCTGGACTGGGCACTGCATCTGGACGAAAGCACACCCCACATCCACGAGCGTCATGTGTTCGACTGCGAGAACAAGTACGGCGAGGTAGCACCCCAGCAGGAAAAGGCACTGGAAGCGTTAGGTTTCGACCTGCCCGACCCGGACAAGCCTCTCAGCCGCCGCAACAATCGCAAGATCACTTTCGATGCCGCCTGCCGGAAGATGCTGTTTGAAATCGCCAAACGTCATGGGCTGGATTTGGAGGAAGAAGCGGAGTACGGCAACCGCAAGTATCTCGAAAAGCAGGACTTCATCCTTGCCAGGCAGAAGGAGCAGCTTGCCGCCCAGCAGAGCAAGCTGGACGAACTGACCCTGAAAGTTTCGGATATGGAGACCCTGCTGGAAAATGTTTCGGCTGCAGCCTATGACAAGGCGGTGGAGGTCGTGACGGACGTGGTACGCACCGAGACCCGCAAGGAAGATATGCGGATGATCGAGGACACGAAGAAGTGGGTGCTGTCCCCGGAACGCAAGGCTCCGCAGGCCACGAGAGAGTACGCCGCCCATCGGTTGGACACCGTGCTGGACAAGTTCCTCAAGACCATGCAATCCACCGCTGCCCACCTGCAGGAGAAGCTCCTGAAGCCGGAAGTCCGGCAGAAAGGCAAGGAGCAGATCAAGGAGAAAGCACGGGATTCTGTTCTGCAACTGCTGAACCGCTTACAGGCAGAACAGGCACAAAACAAACCAGCGGCACAACCCCGCACACAGGAGGGATACTCGGAAATCTGAACCTCATCGGGAACGTTCGGAGCAGAAAGCTGGCACTTTCTGCCCCGGCACCCGGTTACAAGGAATTGGAGGTGCAAGTGAAGGAAGTTCCGATTTGGCAAAAGAGTAATCTGACCTTGGAGGAAGCGGCGGCTTACTCTGGGATCGGTATCAATAAACTGCGGACAATGACCGATAGCGATGAATGTAAGTTCGTCCTTTGGAACGGAACCAAACGGCTGATCAAACGCCGTAAGCTGGACGAATATCTGGATAAGGCATTCTCGATCTGATGCGGTTCAAAAATTGACCGTTTGATGTTGCAGGGAGTCTTGCGTCATGGTATACTCATGGCGTAAGGCTCCTTTTCAACATTCTGTGAATGAAAAGGAGAGTTTATATGCAAAGACGTAAAGATAATAAAGGCCGTGTTTTGAAGGATGGCGAGGTCTACCGCAAGAGCGACGGGCTGTATATGTACCGTTGGACTGCGAAAAATGGAAAACGCCATACCATCTATGATGCAACCTTGGAGGGGCTGCGCGAAAAGGAAGAGAAGATCCAGCACGACTTGGCAGATGGAATCCGCATCCCGGAGTGCAGCCTGACCCTGAATGACCTGTTTGAACTGTGGCGTAAGAACAAGGTGGGCTTGAAAGAGCATACCTTCGCAAATTACGTCTATATGTACAATCGGTTCGTCCGGGATGAGATCGGCATGATGAAGCTCAAGGACATTCGCAAGTCGGATATCCGCAGCTACTACAATGGCATCGTCCGCAACGGCAAGATGGCGTTGAACACGCTGGAAACCATCCAGAATGTTCTCCATCAGGTCTTTGCGGTGGCGGTGGACGATGAGTACATCCGTGTGAATCCCACGGATGGTGTCCTGACGGCCATTAAAGCCGCCCACCAGTACGAAACGCCCAAACGACACGCTCTGACCCTGCCCCAGCAGCAGGCGTTTCTGAATTTCATCAAGAAAACGCCGAAGTTCCAGCACTGGCTCCCGATGTTCACCTTCATGCTGGGTACCGGATGCCGTATCTCGGAAACGGTTGGCCTGTGCTGGAGCGACATCGACTTCGAGAGTGGGTTTATCACCATCCAGCACAATCTGGTGTACCATGACCACGAGGTGGGCGGCTGCTATTTCACCATGTCCACCCCCAAGACTGCCGCAGGCAAGCGGGCAATTCCGATCTTGCCCGAAGTGCGGAAGGCACTGGAGCAGGAACGCACCAACCAGCAGGAGCTGGAACTGGTATGCGAATACGAAATCGACGGAATCTCGGACTTCGTATTCCTGAACCGCTTCGGCCAGCCGCAGAACCCGCAGACGGTCAACCGCGCCATCAAGCGCATCAGCGTGGCACACAACGAAGCCGAGCTGGAAAAGGCCGAAAAGGAAAAACGGGAGCCGCAGCTGCTGCCGCCCTTCTCCTGCCATAATCTCCGGCACACGTTCTGCACCCGGCTGTGCGAAAATGAAACCAACCTGAAGATCATTCAGGACATCATGGGACACCGGGACATCAGCACTACGATGGAGATTTACGCAGAAGCCACCAAGGAAGCCAAAGCCCATTCCTTTGCAAATCTGAACGGTAAACTGGGCATTTCGGTCTGAAATCCACTACACCAACTACTACACCACTTTTACACCAAATTGCCGGTAAGTTGTGGAGAGTTGCGTAGGGTGACGTACGGGAGAGGGAAAAAGGAAGCCGCATGGATAGGCTTATAAAGGGAAATAAAGCCATTTGTGAGCCTTCCTTGACCTGTCCCCACGATGAAGCCGATTGAACAGTAAATTCCGCGTTTGCGCAGCAATGAAAGCCCCAGTGGGGCTTTTAAGCGGCCGAGCGGTCTTGCGCCAGCAAGATGGAGGGGCCTTGCCCCGACAAGCTCCAATTTAAGCGAAACAAAGCCTGAAACTTCTTGATGTACCGAGAAGTTTCAGGCTTTTTCTTTTGATGGATTTCCAGCAAAAACTACACCATACGCCAATTTTACGCCAAACGATGTATGATTTTGTGCAGAGCAAAAAGAGCGTTGTTCGCATCTAGCGTAAAGTTGGAGCGTGTGGTGGATGGGTGCAGACCTATAAAGGGCTGCATCACAAAGCGGTTTCATGGATCTGCAAACGGACAGCCGGAACTTTCCACCGCAGAAGAAGTAAATGTGAAAAACATGGAGGCTTTTCTATGAACAAACTGCTTTCCTGCCGCTACAACATGGACACCAACCGGGTGGAAGCCCGGTTCGCTGATGGCTCTGCCGTTGCCATCGACTGCATCGCCATCGAAGACGAGTACGGCAGCACTCCGGCACAGCGGGCAGAACTAGACTGGCTGCTGTACAACAACCCCTTGGAGTATGCACAGATGGTGCTGAGAGGGGAGATTGAGCATTACCTGTCACTTGGCTGTGACCATGGAAGAATGGAAGATTGATTGACAAGGTTACATAACAGTTAACACAGCTTGCATTTGCCCTGCAATTTTTCAGAATGGAACACCCCAAGGGCATCCGGTCTATATCCGGCAGATTTTTCAGAATGAATCTGCCGGGTATTTTTGTTTGTCATAAAGGAAGTCTTGCTTTTTATTGTAAAATTGGATACAATATAAAAAAGATATTTGCACGGAGGGCTCTATGGAATATATCGGCATCCAGAAGAAAAACGGCGGTGTGGTGGAAGCCCTGCAGCAGGCCATTTTATCTGGGCAGATCCCGGCGGGCACTGAAATGACCCAGAATGAACTGGCAGAGAGTCTCGGTGTCTCCCGGATGCCGGTGCGGGAGGCCTTGATGATCCTTGAATATCAGGGTCTTATCATCCGCCTGCCCAACAACCATGTAAAAGCTGCTGATTTGAACGAAGATGCATTGCGGCAGATTCTGGCGTTAGGTGCGCAGCTGGAACGGCAGGCGATGCGTGCGCTGCCGCAGGATGCGATGTTGGCAGGCGGCGAGATGCTGCAGCACCGTACCCTGCGGACCGTCCTGCCATATCCGCTGCATCGCAAGCTGCTGGAGAGCATCCAGGAGACCTACATTGCCTTTGCCGTGAGCGCACGTCCTACGCCGGTGAACGACCGGCTTGCCCGCCTGCTGATGCTGGACCGTCAGGGCTCCCCTGATGTGCCGGATGCATGGAACGCCTATGAAGAAGAACTGCTGCATCTGATTTTAACGATAAGGAGTCAATATGCTGGGACTGAAACCCATTAAGCTGCTGCCTGCCCGCGAGCGGGTAGCTTCCGCTTTGCGGAAAGCCATTATCTCAAAAAGCATCCCGGAGGGCGCAGAACTCACGCTGGAAAACACCGCACAGGAACTGGGCGTGTCGGTCACGCCGGTGCGGGAGGCCTTTCAGATCCTTGCCCGTGACGGTCTGCTGGAAGTCAAGCAGAACAAGTGCGCCATTGTGCTGGGCGTAACGGAAAGGACCATCCGGGAGCACTACCAGCTGCGCGCTGCCTTGGAAGGGACGGCGTGTATGCTCTGCTGCCAGAACAACGCTGACCTGTCCAAGATCAAAAACTGCGTGGATACTGCAGAGGAGGCTCTTTCTCATCAGCAGGCCGGAAATTATACTGACTACAACCAGTCCTTCCATTTTGAGATCTGGGAAGCTTCCGGCAATGAAAAAATGCGCAATCTTCTCTCGGAACTGTGGAACGGCCTGTCCATTGGTGTGGAAATGAGCGAGTTGGACTATGCCCTCAACTCCCAGAGCGAGCATAAAAAGATCTATGCGGCGCTGGAAGCACGGGATGCGCTGGCCGCACGGGCTGAAATGGAAAAACACATCTACCGCAGTATGGACGATGCGCTGACCTATTATTTATAAGATCAGGGAGGACAAGACAGTGTATACCTGTGCAAACTGTACGGTTCTGGCCTGCGCCAACAACGCGCCGGAAAAGATGCCCAAAAACTGCCCCATGCGGAATGCTTCGGTGATGGAGGCCGCCCGCGCCGGCTACGATCTGCCCGAGAATCACGATTTCTACGTCAACTGTTCGGCCATTGAGGGGCTTGGCTACTGTCAATGGCCCCGCCTGAAGGAGACGGTGGAGTTCTGCAAGCGGATGGGCTACCACAAGCTGGGTCTTGCATTCTGCAAAGGTCTGCGGAAGGAAGCCCGCATCGTGGCCGACCTGCTCCGTGCGCAGGGGTTTGAGGTGGTGTCGGTCATCTGCAAGACCGGCGGCATCTCCAAAGAAGAAGTGGGCATCCCGGAAGAGGTCAAGATCCACCCCGGCGAATTTGAGGCCATGTGCAACCCCATCGCACAGGCAAAGCTTCTGAACGAGCAGCACACCGAGTTCAACATTGAGGTCGGACTTTGTGTGGGACACGACTCGATGTTTTATAAGTATTCGGACGCCATGGTCACAACGCTGGTGGCCAAGGATCGCGTTCTGGCGCATAATCCCTGTGGTGCCATTTACTGTGCCGAGGGGTATTTCAAAAAGCGGCTGGAATAAAAGAAGGAAAAAACGTGCGATCTCCATCTGCTTTGGAGATCGCACGTTTTTTGCAGAAGGCGGCGGAGGGAGATTTTCTTGTATCCTACTGTTTGTCTGGCGTGCACAAAAATTGGTACATAATCCGTGCAATGCGACAAAACTCGAAAAAAGGGATTGACAATTCTTTGTTTTGGGTGTATTCTCGTGTCGTCAAGTGGATACATTATCAAAGATTAAATACAAAAATTAAAAAAGACGCTGCCGAGATTCCCGGAATTCTAAGGTTCCGGGCAGATCCTTCCAGAACGAAAAAGGGCTGTGAGGGCACAGCACGGCGGCAAAGACTCTGCACAACGAGGTGCAGCTGGGGCGTTCCGAAAGTCAGGGCTGTTTTGCTCTGATGAAATGGATACATTATATTTCATTAAAGGAGGACCCCCCCGGTATGTCAGCAGCAACTATCACCCTACTCTTTCTTCTCTTCGCGGTCGTCATGTTCGTGTTTGAGAAGATCCCCCTCGGCGTAACATCCATGATCGTCTGTGTCGGTCTGGTCGTTACCGGCGTGCTGGATGTCAAGACCGCTTTTGCGGGCTTCATCGACAGCAACGTCATCCTGTTCGTCGCCATGTTTATTGTCGGCGGTGCACTGTTTGAAACAGGCATGGCCAACAAGATCGGCGGCATTGTTACCCACTTTGCCAAATCCGAGCGCAGCCTCATCGTGGCCATCATGGCTATCGTTGGCCTGATGAGCGGCGTGCTTTCCAACACCGGCACCGCTGCCGTCCTGATCCCCGTGGTCATCGGCATTGCGGCAAAGTCCGGCTATGCCCGCTCCAAGCTGCTGATGCCGCTGGTATTTGCAGCGGCCATGGGCGGCAACCTTTCCCTCATCGGCGCACCGGGCAACCTCATCGCCCAGAGCGCTCTGGGTGAGATCGGGATGTCCTTCGGCTTCTTCGAGTACGCCATCGTGGGCCTGCCCATCCTCGCCGTCGGCATCCTCTTCTACGCCACCCTTGGCATGAAGCTACTGCCCAACCACCCCCTCTCCGATGATGACTCCTTCAGCGGCGAGCAGGACTTCAGCAATGTTCCCAAGTGGAAACAGGTGCTCTCCCTCGTCATCCTCGTGCTCACCCTGCTGGGCATGATCTTTGAAAAGCAGATCGGCATCAAGCTCAACATCATCGGCTGTATCGGTGCGCTGGCTCTGATCCTCACCGGTGTCATCTCCGAGAAGGACGCCCTGAAGTCCATCGACCTCAAGACCATCTTCCTCTTCGGCGGCACGCTGTCTCTGGCCTCTGCACTGGATAAGACCGGGGCAGGCGCAGAGATTGCAAACATCGTCATTGGTGCTCTGGGCGAGAATCCCTCTCCCTACGTCCTGACTCTGGTGGTTTTCCTGCTCTGCTGCGTCATGACCAACTTCATGTCCAACACCGCAACCACCGCCCTGATGGTTCCCATCTGCCTGAGCATCGCACAGGGCATGGGGGCCGACCCCCGCGCCGTCCTGATGGCTTGTGTCATCGGCGGCTCCTGCGCTTACGCAACGCCCATCGGTATGCCTGCCAACACCATGGTGGTTTCCGCCGGCGGGTACACCTTCAAGGATTATGCCAAGGCTGGCCTGCCCCTCATCCTCATCGCAACGGTTGTCAGCATGGTGATTCTTCCCATCGCATTCCCGTTCTTCCCGCAGTAAAGCGGACAGGAACGTTGAATATGAGTGAACCAACGCGCAAAATGTACCAAATCTAAGGAGGCATTGGAATGAACAAACAGGAACAGGTGCAGCAGATGACGACCTATATGGCCAACTTTGTGAGCCATATCGCCAAGGTGCTGCCGGACGACATCATTGCCAAGCTCGATGAGCTGGGCGCACAGGAGGATGCTCCTCTGTCCAAGGTCATCTACGAGACCATGAAGCGGAACCAGAAGCTGGCCAAGGAGCTGAACCGCCCCAGCTGCCAGGATACTGGTGTGCTGCAGTTCTGGGTAAAGTGCGGCGTGGACTTCCCCCTCATCGGTGAGGTGGAGGGTCTGCTGAAGGAGGCTGTGGTCAAGTCCACCTTCGAAGCGCCCCTGCGCCACAACAGTGTTGAAACCTTCGATGAGTTCAATACCGGCCGCAACGTCGGCAAAGGCACTCCCACCGTGTGGTGGGATATCATCCCGAACAGCGACAAGTGCGAGATCTACGCCTACATGGCAGGCGGCGGCTGCACCCTGCCGGGCAAGGCTATGGTTCTGATGCCCGGTGCAGGCTACGAAGGCGTGACCAAGTTCGTCATGGATGTCATGACCAGCTACGGCATCAACGCCTGCCCTCCGCTGCTGGTGGGCGTGGGCGTTGCCACCTCTGTTGAGACCGCTGCTCTGCTGTCCAAGAAGGCTCTGATGCGTCCTCTGGGCAGCCACAACGAGAACGAGCGCGCAGCCTATATGGAGAAGCTGCTGGAAGACGGCATCAACTCCATCGGCCTTGGCCCTCAGGGCATGGGCGGCAAGTACTCCGTCATGGGCGTGCACATTGAGAACACTGCCCGCCATCCTTCTGCCATCGGCGTTGCCGTCAACGTGGGCTGCTGGAGCCATCGCCGCGGCCACATCATTTTTGATAAAGATCTGAACTACACCATTGATACTCATTCGGGGGTGACTTTGTAATGCTGACCATTAAAGACGGAAAGAAGATCCTTACTACTCCGGTTTCCGCAGAGGACCTGAAGGACATCCATATCGGTGATGTCGTTTACCTGAACGGCGACCTGACCACCTGCCGCGATGTGGCGCACCGCCGCCTCGTGGAAGAGGGCCGCCCGCTGCCTGTGGATGTCAAGGACGCTGCCATTTTCCACGCCGGCCCCATCATCCGCCCGCTGGAGAACGACAAGTTCGAGATGGTGTCTGTGGGCCCCACCACCTCCATGCGCATGGAGAAGTTCGAGTATGAGTTCGTGCAGAAGTCCGGTGTCCGCGTCATCGTGGGCAAGGGCGGCATGGGCCCCAACACCGAGCGCGCCTGCAAGGAGTTCGGTGCCATCCACTGTGTCTTCCCTGCCGGTAACGCCGTTGTGGCTGCCACCGAAGTGGAGGAAATCGTCGAGGCCCAGTGGCGTGACCTCGGTATGCCGGAAACTCTGTGGCACTGCCATGTTAACGAGTTTGGCCCCCTGATCGTCTCCATTGACGCCGAAGGCCGCAACCTGTTCGAAGAGAACAAGGTCATCTTCAATGAGCGCAAGGAAAAGGCCATCGAAGAGATCTGCAAGCACGTCGGCTTTATTAAGTAATCCGGATATCCTCTCAGCGGGGGACAGACTTCACTCATTATTTCCTTTCATACGATTCTCCTAAATCGTTTTTTTTACCCTAAGTTTCTTGCTCAGCTTAATTTGCCACGTATTTGTTCTCCGCAATTTGCCCCGGAACCCTTTTCCGCGTAAAGGTGTCCGGGGCATTATTGGTTCATCCAAACGGAATCATCCACAGGAGGAAACTTCCATGAACCCATTGGAAATCACACTTCTCATCCTGCTTGTGACGATCATCGCCTTTGTATCCGGTAAAGTCCCGTTCTCGGTCATTTCTACCGGCATCATTCTGGCGCTGATCCTCACCGGCATCAAGACCCCTGCCGAGGCCTTTGGCGGCTTCATCAACACGAACGTGGTCATGTTCGTAGCCATGTTCGTCATCGGTGCAGGGCTGACCAAAACGCCCATGATTGACAAAGCCCAGAGTCTGGTCATCCGCTACAAGGACAATATGCGGATGCTGATTTTTCTTTCCTGTGTGGCAGGGGCGTTTCTGGGCGCCATCACCAGTGCCACCGCAACTGCCGCTATCATGATCCCTCTGCTGGTAGGCATTGCGAACGACATCGGCGTGAGCCGCAGCAAGCTGCTGTATCCTTCTATGGCCTGTGCCAACATTGCCACCCAGATGACCTTTCTCGGTCAGGGTGCTTCCAACATGGCATGGAACGATGTCATGATGCAGGCCGGCGCACCGACACCGCTGCACATCTGGGATTTCACCATTGCGCGCATTCCGATGCTGACCATTGCCATCCTGTACATGACCTTTGTTGGATATAAGCTGATGCCGGATATTCCCAACGAGCAGTTTTCAGATGCAGCACATACGGCTTCTGAGAGCGAAAAACTCAGCCCCTTCAAGCGCAAACTGGCTGTCCTGATCGTTCTGGTCTCCATTGCAATGATGCTGCTGGAAAATGTCATTGGTGTCAAGATGTATCTCACTTCCTGCATCGGCGCTGCCGCTCTGGTGCTGACGGGTGTGCTGACCGAGAAGGAAGCTCTCAACTCCATCCACCAGCCGACCATTTTCCTGTTTGCCGGTGTGCTGGCTCTGTCGGACGCCATCCAGACCACCGGTGCAGGCGATGTGGTGGCAGACTGGATGATCCGCCTGCTGGGCGATACCACCAATCCGTACATCATTATGCTGGTGTTCTTCCTTGTTCCCTTCATTCTGACACAGGTCATGTCCAATCTGGCTACCCTGACCATCTTCATCCCACTGGTCACTTCCGCCTGTATCCGCATGGGCGTAGACCCCCGTGCTGCCGTGGTCGGCGTGATCACAGCCAGCTGTGTGTCCATCATGACCCCCATGGCAGCTCCCTGCCAGATCATGATCATCGAGCCGGGCGGATACACCTTGAAGGATTATCTCAAGTGTGGTACCCCGCTGGCGCTCATTCTCATTGTCGTGTCCGTATTTTTCCTGCCGACACTTTATCCTTTTGCCTGATTCTATTTAATATAACATATTTACTTAGAGTTCCAGCTCGGCTCCCGAAGGAGCCGGAGCAAGTTTTTGACTTTCTTATCGCTACATAACGAACCCGAACCCAGGCCATCCCGAAAAGGATGGTCAGGTTCAGGTTGTTGTGTGGCGATTTTTTATTGCCAAATCCAGCACCGCACCTTGACAACCGCATGACCGTCTGCATGGGATACACGGCGATGACCCTGAGAAGGAGAGCCGGAAAACGCCGCCGGAAGGGGGCAGGAAATCTATGCGGGGAGGACGGCCATGAGGGCCTCCACCTGCTGATGATGGATCCCCACATCTCCGCCGGCGCAAAGCTGTACTAAGCTGCCAGAATTGTTCCCGGAATGCCCGGAACGGATAGAAACAACTCAAAAGAGCCGCTGCACCTGTGTGAGGTGCGGCGGCTCTTTTTGCATCTTTTCAGCGAAAGCTGGGGCGCGGGAGCGCGGTTCAGCGGGCCTTTTTCTGGCCGCTTTCGTCCGGGGCGGAGTCGGGAGCGCTGTTGCCGCCGGAATTCAGGATCGCGGCAAACTGCTGCAGCTGCTTGAGGGAGCTGACCCCCAGCTTTTCGTAGATGTTCTTGTTGTGGAAGCGCAGGGTGCTGTCCTTGATGTCCAGCTGCTCCACGATCTCCCGGGAGCGCAGCCCGGCCACATAGCCGTCAAAGATGCGGCGCTCGGTCTTTGTCAGGTTGGGGATGCCCTCCAGAAAGGTCTGGAAGGCATCGGGGACGGATTCGTTGCGGCACACGTCCGCCAGCCGGGAAAGCTCTGTCTGCATCTGCTGGCGCTCCATCTGCAGCTCGTCCATCCGCCGCCGGGACTCCCGCCGGTCCTCCTCAAACTGCCGGAACGCAGGCGAGAGGATGTGCTGGTGGAAGTACATGCAGCAGAACACCACAAAAAAGAGGATGAACAGGCCGATCAGCAGCATTTGCAGGTTGCCGGAAAAGATCAGCCTGCGGTAGTCCGTCATGGGGATGCAGACGGCCAGCCGGTAGGACTGGTTTTCGCTCAGGCGGCAAAGCTCCGAGATGCCTGCATAGGCGCTGTCGGAGCCGATCAATTGGGTCAGGCTGCCGCCCATGCTGCGCAGCACCAGCACGTCCCGGGGGGCGTGGAAGTAGCCGCCGGTGGTGCCGCTGCTGAGGGCGGCGCTGGCGTTCAGCCCGCTGTCTGCCGGGGCAAGCAGGCAGATCAGGTGGTCAAAGCCGGTGGGCTGGGCAAAGTTCTGCTTGAAAAAGCTCTGGCTGATCTCAAAGCCGCACAGCCCGTACATGGTGCCGTCGCGGCCCCGCAGGGGCAGCAAAAACAGCTGTACCTCCTCCGAGGTGCCGGGGAGGCTGAACCGCTCCGTCAGCGTATAAGCCTGGTACAGCGGGGTGCTGCTGGGGGTCATCCAGCGGTCGTAGTCCGGGAACTGGTCGGTCTGGAATTCCATGCGCCATTTGCGGTGGGGCATCACGCTGTGGGTCTTGCCCACATCGGCGCTGCCGCGGTAGAGCAGCAGAGGCACGGTGGGGGTGTCGGCACCGCCTTTCTGCACATAGAGCCCGGCGCGGGAGTACCCGGCCCCCTCCATGCGGGTGTTGACGGTGGCATCCAGCAACACAAAAGCACCGGAGCAGCTGGTCCGGCGCAGGCTGCGGCAGAGCGGCTCGATCATCTCCTCCTCCAGCGCGTTCAGCACTTCGGGGGAGTCATTCAGCTGGTCAAAGGTCATCTTCCGGCTGGCAAGCTGCCGGTCCACCAGAGCGCCCATATCCTCGGAGAGGTTCACGCCCATGACCGCCAGCTGGTCAAAATAGCGCTCCATATCGTTCTGGAACACCGAATACTGGATCTCCAGGCTGCGGGTGGTGTCCTTTTTGGTGTTGTGCAGGCTGGCAAACAGGAACAGCGCCGCGCCAAAGGTCAGCAGCAGCAGCGCAGCCAGCAGCAGGCAGGGCCACAGCAGCCGGCTGCTCATGGGGCTCTGGCGAATCTTTTCACGGTGCTGGTCAACAAAGTGCATCAAAGTCCCTCCTTTCCGGCTGGTTTCCTTTCAAATTCAGGCATTGTCGCACAGCAGCTGCCAGGTTTCCTCGGCAAGGGCTTCCAGCGTTTCGCCGCCCGCAAGGCGCTGGGGGTAGTCCTTCTGGCGCTGGCGCAGGCTGTCGTACAAGGTTTTAGCCTTGGCGTGGTACCCCACGATGCCCGGCTCGGACAGGGGGGTGTTCTGGAGACGCATCTCGTTGTAAACATCGTACAGCCGCTGGTAGCTTTGCTGCTCGAACGGATAGTCCGCAATGGCATCAAAGGCGGCGCTGGACACCGGCATATATCCGGTGTCGGCGGAAAATTCCAGATTGCGCTGCTGCTCGGTGAACCAGCGCAGGAACACGGCGGCGGCTTCGGCCTTCTGGTCGGTGGTCTTAAAGGCGCACAGGCCCACACCGGCCTGCGGCATCAGGGGTGTGGTGGTCCCGGCGGCGTGGGGCAGGGGAGCCAGCAGCAGGTTGGTGGGCTCGGTGGTGTTGTCCGGGTAGGTGACGAAATCATTGTAATAGAGGATGGCCGCGGAGCTGCCAAGGCCCGCCAGCGTTTCGCCGGTCATTACCTGGGTGTTGGAGTACAGGTCCGAGATCAGAATATCGCCCTGCACCAGCCCCCGGGCAAACTCCATCCACGAGGCACGGAAGACCTCATTGGTCAGGTCGTACCAGCAGTCCTTGTATAGTTCGCCGCTGCCCTGTTCCAGCGCGTTCAGCTCCACTAGACGCAAGGGGTAGTCCAGCGCGCAGAAGGGCTTGCCCTGCGACCACTGCCGGTAGGCGGCGGCCATCTCAAAAAAGCCGTCCCATGTGGCAAGGGTGGAAAGCTGTGCCCCGGTATCCGCCGCAAACCGGGCGTACTGGGAGCCGTTGAGGAAGATGAGCTGGGTGGATTTGGACACCGGGAACACCACCTGCCGCCCCTCAATGATGCCATCCTGCACAAAGCCGGGCACATAGGCCGCCATGTCCTCGGCGGTGAACCAGTCGTTCCAGTCCACAAGGGTCTCAATGCCCAGTGCGCTGGCATCCGAGGGGTGGGCCGAGAACAGGTCCGGCAGGTCCAGCGCGCCGGGCTTCCCGGCCTTGGCATCCTGCAGCTGGCCGCCGATGGCGGCGCTGTTGGTCATGTTGGTCACATTGAGCAGAATGCCCTTCTCCTTGCCCACGGTGTCGTTGAACTCGGTGAGCAGGCGGTTCATGGGCGAGTCTGCCTGTTCGCCGTACACATGCCAGATGCTGAGCATGGTGGGGTCCTTGGCAGAGAGCAGGGTCTTGCTGCCGCCGCAGCCCGCAAGAGCCAGACTGGGGAGAACTGCCGCAAGCTTCAAAAATGTCCTTCGTTCCATCTTCGTGATTCCTTTCCGCATTTTGCAGCCAGGGGGAAAACCGGCAAAAGAAGGGCCGCAGCGGCCTGCCTTGGCGGGCAGCCGCCCCAAATCCCCCCAATTTTGGGCTTTTTGGGGGGATTCCTTGCGGGGAAGGCCCAAAATCCCCAAAATTTATTTTCAAATTGCCCCCCAAAAACGGCTTTTCTGGGGGGGCAATTTTTTTCCGGGTATGGTACAGTACAAACAGAAGAGGTCTCGCACCGGTGCAGAAAGCCTGTCGCTGTGCACAAAACGTGTCAACGGGCAACTGCGGATTCTATTCATAAGAATAGCATAAGATGGAGCGGACTGCAAGTACCGAGAACCCCACGCCCCACAAAGCCCCCCGGAAAAAACAGGGGGGACCAACAGAAAGGAGCACCCCATGAAAGAACTGAACAGACGCGAATTCCTCACCCTTACCGGCGCAGCCGTTGTGGCGCTCTCGCTGGCAGGCTGCGACGGCGAGCCCTCCGTACCTCCCGCACCTCCCGCCCCCACTACGCCCAAAGAAGCCGAGCTGCTGGCAGCCATCAACAAGGTCTGGAAGGAAAAGCACGATACAGGGGCGGTTGTCCACGAGCAGCTGACCCTCAATCAGGATGCGGTGTGCATCGTAAGGGGCTACGGACGTGTTTTTGAAACGGCCAACGAGACACCGCATAAGTGGGAACCAACTGACGATGATATACTTTCGGATGAAAAGCTTGAGATTAGGGAGATGATGAAAAAGTATGGCGATAACAGTTTCGCAGGTATGGTCTGCGACGAGGATACCAATGGTAAGGTGGCTCTGAAGTATAAGTATTCTTGCGAGGATACTGTCGTTCGGGCTTTTGTAGATAAAATGCTGAACAGCAATTCTAATAGCGCCAATGCAGAGTTCATCAGCTTCTATTTCCCGGTGGTTCAGGGCACGACCTACATGACCGCTGCTATATTCCTGAACGACAAGGCATAAGATAACCAGACTTCCCCCTGTTTGCCCCGGGCACACTCCCCCTGTGTCCGGGGGCTTTATAAGAAGAAAGGAGCACCCCATGAAAGAACTGAACAGACGCGCATTCCTCACCCTTACCGGCGCAGCCCTTGCAATGATGGCACTGGCCGCCTGCGGCGCTGACGATGCCCCTCCCGTACCCGCAGCACCTACCAGCAAGGAAGCTGAGCTGGTGGCAACCATCAACAAGGTCTGGAAGAAAAAGTTTGATGCAGGTCTGGTTGACCATGAGCAGCTGACCCTCAATCAGGAAGCGCAGGGAGCCATAAAAATCCAGGGAGGAATCTTCGAGAACGCACAAACCCCGGTGCGTACGCTGACAACGGAAGACATGCAGAAACTGGTTGAGATTCAAAAGTGGCAAATCTCACTGGAGAAAAAGTATGATCTTGGAGGCGCTGCCGGTATCTCCGAACCGACTGGCGAGGACGGAAATATGCATGATAACCGGAAGATCAAGCCCATCATGACGGATTCCTTTCAAAACTGAAATTCCGTCAAGCAACGGCATCATTATGTCGAGAATTGCGCAATCATAGTCACCGCCGAGAAGATAATCAAGCGCATCTTTACCGTTATAAACAGCATCGACCGAATATCCGTTATGCTTTAAAATTGCCGTGAGAGCCTTTGAAAGCTCTTTTTCATCCTCTGCAAGTAAAAGTCGCATTTGGTAACCTCCCGAAAGTTTTCTTATTCTATTATATATTTCAAACCTTAAACAAGGCTTAAATGTTTCTGTCAATAAAAGTATACAAAGCTTTTTAATTCCTGTCAAATTGCATAAATAAAAAGTTTATTCCTTGAAATATCGGTGAAAAGTTTGTATAATTAAAGTGACAGTATTTTTAAGGAGAATATTTATGCAAAGAGAAAATTTTAAATCGAGAACAGGTTTTCTCCTTGTAAGTGCAGGCTGTGCGATTGGCATAGGCAATGTATGGCGTTTTCCGTATGTTACGGGCGAAAACGGCGGCGG
>OGPC01001022.1_pt1 | contig 20883 bp, 9 predicted proteins | sample 1552911 | NCBI WGS metagenome assembly OGPC01 (sample SAMEA2580248, study PRJEB22360) | human gut metagenome | biome: human gut; feature: human-associated habitat; material: faeces | place: Denmark | collected 2008/2010 | reverse complement strand
TATATATATTAATATATTTATTCTAAGATGTAGGATTGAACCACAATGAACGGAAAACCTATGTAAGCGATTGGTAGTAAATGGTTTATATTTTGCTATTGACTGCACCGTTTTTAATTGGGGTGAAATGTAGAGGGTTCAGAGCCTGTTTCAATTTCTCTCAATAACAATTTTCGGCTACTGATTTGATGTTGGTTAATAAAATCCCCCCGTACTCTTACAAGCGAGCCGGGGGATTTTCAGTTTGGCATTTTTATTATAGGGAGTTGTTTTAAGTTATCATGCCCAGCCGTTCAACATTCCGTAGAAGTACATGGGTTTCAGGAAATAAACCTTCAACAGCCATGCGGCCCATTGCTCTTTCGATGTGTCCAGCAACGTGAACGGGAACGAGTTTTGCGCCTCTTTCTTATAGTTGAACTCACACAAGAGAACATGCCCGTAGTCCGTCACGATCGGGCAGGCGGCATATCCGTCGTATTTCTCTGCCGGTTCTTTGCCTTCCATCAGCGAGATCAGGTTCTTGGCTGCGATCGGCACTTGCTTGCGGATTGCTGCGGATGTTTTGCTGGTCGGGATTCCGGCTACGTCTCCTAGGGAAACGATATTCGGATATGTTTTGTGTACCAGTGTCTCTTTGTCTACCATAACCCAGGCATCGGCAGCCAGTTTACCTTCCGTCCAGCCCAGTCCGGCTTCTCTTACAAAATCGGGGGCCGACATCGGCGGCGTGAAATGCAGAAAATCATAATCTTCTACAAACGGAGTGTAGACTTTCTGATCGCCCACTGTTTCGATCTTCTCGAAATGAACCTGTTTGGCAGCCGTATCCACACCTTTCACTCGTACATTCAGGTTGATAGGAATGTTACGCTCTTTGTAGATTTCCAACAAGCGGGGAGTGAAAAACGGGACATCATACAGCTCTTTGGATGCTGTGTAAAAATTCAGATCTACCGTTTCGCGTGTACCCTGTTTGCGGGTATAGTGTTCTGTCAACAAACAGATTTTCTTGGGAGCACCTCCGCATTTGTGCTTGGTATAAGTATCAGTGTAGATTCCACGTCCACCCGTCTTGGAGAATTCCTGTATGGCTTTCCAAGTCTTTTGTGCACCTTCGAAATCATAGATGCTGTGGGCGTTCCCTTGTCCAAGTGTCGCTTGCGTGATACCTTCTACCTTTTCCCAGTTGATTTGGATTCCGGGAGTCAGGACCAGGAAGTCGTAGGCGATCTTTCCGTTATTTTTAGTCGTTACCTGATTCCATACGGGATCGACGGCAGCAACAGAATCTTTAATCCATTTGATGTCACTGGGTATGCAGTCCTCCTGCTTTCTCCAGACGTCATCCGGTTGATATACACCCGATGCGATTAAGGTGAAACCCGGCTGATAAAACTGACGGTCACTGGGATCGATCAAAGTGATATCCGGCTTGTCCAGCCAACTCTTTAAACGGGCAGCCATACTGATACCGGCAGCACCTCCGCCGATAATTACAATTTTACCTTTGGCTTTGCTTGAAAATGCCTTTGCCTTTTGGGTACTTGCAGCAGTCAGTAAACCGGCCATTGCCATCAGTTTGAAAAAGTGGCGGCGGTCGATACCTTTCTTCTCGAACGCCTTTAATTGATCTTCCAGTCCGTGTTTCATCATGTATGAAAATTAGATTTTGATCGCAAAGAAAGGATAATCCGCAGGAGCGTACAAAGAAAGGACTACTACATGGCTTGCGCAAGTGCTTTGAGTAGAAAGAAATACTACAACATTACTTTCTCATGTCTTTTTATGATGCATTTAATTATCTGATATGTAATAGTATATAAGATGTGAAAATCTGAGAAAATATTTTCAGAAATTCATTAGGAAATCGACGAGATTCGTATCTCCTTCCAGCTCCAAACGCTTCCTTAGACGGTATCGGCGCAGCTCTATTGCCCGTACGGATACGTTCATGAGGGATGCTATTTCCTTTGTGGAGAGATTCATGCGGAGCAAGCAACAGATGCGGAGATCGCCTGTCGTGAGATCGCTGTATCGCTGTCTGAGGCGGTCCATGAAATTTTGGTGCGTGCTGTTGAAATAGCTTTCGAACAGTACCCAGTCCGCCTGGTTGTTCAAAGTCTCTTCCATCAGAGTCTTCATGCGGATGTAGAGTTTGTTCGGATAACGTTCGCCTAGCGTTTCTTTTTGTTTTTCCAGTTCTTCCAACAGGCTTTGGATGGCCTGGTTGCGTTTGACGAGGGCTGTTGTCTGAAGTGTCAGTTCGTTGTTCTTGTTTTGCAGTTCGGCTTCGAGCATCCGGTTTTTTATGACCTGCATCTGCTGTTGCTCGGCTTGCCGTTCGGCTTCGGCTTTTTCCTGTTCTTCCTTATGCAGGTTCTTCAGGTTGTAGCGGAGCACGGCCTGCACGAGAAACCAGACGAGTGTGATATAGACCAGCCATGCCCATACGGTATTATACCAGGGAGGGCGGACTTCGATGGGCAGTGTGAGTTCGGGATAGGGACCCTTGATGACGTATTTGCGGACTTTCAATTCATACCTCCCTTCCGGCAATTGCAGGAAAGTGATTTTCCCGTCGTGTTGCCAGGCTGACCAGTCTGAAGATACGCCTTCGATCTTGTAGCTGATCTGGTGGTTGGAGGTGAATATCGTGGTGCCTGCCCAGACATTGAACTCCTGGAAGTTGTGCGGGAGAGAAATGCGTTGCGTGTTGATCGGCAAGTGATGGATACCGGAAGCATCGACGTATTCGAGTCCCGAAACTTTCAGGGGAGTGCTGCCCAGGCTATTACCGATCAGTTCTCGGATATTGACCAATAAAGCCCCTTGCATGGCAGAGACCAAGACCAGGGAGTCGTTCAAAGGGATGATCCGTTTGCCTCTCGTCACGAGGTTCATATTGTAATTGTCGAAGAGCAGGCGGCATTTCAATGTTCCGATGCCGTCCGCTACGTGAAACAGTCCGGCTTCGTTTTCGACGGAAAGCCAGTAGAGGTTGTCACCGGCCGGATAAACATGTTCGGCATCGGCAAATACGCCCACTGCTTCCGTGTCCCTAAATAATTTCTTAACGGTCGGAGCGGGTTCTTTCTCGATCCTAAAGCAAAGTTGCGCTTCGGCTTTGCTTACGGGGATGAAAGGGCTTGTGGCTCCCAATGAGCGCTTGAAATAGCCGAGGTTGGTTTGGATATACAACTCTTCGCCATCCAATCCGGCATTCACCAGTTTGCCGATCTCGCTTCTTTTTCCTAACAAAGTGATCGGAGGATCGAAAGAAATTTGTGATAATCCGTTGTCGAGCGCCACCCAGATTTGCCGGGTGTCCTGTACGCAGATAAAGCGGACGATATTGTCCTGCAGCTGGTTCTGCAAAGACAGATGTTGCAGGATCGTACCGTCAGAGTCAGTGATATATAGTCCTTGTGTGAGGGTTCCGATGAAAAAGAGCGTTCCGTTGGCAGCGAAGGCACTCGGCTGTGCATCCTGTATTTCTTTCGGTAAAGTAAAAGGTATTTCAACAGGGGGTGGAGTGAAGCGGACTTCTGGCGGGATCGTGTCCAGCGGGTGATAGCGGAGGATTCCGTCTTTGTCGTATGTCCAGCTTCCCAACATCGTCTCGTTGCGGGTGTAGATCGTGTCGTTGTAGTTCGTTACGCCGGTCACCTCTTCCTGTCCCGGCAGCGAATATAGTTTCCATGTGTTGCCGTCGAAAGCAAGCAGGCCGGAATTGTTGGCGACATACAGCATACCGTCGGGTGTCAGCGAAAAGCCCCAGTTCTGGCAGCTCGCTTTATAATCGTCGACCGTATAGTTTTTTACGAATACATAAGGGATGGCTACTGACGCGCGCATGGCATGTGCCGTGAACAGAAAAGAAATGAGAATGGTCAGCAGTCTGTACATAAGTCTAAATGAATATAGGCACGGAAGTCTTAGAATTCCGTGCCTGAATGAGGTTACAAATATAATGAAATTCCTATTTACTTGTATTCCTGCCAGCTCTTAATCTGGATGTCTTTTTCGTCCATATTACAGAAAGCGCTGATGAAGGCACTTGCCAAGCGGGCGTTGGTGATCAATGGAATGTTGTGATCGATCGCTGCACGACGGATCTTATAGCCATTGGTCAGCTCGCGCTTGCTGTGGTCTTTCGGAATGTTGACAACCAGTTCGAACACGTGCTTGCTGAACATATCCATGATGTTCAGGTCGCCCTGTTCGTCCGGCCAGCAAACTGCTGTCGCAGTGATGCCGTTTTCATTCAAGAATTTAGCCGTTCCAGCCGTTCCGTAGATGTTGTAACCTTTGGCTGCCAGCATATGGCACGGTTCCAGCAGTTCAGCCTTGCTCTTGGCGGCACCGGAAGAAACCAGTACGTTCTTCTGCGGGATTCTATTTCCGACAGCGATCATGGCAGAAAGCAATGCTTCGTTGAAGTCGTCGCCGATGCAGCCTACTTCACCTGTAGAGCTCATATCTACGCCCAGTACAGGGTCGGCCTTATGCAGACGGGCGAATGAGAACTGCGAAGCCTTCACACCGATCCAGTCGATGTCGAATGCACTCTTGTCCGGTTTGGTGTAAGGAGCGTCAAGCATGATGCGGGTTGCCGTTTCGATAAAGTTGCGTTTCAGGACTTTTGATACGAACGGGAAACTGCGGGATGCACGCAGGTTACATTCGATAACCTTCACATCGTTGTTCTTGGCTAGGAACTGGATGTTGAACGGTCCGCTGATGTTCAACTCTTTGGCGATCATTTTGCTGACCTTCTTGATACGGCGGGCTGTTTCGAAGTAGATCTTCTGTGCCGGGAATACCAATGTCGCGTCACCGGAATGGACACCGGCAAACTCGATATGTTCGGAGATTGCGTACTCGACCACTTCGCCATTCATGGCTACCGCGTCGAATTCTATCTCTTTCGCCCCTTGCAGGAATTCGGAAACAACTACCGGATATTCTTTGGAAACCTTGGCTGCCAAGTTTAGGAATTCGATCATCTGCTCCTTACTGTGGCATACGTTCATGGCTGCGCCGGAAAGCACGTAAGACGGACGGATCAGGATTGGGAAACCGACCTTTGCGATAAAAGCGTCGATCTCTTCCATGCTGGTCAACTCGGCCCAACGCGGCTGGTCGATACCTAACGTATCCAGCATTGCGGAGAATTTGTGACGGTTTTCGGCACGGTCGATCGACAGTGGTGAAGTACCCAATACAGGTACGTTCTGGCGGTACAGCTTCATGGCCAGGTTGTTCGGAATCTGTCCACCGACGGAGACGATTACGCCCTTCGGAAGTTCTAAGTCCATGACATCGAGTACGCGTTCGAACGAAAGCTCGTCGAAGTACAGACGGTCGCACATGTCATAATCAGTGGAAACCGTTTCCGGGTTATAGTTGATCATGATGGATTTATAGCCTAACTTGCGGGCTGTCTGTGCGGCATTCACCGAACACCAGTCGAACTCAACGGAAGAACCGATGCGGTAAGCGCCCGATCCCAGAATCACGACGCTCTTGTCGTTCGGATAGTAAGAGATATCGTGCTGGCTGCCGTCGTATGTCATATACAGGTAGTTCGTCAGTTCGGGATGTTCCGATGCGATCGTATTGATGCGTTTTACACTCGGCAGGATACCTAATTTCTTACGCAGGTTGCGCACGCGGATATTTTCCTTTTCCATGTTGCCTTCCGGGTTTTCAACATAACGAGCAATCTGGAAGTCGGAGAATCCCAGGCGTTTTGCTTCCTTCAGCACATCTTCAGGCAGGTCTTCGATCTTATCGTAAGCAGACAATACTTTCGTATAGTCTACGATGTTTTTCAGTTTTTCCAGGAACCACGGAGTGATCTTGGACAGTTCGTGAATGCGGTCTACCGTGTAGCCTTTTTCAAGCGCTTTGGCCACGGCGAAGATACGGAGGTCGGTCGGGTTGGCCAGCGCGTCGTCCAGGTTATCGAATTCCACGTCGTTGTTGCCGACGAAACCGTGCATGCCCTGTCCGATCATACGTAGACCTTTCTGCATGATTTCCTCGAAGCTTTTGCCGATCGACATAATCTCGCCGACAGATTTCATACTCGAACCGATCTGGCGGCTTACACCGACAAACTTAGTCAAGTCCCAACGCGGGATCTTTACAATCATGTAATCTACTTCTGGTGCTTTGTAAGCGGAGTTGGGAGTTCCCATCTCACCGATTTCGTCAAGGCTGTAACCTAATGCCAGCTTGGCAGCCACGAATGCCAGCGGATAACCGCTCGCTTTGGATGCAAGTGCGGAAGAACGGCTTAGGCGGGCGTTTACTTCGATCACACGGTAATCGCAAGTATCGGAGTTGAATGCGTACTGGATGTTACATTCGCCGACGATACCTAAATGGCGGATCGTCTTGATCGAAAGTTCTTTCAATAGATCTAGTTCTTTGTCTGTCAGTGAACAGGTAGGAGCGACGACGATACTTTCGCCTGTATGTACGCCTAGCGGATCCACATTTTCCATGCTTACAACCGTGAAGCAGTGATCGTTCTTATCGCGGATTACTTCAAATTCAATTTCCTTCCAGCCTTTCAACGATTCTTCCACCAATACCTGGGGAGAATAGGCGAAAGCGCTTTCTGCCAGCGTACGCAGTTCTGCCTCGTCTTTGCAGATACCGCTACCCATACCGCCCAATGCGTATGCGGAACGGATCATGACCGGGAAGCCGATCTCGTAGGCTGCCTTCACGGCATCTTCCAGGTTTCCGACAGCGTGGCTGACCGGAGTTTTTACTGCTATCTCGTCAAGTTTCTTTACAAACAGGTCACGGTCTTCCGTGTACATGATCGCTTCGACTGAAGTTCCCAGTACCTTTACACCATATTTGGCCAGTGTCCCGCTGGTATACAGTTCGGTTCCGCAGTTCAGGGCAGTCTGTCCGCCAAAAGCCAGCAGGATACCGTCCGGTTGTTCTTTTTTGATGACTTCTTCAACAAAGTAAGGAGTGATCGGCAGGAAATACACCTTGTCGGCTACCCCTTCTGATGTTTGAATGGTTGCAATGTTCGGATTGAGCAATACGGTGCTGATTCCTTCTTCTTTCAGCGCCTTCAGTGCTTGTGAACCAGAGTAGTCAAATTCTCCGGCTTGTCCGATCTTCAGGGCACCCGAGCCCAGAACAATCACCTTTTTGATACCACTTTTCGACATAGTAATTTGGGTTGTTTAATTTATTGATTTTATAGAATGTTATAATTGCCTTACGAGATCACAAGGTGCAAAAAAAATGCGTTAGTAAAAATAACTAACGCATCCTATATAACCAAATGATAATCCTTTAAAATAAAAAAATGAGCTTCATTGTCCGACATATAACCGGAAAAGTACGCTGGATTATCCTTATGTGCTTTCTGTGTCATGAAACTCTATCTTCAAAATTTCGGCAAAGATAAGGCTTATATTTCAAACATGCAAGAGATGGTGGTGCCCTCTTTCTGAAAAATACTTTTCAAGTTGACCGAAATGTCCGGAAGATAATTTTATTTTCCTATCTTTATCCCCATCAATCATTCAAATAATTCTGATATTATGAATAAGACACTTTATCTCATTTTTATTTGTCTCCTTCTATGTGCCGGCACCCGTCTTGTTGCCCAGACTTTTGATTATAACCGAGTGAGTGGCCATCCCCGCTTATTGATGAAGCAGGGTGAGGAGCAGCAGATACGAGAAAGCCTGAAAGATAACCCCGAAATGCAGCGCGTCTATAAGCAGATTGTCGGAGAAGCCGACCGGCTGTTGGTCTGTCCGACGTTAACGTATAAGAAAGAGGGACGTCGTCTGTTGGCCGTTTCCCGTGAGGCTTTGAAACGTATTTTTGACCTTTCGTTTGTATACCGGATGACCGGCGAAGATAAATACCGCTTGCGTGCCGAGCAGGAGATGGTGTCCGTCTGCTCTTTCGGCGACTGGAACCCGTCTCATTTCTTGGATGTCGGCGAGATGACGATGGCGGTTGCGATCGGTTATGACTGGCTGTTCGATAAGCTGTCTCCGGAGACAAGGAGAGTGGTACGTGAATCGATTCTTCAGAAAGGTTTTGCTCCGTCGAACGACAAACAATATAACTGGTTCCTGAAAGCAGAAAACAACTGGAACCAGGTTTGCAATACCGGGCTGGTATATGGAGCCCTTGCCCTTTTGGATTCGGATAGCAAAGAAGCGGCTGCCGTTATTGAACGGGCTATGTCGTCTGTTCCTCTGTCGATGAAAGTGTACGCGCCTGACGGCAACTATCCGGAAGGGTATAATTATTGGGGATATGGGACGAGTTTCAATGTGATGCTAATCGCCGCTTTGGAATCGGCTCTCGGTTCGGATGGAGGACTGAGTGCGGTGGAGGGCTTTATGTCTTCGGCCCGGTTCATGCAGTATATGGCGGGAACGACCGGTCTTGCCTTCAATTTCAGTGATGCACGCGAAACGACTCAATCTTTCCCCGCCATGTTCTGGTATGCATCCAAATTAGGCGATCCTTCCTTGCTCTGGAACGAAAAAATATTCCTGACACGCGAGGATACGCATTTTACTGCGGAAGAAGAGCGTTTCCTGCCGATTATCCTGATCTATGGTTCCCGCTTCGATATGAAGGAAGTGACGCCTCCTGTCTCGAAAATCTGGACCGGACATGGAAAAGTGCCTGTAGCTCTGATCCGTACCGGATGGGATAAGGAAGATGGTTTTTATGTCGGGATAAAAGGAGGAACGGCTTCGGCCAACCATGCTCATATGGATGCCGGATCATTTGTGTTTGAAGCTCAGGGAGTACGCTGGGCACAGGATTTGGGTATGCAGGAGTATTATTCGCTGGAAAAGAAGGGGGTACGCCTGTGGAACGGCAATCAGGACGGGCAACGTTGGGATGTCTTCCGTTATAATAATTTTGTGCATAATACGTTGACGGTGAACGGAGAGAAACACCAGGTAAAAGGAACGGTTCCGATTCTCGCCACTTATACGAAAGATGCACGGTTGGGAGCCAGCTTGGATATGACTTCTTTGTTCGGTAGTAATCTGAAGAAAGCGACACGCGAGGTCGTGCTTGTGAAGGAACGGTATTTGCAGGTAACGGATCAAGTACAGGCTGCCGGCCAACCAGCTTCTGTCCGGTGGACGATGGTCACCTCCGCCACTCCCAAACAACTCGATTCCCACACGATGGAATTGACGAAAGAAGGTAAGAAATTACATGTGATTATCGACAGTCCTTCGGCTGCCGTCTTTTCGGTGGTCGATAATGTTCCGTCTCACGGCTACGATGCTCCGAATCCCGGTTCTGTCCGGATTGTTTTTGATGTTGATGTGAAAGCCGGTCGGAAGGAAACATTGAAAGTGCGGCTGGTTCCGGTTGTGGAATAATACATGAATGTACCGATATGCCGGGGTACGACAATACCGGTGAATGGGCATATCGGTATGCTTCAATTCCTATTTGTTATTTGCCGAAGTTCGAGTTCCTGATGATTTGCAGCATTTCCTCTTTCATTTCCTTCGTTATGTTGTTTTGTGTACTGGGCTGGAAGGCGAGAAACCTCTTGGCTGCTTTATGGAATTTGTCCGGATGTAAAAAAGAGGGGTTTGTATACAATTTGGCGAGTAGGAAGTAGGTATATCCCTGTTCCGGTAAAATCCGGCTGATTTCCAGCAGGTAACTTTCCGCTTTCCGGTATTGCTTGATCGCCTTTTCGTTTTCTGCAATTGCATAGTATAGTTCGGGGGCTGCACTTAGTTTTAATGCCCTGTCCAACCATTTGATGGCAATATCGTGCTGTCCGGTCTTATAGAAACATTCTGCTCCCTCATATAGAAAATCTGTCCGGTGGTATAACTGGACAAACAGACCGGCATACCGGCTAGCTGCTTGTTCGTACTCCTGATTATGATATAATTCCTGAAGCGTCTTCCATTCCCTATAGGTATAGTAGGTATCTTTCTGTCCGTAGAAAAGAATGCAGGTAAGAATGGCGGCGATGGCACTGATATACGGGATGCTCCTCTGTGCTCGCTGCTTGTCATGTTTCGGATTGGTCACACATATGGCGGTCAGGAATAAGAGCAGAACCCAGTAGGTCGGGAGTTGGAGCGGATAGGAATAAAGGGCGAAGATTCCGAGTGCCAGAATTCCACCGGATGTTCCTATCTGTCTGTGTCTGATCCCATAATAAAGGGAAAATGCGAGCCAGAAGATAAAGAACAGCAACCCCGTAATACCTAACTCAAGTCCTATTTGCAGATATTCGTTGTATGCATACTGGGGACAGGTTGCGGTTTGTTTTTCTTTGGAAGAAGCGGTATCGGTTTCAAAATAGGCAGATTGTTCCTTTGCGTATGTGGCTGGAAAGCCGCCTATACCTATGCCGGTTACCGGATGTTCCATGATGGCCTGGGTCGTGATATTCCAGATCAAAAGCCGGCGATCTCCGGCCTGGGCTTTTTGGATATTCCCGACCAAAATGACTGCCGTGATCGCAACAAACAGGATAATCGAAGAGATGGCAAACAGCTGGATGTGTTTCTGTATGGCTTCTTTCGTCTGTTTCCATCCGATCAGCCTCATCCAGCAAACCCAGATTCCGGAAAGGAGGGCTGCAAGCCATACGGGTTGGTCTGTTTTGAATATTAAGGTAGTGATAATCAAAGTAGATCCGAGAATGGAAAAATAGAACAGGAAAGTACGGGATTTCCACAAAGCGACCTTGTCGCAATTCTTAAAACGGAGTAATGTGTTCAGACAGACTGGAAAAATGACTGCGATATAGCCATAGAAAGGCTCTGGTTTCAGCGATGTTTCAAGCAACCTGAAGACAGGATGGGTGATGGGAGCAGGATTGATGGCATGGCTGATCCCCCAGATGGCCGGAACGATTCCGGTAAATATGATGATTGTAATGAAAAACGGTCGTAATTCCTGATGCGCCTGTAAAGCACCTCTGAGCATAAACCAAAGGGCGACCAGTTGAGCGATGAAAAGGAAACGTTCCGGCTGAAGATTCTCGTCTTTGTCGTAAGAAATCAATACGATACCGAATAGGAGCAGTAATAAGGCATCCGGTAATGAAAAGATAAAACGGCTTTTCTTTGTTGTAAATTCCATAAGTAGAACCCCACCGGCTAACAATAGAGATGTGAAATGAAACCAGCAAATTTTTCCGGACAGCGTGCCGTCTGCTAATTCCGGATTCATGGCGAAGATTATACACAATAGTAACATTCCACTCGTTGCGAGTAAAAGTAATCTCAGATAACTAAAAAAATTATTCATAATTATATTTATTAAAATGTGAAAAAAACTCTGCTTTCTATGGGTTGAGAGGCAGAGACCTTCTCACAACTTATCTGTCAGGCATTGCCAAATGGATGGCAAAGAAATGGACCGATGCAAGTATACCCTATTTAAACAGAAAGAGAAGCCAGTGTGTTTTCCTTTTGGGAGGAAAGATTTGAACAGGTCTAAAGAGGTCGCAAAAGTATATTTTGCTTTATTGGAGGGTGAATGTTAGAGTTGACATTTTGTTGACAATATGCAAACGGCTGGCATACAAAATATTTTGATGATAAACGGTAATCCTTATTTGAAAGGGGAAAGTTAAGGTTAGGGTTGTTTTTTTAATGTGAAAAGAGGTAAATAGAGGAAGATTCCTAATATAGACATGGCAAGCCCGCCGATGGTGCCGGCGGCCAGCGGGAACCAAAACGCTTCCTTATCCGGACCTAACATGAATGGGATGAAGCCTAAGATGGTCGAAACGACTGTGAGGAAAATGGGCGTGATCTTAGCATTCCAGGCTTTCAGATATGCCTTGTAGGGCGACATCAACGGTTTGCGTTGCCGGATTTGGTTGTATTCATTCAAAATGTAGATGCTTGCGTTAACGGTTATGCCGCACAACAGGACGAAGGAGGCAAATCCTCCTTGGTCGAAATTCAATTTGAACCAATAGAACGTGAGGAATACGCCAATGTAAGAGATCGGTATTACAAAGATAACGGCCAACGGCTGTTTCAGCGAATTGAACAGGATACTGGTGGTAAAGAAGATAATGACGATGATCAGCAATAACAGAAGATATTGTTTATTGTCCTTTTTGTCCCAATACCAGTAAGCGCTTTCCGACTTGGCGGTATAACCCATCGGCAGTATGGCATTGATTTCCTTCAGGTCGCGTTCCTGTATCTTATTTCCCTGATTGGAAGCCCCGATATATTCGTATTGCAGACAGAGGCGGTATTGTTGGTTTACTTTGCAAACCTTCTGCGGCATCTGTCCTTTTTCGACACTTGCAAGTTCTGCTAACTTGTAGGGCTTGCCGTCAATAGTCTGTGGAACATACTGCATGCTCCACACATCGTATTCCTGTGACTGGCGGGAGGAGAGTTTCAGTTTCTCTGTCTCTTCGTTGACGACGATCGTCCCGGTATAAATGTCCTTTCCGAAAACGGGATTGATGGAGGCGAACAGGTCGATCGGCTGTATGTCCTCTTGGGTCAGCCGGGCTTTGTTGAGGTTGAAGTAGAACTCCTGGTAATCGTCTTTCCACCACGAGAACTCTGAATTGATCAGCACTTCCTTGATGCGGCGGTGGGTGAGCAACTTGGCTTTCAGCTGTTCGGCCCATTCGTACAGCTCGTCGTAGTTGTAACCATACATCACGATACGGAAAGAACCGGCTCCTTCACGCACATCGTTGCTGAATCCCTGGTCCTGCAGACCGTAGACTTGCCAGCTTCCCCCCCCCAATTCAAGTGCTTTGCTGATGATTTTGCTTTTCAATGTGTACGGGAAACCGCTCCGTTCACTCTCTTTCGTAAAATAGATGCGGATACCGGCCTGGCGTGCGCTGTAGACGTTTGTTTGGAACTGTCGTATCTCTTTGAAGGTGCTGAGATAGGCTTCCATCCGGCTCATCAGGGTATTCATCTGTGGCAAGGTTGTCCCGTTCGGGAGCGATGCGCTGACAGACAGGACCGTTTCTTCGTTGCGGGTGAAGTAACTTCCTTCATAAACTTTTTGTACGAACAGACGTAGGGTCCCGCCCAACGCCTTATCGACGATGGGTTTGATCTTCTCCTTGTACGTCTCGTTGGAGGCGAATTTATTATATGTATCGATTAGCAGGGTGTCTGTTGCCGTGTAGATCTTCTTTTTGTCTTTCGTGTCGTATTCGATTTTTTCCGGTAACAGGAAAACCGGGATGCCGAATGCTAACAGTAAAATGAAACATGCCAATTTCTTCCATCCGCAAAGGAAATCGATCTGACATTGATAGTACCGGTTGTAGTAGACAGGGAAACGTTTGAGAATGCGGTTCGTTCTTTTTTTGATCCGGCTTTTCCATGTATACTCGGTCTCTTCTCCGGATATGTTCTTTTTTCCGCTTTTTTTCCATTCCAGGTTCATCTTATCGATCAGGGCGGGAACCAGGAAAAGCGCGATCAATAGGGAGACTCCTAAATTGATGATGACGACAGCCGCAAAATCCTGCAGATTGAGGCGTATCTTTTCATCTAAGAAAAAGATAATGACCAGTGCACCTATCGTTGTCAAAGTGGCTGCCAATATGGATAGGATCGCCTTTCGGTTATGTCGGTTCCGGATATGTTCCGTCATGACGATCGTGTTGTCGATCACCAGGCTGAGTGAGATTGTGACGCCTGCCAACGAATAAAGCTGCATTTCCAGTCCTGACAGATAATAAAGGATGACAGCAATGCTGAGGTTGATCGAAAGGCTGATGATGATCAGTAACAGATATTTTATCTCGCGTGTGATCAGCAAGACAAACATCAGTAGGATCAGGACGGTGAGCCCCGTACGGACATAAATCTTGTTCAGTTCGTCCTGAATGAATTCGGTCGCGTCATAGCTGGTATGTATTTCATAACCGGGTGGAAGCAAGGTACGGATATATTCCATTTCGGCTCTTACCCGTTTGGCAAGTTCCAGCTGGTTCGCCGTCTCCTCGGCGCGGATGGACAGATAAATGGAATTCAAGCCGTTGATACGGTAATAACTCTGTGGAGCCTCTTCCTGACGGGTGACTTTTAGCAGTTGGTCCAGGCGGATCAGCTTGCCGTCTTTGTTCAGGACGGTTATAAGCGATGGGTTGAATCCATCTGTTTCGTTTTCAGGAACCAAAGCGAGACGTATCCACTGGCTGCTTTGTCCTCCTTTGCACGAAGTCGCCAACTGGGTTTCTACGTTTCCAGTTCCTAAGAATTCCTTTTGATAATACTGGCTGATCGCTTTCTGTATATCCGGGATGCTGATACCTAACGTTGCCAGCTGACGGCTATCATATTCCAGTCGCCATTCCATCGGGGTGGCACCGCTGACGTCGATGCGGTAGATGCCGGGAATCCCGCTTAGGCGAGGTTTTATTTGGTCTTCGGCAAAGCGTTGTATAAATATGGGTGTGGCTGCCGCATTCAGTGTGTAGCTCATGAAAGGCCGTACTTCCTTGTCGTCCGGCCGGCTCATTTCCAGGACCGGATAGCTCAGTCCGTCCGGTAGGCTGGGCCATGTCTGTCGGATGATGGTAGACGCTTCGAAACGGGCGGCATCGATATTGGTATGCTTGTCCAGCTCGAGCGTGACATATCCCCATCCATTGCCGGAAGTGGAATTGATCTCCTTGATCCCCTTGATGCGTGCCAACATCGCTTCGAGCCGCGAGGTCACTTCCATCTCTATCACGCGTGCCGAATTGCCCGGCATGTTATAGCTGATAGTCAACTGTGGCAGCGTGCGTGACGGCGACAGCTTGATCGGCAGCAGCGGTATAAAGGCAATCCCCGCCAGCGCCACGCAAAGGAAGGTGACGATGATGGTGAAAGAGGATATTTTAGGAGATGCACTCATTATTCATTTTTTGTTACAATCCGTATTTATATTCGAACTCGTTCGAAAGGGAAACTCCCGTTTCGAAATCGTGCAACGTCAGTTTTCGGATCTTATAATAGCTCAGCCAGTAGTTCTGTAAAGCCGAAATATAGTTCCGCTGCGCTTCCTGTTGGCGGTTCAGCGACAGAGTAAGACTGTTGATATCCGCTTTTCCGATCATGAAGCGTTGCTTGGTTTCGCTGTAGGCTGTTTCTGCCAGGTCTACCGCTTCTTCGGCACTCCCAATCAGGGCTTGCTGGATATTGAAGTCGCCGACTGTCATAATCACGTCTTCTTCTACTGTCAATTCTTTTTGTTTGGCGGATGTTTCGGTGACAAGCAGGTTGTTCTTGGCAATATTATGCTTCCCTTTTCGTACGCCCCAGTCTACCAACGGGATCGAAACAGACAAAGAGACGATTTCCTGCTGTTGCAGATTTTTGTAGGCGTCCTGTATGTTCTTGGACACTTGGTTGAATCCGACGCTGGCATTGATCTGGGCGTTGAACATCGCTTCTTTCTTGGTTTTGTCTACCTGCTGCTGGGCTTCTAATATTTGCTGGCGCAACTCCAGAAAGGTCGGGTTATTTGCACGTGCCAATTCGAGTGCTTTGTCGACCGAGATTTCCATATTGCGCGGGCGGCTTGGGAGGCGCAGGCGTATTTCTGTATTCTTGTCGAAGTTCAAGTAAGAGGCGAGGCTGAACATGGCACGTTTCAGGGCGATTTCCGCATTTTTCAACGTGTTGCGTGCGTTTACGGCATCCAATTTCAGTGTCAGCAAATCCGCTTGGCTGATAGAAGCTATCTTATGCCGTTCCTGCCCTGTCCGGTACAGTGTGTCGGTCGTGGCGACATTTTCCTTGGCCAGATCATATTCCACCTGTGCCATTGCCAGAGCGAAGAAATAGGTCGTTGCTTGCTCGCTCATTTGCTCTACATTATATAATAGTTCTTTCTTGACCTTCTCGTATTTCAACGGTTCGATTTTCCGTTCCCATTTAAAAGCGTTATACCCCAATAAGTCTTGCTGGTAGCCGAGGCGGATCGGAACCGATGAGAACTGGTTATAAGTTTGGTCGCCGAAATAGCGCATATAATCCAAGTCTGTATCCAAATAGAATGTACCGCCTAAGAGGTCGAAATTCTGTTCGATCTCCAATTGCCCGCCCGCATAAAACGATTGTTGTTTTCTATATACGTCGATATCAGCCTCCGAGTCATATCGTTGGGTAAAATAACGGCGGTATTGTGCCGGCGTCAGATTTAGGGTAAGGCTTGGCAGACGGCCGGCCTTGTAAGTCCGGTATTCCCAGTAGCCGGCCAGATACATATTTTTGTATCGGAAAGCGTCCAGCGAACTGTCGGCCGCCAGTGTGATAGTTCGTTCCAGCGTCAGTGTGAGCTGCGCTTTTCCTCCGAATACGCATGCAAGCATCAACAACGTGATGACATATCTATAAATGAATTTCCTGTCCATAACTTCCAATTTTCAATTTTCAACATTCAAATTACCAACCTCATGTTTGCGATAAATGAACCAGTATATCAGTGGTATGACAAAAAGGCTGACTGCCGTACCGATCAGCATGGCCGAGATCATGGCGATGGAAAGCGGTTTTTGCAGTTCGCTGCCCATATCGAATGTGAAAAGCAGCGGAACCATTCCGAATATTGTCGTTAATGATGTCATGATGATAGGACGCAGGCGCCGCCGTCCGGCTTCATGTATGGCTTCCATAAGAGGAACCCCTTCTTTGCGTAGTTCGTTGATAGCATCCAGTTTCAGGATGGAGTCGTTGATGATGATACCGCAGGTCACGACGATACCGATGGCACTCATCAGGTTCATGGTATGGCCGCATATCCAGAGCACCAGCAAGGAGGCTGCCACATCGATCGGAATTTCAAGCAGCACGATGAGCGGCTGCAGGAAACTTTCAAACTGGGCTGCCAGGATGAAATACATCAGCAGGATCGAAATGAACAAAATCACGACCAGCTCGTTCAGCATCTGCCGGTTGGAAAAGAAACTTCCTGAAAAATCGATATCCCAGTCAGTATCGATTTCTTTTTTTACATTTTCCATCAACTGTTCGGCATTGTCTATATCATAGAAACTGAATGGAATGTATTCTCCGTTCTTTCCTGCCGTGATCGTTTTCAAGTCCTCTCCCGGAGTGACACGCACCAGTGATTGCAGCGGGATATATCGTACGTTGCCTTCCGTGTCAGGAACAGTGTTTACCAATGTTTTCTGTAAGACCTCGTTAACCGTTTGTTCTTTCCCGGCCAATGCGATTGGCAGATATTGTTGGTAGGAGCGGAGCGTTGCTACTTCATTCTCTTTGAATGCCGTTTTCAGCAACCGGTACACTTCGTTGTAGTCGACGTTATAAAGCAGAAGTTTCTGTCTGTCTATCGTGATATTCAACTGGTTGTCGAAGGTGATACCGACAGGAGTATGTCCTGTTTTCGCCTCGATTTGCTGTTCTATTTTATTCAAGACGGAGGCTTCCGGTGCTTCAGATTTATTGCGGGTGTGTAATTCGGCGACAATGTCGGCTTCACCTGTCACAAACAGCTTTTCAAATACTGTTTCGGGAGGCGAGAAGGATATCACTGCCATGGGGTAATGCGTTTTGATCCATTTTTCCACCGATTTTTGCAAAGGAGCGATTCCGGTTGGTTTCTCCGTCTTGAAATATAACTCGCTTTCGGAAACCGACATTTCGCGATCCCGGTTCAACAGGAATTGCTGCTGCCCGACATAGGCCGTGTGTTCTTGTACCTGATTGTCGATAGAGGCGAATAACTGGCTGACACGGCTCTGGTTTTCATCGATATGGATGTTTTCGTTCCATTCCACATGAGCGATCAGTTCGTTCTGGTCTATCTCCGGCATACGGCTTTTCGGTATTTCGTAGAACAGAAAGGCGCAAAGCGGGAGCGTAATGGCAATGAAAATCAGGCTTGCCGTTTTGTGACGGAACACAAAATCCACTCCGGTATCATAGAAGCGGTCCAATGTATGCTCTTTTACCAGATTATTGATTCGCATATTGAAACCCTTATGTTTGATGTCCGGAATACTGTATACCAGTTTGTAGAGTACCGGCAGCAGCATGATTCCCGTGAAATAGGAAACCATCAGACCGACGGTGACGGCAAAGGCTTGGTCGAAGAAGATCGCTCCTGCTATTCCGCTCATGAACACAAGTGGAACGAAGACGGCAATTGTCGTAAAAGTGGAACTCAGCATCGGAGTAATTACTTCGGTCGTCCCTTTATTGCAAGCCTCTTCCAGCGAGTATCCTCGTGTCCTGTATTGGGTAATGTTTTCCGTTACGATGATCGAACTGTCGATCATCATACCCAAAGCCAGGATCAGCCCGGAGATGGAGATGATATTCAGCGACATCTTGCAGAGGTAGAAAAAAAGGAAACTGATGATCAGGCTCACCACCATACTTAACCCGATCACTGCCGGGCTCTTGATATCCCCTAAGAAAAGGATGGCGACGATACAGATGAAAAGGAAACCCAACGACAGGTTTTGTTTCAGGTTCGAGATGGTATAATCCAGCAATTCCGTCTGGTTGCGGCTGATGCTGAAATCGATGTCCGGGTAGACGGAAGCGAAATAATCCGTCACTTCTGCCAATGCCTCTTTCATGTTATCCATATTTTCATCCGCCTGTTTGATCACAGCCAGTGTCACTGCCCGTTTCCCGTTGGAAAGGGAAGCTCCGGTCTCTTTTTCCGGCACGACGGAGATGCGTGCCAAATCTTTCAATTGAAAAATATGGTTATTTTTCCTGATATAAATATTCTCGACATCTTCCGGTGTGCGCAGCAGTGTCGAGAACTTGATATTGTACTCGTAATAGCCGTCACGTACGGTCATGCTACCCGGTTCTATATTGTTAGATGTCAGTGCGGCCTCCAGATCGTCAAGTGTGATCTCCGACATTTTCAGCAACTTCATGTCCGGAACAATCTGTAACTGCCGTTTCAGAATTCCGGTCACATCTACCATTGCCACTTCGGGCAACTGTTCGATACGACGTTTGATCACCGTTTCGGCAAACTGGCAAAGGTCGAGGAACGATCCTTCGTTTATTTCACTGTAAGCGCTGTCGCTTTTCAATGTCAGATTCAAGCAGAATACGGGAATATCAGTGGCACTGGCTTTGATTACCCGTGGGCGTTCTACTTCACGTGGCAGGTAGTTCATAGCTGCGTCTATCTTTTCGTTGACTTCGATAAAAGCCAGATCCGTATTCGTTCCGAAATCGAAGTTTAGGCGTATGATGGCAGCACCGTCGCGTGTTTCACTGTGGATGTCGCGTAAACTGGCAACCTGCATTAATTGCTGGCGGATGGTTTTTACTACTGTGTTTTCCAATTCGCGTGCCGAAGTGTTCTGGCCGGATACCTGTACGGTGATCTCCGGAATTGCAATATCAGGCAGCAACGACACCGGAATGGTGAAGTAAGTAACCAGTCCCACGATAAAGCAAGCCGTAAAAGCCATCAATACCGCGATAGGGCGTTGTAGTAGAAACTTTATCATGTATTAGAACTATGATTTATGATTTATAAATTATGATTTCTGAATTATCAATTGTCCATTTTCAATTGTCAATTACTTTGACCGGTGCTTCGTGAGCCAGGTTAATGTTACCGCTTGTAATCACGATATCCCCTTCTTTCAGTCCGTCAATGATCGTATAGCTGTCGGCATTTTCCAACCCTGTATGTACATAGTTCCAGTATGCTTTGTCTTCCGTTAATGTGAATACAACCTGTTTGCCGGAACGGAGTACGACAGCGCTTTTGGGAACGACCAACTGTTTACCCAGCGAACGATGGATACTTACTCGTACATTCATCCCTTCGAACAACTTACCTTTATCGTTTACGGCAGCTTTCACCTGTACCATCCCGTCTTTGTCTACCAGCGGGTTTATTTCGGATATACGGCCGTCAGCCGTGACATCGGACAAGGCAAAAGGAGCTACCTCTACACGATCGCCTGTTTTGATAAGCGGCAGTTCGCTTTCCAAAACTGTGAAAGCGGCTTCCAATGTGCGGGTATCGATAATGGAACAGAAAACATCAGAGGTAGAAGCCGTGTTGAACTGTTTGGCGAACAGGTTAGCGACGACACCGTCGAAAGGGGCGGTCAGGACTGCCTTTCGTTGTTCGTATTCGGCAAGCTGCCAAGAGATCAGTGCCTGGTCATACCCGCTTTTTACCTTGACTAACTGCATGGTTGCGGGCGGTACTTTTGTAGAATCTTCCAGTTTGTAGCCCTGTCCGATCAGTACGTCTTGCAATTCCAGTTTGGCGCGTTCGAGTGCATCTTTGGCTTGCGCTGTCTTGTTGGCAAGGCGAAAGGTTGAGAGTTCTGCGAGCTTTTGCCCTTTCGTCACGCGATCGCCGTTCTTCACATATATCTTGGCGATCGGTTCTGCCGATTCGAATTTTAGGTCGACAAAGTTTCGGGCTGACAGTTTGCCGTTACTGATCAGTTCGTGGTTGAAATCAGTAGTATTCAACTTCATCACCGTCACCTCGTTTGTCTCATCCGGCAGAACGGTTTCTACGCTTTCTTCGGAACCTTTCTCTTTCTTTTCACCGGAGCAAGCCATCATCCCGGCCAGAATCAGTATAGCAAACAATTTGTAGTATTTCATATTTTATTGTTTTTATCAAAGTTGTTTCGCAAATATACAAACATATTTTAGTTACGAGCCTTTCGTAATTACTTTTTTTCTATTATCTTTTTTACTTCTTCCCTCATTTCCCGGATTGCCGTACTTTCCACCTTCGGCTTTTTGGCCAGCACGACACTGGCGGCAGCCCGCAATTTATCCGCCTGGTAGAACTCCGGCTCTGCATATAGCTTGGCTAACAAATAATATGGATACAATCTCTCCGGCA
>OGPC01001016.1_pt1 | contig 20955 bp, 17 predicted proteins | sample 1552911 | NCBI WGS metagenome assembly OGPC01 (sample SAMEA2580248, study PRJEB22360) | human gut metagenome | biome: human gut; feature: human-associated habitat; material: faeces | place: Denmark | collected 2008/2010 | reverse complement strand
GAACATCCATGATGGCCAGGCAGATATCCAGACCAACAAAGTCACCCAGCTCCAGAGGGCCCATCGGGTGGTTGGCACCCAACTTCATAGCGGTGTCGATACCGGCGATGTCAGAAACGCCCTCCATCTTGATGAAGGCAGCCTCATTGATCATCGGGATCAGGATGCGGTTGACGACGAAGCCGGCAGCCTCGTTGACCTGAACGGGGCTCTTGCCGATCTCGGTGCTGATCTTCTTGATGGTCTCGACGGTCTCGGCGGGGGTGTTGACACCGGCGATGACCTCGATGAGCTTCATGCGGTCAGCAGGGTTGAAGAAGTGCATGCCGACCAGAGGACGGGTCAGGCCCTTGCCGATCTCGGTGATGGACAGAGAAGAGGTGTTGGAAGCGAAAACGCACTCCGGCTTGCAGATCTTGTCCAGCTCGCCAAAGGTGGTCTGCTTGACCTTCATATCCTCGAAAGCAGCCTCGACGATCAGGTCGCAGTCAGCGCACAGATCCTCCTTCAGACCGGCGGTGATAGCAGCCATGCGGCGGTCGACCTCAGCCTGATCCAGCTTGCCCTTGGCAACCAGCTTGGCATAGCCAGCGGCGATCTTGTTCTTGCCGCCTTCGGCCCACTCCTGCTTGATGTCGCACAGTGCAACGGTGAAGCCCTCAACCTGAGCGAATGCCTTTGCGATGCCCTGGCCCATAGTGCCGGCACCGATAACGCCTACCTTCATAGTAAGTACCTCCAATATAAGATAAAAGATAAGAGATAAGAGATAATAAAATCGGTGTGCGCGCTGCGCACGATTTTAAGATTTATCTAAAATTAGTTGTTCGTGAAAACCGGCTTCGGTTTCGGCTTCTCGCGGCTCAGGAAGCAGCCCATGCCCTCGACCTGATCGTGGGTCTCGAAGCAATCGCCGAACAGCTTCTCCTCGACCTCGACAGCCTTCTCAATGGGCAGGCTGATGCCGTCGTTGATAGCCTTCTTGCAGTTGCGCACGGCAATGGGGGCGTTCTTGGCGATCTTGCCGGCCAGCTTCAACGCAGCGGGCAGCAGCTCCTCCTGCGTATAAACAGCGTTGACCAGACCGATGCGCAGGGCCTCGTCTGCCTTGATGTTCAGGGCAGAGTAGACCAGCTGCTTGGCCATGCCCATGCCGACCAGACGGGCCAGACGCTGGGTGCCGCCGAAGCCCGGGGTGATGCCCAGACCCACTTCCGGCTGGCCGAACACGGCGTTGTCGGAGCAAAGGCGGATATCACAGCTCATGGCCAGCTCATTGCCGCCGCCCAGCGCGAAGCCGTTGACAGCTGCGATGACAGGCAGCGGGAAATGCTCGATCATCAGGAACACATCGTTGCCCAGCTTGCCGAAAGCCTCGCCCTCGGCCTTGGTCATAGTGGACATGGAGCCGATGTCAGCACCGGCAACGAAGCTTTTGTCGCCAGCGCCGGTCAGTACGACACAGCGGACGGTGTTCTGATCGATGGCCTCAAAAGCGGCCTTCAGGTCAGCCAGAACCTCGGGGTTCAGCGCGTTGAGCGCCTTCGGACGGTCGATGGTCAGGACGGCAACAGCGTCCTGAATTTCAGTGGTAACAAAGGACATTTTGGTTTCCTCCGGTAATTACATCTCAACGATGGTGGCGCAGCCCATGCCGCCGCCAATGCACAGGGTAGCCAGACCCTTATGAGCGCCGCGGTGCTTCATGGCGTACAGCAGGGTGACCAGAATACGGGCACCGGAAGCGCCGACGGGATGGCCCAGCGCAATAGCGCCGCCGTTGACGTTCAGCTTGCTCTGGTCGAAGTGCAGAGCCTCGCCGACGGCAACAGACTGAGCGGCAAAAGCCTCGTTGGCCTCGATCAGATCCATGTCGTCAACGGTCAGGCCGGTCTTGGCCATGACCTTGCGGGTGGCGGCGATGGGGCCGAGGCCCATGACCTCAGGCTCAACACCGGCCAGAGCGCCGGCAACCCAGGTGGCCAGAGGCTCAACGCCCAGCTCCTTGGCCTTCTCCTCGCTCATGATGACCAGAGCAGCAGCGCCATCGTTGATGGCGGAGGAGTTGGCGGCGGTGACGATGCCGTCCTTCTTGAAGCAGGGCTTCAGCTTGCCCAGAACCTCCATGGAGCTCATGCGGGGGCCTTCGTCGGTATCAAACACGGTGTCACCCTTCTTGCCCTTGATGACAACGGGAACGATCTCGTCCTTGAAAGCGCCGTCGGCGATAGCCTTAGCGGCCTTCTCCTGAGAATGGAAGGCAAACTCGTCCAGCTGCTCACGGCTGATGGGGTTGTAGCCGTACTTCTTCTGGTAGGTCTCGTTGGTGCAGACGTTCTCGGCGGTCATGCCCATGTGCATGTTGAAGCCGGTGGCATCCCACAGAGCGTCGTTGACCATCGTGTCAACCAGCTCGCTCTTGCCCATGGGGTAGCCCATGCGGTAGCCGTAGCGGCCCTTCATCATGGCGAACGGAGCCATGTCCATGTTCTCCATACCGCCGGCAACCACGATGTCGGCATCGCCGGCCTCGATCATCTGAGCAGCCATGTTGACGCAGTTCAGACCGGAGCCGCAGACCACGTTGACGGTGACAGCGGGGACCTCGATGGGCAGACCGGCCTTCAGGGAAGCCTGACGGGCAACGTTCTGGCCCAGACCGGCCTGAATGACACAGCCCATGTAGACCTGATCGACCTGCTCGGGCTTGACATGGGCGCGATCCAACGCCTCTTTGATGACGATGGAGCCCAGCTCAGCGGCGGGGACATTGGCGAGGGTGCCGCCGAACTTGCCAATGGCAGTACGGCAGGCGCTGGCGATGACGATCTTTTTCATAAGTAGCCTCCTAAAAATACTTCTCTTTGGATGGACTATTGAGTAACTTTTTATCTTCAGGCCGGCAAGGTGCACGGCGTGAATGCTTTATAACTCCCCTGCCTCCCGCTTGGCGATGAGGGCTTTCTCAACATTGCGGGGTACAAAGCGGGAAACATCCTGCCCGTAGTGGGCAGCCTCCCGCACGATGGTGGAGGACAGGTAGCTCCACTTGATGGCGGTCGCCAGAAAGACCGTCTCGATCTCGGGCATCATGGCGTAGTTGGTGTGGGCAAGCTGGATCTCATTCTCAAAGTCTGTGACTGCACGCAGGCCGCGCACCATGACAGTGGCGCCCTTCTGCTTGGCAAAGCTGACCGTCAGACCGTTGAAGGAGTCGATCTCGACATTCGGGATGTTCTTGCAGGCCTCCCGCAGCATGGCAACGCGCTCCTCGACCGTGAAGAGAGGTGTCTTGGCACTGTTGACGAGTACCGCAACGATCACCTTGTCAAACATACGGCTGGAGCGCTTGATAATATCGAGATGCCCGTTGGTGACGGGATCAAAGCTGCCGGGATACATGGCAATGGTTGGCATGAATGTGTGAACCTTTCGGTTTGGAATAACGCCTTACCTGTTAAAAATTAAACAACTTTAGGGGTAAAGCTAGGCACCGGCGCCGACGCTGGCTCTTTGGGACGGTATCCTTTGGGTCAGAAGTACGGCGGCATGGTGCCGCAGCGGTGCGCGTATCGAACCGCTACTATAGTTTTACCATCTTGTTAAGGTTTTGTCAATGCCGAATTTATTAAAAATCGGTCAGCTTTCTGCAAAATCGGCCGGTTTCCTACCTATTTAATAGGCACCGCACGCCAAACAGAAAAATTATTTTTTGACACGCCGCTCCCCTTCCCCCTCTTGACCCACGGCGCATAAAGTGTTATTATTTTAACATACGGGGCTTTTTTGAGGCTGCCCCGCCCTGACTGAAAAAAACGAGGTGCTGTAAGATGAATTTTGAGGACCTGATCGCGAAAGTAAAAACCTGCGGCAAGCAGAAGCTGGCTGTCGCCGCCGCTGAGGACGATGCGGTTCTGGAGGCTGTTGACGCCGCCCATAAGCAGGGCATTGCCGATGCCATTCTGGTGGGTGACGAGGCTGCCATTCGCAAGATCGCGGCAGAGCTGAACATCGACCTTTCCGACTATGAGATCATCAACGAGCCCGACAAGGTGCAGGCCTCGCTGAAGGCTGTCAAGCTGGCGCATGACGGCGTGGCCAACATGTACATGAAGGGCCTGCTGGACACCAAGACCTTCCTGAAGAGTGTACTGGACAAGGAGGTCGGCCTGCGCACCGGCAAGACCCTGTCCCATGTGGCCGTCTTTGAGGTCAAGGGCATCGAGCAGCTGCTTTTCCTGACCGATGTTGCCTTTATGACCTACCCGACGCTGGAAGATAAAGTACATATCATCGAGAATACCGTTGCCGTGGCCCATGCCTGCGGCGTTGCCTGCCCCAAGGTTGCCCCGCTGGCCGCCGTTGAGGTCGTCAACCCCAAGATGCCCTGCACCGTGGATGCCGAGGAGCTGCGCAAGATGAACGAGGAGGGCAAGATCACCGGCTGCGTGGTGGATGGTCCCCTGTCCATGGACATTGCCATCGACCCCGAGGCTGCCCACCACAAGGGCGCGCAGGACCGCCCGGCCGCCGGCCATGCGGACATTCTGCTCTTCCCCGACATTCAGGCCGGCAACCTCGTCTACAAGACGCTTGTCCACACCGCCGACTGCAAGAACGGCTGCATCCTGACCGGCACCAAGGTGCCCGCCATCCTGACGAGCCGCAGCGACTCCTTCCAGACCAAGGTCAACTCGATCGCGCTGGCCGCCGTTGTCGCCGCTGGGCTGAACCAGTAAAAAATGCCTTCCCCCTTGGGGGAAGCCAAAGAATGTAAAAAAAGGAGACATTTATCATGTCCATCAAAACTCTGGTCATCAATCCCGGCTCCACCTCCACCAAGGTTGGCGTGTTTGAGGATGAGACCCTGCTGTTTGAAGAAACGCTGCGCCATCCCACCGAGGAGATCGCCAAGTATGCCAGCGTCATTGATCAGAAGGATTTCCGCAAGGAGATCATTCTCGACTTCCTGAAGGAGAAGAACTGCGACCCCAAGACGCTGAATGTCATTGTCGGCCGCGGCGGCCTGCTCAAGCCCATTCCGGGCGGCACCTATGCCGTCAGCGATGCGCTGCTCGCTGACCTGAAGGCCGGTGTTCAGGGGCAGCATGCGTCCAATCTGGGCGGCATCCTTGCCCGCGAGATCGGCGACTCCCTCGGTGTGCCCAGCTACATCGTCGACCCCGTCGTTGTCGATGAATTGACCGATAAGGCGCGCATTTCCGGTATGCCGGAGCTGCCCCGCCGCTCCATCTTCCATGCGCTGAACCAGAAGGCCGTTGCCCGCCGCTTTGCCAAGGAGAACGGCAAGCGCTATGAGGAGCTGAACCTCATCGTCATCCACATGGGCGGCGGTGTCTCGGTCGGCGCCCATGACCACGGCAAGGTCGTGGATGTGAACAACATTCTCGATGGCGAGGGCTGCTTCAGCCCCGAGCGCAGCGGCACCGTGCCTGTCGGTGATCTGGTCAAGATGTGCTTCAGCGGTAAGTACACCCAGCAGGAGGTCTACAAGAAGATCTGCGGCAACGGCGGCTTCAACGGCTACCTGCACACCAACGATGCCCGTGAGGTCGGCAAGATGGCCGAGGCCGGCGATGCACTGGCCAAGCAGGTGTGGGATGCCTTCTTCTACCAGATCGCCAAGGACGCCGGCGCTATGGCTGCCGTGCTGCACGGCAAGGTCGACCAGATCATCCTGACCGGCGGCATTGCCTACAACCCGTTCACGGCCCAGACCCTGACCGACTACCTCGGCTGGATCGCTCCCGTCACCACCTACCCCGGTGAGGACGAGCTGCTCGCCCTCTGCCAGGGCGCCCTCCGCGTCATGACCGGCGAGGAAGAAGCCAAGAATTACTGATTTTAGCATAAAATAAACCACACCGCCGTTGACGAGCAAAATCGTCAGCGGCGGTGCTTTTGTTTATATCGCAGTAGGGGCCGGGCATGCCCGGCCCGGTGGTGTCCCATCGGCGGGCGTTTATGGGGATGCCCCGAACCGCACATGTGCGGCCCCTACCGCGCTGCAAACCGGCGGTGGTCGGCGTCCTCGACGCCCCGCGGAGGGGTCAAGACCCCTCTCTACGGGGAACCCGTAAACGGCAGGCTGTAGGGAGCGGTCTTGACCGCTCCGGGCAGGCTTGCGCCCGCGCAGCGTTCCCGGGGGGAAAATCCCTCCCCTGCGGCTAAAACAAACGTGCCAGCAATTTTTTGACAGCGGGTATCCTGCCTATCCACCAAAATACAACGGCCCCGGCTACTCGCAAAATTACCGTGTCCACATCAAAACGGAACAGTGCGGTATCGGTGCGCACGAACAGCTGTGTAACTTCTATCACACAACCGCCCACTACAGCAAGCCAGACGGCGGCACCCACCCCACGCCAGCGGGGTGAGATGCGTGGCAGCAGAAGAACTGGCAAGGAAAACACAAAAAAGTTCATCCAAAAGACAAAATGCCCGCGAAACGCATATCCGGAGCCGTTAAGATACCCTTGACCTGGAACAAGACAGAGCAGATATTGTGCGATTTGCCGAAATGGTACGAGATTTAAATTTTCCTGCCACGATGGGGCTTGCCAGAAATCCAACACAGGGAACGCAACACACCCGGCAAACGCTCCGGCAAAGTACAAATCGAGCAACCACAGCCCAGCCACGGCCATGGCCGATGCGCGGCGGAAGGCTCGCACCTCGGTCATGGCATCGGTGCAAAGCAGTCGCAGCAGCCAAAAGGCAGATGCTGTAAAAGCAAACGGAAGAGCAACGAGTAATAACAAAGATTCTATGCCAAAGCCATGGATGCCCGCCCCACCTGTCAGAACCAGTCGCAAAAATTGCAGCGTCAAGAACGCCGCAGCAAACAGCAGCAACCCGGCTAATACTGTGCAGGCACGGCGGCGGCGCAGTTGGGGGCCAAGCTCCCGCGTGTAGTCTACCAGCTGACGCGTAGTGCGGGCCTCAGCTTCAGCCGTCTGCATGGCAGGCGGCTGTAGGCGGCGTTCGCCAGTCAGCAGCTCACCTACGGTTATATCCAGCACGTTAGCCAACGGCAAAAGCAGAGAAACATCCGGCAACCCCTTACCTGTCTCCCAACGGCTGATGGCCTTGTCGGTCAGCTGGAGTTTATCTGCCAGCTGGCGCTGCGTCCAGCCCTTAGCGCGGCGCTCCGCTCCAATGAATCTACCGATTTTTGTGGCATCCATGTCTAAAACCTCCTTTTTGTTCTGTGCCCATTATAAAGAAAACGCGCTCATTTTGGCAACCTATGCTCCATAGAGTTGCTAAAACAAACGCGTTTTCGCTGAAATTTACTCGTTCCTGTTCTCGTTCTTTCCCAGCTCCAGCTGGCGGAAGCCTTCGCCGTGGACCTCGTTGGATTGAAGCATGATGATGAAGCAGCCCGGGTCGAGGGCCTGCATGGCATGCTCGATCTCATAGAGCTGCTTGTTGGAGCAGGCGCAGAGCACGACATCCCTCGGGTGGCCGCCGTAGCCGCCGCGCCCCTGCAGGATCGTGGAGCCGCGGTCGGCTACCCGGTCGATCTCGGCACAGGCGGCAGCGCCGTCATCGGTGATGATCATGGCCAGCATCGAGGAGGTGAAGCCGAACATCATCTTGTTGATGACGGTGGAGACAAGGAAATTGAACATGATACCGTAGATGATGGAGTCTACATCGCGGAACACGGTGCCGGAGAGGACGATGACGGCCAGCGCCGCCGCAAAGGTGATGTTGCCGAACGCCAGATACGGGTGGCGAGCTTTGATAGCCATTGTGATGAAGTCAAGGCCGCCTGTGCTGGAGTTGTTCATGTAGATCAGTGCATCGCCGATGCCGCCGACCACGCCGGCGCAGATTGTGGCCAGCAGGCGGTCGCCCTGATAGACCGGCAGCAGCGGCAGTACATAGTCGGTGGAGATGGCAAAGAGTATCATGCAGTAGACGCTGCGCAGGAAGAAGGCGCGTCCGAGCAGCTTGTAGGTGCACAGGATGATCGGAATGTTGATCAGCACATTGCTCAGGCCCATCGGCACGCCGAACAGGCGGTACAGGATGGCGCTGATGCCTGCAACGCCGGTGACAGGGATACCGGCCGCAACGGCAAAGCTGTAGATGCCTGCCGCGGAGATCAGGCAGCCGAGTGTCTGCAGCAGGAAATTCAGGGATTTGTTTTTCGTCATGGTACAAACCTCTTTTCATTAACAAAAAAGCCGGGAGCAAACAATGCTGCTCCCGGCTGAACTTTTTAAGCTCAGGCGTTCTTTTTGATCTTGGAGGCGCTGTAGGTGTTCAGCGCGGCGCTGTTCAGATCATGCTCCAGCGCGGCACCGGCGGCGTACAGCTCATCCTGAATGGCGGTAGACTTCATATCGGTCAGCAGGTCATACATGCTGTTCAGCTCGTCCACGGTGTAGGTCTTGAACGGGTCGATGCGGCGGGCAACCAGAATCGTGGTGCCCAGATCGATCGTGGTCCAGTGGTTCAGCCCGGCAGCGTCCAGCGGGTCGGTCAGGTTGTTATATTCATCGCTGCCGTAGCTGCTCAGGTCATCGGGGGTGTAAAGCTGGCTTGCGGTGTAGTAGACGGCCTGCGAGGCGTCCATCTCACTGCCCATGGCGGCCATCGCCTGCGGCACATAGGTCATGGCCGCAGTGTACAGGGCGCTGCCGGAGGCCGTCTCTGCGGTAGCAGTCCGGCTCAGCTCCTCCATGCAGCTTTCGGCGGTAGCCATGATGGCGGCCTTCTGGGTGTCATCGGCCATCGCGTAGCTGCTGTAGTTGACGAGCGGGAACTGCACGGCCTCAATATAGTAGCAGTCGTTGTTCACATAATCGGTGTACTCGGCTTCGGTGACGGGGGTCGTGCCCTCGGGGCCGTAAGCCATCTTCAACAGGGCCTTGGCCTTCTGGGCGTTGAGCAGGTAGGTCTCCACAGTAGCCTTGGAGATGCCGTTGGCTGTGTACAGATCGCCGTTGGTGCCCCACAGGCTGTCGGCGGTTTTGGCGGCCTCGGCGGTGGCGGCGTCATCCAGAACACCGTTCTGCGCGGCAAACTGCTTTTCCACGGCGGCGTAGTACTCAATGGCGTGGGTGGTCAGCTGGGCCACATACTCGCTGCCCGGGGCGGTGACCTCCTCGCCGTTGATGGTACCGGTGCAGGTGGCCTTCAGCACGGCCTTGACATCGGAGGCTGTCTCGCCGGTCGCAAGCTTGGCCAGACCGGACGCGGTGTTGTAGGAGTTATACTGGGCCAGCAGGTAGATGCCGGCCGGGATCTCGACCCCGCCGATGGAGCCGACGGTGGACGGTGTGGACATGGCACAGCCCGCCAGCGCCAGCACCATGGAAACGGCCATAGCAAGGCTGAACAATTTGGTTTTGATGGAACGCATAAATGGTTCTCCCCTTTGATATACTTTAGGCGCGGCAGGATGCCGCAGCATAAATGCTATTATACCGCATTTTTGCCGCTATTGCAACCCCTGCGGGGGTGTGATATACTTGTGAAAAATGTGTAAGAGCACCTATGTAGGGGCCGCACATGTGCGGCCCGCAACTTTCCCGTGAATGACCGCCTGTTTTACACGCGCGGGCCGGGCATGCCCGACCCCTACAAAGCTACCGAGGAGATTCACTATGCTTTTAACCGCCGAACTCGACAGATTATCCGCCACCGATTGGCAGCCGTTTTTTGCGCAGGAGCGCGCAAAGCCGTACTTTGCCGAACTGGACGCCTTTGTGACGGCGGCTGCGGCGGAAAGGACCGTCTACCCCACACCGGAGAATATCTTTGCGGCGTTTCGCGCCTGCCCGGCTGCGGCGGTGCGGGCGGTCATTCTGGGGCAGGACCCCTACCATGAGCCGGGGCAGGCCATGGGGCTTTCCTTCTCGGTGCCGGACGGCTGCAAGGCTCCGCCGAGTCTGCGCAACATCTTTAAGGAATTGGAGAGTGAGTTCGGCCCCGGCAGTGCTGCCCACACCGACCTGACGCCGTGGGCGCGGCAGGGTGTGCTGCTGCTGAACACCGTGCTGACGGTGGAGCAGGGCGCGGCCAACGCCCATGCGGGCCATGGGTGGGAGACCTTCACCCGCGCGGCGCTGGAATATGCCGCCGCGCAGGGCACCGGCCCGCTGGCCGCTGTGCTGTGGGGCAAGCCTGCACAGAAATACGCGGCGATTTTTGTGCAGGCTGCCGCCCGCCGCGCGGTGCTGGTACTGGAATCCGCCCACCCCAGCCCGCTTTCGGCCTACCGCGGGTTCTTTGGCTCGGCACCGTTCGGCAAGGTAAACAAATTTTTGAAAAACAACGATGCAGCGGAAATTGACTGGTGCCTGCCCGCAAACGCAACCCACAGTTGACAGATTGCCGGGGCAGCATGATAGATTGCAACTAGGGTCAGGGATACAATGGAAGCAGAAAATCTTCCAAGGAACGGTAGGGGCGGATTCCATATCCGCCCGAGTGGCAGGCAGCTGTTGACGGGCGCATATGGAATGCGCCCCTACGGAACCGCAAAGGAATTTGAGGAGGTACCCGTATGATCTTTGCTGATAAATTGATCGCGCTGCGCAAAAAGGCGGGCTGGTCCCAAGAGGAACTGGCCGAGAAACTGAACGTGACCCGGCAGTCGGTATCCAAGTGGGAGGGCGCACAGTCTGTACCTGACATTGACAAAATCTTGCAACTGAGCTGCCTGTTCGGCGTGACGACCGACTACCTGTTAAAAGACGAGCAGGCAGAGCCGGAGTACACCGAGGACGATACCTCTCCCCTGCCCCGGGTGACGCTGGCCCAGGCCAACGACTACCTTGCCAAGGCCCGGGCCAATGCGCCGAAGCTGGCGCTGGCGGCGGCGCTCTGTGTCGTCTCCCCCATCCCGCTGCTGGCGCTGGGGGCGTTGAGCGAGGCCGGCCTGTTCGGCATCTGGGATGACCTGGCGGGGGGCATCGGCCTCATTGCGCTGCTGGTCATCATCGCCGCAGCGGTGGCTATCTTCATGCAGTGCAGCGCGTCAGTGCGGGCGTATGAATTTTTGCAAAAGCAGGCCATCGAGACTGAGTACGGCGTCACCGGCCTTGTGAAGGAGCGCCGCGACGCCTTTGCGCCGCAGTACGACAAGGCCAACATCCTCGGCACGGTGCTCTGCGTTTTGTCGGCGGTGCCGGTGTTTGCTGCCATGATGGTTGGTGCGTCGTTTTTGGTGTCGGCGTCCATCTGCCTGGTGCTGGCCCTGGTGGCCTGCGGCGTCTACGCCTTTGTGCGGGTAGGCACGGTGCGGGACGCCATGGATCAGCTGTTGGAGGAGGGCGACTACACCCGCCCAAACAAAGCCATCAAGAGCCGCATAAACGCGCTGACTGCCGCCTTTTGGCTGGTGGTGGTCGCCATCTTCCTGTGGTACACCTTCGGCCCCAACGGCAATGGCCAGCCGCAGTACAGCTGGTTTATCTGGGCCATCGGCGGCGTGGTGTACGCCGCACTGGTAATTGCGGTCAAGGCGTTTATGAAGAAGAATCGGTGAAAATAAAAAAGCCTTCCCCTTGGGGAAGGCTTTTTTTATATCAGCCCAAAATGTTCCAACGCCTTCGCCAGACCGTCTTTCATAATATCATCCGTGACATAATCGGCGGTGGCCTTGGCCTCCTCGCAGGCGTTGCCCATCGCTACGCCGATGCCTGCGTATTCCAGCATCGTCACATCGTTGCCGCCGTCACCAAAAGCGATGCACTGCTCCCGGGTCAGCCCCAGGTGCGCCAGCGTGTGGGCCAGGCCGTTAGGCTTGCCGCCGCCCTCGGGTAGGATATCGCAAAAATCATCCTCCCAGCGCACAGCCAGACAGCCGGGGCAGCGGCGCAGGAACTCGGCCTCCTTCTCCGGCGGCAGGAACGCGCTGAGCTGGTAAATATCCTCGTGCTGGATCAGCGCGGCAACATCCCCGGCCCCCAGCTCCAGCTTTTTAGCAAAGTCGCGGCTCCAATCGTTGATAAGGTTGAACCGGCAGAAGTCCTTGCCTACAAAACCGACGGACAGCAGCTCTTTTTCAATGTACGGCAGCAGCGTTTGCAGCGATGCCGCCGGGATATACTTGCTGTACAGCAGCTCGCCATCGGCCAGATAGCAGTACTGGCCGTTCATCGTGACATGCCGTCAAAGGGAGTGCCGTCCAGCGCGTGCAGGTACGGCAGATGTACCGGCGGGCGTCCGGTAGCAATAAACGTTTTGACGCCGTTTTTGCGCAGCCGGGCCAGCGCGTCCACCGTTGAGGCGGGCAGGTGCTTGGCCTCAAAAGGCAGCAGCGTACCGTCAATATCAAAAAATGCAGCTTTGATATCCGCCATGGGGTTACTCCTTCTTCAGATTGCGGCCCATCAGCGCCATCAGGGCGTTGCGGGCCTCAAGCTTGCCGTCAAGGATGGCCTCCACAGCCTGCACGATGGGCATTTCGACTTTGTACTTTTTGGCAAGGTGGCAGGCGGCGGGCAGCGCGTTGATGCCCTCGACCACCTGACCAACCTCGGTTTTGGCCTGCTCCACAGATTTGCCGCGGCCAATCAGCATACCGGCGTGCAGGTTGCGGCTGTGCATACTGGTACAGGTGACGATCAGGTCGCCCATGCCGGACAGGCCCGCAAAGGTCTCGGGCTTGCAGCCCATAGCGGCCCCGAGGCGGGCCAGTTCGGCGTTGCCGCGGGTGATAAGCGCGGCCTTGGCGTTGTCACCGTAGCCAAGGCCGAGGGCAATACCCACGGCCAGTGCGATGACATTCTTGATCGCGCCGCCCAGCTCGGTGCCGCGGCGGTCATCGTTGGTATAGACGCGGAAAGTCGGCGTGTTGAAGATTTTCTGGACGGTCTTGGCGGCCTCCTCCTCTGCGCAGGCGGCCACGATGGCGGTGGGCATATCGCGGGCAACCTCCTCGGCATGGGTGGGGCCGGACAGCGCCACGACCCGCGCCTTGCGGCCGGCTTTGGCAAGTTCATCCTCAATGATTTCGCTCATCGTCATCAGGGTCTTGTCCTCAACGCCCTTGGCCACATCCACGATCAGCTGGCCATCGGGAATGTGCGGCGCAGCCTTTTTGGCGGTGGCGCGCACAAAGGGGGACGGCACGGCAAACAGCAGAACATCGCGGCCGGCGCAGGCCTCGGCAATGTCGGCGGTATAGTGCATCGTGGCAGGCAGCTCCATGCCGGGCAGGTTGGGGTGGCGGTGGGTGGTACTGAGGGCTTTCAGCTCGGCGGGGATGGCGCTCCATACCGTGACATCCTTGCCATGGACGGCCAGCAGGCGCGCGAGCGCGATGCCCCAGGTGCCTGCACCGAATACTGCGATTTTTGTCATGGGAATAGTTCTCCTTGTTTGATGAAGTTGGCCGTGCCGCCTGGTAGGAGCCGGACATGTCCGGCCCTCAGCGTGAAAGGCAGAAGTATGCCCACGGGAAGGCCGAGGGCGAGGCGTGCCTCGCCCCTACAGGGCACTCCGTCCCAGCAGCGAAGCAAACAGACGATGGCGGGGCTTGACGGCGGGCGGCTCGGCATCAAGATAGACGCGCTCATAGCAGTTCACGATGCGGGTCGTGCCGTACTGCTGCTCACGCGGGATGGAAGCGCCGTAGCTCAGGTGGATATGTCCATGCAGCATCAGCTGCGGGTGGTAGCGGTCCAGCAGGACCGAAAACGCCGTAAACCCGCGGTGCGGCAAATCGGTCAGATCTCCGTAGCCGTGCATCGGCGCATGGGTCACAAGAATATCAAGCCCGCCGTGGCGGTCGATCTTGCCGCGCAGGCGGTTGACCCGCTTTTTCATCTCGGCTTCGGTAAACTGCCAGGCACCGGTGCGGTAGCGGCAACCGCCGCCCAGCCCGGCGATGCGCAGCCCGTTGTGAACATAGACATCATCATCAATGCAGATGACGCCCTGCGGCGGGCGCAGGTCATAGCTTTCATCATGGTTGCCGTGGACATACAGCACCGGCATGGGGGCCATCGTTGCCAGATATTCCAGATAATGGCGGTTCAGATCGCCGCAGGCAATGATCAGATCAACGCCCGCGAGCTTGTCCGGTGTGAAATAGTCCCACAGGGCTTTGCACTCCTCATCGGCGACGGCTAAGATCCTCACAGCTCTGCCTCCTTCTCAACGGGGAGAAGGTCGCGGTGAATGCCCTGCATCCGGTACATCGGCTTTGATACCTCGGCCAGCTCGTCATATTCGGGGATGTGCCCGTCCACAGCATCGCAGAGATAGTCCATGTGGGCGATCTGCTCAAGGTCAAGGCCGTGGCGGCCGCTGTTCTTGACGCTGCCGTCCTGCGCTGTGATGCGGCAGTGGAACGGGTCGATCATGCCGGAGGTCACGCCGTTGCGCAGGATCTGCGCCAGATGGGTGACATCGGGCGGCAGTTCACGGCTGAGCAGCACATCCATGACGCCGCTGTTCATGCCCCACCAGTAGTTGACGGCGCGGCCGTCGGTGCCGGACTTATCCCGCACCCAGCCGCCGTTGAGGACGGTGCGGATGACATTTTCATAGAACTGGCCCCAGTGCCAGAACGGGGTGGCCAGATCCTGCAGCACACCGCCGGGCCCGACCAAGAAGGTGCCGAACTCCCGCTGGGGGCGGTTGGGTGTCGGCGCATCGCGGCCCGAGATGACGGAGATCCCCTTCTGGGTAAAAGTATGCAGCGGGTTGGTCTGGTCGGGCAGGCAGGTCCACAGCAGTTCGATCCGGGCGCGGGGGTTTGCCATGCGTGCCCCCAGCGCAAAGGCGTTGATGTTGGCGGGCACGCCGTAGCTGGGATAGTCCGCCACATAGCCGATGCGGTCCCCCGCTGCCATGGCGCCGGCGATGGCGCCGGTGATGAACTTGGCCTCGTACACGCGGGTGTAGTAGGTGCGGATGCTCGCGTAGGGCATCTCCATCGAGCAGTTCAGAATCCGCACCTGCGGGTGCTTGACGGCGGCGCGTAAGGACGCGCCCACCAGCTTGGGGCTGGTGGTAAAGACAACATCAGCCCCATCGGTGATGGCCTGCTCGACCAGTGCATCGGCATTCTTGCCGGGGACGGCGTTGAAGTAGGCAACCGTCTCAACCTGCCCCTCAAACACGGTGTCCAGCTGGGTGCGGCCGAACTCATGCTGGCTCGTCCAGGAGCTGGTCCCCGGGGTACGCTCATGCACAAAGGCAACCTTCAGGTGGGTGGGGGCGGTGCGCTTGCCGGGCAGGATGCGGTCCAGCAGACCGGCCTGCTTCGGCTCGGCGGGCTTGTCGCTGACCTGCACGGGGTCACCCTTCTGCAGGGCCAGCACATCGTCCCACAGAGCATCCAGCTTTTCGCTCAGCTCGCTCGGGCTGGAATCAGCCAGCTCCTTCATGGTGTAGACGCGCAGCAAAAGCAGCAGCACATCGCCCGCCGTGACGCTGAGTCTGGCACCGCGGTGGGCCAGAAACGCTTTCTCGACCCAGTTGTAGAGCGACATGATCTCGACGCGGTCCTCATCGCTCCACTTTTCATCAGGCCCCTTGCCGAGAATCTTCTGCAGGCGGGCATAGCTGCCGGGCTTGGTAAAGGTCAGCAGATAGGTCTGGGTGATGGGGTAATAGTGCATGAACTCGTAGTACATCTGGACGGCGGGGTCCTCGCTGTACTGCGGCACGATGCGGATGACATTGCCCAGAATGCTGGTCGCGTCAAAGTATTTCAGCACACTGACGCGCTTGTTGCCTTCCTGCACATAGAAGCGGCCCATATACTCATAGCAGCGGATGGGGTCGCGGATGCCCTCTTCCAGATGAGACAGGCAGAGGTTGACCCACTTACTGGCAAACTCGGTCTTGAGGTCCAGCAGCGGCATAAAGTTGGATGCGAACGCTGCGGTGCGGCCAGTCGTTTTGGTGCCCACCAGCAGATTCAGCGGGATATCCACCTGGCCGAGGGGAATTTGATTTTCCACCGGGACATTTTGCAGGATATCGTCCAGTACAGGCAGAAACGGCGATTGCCCGGCAAGCATTTTCTCCCGGTAATCGCGCAGTGCCAGCTTTTGGGCTTTCAGGTACAGTTCATTTCCCTCGTTGCGGTTCACAGCCGGTCGCCTCCTCGATTCTTATACAACAGATACAAAATTATTATAACACATATGTGCGGAATATACAAAGATTTTTGCAATTACCCTGTATGCACCGCCTTCGGGTACACCTTATACATTCGGTCATTGTCGTAGTGCTCGTCTAAATAAGTTTCGATGCTGTTCGCGGCGGGAACGCCGTTCAGGCGGTCGTTGTAGCGCACCAGCGCAGCTGAGCTGACGACCATATCCGCCGCCATAAAGAGGCAGAGTGCCCAGGTCAGCACCGTGCCGAAGCGGCGGGGCAGCTTTTCGATGGCGGCAGAAATCGGCGGGTACAGCACTTTGACCCCCGCCACCGCCGCAAAGCCCCAGAAGAAGCAGTAGAGAAGATTGATACGCCCGCCCAAATTGAACGGTATCGCGCTGTAATCCCAGAACACCGCGCCGAAAACGACCTCGGTAAAGACGCTGCACAGATACTCATACGCACCGCCCAGCAGTGTGCCGGTCACGAAAAGCCAGCTGGCGGGTTTGTCCTTGTAGCGGTAGAGCAGCTGGGTGACCAGCGCGATGGCAAGGCCCCATACGATGGAGAAAGGCCCCCACACAACGCTGGAACGGCTCATCCACTCGCCGCCCACAACGCGGCAGAAGATCGTCTCGGTGATATCGCCGAGAAACGCGCCAATGAAAAACAGCAGCACGATCTTGTATGGGCTGCACCCGGCGGCAAAGGTGCCGGTTTGCGCCCGTTTTGGGCGGATAAAGGTCAGTGCCGGGTGGGTCTTGGCCATGCGGCGCTCCACCCGGTCAAGGATCCACATGCCGCCCCGGACGGTCAGATTGGCAAGACGGTTCTCGATGGCCTCGGCGGCGGGCCACCGGTAGCGCAGGCCGGCCATGGCCAGCAGCGTGCCGATGAGGTCAATGCCCAGCAGGATGAGCGCCGCCCACAGCACCACGGCCCAGACGCCCTGCGGCACAAGGCTGTACAGCGCCAGCAACAGCGGGTTGCCCCACTTGAGCATGATGACGCCCAGCACGCCCCATGTGACGGATGCGCCCAAACAAATGTAACCGTCCAGATTGAAGGGCTGGGTGCTGACGCCGTGGATACTGCGGGCAACGGCCGTGCCGTCATCGATTTTTGAGATCACGGGTGTCTACCTGCGCATCACATTTCTGGGGGCGCCGTTCACCTTCTTCTACAACGCGCTCGCGGCGGGGCTGAAAAGTGTGGGCGACAGCAAAACGCCGCTGAAATTCCTTGCCTTCTCGGCAGTGCTGAATGCCGTGCTGGATTTCGTCCTGATCGGCGGGCTGGGCTTCGGCATCGTGTGCAGTGCGGTCACGACCGTGGCGGCTGGGGCTGCCAGCGCCGTGATGGCCGCTGTTTACATGGCCTGCCGCGTGCCGGAGCTTTGCCCCGAACGCGGCCAGTGGCGCATCCGCCGCGCACTGCTCGGCCCGATCCTGCGCTACGGTTCGGTGACGGCCCTGCAGCAGGCGGTGCAGCCGATCTGCAAGGTGTTGATCCAGGGGCAGGTCAACGCGCTGGGCGTTGGCTCCATCGCGGCGTTCAACGCGGTGACGCGGGTGGATGATTTCGCTTTCACGCCGGAGCAGAGCATTGCCACGGCCATCACGACCTACATTGCGCAGAACCGCGGCGCAAGGCAGCCTGAACGCATCCGCCGCGGTTTTGCCGTGGGCCTGCGGTTGGAACTGGGCTACTGGCTGCTGGTGGGCTGCGTGACACTGACGCTGCGCCGGCCGATCCTCTCGCTGTTTGTGGCGGGGGAGGGCGCGGACGAGGTCTTGGCGCTGGGCAGCCGCTACCTTGGGTATATGGCGCTGCTCTATGCGCTGCCCGCCCTGACGAACAGCCTGCAGGGCTTTTACCGCGGCATGGGCAAGATGACGACCACCCTGATCGGCACCTGCCTGCAGGCGGGTTTGCGGGCCGCTGCGGCCGCTGTGCTGGCCCCGCGCGTGGGGCTGACGGGCATCGCGTTTGCCTGCGCCTTCGGCTGGTGCGTCATGCTGGCGTTTGAGGTTCCGTACTATTTTTGGACATGTAAAAAGCAAAATTTGAAAAAGGCTTCTCCTATGGGAGAAGCTGTCCGCGAAGCGGACTGATGAGGGGCGGTGCTGCCGGTATTGTCCATTTGCCGGGTAGACGCGCCCCTCATCCGGCCTCGCGGGCTCGGCCACCTTCCCCCAATGGGGGAAGGCTTTTTTGTGTAAAATTTCCCCAATATCTGCTGCGGCTGATTGTAATTTCTTCGACAAAATGCTACACTAATAATAGCTATCCCTGCATAAAATCTACCCGGAGAGAGGTAAACCGCCGTGCCAGAAGAACGCAAAGTCTACCGCAGCCCCGCCCGCGCTGCCACCAAGGCCAGACCGGCCCAAACGGCGGCACCGCGCCCGCCGCAGCCGCCCCAAAAACCAAAGCGCCGCAGTGCCAAACGCCGCCGCAGCCGTATTGTGCTGGGGCTGTGTCTGCTATGCCTGGCGGTCGTGCTGGTGGTGTCCGTTGTGATGGTGCGCTGCACGGCGGAGCCCGGCGGCCCGGCCGAGGCTGACTTCGGCACGCCTGCCGCCGCATGGCAGAAAAACGAGCTGGGCTACTACTTCAACGCCAGCGGCGGGGCGATCCCGGCGGCGGTGCTGAAGGGTATGGATGTCTCCAAATTTCAGGGAGAGGTCAACTGGGAGACCGCCAAGGCGGCCGGTATCGACTTTGCAATCATCCGCTGCGGCTTCGGCGGTGAGTGGGACGGCGCCGAGGAAAACTGGGCGCAGGATGACCCGCAGTGGCGGCGCAATGCCGATGAATGTACCCGGCTGGGCATCCCGTTCGGCACCTATCTCTACTCCTACGCAACAACGGTGGAGGAGGCCCGCAGCGAGGCCGACCATGTGGCGCGGCTGCTGGGCCTGACTGCGCCCCCGCAGGAGGGGCTGGACGACTACACCGCCAGCCCGTACCGGCTGAGCTACCCCGTCTACTATGATCTGGAGGACAAATACATCAGCGGCGTTTTCCCGTCCGAGATGGCCGAGATCACCAGAGCGTTCTTCGACCGCCTGCAGGAGCATGGCTACACCGGCGAGCAGGGCGTCTATGCCTCGCTGAACTGGGTGCGCGCGCGGTTCAGTGACCCCGGGTTTGACCCATGGCGCGACAACCTCTGGATCGCCCGCTTCTCTGACGAGCTGGGCTATGCCGGCACCTACGACATGTGGCAGTCCACCTACAGCGCCCCCGGCGCGGACTACGGCGTGCAGAGCGAGACGGTGGACCTTGATTTCGTCATGCGGCCGTTTACTTTTACCGGCGTGAGCGCCTGCAACGGCAAGACTGCCGCGCCGGTGCTGCAAAACGATACCCGCACCGATGAGCTGCACATGGACGGCAAGGACGCCTACGCCACCCTTGAGACGAACGAACCTGACGAGGAGGCGGGCGGCCGCAGGGTCTACTGGACAACAAGCGATAAGAGCGTTGCCACGGTGGACAAAAACGGCACGGTCCGCGCCCGCACCGACAGCGGCGAGTGTACGATCACGGCCACGCTGGCCGATGGCACCGAGAGCCGCACCTGCCTTGTGCGGGTGGGGGACATCACGGTTCCGATCTTTGCCACGGCGGGGCTGCGGGGGGACCGCACCACGCTGGCGGACGCCGCCGCGCTGAAGGCCTCCACCCCGGATTCGATCCTGCTGGATGCGGGCGATGCCCTGCACGGCACCCAGAGCGCCAGCCTGACCGGCGGCATGGATATGCTGTCGGCCTTCTCGGCGGCCGGGTATGACCTGCAGGCGATGGCGCTGAACGATTTTGCCTACGGCACGACCCGCCTTGTCAGCGATGCCAACATGGGCAGCGGCCCCTCGCTTGCCTCCAACCTGCTGAACAACGAGGCCACCGCCGTATTTTACCGCTCCACCAGCTGGAACCGCAACCGCGTTACGAACGGCATGTATACGATCGTGGAGCGTGCGGGGTACAAGATCGGCTTCTTTGCGCTGAATGACCCGGCGCAGGCCGCCGGGATCTCGGCCGCCAACGGCGAGTTTATCACAGCCCGCGACTGGACCGATACCGCCAACGAGCAGATCGCGGCGCTGCAGAACGCCGGGTGTGATGCCATTATTGCCATTGCGGCCACCGCGCCCGGGGGCGACTGGCAGAAGGCACTGCTGAACAGCGGCGTGACCGCCATCATTGACGGCACCGCCGCCGAAAACGGCACGAATGTGCTGGGGGCGGCGCAGGGGCTTGGCGGCATAGCCCGGCTGGATCTGGTGTTCACTCAAGGCGGCGGCTGCCGCGCCGTGCTGCAGAGCGCAGTGACGGCCGAGGCGATGGAGAACAGCCGCAGCACCTGGCTTGAGATGGCCGCAGCGCAGGCCCAGACCGATACCGCCGCCGATACCGCCGACCCCGGCAAGGATACCGCCGCTGCGGGCGGCAAGGACACCGCTGCCCCCACCGAGACGGCGGACGCAGCCCGGCAGGCCGGTGCAGATGCCTATGTCTACGCAGCGGCCAAGATCGCCGCGCTGGATGCCGATGACCAGAGCATCCTCTACACGCCGCTTTTCACCTACGCGGAAAACCCGGACGCGAGCCGGACGATCAGCTTCGGCAACTATCTGGCGGCGCTCTACGCCGAGGCTGTGGCCAACGATACAGCCAGCGGTCTGCCGGAGGGGGCTGCGGTCGAGGCTCTCGCAGGAGGTGTGACCGAGCCGGAGTACGGCGAGATCACCCGCGGCGATCTGATGGCAGCGCTGCCCGCCACGGCGCGCATCCAGCTTGTCAGCATCCCCGCCGATGCCGCCAAGACACTGGCGGACAGCGGCA
>OGPC01001011.1_pt1 | contig 21036 bp, 19 predicted proteins | sample 1552911 | NCBI WGS metagenome assembly OGPC01 (sample SAMEA2580248, study PRJEB22360) | human gut metagenome | biome: human gut; feature: human-associated habitat; material: faeces | place: Denmark | collected 2008/2010 | reverse complement strand
GGTCACCATCAGCCACTATGAACTGCCCTATGCGCTGGTGGAAAAATACAACGGCTGGGCCAGCCGAGAACTCATCGAGTTCTATATGAATTACTGCAAGGCTATTTTTGAGCGGTACAAGGATAAGGTCAAGTACTGGCTGACCTTCAACGAGATCAACTGCGGTACCATGCCGATGGGCGCGATCCTGGAAACAGGCACTATCCGGGGCTTTGAAGGCCCTACCGACAAGGTGCCGGACAACAAGCAGGAGCGCTTTCAGGCGCTGCATCACCAGTTTGTGGCCAGTGCAGAGGCTGTCCGGTATGCCCACGACCACTACCCTCAGTTCAAGATGGGCTGCATGATCTGCTTTATCACCAGCTACGCACTGACCTGCGACCCGGCCGACGAGATTGCCAACCAGAAGGCCATGCAGATCAGCAACTGGTTCTGCTCTGATATGCATGTCCGCGGCGAGTATCCTTCTTACATGAAGCGTTATTTTGCCGAGAATAACATCACCATCCGGCAGGAGCCGGAGGATGCTGCCATCCTGAAGGCCGGTACTGTCGATTTCTACACCTTCAGCTACTATATGTCCAACTGCATCACCACCCACAAGGATGCCGATGATGTGGGCGGCAACATCATTGCTGGTAAGAAGAATCCTTACCTGAAAGCCTCCGACTGGGGCTGGCAGATCGATCCCATTGGTCTGCGCTACACCCTCAACGAGATCTACGACCGCTACCGCATTCCCCTGATGGTGGTGGAAAATGGCCTGGGCGCTTACGACAAGAAAGATGCCGACGGAAAGATCCACGACAGCTACCGCATCGACTACCTGCGTGCCCACATCGAGCAGATGGCCGAGGCTGTAAAGGACGGCGTGGATCTGATGGGCTACACCCCCTGGGGCTGCATCGATCTGGTGAGTGCCTCCACCGGTGAGATGGCAAAGCGCTACGGCTTCATCTACGTCAACAAGTTTGACGACGGCACGGGTGATCTGAGCCGCGAAAAGAAGGACAGCTTCTACTGGTATCAGAAGGTCATTGCCACCAACGGCGAAGACTTAGGATAACAAAAACAGACCTCCGGGTGCCATGTTTGCAGTACCGGAGGTCTGTCTTTTTGAAAGAAGGAGGTCATTTATGGAAAAGGCATTTTGCTGTGCGCCGGATTTCCCGGTGGTTCAGACAAATTACGGTCCGGTGCGGGGATATCGCTTCCGGGAGATCAGCAGCTTCAAGGGCATCCCGTATGGGCGGGCGGTGCGCTTCCATGCACCCCAGCCGCCCCAGCCTTGGGCAGAGCCGCTGGACGCTTCCAGTTACGGCTGCGTCTGCCCTCTGCTGAGCATCGATAAGCCCAGCGGCGAACTGCGTGTGCCCCACCGCTACTGGGTGCAGGATGAGGACTGCCTGAACCTGAACATCTGGACCCCAGCCTGCGATACCCAAAAGCGGCCGGTGCTGGTCTGGCTCCATGGCGGCGGATTTTTTGCCGGCTCGTCCATTGAGCAGGTGGCCTACGAGGGCGGAAACATGGCGCGGGAAGGGGACTGCGTGGTGGTGTCACTGAACCACCGGCTGAACATCCTGGGCTACTTGGATCTCTCCGATTTTGGGGAGGAGTACGCAAACTCCGGCAATGCGGGTGGGGATGATATCATCCTGGCACTGCAGTGGGTGCGGGACAATATTGCAGCGTTTGGCGGCGATCCCGGCTGCGTGACGGTATTCGGCCAGTCCGGCGGCGGTGCCAAAGTGACAACGCTGCTGCAGACCCCGGCAGCAGATGGCCTGTACCACAGGGCGATGATAATGAGTGGTGTGCTGGAAGGTTTGCTGAACGACAGTGTCGGCAGCGGCAGGGACTGTGTGCAGGCGCTGATGCAGGAGCTTGGCGTGCAGACAGCACAGCAGCTGGAAACTGTGCCCTACCACCAACTGGCGCAGGCTTACCGGAACGTCAGCCCGGCTCTGAAAGCAAAAGGCGCGAATGTGGGCCAAAGTCCCCACCCGAACCGCTTCTATCTTGGAGATCCGCTCCAAAACGGCAGTGGGTTTCGGCCCGAGACTGCAAACGTTCCGGTGCTGATCGGTACGGTTTATTCGGAGTTCTACGGTTTCTTTGATGGTCTGAAAGGAGTCGGCCCGGAAGAAGCAGTGGGCCTGTCTGCCGCAGAGACCCTGCGGGAGCAGTTCCGCACTGCCTACCCGCACCGCCCGGAGGAAGACCTGCTGCTGGCAGATACCAGCTTCCGCGCCCCCACGATAAAATATGTCCGGGAGCGTGCCAAGGCGGGCGGAAAGGTGTACAGTTATCTGTTTGATCAGGACTTCCCTCTGATGGGAAAAAGCACCCCGTGGCACTGTGCGGATATCCCATTTGTGTTCCACAACACAGAGCTTGTGCCGGTGTGTGCCTTTGAGGGAGCAAAGCGGCTGGAAGCGGAAATTTTTGGCGCTGTGATGCAGTTTGCCCGTACCGGTACGCCGGGCTGGGCTGCCAGTACGGAGGATGTGGAACAGACCATGCTTTTCGGCCCCCAAAGCCGTCTGGTGCAGAATCACGATCACGCACTGATCGAAGCATTGGCACCCTTCACAGATTTACGGATGAAAAAAGCGACCCGGGCAGGCGGACAGATCCAGCATTAAAAAGCGCCGTTCAATACGCGGGAATTCCGGGAAACAGAAAGCAGAACAGGCATCCTGCGTTACCGTTTGGCGGTATCGGGCAGGATGCCTGTTCTGCTATGATGATCTTCATTGCATTTTCTATATCCGCAACAGCCTGACGAGATTTCTGGTAGAGTTCATAGCAGATAAAAACAGCGTGCAGCTTTTCTACGTTTATGCTATACTTGACACAGCGGATCACAGGATCCTCCGGATGGGGAAAAGGAGCAAAAACGATGCGGAAACTGGACCTGAATGCGATCTATATTTCGGAGCGGGTGCAGGAGACCCTGCGCCCTGTTTCAGTCAGTGCACTGACGGCGGTGGTGGCTCCCATGGGCTATGGCAAGACCACTGCCATCAACTGGTTTCTGAACCAGCGCAAGCAGACGGAAAATGCAGTCATCCTGCGGGTGAATATCTATTCTGACAATCACTCCATCTTCTGGAAAAGCGTACAGAATGCCTTTGCGGCAGCGGGGCTGACCGCACTGGCGGGCTGCGAGTACCCGGAAGATGCCAGCAGCGCGGCTCAGCTGATGGATGACCTGTGCACGGTGCTGGCGGGGGACAGGCCCTGTTACCTGTTTCTGGATGATTTCCACCTGTTAAAGGACGAAAAAGCGGCAAAGTTTTTGTGCGGGCTGGCAAATCGCCTGCCGGAGAACGTTCACCTGATCGTGGCAAGCCGGAACAACTTTCTGCCCAAAGAGGAGATCCTCCGGCTGGGGCACCGCCTGCACCGCATTGGCAAGGAACAGCTGCGGCTCAACCATACCGAGCTTGCCCACTACGCCCACCGCTGCGGCATGGACCTGACCGAAGCGCAGGTGGAAAGCCTGCTGCGCTCCTGCGAGGGGTGGTTCTCTGCCATCTACCTGAACCTCCACTCCCTGGCCGAACGGGGCATCCTGCTGAGTGAGGACGCAGACATTTATTCCATGTTCACGGCGGCGATGCTGGAAAACCTGCCGCCCAAAATGCAGGAATTCCTTGCCATGATGGGGCTTGCGGATGAATTCACTGTGGAAATGGCACAGGCCGTGACCGAAATGCCGGACGCAGCGGAGATCCTGCGGACCCTGACCGAGCAGAACGCCTTTGTGACCCGTCTGCCGGACGGAAAGACCTTCCGCTTCCATCACATGCTCAAGGAGTGCGCCGAACGGCTGTTTGCCCGGCTGGCACCGGAGAAGCGGGATGCCTGCCGGAAGCGGTACGGGGCGTGGTATGAGGCAAAGCAGCAGTATCTCTACGCCTTGACTGCCTACGAGGCGTGCGGGGATTACGATGCGGCATTGCAGGTCATTGAGCGGGATGCGGGGATCCTGCTGACCTCCCTTGGTTCGGCAGAGCTGCTGGAACGGCTGGGGCGCTGCCCGGTGGAAACGCTCAAGCAGCACCCGTTTGCCATTCTGGTGCTGATGCGCTGCATGTTCAACTGGCGGCAGATCCCCAAAATGATGGAGCTGAAGGAGCTTCTGCTGACCACGGTGGCAGAGCATCCGGAGTGGTCTCAGGAGGAAAAAGGCAACCTGCTGGGAGAGTGTGACCTGATCCTGAGCTTTCTCATGTATAACGATATCTCTGCCATGAGCCGCCTGCACCGCAGTGCCAGTGCACAGATGTCCCACCCGGCCATCAGCATCCAGAACAGCGGTGGATGGACCTTCGGCTCGCCCTCGGTGCTGATGATGTTTCATCGCCAGCCCGGTCAGCTGGACCGGGAGCTGGCGGAGATGGACGAGTGTATGCCCCACTATTATAAGATCACCAACGGGCACGGCATGGGGGCGGAGACCATCATGCGGGCAGAAGCGGATCTGCAGCAGGGGCGGTTCGACGATGCGCAGATCCTGCTGGAGCGTGCCTATGCACAGATCGAGGGGAACGGTCAGACCAACATGACCCTCTGCTGTGATTTTCTGGCGTGGCGGCTGTCCCTCTGCGGGCCGTACACGCCCCGGGTCCCGCTGGAAGTACGGCGGGAAGAGCTGCTCCGGCAGCACAATATGGCATGGCGCAATCTGTTCCATGCCATCTGTGCCTATTACTACGCGCTGCGGGGGCAGATGGACGGCATTCCGGAGATATACGCCGCCCACCGCATGCATACCGTGAACACCCTTGCTCCCGGCAAACCCATGATCGAGCTGATCGAAAATCAGGTGTATCTGGCGCAGGGAGAATGGGCTCGGGTGCTGGGCCGCGGCCCGGGGCTGCTGGCCATGTGCGAGGCCCTTCACTATGACCTCGTAGCCCTGCATCTGCGGATCCAGATGGCGGCAGCCTGTGCCCGGCTGGGCAGGCAGGACGAGGGGCGCAGCCTGCTGGAGCAGGCGTTGGCGCAGGCTGCCCCGGACGGCTTTGTGATGCCCTTTGCAGAAAACTTCCGGGATCTGGAACCTCTGCTGGAAGCAGCGCAGGAAGGGCCGTATTCCGATGCTGTCCGGCGCATCCTTGCTCTGGGCGCAGCGCAGCAGGAACGCTGCCGGGCGTTGAACCGCAGCGAAGCCCTGCCCGAAGCGGCCGCCCGGCTCACAGAGCGGGAGCTGGCTCTGGCAAGGCTCATTGCAGACCGCTGCACCAACAAAGAGATCGCTGCCCGGCTGTTCCTCTCCGAAGGCACCGTGAAGCAGTATACCAACCAGCTTTATTCCAAGCTGGGTATTGGCGGCGGTGCGCGCACGAAGCGTGCCCAGCTGGCAGAATTGTTTGCAAAAAAATACTAACCTCAGGTTAATAGCATTTTTCACCGGCCCGTTGTACTCTTTTATTAGAGGAATAACAGGCCGGTTTTTCTGCGCCCGGATGCAGGCCGAAAAAAGCAGCGCACAGGGCAGCGGAAAGGCGGAAGGAGGATGCTTTTATGAAAAATAAACTCTGGCACACCCCAAAGCTGCGGTTGCTCAGCGCCTTTCTGGCAGCAGCCATGGCCCTGACCATGCTGCCTGCGGCTGCATTCGCGGAAGAAGCGACAGATTACGAATCGGTTGTGAATTTTGGGATCACCACCGGCAACCCCGCTGCCACACATTACACTGTCACCTTCGATCTCAACGGCGGCACAGACTGGGGCTGGATCTCTGACGACAGGTGGAATGACAGCCACGATCAGGTGAGTTTTACCACAAATAGCTTCCCTACACAGACTGGAGGCACCGGCGAAGGTCTGTCCGTCCCGCTGATGGAGGGTATGGGCCCGAAGCGGGAAGGCTATGAGTTCGTTGGCTGGTACACTGCAGCTGACGGCGGTGAGCCGGTGGAGACGCAGCTCTATTATAATCAGAATCAGCGTCTGGAGCCGATCACAGAAAATATCACCCTCTATGCCCACTGGAAGTGGATTGGTGAGGGTCCTGAGCCTGGCCCCGCCCCTGTCCCGGACGAAACGGTGGTCGACGGCGGAGACGGCTCCGGGTTCGGCGCAGTGCTGGCCGTGGCAGGCGGCGCTGCTGTGGTGGGTGCTGCAGGCTTCGGCATCTACGAACTGGCCACCCGCGCCATCCTGAAAGACCTGCTGCCTGAGGGCACGGCGATCCCCGGGACCCGCGGCGAGCTGGCCCTGCTGCTGTGGCAGAACGCCGGAAAGCCGGAACCCGCTGCACTGCCCGCCTTTGCGGACACAGCAGATGCTGAGACTGCAAAGGCCGCCCAGTGGTGCACCGAACAGGGCCTGCTGACGGCTGAGGACGGCGCATTCCACCCGGAACAGAAGGTCACGAAGTACCGCGTGATCCGGGTCTGGAAACAGGCTGCGGCACCGCAGCAGTGATGGGGCAGCTGCAGATCTGCGAGGCCCATGTCCGGCACCCCTGCGATGCGGACATGGGCCTTTTTCTCAGCTGCTCCACTGCCGGGAAAACACTTTGCAGATCAAAACATGAAAGGAGAAAACCGAGATGAAATGGAGAAAAACAGTGGCTGTTCTGAGCCTGCTGCTGGCGCTGAGCCTCAGCCTTTCTGCCTGCGGAGGAGGCACGGCAGAGTCTTCCCCCAGCTCGGAAGCGGAGGAAGCCCCGTATCCTGAGGAGACCTCGGATACATCCTCTGTGACCGAGCTGAGCGACGAACAGCAGGAAGCACTGGACGACTGGCTCTGGTATGAGCGGGGCGACTACACCTCGGAAAACTGGTACCACATTGCGTCTGACGGCACGGTGGAGATGCACGGTGAATACGGCTCCACCGAGGATACCTACACCGCCTACCCCATGAAGGGAACGGTCTACAACATGGAGGGCTTTGACATCGGCCCGGACGATGTGCCTTTCCTGAGCCTTCAGATGGAGGAGAACGTCTTCAACAGCGTGGAGATCATCGAGGATGGGCGGGCTTTTCTGACCGGAAATGCAAGCTCCTTCCCGAGTTACTACATCCGCTCCGACTACACCGATGACGAGGACCTGCACAATGCCTGCGTGCTGATGTACCGGCAGTGGCGGCTGGACGAGGAGCATCTGTACCTCAACTTCTACCCCAACCACGGCTTCATCCTGTATGGCCAGAAAGACCTGGGTGACAGTGTCTATGGCTTTGATGCCGACAGCGTGTATACCGGTCAGTGGATGGTGGACGGCGATGCCGTAAGTCTTTTCTGGGACGATGGCACCGAGGACACCGCTGTCCTGATCCCCAATGAGCATCCGGGCGATGTTGGGGAGGACGTGAGTACCCTGAGCCTGAACGGTACCGACCTGCTTTTCAACAACAGGTGGTAAAAAAGATGAAAAAACAAATCGGTATCCTGCTGGCGGCAATTCTGATCCTGCTGCTGGGGTGGAACCTCCTTTCAGCTCCTGCAGTACAGGAAACTGACCCGCCGGAGGAGGACATTGCCGGAAGCGACTGGCGCACCTGGGGCATCATCGACGATCAAGGGACGCTGGTGCGGGGTGGGGAAACCATCGACTTCTGCGCCTGCGTCCACACCGGGGACACCGCCCTCTACTATGATACAGAGGATCAGGTGCTGCTGGCCGAACTGGTCTACCCCGCCCCTGTGGAGAATGCGGAAAAGCGCTATCTCGGCATGGAGATCACAGACCGGAACGGCGATGGCAGCAGCGATATTCTGCTCCGCTTCTCGCAGGGAAAAGGAACGCTGCAACTGCTCTTCTGCTGGGACCCGGAAACAGAGAACTTTCTGTCTGTTCCGTCATAACCAAATCTGAAATCATTTTGCAATAGGGAGGCATTTTTATGAAAAATACGATGAAACGCACCCTCGGACTCTTTGCGGCTGCGCTGCTGACCATGACGCTGGCACTCAGCGTCTATGCATCCGGCCACGACCTGACCTTTACCGACAAGGGCAACCGGATGCACGTCAAGGACAAGACCGTTCATGTGCAGACCTACTACCCTTATGAGTATTATGTGCTGGACGTTCTGGACGACGCACTGGTGGTGGCGAACCCCGAATGGGACGACTGCGGTTTTGCGGTCTGCCGCAGGGTCACCGACGATTACATGGACTATACCGGCTCCGATGATGACTTTGTTCTGGACTACGCAGAGGAATATCTGGAGTATGATTTCCAGCAGCTGTACGGCGGTCAGTGGCCCGACACCTCCTGGGAAGTGGTGGATGAGAGCAGCGCCTCCAACCGTGTTGCAACCATGCGGGGCTATATCTGGAACGATGAGATGGATGCCTATATGTGGACTGTGATCTACTGGGACACCAGCTACAACAACGTGATGGCCAAGACCTTCTTTGTTCCGGAGTACAACGGCTACGATAAGGCAGACAAGATGGGCAAAAAAGTGAGCAGCACCGTCGGGTGCTGATGGGAGTGATGCGGTATGAGGAAACGGAACCGTGCCCCGCAGGAAAAGATGCCGGATGAGGAGCTTTCCCGCCGCATCCTGTTTTACGGCCATCTGGCAAACCTCTGCGCCTACGGCTGCATTGCAGGTGCCGTGCTGGGCGTTCTGGCAGGCATCCTGCTTGAAAGCTTTACAGCGGGCTGCGTCATCGTGATGCTCGTGATCGTAGCAGCGGTATTTTTGATCCAGCTGATCCACGCCATGCAGAGCGCTTTGATCCTCGGGCAGCTGGGCGACGGCTTTCTGGATGCACTGCGCAAGGCCTTTGGCCCGCAGCCGGAGCACAAACAGTGGCCCATGAGCAATGAGCTGGTGCAGCGCTCCGGGCTTTTTCCGGAGGAATGGAAATCTGCCAGTGCCCGCGGCAGCTACGAGGGCAGCTATCAGGGCATCCCCTTTGCCATGCACAACGCTTCCCTCACCCATGTCTGGGAGGTGCGGGACCCCATGCCCGACGACCCACACAACACCCGCACCTGCTCCAAAACGATCTTCAAGGGGCTGTTTCTGGTCTGCCGGATGCGCAGGCCGGTGGCGCAGGAAGCGTTTGTCCTGCCCGGAAGCCCCCGCCCCGGCTTTGGCCCGGAGCTGGAAAACTGGGAGCAGCAGCTGCGGAGGGCAGTGGATGCCCGGGAACTGCGGATGAGCTTCCGGGGGGATCTGATGTTTGCCGCTTTTACCACCGACCGGCAGATCATGCTGTTTCCAAGGATATCGACCCGAAGATCATTGAGGAATACCGCCGCAGTTTTCAGGACTCGGTTGACCTGATGAAGGGTTTGATGGAAGCTGTGGCGCAGAATACGGAGCTTTTCTGAAACAGGAGGAACGACAAATGAAACACATTGCACTTTTGCTTGCCGCGCTGCTGGTCTTTTCCCTGACCGGGTGCGGCAGTTCCGAGGCCGCAGGCACGGCTCCGGACACCGACAAGGCGGGAGCCTACGAGGTCATTCCGCCGGAGGACGGCCGGGGCGACCTGATCCCTGCCTCTTCGGACGTGGCGAGTATCCCGGTGCTGGTGGGCGGTGGCCTGCCCTTTACCAGCATGGAAAACCTGATGAATGAGAACTATGAGGATGGCACTTACACCTATGAGGATATGACCCAGGACGGTTCGGTGCTGGTGGTGGATATGGCGTTCCAGTCGCTGCGGACCGACGAGACCGTGGAGGAATACGCAGAATATGCCGCCCGGTTTGCGGCCCTGGATACCGGCGAGGGAGAACCCTATAACGTTACCTGCTTCCAGGATGAGGACTACACCCAGAATCTTTCCTACCCGGTGTACATTGTCTGGTACACCACAGGCTCGGGGGAGGATCAGCGGGAATGGATGGTCTACACGGTGGACACCGACGACTACACCTATCTCTATGCCTTTGGCACCATTGCCGATGAGGCAGACGACATGCAGGATGTGTTCTACAACATCTGCGATCAGCTTGAGCTGGTGGATTGAGGGCTGAGAATATGACACTGGAACGATCGGTTCTGCTGCTTGCGCTGATGCTGGCCGGGCTGTATGTGCTGCCCCGGCTTTTGCCGCGGAAGCCTCGGCTGCGCCGGGGGCTTCAGGTCCTGTGCATCATGGCGGCAATGCTGGATGCGGCGTATATCCTGCTGACGCTGCTGTTTGTCTGGGCGGCGGGGCAGAAACTTTGAAGAGGAGAAAACGACCATGAAACACAAAACACGTCTGCTGCCCCTTGCCGGCCTTCTGCTGGCGGGAGGCATCCTCTGTACCGGCTGCGGCGGTGCTGCCCCGGCCAGCAGTGCGCTGGCTGCCGTCAGCACGGCTTCCTCTGTGGAGGAGGTCAGTGCCATGGATGGTTACGACTACCTCAATGATTATATCGGTCTGTGGGGCTATTACGACATCGACCTCTGGCTCCGTGTCCATGAGGACAGCACCTTTGAATTCGTCAACTCTGAGGATGAGGCCATTTACACCGGCACGGCAGATGCGGACGAATACGGTATGGATCTCTATTTCGACGATGACACCCCGCAGATGCGGCTGGATCTTTCCGTCAGCGGCGACCTGCTGGAGGTGGGGTCTTCTGATGCGCTGCACCCGGTGGATGCCATCGTCTCCCGGGCGACCTGCTTTGAGAAAAATGGGCTGGAGATCAATGCCGCCGTGGATTCCTCTGACCCCATCCAGCTGGACAGCGGCGTGTGCAGCTTTACCGGAAAGGGCAGCGGCTACAACACCGACCTGTGCTACTGGCAGGTGACAAAGTATAACGATGTGACCCATGACGGTATCCGGGAGATCCAGTTCGATGCGGTCTGCTATATCCCGGATTCCTCCATCCCCTACTTTGGACAGACCTACGAAACCTACATCTCCAGCGAGCTCTACGATGCCTATACCGGCACATGGCTCACGGCATCCACCGCCAGAGGGGATACGGGCCGGGACAAGAACCATTATTATCACACAGTGTACTGGAACGACAACGCTTACGACATCGAGTTCTTCTTTTCTACCGACTGGAACATGAGCAGTACCAGTGACGACAAGATCTTTACCAAGAGCTATGTGGTCTATCTGCCCGAGGATTACGATGGGCTGGTGTTTGCCGCACAGGCGCAGCCGGACAATTATGCCGATGCCATGGCGCTGGACAACTTGGAAAATGTCAGCCCTGAGGGCAACATCATGGATCTTTCCCCGCTGGACCCCTACGCCAGCCTGTACTTCAACATCTGCGGCTGAGCCGGACAGAGGAAAGGAGGACACTATGCCCTATGGAATGCTCTTTGTGATCGCAGTGGTGCTTCTTCTGGGGTGGCTGCACAGCAGCCGGAAGGAAGCCGCACGGCAGGATGTGGACCGCCGCATCGTTCCGGCGGTACTGGATGCTGTGTTTCAGGAGGTGCAGTTTGCACCCAATGGCCGGATCACCTGCTTTGGAGAAGCGGGGCTTCCGCTGCCCCAGTATGACCGCATGACCGGCGGGGAACACGTCCGGGCAAAGTACCGGGGCTATGAGGTGGAGCTGTGCAGCATCGAACTGGACCGGGATGTCAGCTATACGGACCCGGGCGACCCCACTGTGGTCAATGCGCCGTCCTATGACACGGTCTACGCCGGTCTGTGGGGCATCTGCCGGTACGGTACACCAATGCCGGTGAGCCTGACCTTTACCCCAAGAGGGAAGCTGGGGCAGCTTGTCCGGAGCGCATCGGTGCAAAACCCCGTGGACGGCTTTGAACAGCAGTTCAAGCTGACAGCAGACGATGACACCGCCCGGAACGTCTGCCTGACGGAGGAAAAATGCCAGAAGCTGCTGGCCCTGGCCGGAACAGCCGAGGGCAGTTTCAGCGGAAGCCTGCACCGGGACGGCACCCTGTATTTTGCCGTGGAAAACAACAAGGGGCTTTTCAAGGGCAGCGGCAGTGACGATGTCCTGCGGGAAAAGTTCGCCCGGCAGCTGAAGTGGTGTACCGATGTCATGGATGTTTTTGCACCCTGAATGGGGCTGAAATTAAAAAATGCAGTACCTTCTCTGCACTTTCTCGCATGGAAGGTACTGCATTTTTGCTTGCTGCCTTATCTGTGCGGAATGGATGCTGCACGCGGCATTACCTGAAATCCCGCAGCCGCTCCTGCGAAAGCTGGGCCTGCAGGAAGGTCCAGGCGGCATCGAGCTCGGTGTTGAGCAGGTAGGCCTGATTCTGCTGGACGTAGAGATAAATGGCATCCGGTGTGCGGTAGGCCAGATGGATGCTCTGCCAGTCGTAGTGGCGGCTGGGCTCGGACTTGTCCTGCTCGCCGGCCATCCAGACATCCAGCCCGGCATTGTTCAGCTCCAGCCGGTAGAAGGGGCGGGGGAGGCCCAGCTTGCGGATCTGGTTCTTGAGGTTATGGAAGAAGGACCAGAACCACACGGCGGGCAGGCCCAGCGCAACCACCGCAAGAACCACCGTCAGCAGGGCGGCACCCTCCCGCTGGCCGACCTGCGAGAGGCAGATGCCGGCAAATACCAGCAGGATGGCCGTAAAAAGCAGAGGCCGGTACCAGGCTTTTTTGTGGCGCAAAAGGTCAAAGGCTGCAAATTTGTGGAAGGAACCTGCATCCATCTCCACGGAAATGCTCAAGACTTGGGGCATGGAAAATCACTCCTTTTTAGGCATCGTACCATATTCTTTTCAAACAAGCAAGGTAAATCTTGCAAAATTGCCGCAAAACATGGTAGAATAAGGCATTGATCGAGAAAAAATTCTTTGCCGGGAGGGGTGGCTTTGCACCGTTCAATGACGCTGAAACAGCGGATCACGCTGGGGTTGGCGGCCTTTCTGCTGGCGCTGGCGGCACAGATCTTTCTCAGCTTCTACCAGTCCGGCACCGTGTTGCGGGAACTGGATGACCAGATGGGCAGGTTCAACGCCATCAGCCGCTTTCAGGATGGGGTGGAGCGGAGCCTGACTGCCCTGAGCGATTACCGCTGGGAATATGGGGACGCGGACGAGCTGCTGACGGAGCTGGACGCGGCATTCTCCACCACCAATGCCTGGCTCTGGCGGATCGATGGAGACCTGAGCATGGTCAGCGAGAAGCAGTATCTCTTATACAATGCGGTATGTACCACCTACAAGAGCTACACGGTGCTGGTAAAGCAGCTGGAAGAAGCCGTCCGGGCAGGGGACGATGCCGGGGCAGCACAGCTCTACTATAACAAGGTGTCGCCCTGCGGCAGCTATCTGGGCCAGTACACCCAGCAGCTGCTCAACACGGCCATTTCCGATGCGCAGGGCACCTACACCGAGGTCTCGGCCCTGAGCAGCCGGGTCAAGTGGGCCCAGACGGTCGTGGCGGTGGTCTGCCTGGTGCTGGGCTGCGTGATGGCGTGGTCGGTGCTGCGGCTGCTGGGGCCGGTGCAGCAGATGATCGGCGCATCGCAGGAGATCATTGCGGGCGGGTACGACACCCCCGATGTGCCGGTGCCCCGGGAACACAATGAGATCGGCCAGCTGACCGATGCCTTCAACCGGATGAAGCATTCCATGACCCAGCAGATGAACACCCTGCGGGAGAAGAATGAGATGGAGCGGGAGCTCCACCAGCAAAAGACCGCCGCGCTGGAGCTGCAGAACCGGATGGAGCGCAGCCGGATGCAGCAATTGCGCAGTCAGATCGACCCGCATTTCCTGTTCAACACCCTGAACGTCATATTGCAGACGGCAGGGCAGGAGAAAGCCTACCGCACCCAGGCGCTGATCACGGCGCTGAGCCACCTGCTGCGGTACAGCCTGATGAGCAATGACGAGCAGGTGCCGCTGGCCCGCGAGGTGCGGATCGTGGATGAATACTACTCCATCTATCACGTCCGCTTTGGGGACCGTGTGAAGATGCGGTGGCGCATCTCGGATTCCATCGACCTGACGGAGACGATGGTGCCTTCGTTTATTTTGCAGCCCATCGTGGAAAATGCCTTCAAGCACGGCATTGCCCCCAAGGAAGAGGGCGGTGCGGTGCGCATCCGCATTACGCCGCTGCGGGAGCAGGGGCTGCTGCGGATCAGTGTGTGTGACAACGGTCTGGGCATTGAGCCGGAGCAGCTGGCCCAGCTGCAGGCGGGGCTGGCGGCCCCCGGCGACCGGTGGGAGCACATTGGTGTGTATAACGTGGCGGCGCGCCTGCGGCTGCTGGACAAGCGCTGCCGGTTCGAGGTGCGCTCGCACCCGGGGTGGGGCACGGCGGTGAGCCTGTATCTGCCCCTTGTGGAGCTGGAAGAGGAGGACTTTGACGAATGATACGCCTGTTGATCGCGGACGACGAGTGCCTGGAGCGGGAAGCCCTGACCGAGATGGTCTCCCGCCGCTTTGAGCATGAGGTGGTGCTGGAGACCGCCGAAAATGGCCGCAAGGCCGCCGATACCGCCATCCTGTGGGGGGCAGACCTCATTTTGATGGACATCGAGATGCCGGGCATGAGCGGCCTGGATGCCGCCCGCGCCGTGCTGGCTCAGCGCCCCGGGTGCCGGGTCATCTTTGTCACGGCGTACAGCCTGTTCCAGTATGCTCACGAGGCTGTGCATCTGGGGGCCTGTGATTATCTGCTCAAGCCCGTGGACCCGGATGAGCTGGAAGCCTCCATCCGGCGGGCTATGCGCCAGATCGAGACAGAGCGCAAGCTGGAAGCACTGGCCCCGGTGCAGCCGGAGCCGATGGAGCCTGCTGCCCCGGCGGCAGAACCGGACGATGCCGAGAACAGCCAGAACGCGCTGGTCATGGCCCATGTGCGGCGGTATCTGGAGGATAACTATATGTTCGATATCTCGCTGGACAGTGTAGGCGAGATCCTCCACATCAGCCCGGCGTACCTCTCTGCACAGTTCAAAAAGTACCAGAAGATGAACTTCCTCGACTGCCTGACCGAGCTGCGCATCAATGCGGCCAAGGAGCTGCTGACAGACCCCTTCCGCTCCTCGGCAGAGGTGGCCTCCATGGTGGGCTATGAGGATGCCAGCTACTTTGCCCGCGCCTTTAAGAAGCGGACAGGGGAGACCCCCACCCAGTACCGAAAGCACGCTCTTCGGGAAAAGCGGGATCCTGCTCCGGAGGGGCTGCTGTGAGCGCCCGCATCTCCCGGCGGCAGCTGCTGCTGGCTGCAGCGGGCACGGCACTGGAGCTGTGTGCCTGCAAAAAGCAGCAGGCTGCAGAGGAACAGCCGGAGCTCATTCTACGCTACGCCGAGAACCAGCCTGATGACTACCCCACCACCGTGGCAGCGCGAGCCTTTGCCGAAAAGGTGAAGGAGCGCACGGAAGGGCGGGTGAAGATCGCCGTGTACAGTAAGGGCGAGCTGGGGGCGGAGATGAGCGTCATCCAGCAGATACAGTTTGGCGGCATCGACTTTGCCCGCGTCTCCCTGAGCCAGCTGGCAGAATACATGCCTGCCCTGAACGTGCTGCAGCTGCCGTTTCTCTATCAGGATGCCGGCCAGATGTGGCGTGTGCTGGACGGAAACATCGGGGACGAGTTCCTGACCCGGCTGGATGATATCGACCTGACCGGGCTTTCCTGGTTCGATGCCGGTGTGCGCAGCTTTTACACCCGCCGGAAGGTCACCTGCCTGGCAGAGCTGCAGGGACTGCGGCTTCGTGTACAGGAATCCGACACCATGAGCATGATGGTCTCGGCTCTGGGAGCCGACCCGGTGCAGGTGGTGTACAGTCAGGTGTACGCAGCCCTGCACAACGGCCAGATCGATGGGGCGGAGAACAACTGGCCCAGCTATGAGGCCATGAGCCATTACGAGGTGGCTCCCTACTTTCTGCGGGATGAGCACACCCGCGTGCCGGAGATCCAGCTGGCCAGCATCCCGGCAATGGAGAAGCTGGCCGCGCTGGACCCGACATTCCCGGGCATCCTGCGCAGCTGCGCGCGGGAGTCGGCGCTGATCGAGCGCACCCTCTGGGCTGAACAGGAAGCCGGGGCAGAACAGGATATGCTGGCCCGCGGCATCGTGGTCACGGAGCTTTCCAGCGAGGAAAAACAGAAATTCCGCGCTGCAGTCCAGCCCCTGTACGATCAGTTTGCGGAACAGGCGGAGTTGATCGCCCGAATTCAGAAAAGCTAAAAATATCAGGAAGAATCCCAGCTGTTGGCAGGTATGTCCAAAGGCTGGGATTTTTATTTGTGCAGAGTGTACAGAAGTTGTTTTCACATTTTTTTGAAAAACAGGACATTTTTTGAAACCCCTTGTTCTGACCAAGAAATTTTGCTAAAGTGTGAACAGTGAATGAACGACAGCACCGCACCTGTGCAGGCAGGTGCTGCCGGAAGGAAACAGAAGAACATATTTCAGGAGGATTTTACCATGAAAAAGATCTCTCGTCGCAGCTTTCTCGCCGTTGCCGGTGCAGCTACCGCAGCTGCTGCCCTGACCGCATGTGGCGGCTCTTCCAGCTCCACTACAACCTCTGCCGCCGGTTCCACCGCCGCTTCTGCTGCCGGTGATGCTACCGCTGCTGCCAATGATCCCAAAGTCACCCTGGTCTACGCTGAGGTCAACCCGCTGGATACCATCGTCGGCCAGACCGCTACCCACTTCAAGGAGAAGGTCGAAGAGCTGACCGGCGGCTCCGTTGTCATTGATGTGCAGGCTTCCGGTGTTCTGGGCTCCGAGAACGACGTTCTGGACGCGATCCTGGGCGGCTCCACTTCCATCGATATGAGCCGTATCTCCGCTTTTGCACTGACCAGCTACGGCTGCAACAAGTCCAAGCTGCTGAGCATCCCCTTCACCTTTGAGAACCGTGCACACTTCTGGAACTTTGCCAACAGCGATCTGGCACCTGAGTTCCTGAACGAGCCCCAGGAGCTGGGCCTGCCCGTTCGCGGCATCTTCTACGGCGAGGAGGGCTTCCGCCACTTCTTCACCGTCAATCCCGTTTCCGGCATTGAGGATTTCAAGGGCCTGAAGCTCCGCGTGTCCAACGACCCTGTTATGAACGGCATGGTCGAGGGCCTGGGTGCAAACCCCACCGTCGTTTCCTTCGGTGAGCTGTACAGCGCACTGCAGACCGGCGTTGTCGATGGCGCTGAGCAGCCCATCGCAAACTACAAGTCCAACGCCTTCCCCGAGGTTGCCAACAACCTGATCCTGGACGGCCACACCCTGGGCGCTATTCAGGCTGTTATCACCGATAACGCATGGGCAAAGCTGACCGAGAACCAGCAGGCTGCCATCATGGAGGCCGGTGCTGACACCCAGAAGTTCAACGCTGACCTGTCTGAGACCGCTGAGAACAAGGTTCTGGACGAGCTGAAGTCCTCCGGCTGCAACGTGATCGATGTTCCCGATAAGGCACCCTGGCAGGAAGCATGCGCCAAGGTCATCAGCGACAACACCTCTGATCAGGCTGAGCTGTACCAGAAGCTGCTGGACATGAAGGCATAAGCAAACGCGCCTTTTCCGTGCAAGAATAAAATGGCCCGGCGGGGACAACGGGAGATCTGCCCGCTGCCCTGCCGGGCTTTTATCGTAAAGGAGGAAACCTTATGCCGAAAATCTTTACCACATTGGATAAGATCAAACCGGCGTACGACATTACCTATAAGGTGGTGCTGTTCATCTGCAAACTTCTGCTGATTTTGGACATCCTCATCACCACCATGTCGGTCATTGGCCGTTACGTCCCCTTTATCCCGGACCCTGCCTGGTCGGAAGAGGTGGTGCTGACCTGTATGAGCTACATGGCCGTGCTGAGCGCAGCGCTGGCCATCCGCCGCGGTGCCCACATCCGCATGACCGCCTTTGATGTCTACCTGCCCAAGAAGGTCGTCAAAGCGCTGGACATCCTGGCCGACATTGCAGTGATGGTGCTGGGCATCATTATGATGGTGGTGGGCTGGAACTACGCCACCACCCTGGGCGGCCGCGGCTTCTACGTTTCCATGCCCTGGCTGAGCCGCTTCTGGATGTACTTCCCCGTGCCGCTGGCCGGTATTGCCATGATCGTGTTCGAGTTTGAGTCTATCTACAACCACATCAAGAGCCTGTTTGTAAAGGAGGAGAATTGATATGACAGTTCAGACACTGGCGATCCTTGTCCTTCTGGTCAGCTTCTTTGTGATGATCTTCCTGCGGTTCCCCATTGCATACGCCGTTGGTCTTTCCAGTGTGTTCTGCCTGATGGTGCAGGGCCAGGCCCTTACGGATGTCTGCCGTCTGATGGTCAAGGGTATCTCGTCCTTCAGCCTGATGGCCGTGCCTTTCTTCATCACCATGGGCGTGCTCATGGGCTCCGGCGGCATCTCTGAAAAGCTGATCGCTCTGGCCGATGCCTGCGTCGGCTGGATGCGCGGCGGCATGGCCATGGTCAACATCGTGGCTTCCTACTTCTTCGGCGGCATTTCCGGTTCCGCTTCCGCCGATACCGCTTCCATCGGCTCCATTATGATCCCCATGATGGTGGATCAGGGCTACGATGCCGACTTCTCCACCGCTGTTACCATTACCTCCTCCTGCGAGGGCCTGCTGGTTCCCCCGAGCCATAACATGGTTATCTACGCCACCACCGCCGGCGGCATCTCTGTGGGCAGCCTGTTCCTGGCCGGCTACCTGCCCGGTGCTCTGCTGGCCATCGTCCTGATGATCGGCTCCTACATCATCTCCGTCAAGGAGAACTACCCCAAGGGCTCGCCCTTCAGCATCAAGGGCTTCATCAAGCAGCTGGGTACTTCCATCTGGGCACTGGCTGCCGTTGTCATCGTTGTCTTTGGCGTTGTGGGTGGCGTGTTCACCGCCACGGAGTCCGCTGCTATCGCTGTTATCTACTCCCTGTTCGTGTCCGTGTTCATTTACAAGGGCCTGGATTGGAAGGGCGTATGGTACGCTCTGGACGAGTGTGTGAACACCCTGTCCATCGTCCTGATCCTGATCGCCACCTCTGCTGTGTTCGGCAACTGCCTGACCATGCTGCATGTGCCTGATCTGGCCGCAAACGCCATCACCAGCGTGACCGACAACCCCTACATCATCGCCCTGCTCATCGATGTCATCATTCTGGTTCTGGGCTGCATCATGGATATGGCTCCCATCATCCTGATCGCTACCCCCATCCTGCTGCCCATTGCAACCTCCATCGGCATCGACCCCATCCAGTTCGGTATCATCGTGGTGCTGAACTGCGGCATCGGCCTGCTGACTCCTCCTGTCGGCGCTGTTCTGTTCATCGGCTCTGCCGTTGCAAAGCGCCCCATGGAAAAGGTCGTCAAGGCCACCCTGCCGTTCTACCTGTGCATGTTCATCGCCCTGCTGTTGCTGACCTTTATTCCCGACATCAGCCTGGCCATCCCCAAGCTGCTGGGCGGCTACGTCAGCCCCATTGCAAACCCGCTGGGCCCGGTGTTCGTCCACTGATAAGCGTGTGAACAGATTTCTTCTCCTGAAACAATAACGTACCTGAAAGAACCATCCCCATGGCGTGATCTCCGCGCCGGGGGATGGTTCTTTGTTTACAGAGCGGGTCAAACCGGTCTGCATTCTGTAATTGCCACTTGACCCAACCCGTGGTATAATGAAAGAATCGAATACTATGGGAACAAAGGACAGGGGTCAGAACAGAAAATGGCAAAACGAAAGCGAAAAACAACTGCAAAGCGCGCGTCTGCACGCAGAAAAAGCCGGGCCGAGGAGCGGATGCCGGCGGGGCTGGGCACCCTGTTTGTGGGGCTGCTGCTCATTGTGCTGGCGTTCGTGGAGGGAGACTCCGTCTGGAAGAGCGCTCACCAGATCCTATTCGGGCTGTTCGGCTGCGGCAGCTTTGTGCTGGGCGCGGCGGTGTGCTATCTGGCCATCCTCTACACCCGGGGGCAGGACCTGCTGATGCAGGTGTTCAAGCTGCTGCTGGGGCTGATCTTTGCCAGCGGCACGGTCATCGTGTTTTCGGATATCCCCGCCGACCTGACCGCTGCCCAGATGATCGCTGCCTGCTACCAGAACGGCGCGAACGCCTGGCTGGGCGGCGGCGTGCTGGGCACTCTGCTGGGCGGCAACCTGCTCCTGCTCTGCGGGCGGCCTGCGGCCAATCTGGTCATGGCGGTGCTGGCCCTGTGCGCCAGCCTGTATATCTTTGATATCACCCCTGCCGAGTGCTGGCAGTGGCTCTGCAATGTGGGCGGCGGTGTGCATGAAAAAGGCGTGGCGGTCTATGAGCAGAACGCCGCCCGCCGTGCTGAGCGCCTTGCGGCCCGGCAGGCGGAAGAGGAGTACTGCGCCGAGGAGCCTGCGGACGATTACGATGATAATTTCGATGAGGAAGACGTGCCCGGCGGCATTCCGGTGCCCGGGTGGCTGTCCGGCGTGTTCAGCTGGGGCCACAAGGTGACCAAGGAGATGGAAGGCGAAGCGGAACCTGCTCCCGTGGACGATTCTCTGGGCTACGAGCCGCCTGCGCCGGTGGAGCCGGAACCGGCTCCCGCCCAGCCTGCCCCAGCCTTTGAGCCGGTCAAGGTGACCTCCAACCATCCCCGCGCGGCGTTTGATATTGATCTTGGGCCGGATACCTCTGTTTCCGAGGGCGGCAGCGAGCCCATTGAGCCCATCATCATCGGGCCGGGCGGGACCTTTGGGCAGGACCCGCTCCAAAAAGCCCCGCCTCGGGCCATCGTCAAACCGGTGGTGCCGGATGCCGTGGAGACTGCCGCCGAGGATTTCTTCGCGCCCGCCGGATCGCCTGCTCCGGCCCCGGTGGTGAACCCCACCGTGCCGCCTGCGGCCCCGGAAGCCCCTGCGGCTGCACCGGCAGAGCCCGTGCAGCCTGAGATGCCGGTGTTCCAGACCCCCACCCTGCCCACTACGGATGAGCCGGTGGTGCCGGTGCGGGTCAGCGCGGAAAACGCGGTGGCCATGCGCAGTGAACCGGACGAGGACGGCTGGATCAGCATTACCAGCGAACCGGTGGAGGAAAAAGACCTGAACACGCTGGTGGCGGCTGCCATGGAAAAACCCGCCGCAGGCGAGCAGGCTGCCGCCACCCCCCCCGCCCAGGGGGCGGGGGGGGGGGCAAGGTTC
>OGPC01001008.1_pt1 | contig 21116 bp, 21 predicted proteins | sample 1552911 | NCBI WGS metagenome assembly OGPC01 (sample SAMEA2580248, study PRJEB22360) | human gut metagenome | biome: human gut; feature: human-associated habitat; material: faeces | place: Denmark | collected 2008/2010 | reverse complement strand
GCCAGCTTATGTTAAAACTAAAAAAAGCGGAACTTATGACAAGTGTAGCCGGACATGCCCGTCCTTCTCTTTCAAAACCAGCCGATCAGATTACATTGCTGGATATTTATAAAGCAGTTGAAGGTGATAAACCATTGCTTCATTTAGATACTCATACCAATCCAGATTGTGGCATTGGCATTAACATTCAGTTATCTTTGCAGGGATTTTATAATGAAATTCAAAAGGCTGCCGAAGAAAAAATGAATACGATTACTTTACAGGATATCATAGATACCTACTATCAGCGGATATCTATAGAAAATAACTTACAGAATATTATTTAACAGGAGAACACTTTCATGTACCTTCAGCAAATATTTTTTACATAAAGTAATCCTGGATCATTCATAACAAAATCATATACAATCCAGGATTATCTGTTTTTTTGCACTTGTGTCAGCGTACATGACACAATCGATACACGGCAGGTTATTTACTGCATTCCACAATGATCTTCTCGCATCTGTCATATCCAAGCTGTGAACTGTTCAGACACAACGTATAATTGCTGGCTTTTCCCCATTTCTGATCCGTGTAAAAACTATAATTCGTCATACGCCTTTTATTTTTATCTGTATCTGCCATCATTTTGACGGCTTCCTTCTCTTCTACATGATATAAGCACATAATACGCTCTGTTTTTTCCGACATATCTCCATGGATAAATACATTCAATACATCATCCCTGTCTTTCAAAATATAATCCGCATTTCTTCCAATGATCACACACGGTTCTCTATCAGCCAGTTCTAAAATAACCTTTCTCTGTGCCTCATACACCATATCCTCCACTGATTTTCCTGTAATATCACGTCCAGCAAGTGCATACGCAAGCAAACCTTTTTTGGGAGATAATTCCGCACTTTCCTGAATATATTCCGGTGATAAGCCGGACTTTTCTGCAATCCGGCTGATGATATTCTTATCATAGTAGGAAATTCCCAGTTTTTTTGCGACCTCTTCTCCGATAAAACGCCCACCGCTTCCAAATTCTCTGCTGATTGTGATGATTTTTTTTGCCATTTCCAGTTCCTCCTCAGTTCAAAACATTCACTCTATTTTTTCTGATTTTCTTCAAAAACACATATCCTACAAAACAGGAAACTATTTCCGTAATCGGAAATGCCCACCAGATCAGTGAAATTCCTATCTGCCCATTTCTGACAAATACAGAAAAAATTCCTGCCAATGGTAAAATAATCACAAGCTGTCTCAAAAGCGAGATAACCAGTGATTCCACACCACCATCCAATGCCTGATAAATGCCCTGATAAGCAACATTGATTCCTGCAAACAGAAAGCTGATCGAAATTATCCTCATTGCTCCGATAAAATATTCTCTTGACGCTCCCGTATGAAACAGCGTTGCAAATGCTTCGGGGAAGATCTCTGTGATTGCAATTCCCAGAGTCATTAATATTATGGTATAGATCAGACCATTTTTAATTCCATCCTGAATCCTTTTCTTACTTCTCATTCCATAGGCAAATGCAATGATCGGGGTGATCGCATCTCGCAGGCCAAAAGCAAGGAAGAGAACAAGCTGCTGAACTTTATAGAACAATCCATAGGCTGTCTGTGCTGACGGATTGAACTTCAGGATCAGATTCATCACGTAAACCATAATGGACATTAGAGCCTGTGCAATGATTGCCGGAAGTCCGATTGCATAGATTTCTTTGATAATTCCGCCATCCGGCTTCATGTATTTCGCTCCATGCTCGAATTCCTTGTTCATCTTCATATGGAAAATGAACAGTAACACTGCGGATGCTACCTGACCAATTACCGTTGCATAAGCTGCACCTTTCACCCCCATTTCCGGGCAGGGTCCGATACCATAGATCATGATCGGATCAAGAATGATATTTACAACAGCTCCAACCACCTGACCAATGGTAGAATAAAAAGAACGTCCTGTTGCCTGAAGTAACTTTTCAAACAGAGAAAAGAAAATAATACCAAAAGAGATTACGCAGCATATCCTCAGATAGCCAATTCCCATCTCAAGTACTTCTGTGTCTACTGTCTGCGATGAAATATATGCTTTCACCCCAAAGATACCAAATAATAAGCAGACCACATAAATGATCACACCAAGAAACAGACTGTTTCCCGCTACCTTTGCAGCTTTTTTACCGTTTCCCTGTCCAAGCGTCCTTGCTAGAAGCGCATTGGTTCCTACACCGGTTCCGATTCCTACTGCCACCATAAGCATCTGTACCGGAAATACCAGTGTCAGTGCATTTAATGCCTCTTCACTTCCCACTCTCATATTTCCTACAAATGCACTGTCTACAATGTTATAGACTGCCTGCAATGCCATAGATAAGATCATCGGGATTCCCATCCTGATCATCAGCTTATTCACCGGCATCTCCTTCATCTTGTTGCTTTCCGCCATTTTGTTTTAACTCCTTTCTTTTTGGCACAAAAAAAGTGCGCACCTTATCTTATAAGCTGGACTTACGCTGACAGGCTACACACTTTTCACGGCGATATTTATTTTCTGCAAACCAAAAACGAGCAGCCGGTAAACTGGATTTACGCTTACTCGCCACTCGTTTTCTGTAATTATATTGCCTCTTTTTCAAAAAGTCAAACAAAATTTTCTCCTTACCGACCGGCACTTTTATTCCGTAAAAGTATAGCGTACAAAAGAACCTTTATTATCTCCTGTTACTATTACAACATCTCCACTTTCATTGCACATGGATTCAAGAACCGGAAATCTTCCGTTTTCTTTTACATAAGCTTCCGGACTGACTGCTTCTGCTTCGATCAAAGTTTTTTTACTATGTTTCTCCCCTCCACACGGATTTATTTCTTCAATAAAGATTTCATACTCATGCATATACGGTTCCTCCTGAAAATAGTTTTATAAAAGCGAGCAGTATCATATGGTTTTTTCCACATCATTACACTACTCGCTATGATTCTATTATAAAACGATTTTATTTTTGTTTCAAAAGCCGTTTTTACTAAAAATACGTCTGCCGTTTTTGGTCATTATTACTATGCATTGATACCTGGTCAAATTTCTTCCGAAAACAGATGATTTCAGGAATCAACTTGTCGGCACACTCCTTTGTAGTATGTTGTCTATCTTCCATTGAAATCTCTCTTCTTTGGTGATACAATGTGCTACAATGCTTATCAAAAGTTACATCATTTTTGGGGACATTTACACTACAAAGGAGAATTTATTTATGTTTCAGGTTTTTGTTGATTCAGCAGCAAATCTGCCTGCTGTTACTGCGAAAAAATACGATATCCATGTCGTTTCTTTCGTCAATCTTGTGAATGGAAAAGAGCTGGTCTGCTTCGACCCGGATTTGTCGCCGGAAGAGGAGCTTTCCAAAGGAAAAGAATATTACAATGCTATGCGTACCGGCTGTGAAATCAAGACCGGACTGATCAGCACCGCAAATTTTGCGGATGCGTTCCGCACCGCTCTTGAAGCAGATCAGGATGTCATCTATCTTTCCTTAAGCAAAAACATCAGCGGAACTTATAACTCCGCAAGACTTGCTGCCGAGGAGCTTCTTGAGGAATACGGCGGAAAACGTAAAATCCGCCTCGTCGATTCCCTGAATGCCTCTCTTGCACAGGGCATCCTCGCCATCTATGCCAGCGAGATGCGCGATCAGGGCATGAACGTAGACGAAGCGGCAGATCTTCTGGAAACCTATGTTGGCAAAATGAACGGTGTTTTCACCGTCGGCGATCTGAAATATCTTTCCCGTACCGGAAGAATCAAGGGAAGTGTCGCTGTGGTCGGAAATATGCTGAAAATCAAACCGATTCTGCGTGGAAGTGAAGATGGCTATATTGTTTCCTACAAGAATGTCCGCGGACGCAAGGCCGTTTTAAATGAACTGATTCGTCTTTTCTGTGAAACGATCGAAGAACCGGAAAAGCAGATCGTCGGAATCGCACATGCAGATGCCTATGAGGAATCTCTTTATATGATGGAAGAAATCCAGAAAAGAGTGAAGGTGCGTGAATTTATCAATACTTCTTACGATTACTGCACCGGAAGCCATGTCGGACCGGATACGATCGCTTTGTTCTATCTCGGAAAAGACCGCAGTCTTCTGTAAAAGGAGCAACCAGACTAACCACTGCTGTTCCCCTGTATTTTTCCGAAATTGCTGTAAACAGCGGAGATACTGTTTCTTCTTTCCATGCATAATTCCACCTGTTTTTCCACATACTACCCATACAGCACAAATTATGGAAAGTACATTGCGGAAACAGGAGGAATTTTTCATATGAAAGCGACGGGAATTGTTCGAAGGATTGATGATCTGGGGCGTGTGGTAGTTCCCAAGGAAATCCGGCGCACGATGCGGATCCGGGAGGGACAGGCCATGGAAATTTATACCGGACGGGAGGGTGAGATTATCCTGAAGAAATACTCACCGATCGAAGAGCTGGCGGAATGCGCAGCAGGGTTTACAAAATCGATTTCAACGGTGACCGGGTGTCTCGTCTGTGTTTCGGATCAGGAACAGATTGTAGCGGCAAACGGGCCGGAACAGAAAAATTATCTTGGCAAGTCCATCAGCAGCCGGCTGGAGGAGGCGATTCTGAACCGGAAAACAGTACTTGCGCGTCCCGGTGAAAAGGCTTATTTTTCAATTTTGGAAAACACAGACAATACTACTCCTCTGCCGGAGCTCATCTTTCCGATTCTCTCCTCCGGTGATGCCATTGGTTCGGTCATTCTCTGCGGCAAAGACAGGGAGTCCCTGCCGGGCGACACGGAAAAGAAGCTCCTCCAGGTAGCGGCAACGTACCTCGGACGGGAAATGGAAAACTAAACAGGGGATTTATCGAAGGCAATTTATCAAAGGCTTTTTGCATCATCCGCACCGGTTATGCAAGAGGCCTTTTCCTGTTATTCTGTAATTCGAGATATTCCAATTTTATCTTGCTATTTACACCTGCATTGTCTACAATAAAAATGACGTGCACGAAAACCTTCAACCGATACGCCCGAAGCTTTTCTGTGCCTGCTTTTATAAGCCGGGAAAAATTCCCGGAGTATCCTACATTACACAAGGAGGAATTTCCATTCATGAAATACATTGCAAAGAAATTCGGCTCTCTCCTTCTTACGCTGCTTCTTGTATCCTTTTTATCGTTCTTTGCCTTTTCCGTCATACCCGGAGATGCGGCAAAATCGCAGCTTGGAACGGAGGCGACGCCGGAGCGGATTGAGGCTCTGCAAAAGGAAATGGGACTGGATCGGCCGGTCCTGGAACGGTATGCTTCGTGGGTAACCGGCTTTTTTCATGGAGATCTCGGCACCTCGTATTCGTACTCGATGCCGGTCGGAGAACTGATCCGCGATAAAGTTCCGATTACCATCGCTATCACCGTTATCGCATTCCTGATGATCCTTGTTGTCTCGATTCCCATCGGCATTTTCACAGCACAGCACGCCGGAGGCCATTTGGACCGGCTGATCATGACGATCAATCAGGTGATCATGTCTGTGCCGGGATTTTTCATCGGTATTCTGATCACGTATCTTTTCGGTCTGATTCTCAAATGGTTTCAGCCGGGCGCCTATGTGCCGATTTCTGAAAATTTTTCCGGTTTTATCGGTTATCTTGTTGCACCGTCTGCCGCCATTGCACTTCCGCGCTGTTCCATGGCTGTCAAAATGCTGCGCAGCTCTGTGCTCTCGCAGCTCGATGCCGACTATGTGCGCACCGCCTATTCCCGCGGAAACAGTACACGCCGTGTTATGTATCACCATGTGCTGAAAAACGCCCTGATTCCGGTACTGACCTTCTGGGGCATGACAATCGCAGATATTGTGGCAAACAGCATTATTCTGGAACAGGTTTTTTCGATTCCGGGCATGGGCAATCTTCTGATCACTTCGATCTCCAACCGCGATTACCCCGTGGTTCAGGGCATCCTTGTACTGATCGCCGCCCTCATTATTATCATCAATTTCGTGGTAGATCTGCTGTATGGCAGAATTGATCCGCGTATCCGCGTAAAAGACTGACGGGAGCTTTCGATCATCAGCTCCCGCGACCGAAAGGTCGCAGGGAGCCGCCCACGACAAAGGAAAGGGTTTTCATTATGAAAAAGAAACGCAATCTCACGCTGATCATCGGAGCTGTTCTCACCGTTTTTATGCTTCTGTTTCTTCTGATCGGCTTTTTCTACACACCGTACGACCCGGATGCAATGAACGGCGCAGCCAAATTTGCCGCTCCCTCTCTGTCGCACCCGTTCGGCTGCGATCACTTTGGACGCGATATTTTCAGCCGCGTCTTAAAAGGAACCGGTACAACCTTCTTCGTCGCTTTCGCTACTCTGCTGCTCGGCGGAACCATTGGTGTTCTTGTCGGTGCGTTCACCGGGTATTTTGGCGGATGGATTGACGAAATCCTGATGCGCATAAACGATGTCATTGTTTCCTTTCCGGGAATCCTGCTGGCGCTGGTATTTATCGCGCTGCTGGGTCCCGGCAAATACAACGTGATCCTTGCACTCGGTATCGTATTCATTCCGAGCTTTGCACGTATCACCAGAAGCGAATTTCTCGCACGCAAAGATATGGACTATGTCAAAAGTGCCCGTCTGATGGGTGTTTCCCATCTTCGGATCATATTTGTACATATCCTGCCAAATACGGTCCCGTCCCTTCTTTCGATGGCAGCAATCGGTTTCAACAACGCCGTTCTCTCCGAGGCCGGCATGAGCTTTCTCGGCATCGGTGTCCAGCCGCCCGATGCCTCGCTTGGACGGATGCTCTCAGAATCCCAGACGTATCTGATGACTGCTCCCTGGGGCTCTGTTTTCCCCGGTCTTGCCGTCATTTTACTGGCGCTTGGCGTATCGCTCCTCGGCGACGGATTACAGAAGAAAGGCGGTAACTGATATGGCACTTCTCGATGTACGTGACTTAAAAATTGCATTTTACGATACCACGCCACCGACCGAAGTGGTAAAAGGCATCTCCTTTTCCTTAGAAGAAGGTGAGACGCTTGGCATTGTCGGGGAATCCGGTTCCGGCAAAACCCAGACGGCGCTCTCCATTCTGCACCTTTTAAAGGAAAATTCCGCCGTATCCGGCGGAGAAATTCTCTACGAAGATTCTTCCGTTGCGCACGCTTCCAGCCAGGATCTGCAGCGCATCCGCGGAAAAGAAATCAGCATGATTTTTCAGGAACCGATGACCTCTTTAAATCCGGTTCTGACCATCGAAGAACAGATTGCAGAGGGACTGCTGATTCATGAGAGCTGCACACCGGCAGAACGTCATGAAAAGGTTCTTGCCATAATGCATGAGGTCGAGCTTCCCGACCCGGAAAAGCTTTGCAAAAAATACCCTCACCAGCTCTCCGGCGGTCAGCGCCAGAGGGTGATGATCGCTGCGGCACTCATTACAGAACCGAAGCTTCTGATTGCAGACGAGCCGACAACAGCTCTTGATGTGACGATTCAGTCGCAGATCTTAAAGCTGCTGAAAAAAATCAATGAACGCCATCACACGGCGATTCTTTTTATCTCACACGACCTCGGCGTCATCCGTTCGCTCTGTGACCGGGTCATCGTCATGAATCATGGGACGATTGTGGAATCCGGCAGTGTAGACGATGTCTTTTTCCACCCGAAGGAAGACTACACCCGCCGCCTGCTCGACGCAATTCCGAACCGACGAACATCGCTGCGAAAGCGAATCAAAATCGCTCCAACAGCTCAATGGCCGACAGGCTCTGACAAAAAAGCTGATCCGCCGGCGGAAAAGGAGGAATAACCCATGGAAGAAATCAGTCCGAACAACATTCTGAAAGTCAGCCATATTTCTGCCTCCTATCAGGAGGGAAAGCAGAGAAAAACGGTGCTTCATGATATCTCTTTCGAGCTTCATGAAAATGAAATTCTCGGTCTCGTCGGAGAGAGCGGATGCGGAAAATCGACACTCTCCAAAGTGATCTTAGGATTTATCCGCCCAGATGAAGGCGAAATAATTTCGCAGGTCGACCATCCGCAGATGATTTTCCAGGATCCGTTTTCTTCCCTGAATCCTGCGAAGAAAATCTCCTGGATTTTAGAGGAGCCGCTTCGGATGCAGAAAGTTCCAAAAGAAGAACGAAAAAAACGGGTTCTTGCGATGGCCGAAAGAGTCGGTCTCTCCGCAGAGCACCTGAAACGCCGCCCGCATGAGCTCTCCGGCGGCCAGCGCCAGAGAGTCAGCATTGCGGCCGCACTGATCCAGGGCTCACGCCTGATCCTTGCCGACGAACCGGTTTCCGCTCTCGATGTGACGATTCAGAAGCAGATCATGGAGCTGATGGTTCAGCTTCAGGAGGAGCTTCAGCTCTCGATTCTCTTTATCTCGCATGACCTCAACGTGATCTATCAGATGTGCGACCGGGTTCTCGTGATGAAAGAAGGCCGGATTGTGGAGAACGCGGAGACGGAAGAACTGTTTGCGCATCCGCAGAATGATTATACAAAGGAGCTTCTGGCGGCATCACCAGAGCTGTAGTTTTATTTCCAGCATTCTCTAAACACCCGAAGTACATTCTTGGAAAAGACCTTCTCTATCTCTTCATCAGTGAAACCGTCGTGGCTCATCACATCTGCGAGATGCTGCATATGCGCGGTGTCCGGCACATCCGTTTCACCGCTGAAACCGTCAAAATCGGTTCCAAGGCCGATGATATCGATACCGCCGACGTTGCGCAGATATTTCATATGGCGTACCATATCCATCGTCGATGCCTTTTTCGCTGCCGGCTCCTCCTCGCGCAGAAACGACGGACAGAAATTGATACCGGTGACGCCGCCACGCTCTGCGAGCTGACGAATCATTTCATCCGAAAGGTTTCTCAGATGGAAGCACGCGCCGCGCGCATTGGAATGGGACGCAATGACCGGACCTCTCGTATGCGCAAAAACGTCGCGGATTCCGGCATCATTTAAGTGTGATAAATCGATCACTATGCCGAGCCGCTCCATCTCCTCGACAAAGGCAATACCGGTCGATGTCAGCCCGTTTTCAAGATCCGGAAGATATGGCTTTCCCTCTTCCTGCGCCGGGTTCGGGAATCCAAGCTCATTCGGAAAATTCCAGGTCAGCGTGGAAATCCGCACACCGAGATCATACAGCGTATGCAGCTTCTCTATGCTTCCCTCGTAGACACCACCCTCTTCGACGGTCATCACCGCACCTATTTTTCCTTCCTTCTGTACCTGCATCAGATCCGCATACGTTTTGATCTGACAAATGCGGTCCGGATACCGTTCCACCTCTGATTTCCAGAGATCAGCCAGCTTTCTCACATGCTCAAACGGTGTTTCGTCTTTCAGTCCCTTCAGGAACGTAAACAAAGAAAAGCACTGGCAGAGGCTGCCGCCCTTTTCCAGCTTATCCAGATTGATCTGAAGATCCGCATCCGCAAGATGCTCCTGTTTTTCCTTCCACTGCAGCGCCGGGATGGTGTCGCAGTGCATATCAATTACCTGAAACATGGCAATAATCCTCTTTTCTGTTTTTTCTCTATTCTATCATACTTCGCTGCATTCCTTCACAAAAACTGGAAGAAAACGTAAAAAACCGCCTGGCTCATGGTAAACCCATAAGGCTAGAGAAAATATATCTTTCCGGAATCGCAAAAAATTGGGGGTCCGCGTTTTTTCTCGAAAAAAACTTGCAAATCTCGTCTGAGATGATATACTTTTTGCATTGTGTTACTTTATGAAAGCACTGATCTTCCAAGAAAGTGCTTCTGCTTATGAAAAAGAAAGAGGTATCTATGCTCCAACTGATTGAAACCATCAACAATGCCGTGAACAATTTTATCTGGGGTGTTCCGGCTATGATCTGCATTTTCGGTGTCGGCCTTTACCTGAGTCTGCGCACCCGTTTTCTCCAGATTCGAAAATTCCCGTATGCGATCCGCACAACGCTCGGAAGAATGTTCCGCAAACGAGATGCTTCCGATGGCGCAATTACACCGTTCCAGGCGGTCTGTACAGCACTTGCCGCCACGGTCGGTACCGGTAATATTGCCGGTGTTGCCGGCGCTATCGCTATCGGCGGACCCGGTGCCGTGTTCTGGATGTGGGTTTCCGCTCTGCTCGGCATGTGTACGAAATTTGCCGAGGTAACACTGGCTGTTTTCTACCACGAGAAAAACGCCAACGGGGAACTCGTCGGCGGACCGATGTATTACATCAAAAACGGTCTCAGCAAAAAATGGCATTTTCTGGCCTATCTTTTCGCTGCTTTCGGTGTACTGACTGTGTTCGGAACCGGAAATGCAACGCAGGTCAACACCATCACAACCGCAGTCAACTCCGCACTGATGAATTACCATGTGATCTCAAAGGACGCGATCCCTACCTCCAACCTGATTCAGGGTATCATCATTGCTGTACTCGTAGCGCTGATCCTGCTCGGCGGTGTCAAACGGATCGCACAGGTAACAGAAAAGCTCGTTCCGTTTATGGCTCTGTTTTATATTGTCCTTGCCATCGGTGTAATTTTGCTGAATCTCAACCGGATTCCGTCTGTTTTCGTATCGATCCTTGAGGGCGCCTTCCGTCCCTCTGCTGTTACAGGCGGTATCGTCGGAAGCATGCTCATGAGTGTGAAAAAAGGTGTGTCCCGCGGTATTTTCTCAAACGAGGCAGGTCTTGGTACCGGTTCGATCGCGCACGCCTGTGCCGACACAAAAAAGCCGGTCAAACAGGGTATGTTTGGTATCTTTGAGGTATTTACTGATACGATTGTAATCTGTACCTTAACTGCACTTGTTATTCTCTGCAGCGGTACTTCCATCACCTACGGACAGGCTGCCGGCGCAGAGCTGACCATCAGCGGTTTTACCCTTACATACGGAAACTGGGTTTCGCTGCTCACCGCGTTCGCGATGTGCTGCTTCGCCTTTTCCACGATTCTCGGATGGGGACTTTACGGTGCACGCTGCATCGAGTTTTTGTTCTCCGAAAGAATCACAAAATATTTTATGGCCGCCTATGCGCTGGTTGCCATCCTTGGCGCCACCGCAAATCTTGGCCTGATGTGGAGCATTGCCGAGACCTTCAACGGCCTCATGGCAATCCCAAACCTGATTGCGCTCTTCCTGCTTTCGGGCAAGGTTGTGGAACTTACAAAGGAATATTTTTCCGGAGAAGGCAAAACCCGGTAAAATTCCTTTTCTCGCGGCGCATTCCCTTCTTCTGTAAGAAAATCATGTAAATTCGCCTTTTCCCTTGACAATCAGGTTGCTACCCCTTACACTGTTAAAAGTTTATAGCTTGGCTTCACCTTCTTCTCGGCAAGCATGTGGGTCGGCCAGCAGCTCGCTGACGGCCTCGATTTCTGGGGCTTTTTGGGATCACTGATCCTTGGTGGAATCATTCTTGGTATTTATACCGGTCTGCTCGGCTACGTCGGTGCAAAAACCGGTCTGTCACTTGATCTTTTGTCCCAGAGAGCTTTTGGCGAAAAAGGTTCCTATCTGCCGTCAGCCATGACCAGCTTTACGCAGATCGGATGGTTTGGTGTCGGTCTTGCCATGTTTGCAATTCCGGTTTCCAAGGAGCTGCTCGGCGGAAGCACTGCGGCACAGTGGGGACTTGTTATTCTTGCCGGCGTCTGCATGACCGCCTCTGCCTATTTTGGTATTGAATCTCTGACCATCGTCAGCTATATCGCTGTACCAAGTGTTGCCATTCTCGGAACGATCGCCATGGTCATGGCCGTAATGAGAGGCGACGGAACGATCATCGATCAGTTTGCAAAATCCAGCGGATCGCTGACTATCATCGGCGGTGCAGGTCTTGTCATCGGCTCCTTCGTTTCCGGCGGAACCGCAACTCCAAACTTCGCACGTTTTGCAAAGAACGGAAAATCTGGTGCCATCACCACGGTTGTGGCTTTCTTTATCGGAAATTCCCTGATGTTTTTCTTCGGTGCTGTTTCCTCGATCTTTGTCGGCGGAAACGATATCTTCGAGGTTATGGTCCGCCTGAACCTGTTCTACCTGGCTGTTCTCGTTCTCGGTCTTAATATCTGGACTACAAACGACAACGCTTTGTATACCGCAGGTCTTGGTCTTGCCAACATCTTCCATCAGAGGAAAAAACCGATGGTTCTCCTTTCCGGTATCATCGGAACGGTTGCCTCCGTATGGCTGTACTACAACTTCTGCGGCTGGCTCAACATTCTGAATTGTACCCTGCCGCCGGTCGGCATGATTCTGGTGCTCGCCTACTTCATGAACAAAGAGGACTTTGAAACCGATCAGCCGAAGCTTAAAACCATAGACTGGTTTGCGGTCGCCGGTGTCATTCTCGGTGCCATTGTTGCGAACATCTTACACTGGGGTATCGCTTCCATCAACGGTATGGTTGTTGCAGCCGTATGCTACTGTGTCGGACAGGCCGTAAACAAAAGAAAATAACAATAACGCCCTTGGCATGTTTCTCGCTTTCATCCTGGAAACATGTTCAGGGCTTTTTATTTCTCCTGATTCGCGTTATAATGTATGCATAACTCTGCATAGTTATAATTTTCGAAACGAAAGGAAACTGCCCGGATGATCCATTCCACCATATCTGCTCCCAAAGGAGAAAAAACAAAGTACCGTCTTGCCGAATCTATGAAGGAGTGCATGAAAACAACACCCGTTGAAGAGATCACCGTGCGCCAGATCTGTGAAATCTGTGGTGTTACCCGCCAGACCTTCTACCGCAATTTTCTCGACAAATACGATCTGATCAACTGGTATTTTGATAAATTACTGACAAAATCCTTTGAACATATGGGTCGCGGAACGACCGTTTTTGACAGTCTGGAAAAGAAATTTACCTATATTCAGAAAGAAAAAGCTTTTTTCGCCGCTGCCTTCCGCTACGACAAGCAGAATTCTCTGCGTGAGCACGATTTCGATCTGATTCTCGCGTTCTACGAAAATCTGATTCACGAAAAAAGCGGCAGTCCGGTTTCACCGGAAATGCATTTTCTTCTCGAAATGTACTGTCAGGGTTCCATCACCATGACCGTAAAATGGGTGCTTACCGGCATGGATCTGACACCTTCCGAGTTTGCCGCTCTTCTCGTCCGGGCAATGCCGGAAGACTTAAAAAAACTGTTCCAGAATCTGCAGCTGCTCTCTTAGAGCGTGTGTCAAAGTGGGGCTTGCAGATTGCGGAAATGGTTTTTCAGACACGCTCTGGTTATTTTTCACAAATTTTGTTCTGTTGTTTTTGTCACAATGGCGATTTTTTTTTAAAGTGTTACACTTCGCTTCTTCTGTCACTTTCTTTTTCCCTTCCGGATTTGTTAATATAATAACAAGTTCAGCAAAACCATTCATTCATTTTAGAAGGGAGTTTTTCAATCATGGCAAATCGTATTAATTTAAATGCAACCTCTTATCACGGAGCAGGCGCTATTGCCGAGATCGCAAATGAAGCAAAGGCACACGGCTTCAAGAAAGCATTCGTATGCTCTGACCCGGATCTGATTAAATTCAACGTTACTTCCAAAGTAACCGATATTCTGACCGCAAACGGACTCGACTATGAGCTTTACAGCGATATCAAGCCAAACCCGACCATCGAAAACGTAAAACACGGCGTAGAAGCTTTCAAGGCATCCGGCGCTGACTATCTGATCGCCATCGGCGGCGGCTCTTCTATGGATACCTCCAAAGCCATCGGTATCATCATCGCAAACCCGGAGTTTGAGGATGTCAGAAGCCTTGAGGGCACCGCACCGACAAAAAATCCGTGTGTACCGATCATCGCCGTTCCGACTACAGCCGGTACTGCTGCAGAGGTCACCATCAACTACGTTATCACCGACGTAGAAAGAAAACGTAAATTCGTATGCGTTGACCCGCATGATATGCCGATCATCGCAGTTGTTGACCCGGATATGATGTCCTCCATGCCGAAAGGCCTGACCGCTTCCACCGGTATGGACGCTCTGACTCACGCAATCGAAGGCTACACCACAAAAGCTGCATGGGAAATGACTGACATGTTCCATCTGAAAGCCATCGAACTCATCTCCAAATCTCTGCGCGGTGCTGTCGCAAACACCAAAGAGGGACGCGAAGGAATGGCTCTTGGCCAGTACATCGCAGGTATGGGCTTCTCCAACGTAGGTCTTGGAATCGCTCACTCCATGGCACACACCCTTGGTGCTGTTTATGATACCCCACACGGTGTTGCATGTGCCATGATGCTTCCGATCGTTATGGAATACAACCAGGAGTGCACCGGTGAGAAATACCGTGAAATCGCACGTGCCATGGGCGTTGCAGGTGTAGACGAAATGTCTCAGGAAGAGTACAGAAAAGCAGCGATTGATGCTGTTAAGAAGCTGTCCGCAGACGTTGGAATCCCATCTGTTCTCGAGGCAGTCAAAGAAGAAGATCTGCAGTTCCTTGCAGATTCCGCACACGCAGATGCCTGCGCACCGGGCAACCCGAAGGATGCAAGCGTAGAAGATCTGAAGGATCTGTTCCGCAAAATCATGGCGTAACGAACACAATTCGTTTCCCACATGTCAAGCGGATATTCGCAATCCGCTTCGCTACTTGCTCATAACCGAATAACTGCTCCGCAGTTTATCAGAAGGAGCTTGCACTCCTCCTGATACAAGCAAGTCCCCACCCATTGCTTATTGCTTTTCGCAATGGAAGCAGGGGACTTACTTGATTCGGTTAAATCACCCCGGAAAACAGAAGTTTTCATCCTGTTTTCCGGGGTGATTTTTCTTTTTATTTTACTGTATTTCCGTCTGCATCCACAGTCACGGTATTGACTGTTGCATTGTCGAGAACCATATTGATCATGCGCTCCATCATGATGTTGCGCACTACCGTATCTTCCCCGTAATAGTCATTGGCTGCTTTCAGGAAATCTTCCTGCGACATATTGGCATTGGCTGCCTCATCGTTTAAGATCTGCTGGTAATCCTGGTCATCTGTTGTCCAGCCTTCTGCCTCTTTTACGGCATCCAGAAGAAGGGCACTTTTTGCCATCGTTCCTGCATACGTTGCTTTCTCCTGATTGTAGGTCGCTCCGTCCGCATACTGCTCCAGATAGTCGTCCAGGGAAATGCCGTAATTCTGAAGATAAGCGGTATACCGTTTATCGTAATCTTCTTCGCCAAGGGTGATATAGGATTTCGGAATTTTGTGAAACGTACAGCCGTCTGCCATCTGCTGCATCGCGTCATTCTGCAAATTATTTTCCGCTGTCGTCTCATTTGCAGCCTCCAGCTCTGCGCGTTTTCCGGCACGGTATTCCTCCACAGTACTGTAATCTGTATTTTTTGCTACCCATGCATCATCGAGCTCCCATCCGTCAATGTTTTCTGCCGGGCGGGTAAACGCATTTACCGTAACGGTAAACACAACATCTTTTCCTGCCAGATCGGTACTCTGATAGCTGTCAGGGAATTTCAGGTTCAGATCCTTTGTCTCCCCTGTTTTCATTCCAATGACACCATCCTCAAATCCATCGATGAAGGTACCGGATCCGATCACCAGATTGTAGGAATCGCTGCTTCCGCCGTCAAACTCCTTGCCATCAACTTTGCCAACATAGGCAATATCGGCGGTGTCGCCTTTTTGTACGGTGGCATCCGGATCGTCCATGGTGACAGCTGTCTCTGCCATAATGGCCGTCTGTACGTCATCATCCGTTACCTGCTCTACTTTCTTTTCCAGTGTAAGCTTTTTGTAATCTCCAAGCGTTACACACTCTGCAGGATCAACTTCCTCATCGACAACCGGAATCCCGTCTACATCACTTGGGGAAGCGTATTCCTCAGAAGCTGTGCTGTCGGACGATGTGCTGCCTGCGCTCGACGCATCGGATGCTGAGGAAGCGCTTGTGCTGCTTGCGCTTGATACGGAACTGCTGCTTGTTGTATTGTTTTTTCCACATCCGCTCACACTGGCTGCTCCCAGTGTCATGAGCAGAAGCATGACTGCTGCTTTTCTTTTCATTCTTGAATTTTCCTCCATACTACGCCGTTCCCGGCGCGTTGTAAATCTCATTTTACCATACTTGTCTGGTAAAAAAAAGGCTGGGGCTCCGATTTTAGAAATTCTTATGATTTTCGACCGTAAAATCGCCTGGATTGCGCTAAAATGTGTTTGCGTTTTGCCGAAATCAATGTTAGAATGTTCATAGACTGGCATTGTATGTTCCGATGCCCACATTATTTTTTGCAGAGGAGGAATAGAGGGATGAAACCCTGGATTATCGTATTAATCGTATTAGCTGTCATCGCTGTCATCCTTGGTCTGCTGTATTACTTCGGTAAAAAAGCACAGACAAAACAGGCCGCACAGCAGGAACAAATGGAGGCCATGAAACAGACTGTCTCCATGTTGATCATAGATAAGAAAAAGCTTCGCATGAAAGATTCCGGACTCCCACAGATGGTCATTGACCAGACACCGAAAATGATGCGTCGCGCAAAACTGCCGATCGTCAAAGCAAAAGTCGGTCCGAGAATCATGACCCTGATCTGCGACGCTGCTATCTTCGATCAGATCCCGGTGAAAAAAGAAGTCAAGGCTACCGTAAGCGGTATCTACATCACCGGCGTTCGCGGCATCCGCGGTTCTTTAGAGCAGCCGGCAAAGAAAAACGGCTTCTGGCAGAAAATGCTCCGCAAGGCACGCGGCGAGGAGAAATAAAATTTCATCTGAAACAAAAAGAAACACGCTTTGCGTGTTTCTTTTTGCTTTCGCGGCAGTCGCCAAGGTCTCGTGCAAGCCCGGACTTTGGCTCGTTGCTCGCGAAAATACCCGAGTTGAATGATTTTCATTCTTCCCGGGTATTTTTTTATAAATTCAGTTTTCCGCCTTCCCGCGGTCTTACCTCGATATCGATTACGCAGTCCCCCACGTAGCTGTCGTTGATGTCGAGCGCGTATTCTGCCTTCAGTAAAATCTGATCCGGCGTCTCTTTCATTCTGACCTTCGTCGCCGCAACTCCCATGTTGATCATGCCATATGGCGTGTGATAAAACGAAATGTTCTTTTTATCCTCCTCAAAAATCATATGGACATCAATGAGGCCGCGCTTGCGCACCTCGAGGGCGTTTTCCGTAAATTTGATCATGTTGTGCGTCATCATGTCAAAGCCTTCGGTTGCCTCGTCATAGATCAGAAAGTGATGGCCGTTTTTCTTGTAGTACGAACCCGTCGTCATAACCTCCACCGGTTCTTGTTCGCCGGATTCCTCATCCATCAGATACTGCAGTCCGCGGATGCTGATGAGTACGTCTTTTTCCATCCTTTTCTGGTGTTCCTCTCTCTTTTCTGTATGTCGTTTTTAATAGTTTTCAATCTGTACCTGTTTCGTATCGCTGATCTGCTCCGGCAGAACGGAATGTGCGAAGGCATTGAACCGCTCCACGCCGTCGCTTGCGAAGAACTGGTATTTCTGACGGCCCAGCTCATCGTTTCCCGGATTCTCCAGATCCAGCTCCCGCAGCAGTCTGCGCAGTGCCTGTGAGGTTTCGTATGCCGGGTTGACAAGTGTTACTTTTTCTCCGACTACTTTCCGCAGCAGAGAACGCAGCAGCGGATAGTGGGTGCATCCCATAATCAGCGTGTCGATGTCTTTATCCAGAATCTCTGCCAGATAGCGGCGCGCCACTTCCTCGGTGATCGGATCTTTTGTCCAGCCCTCTTCCACGAGCGGCACGAACAGCGGACACGGTTTTCCGTAAACGGTGATCGCCGGATCTGCCTCGGTAATAAGCTGCTGGTAGAGGCCGCTCTGAATAGTGCTCTCGGTTGCGATGACGCCGACACGCTTGTTCTGCGTCGTCTCGACGGCCATCTGTGCGCCCGGTTTTACCACGCCGATGATCGGGAGATCGATCTCTTTTTCGATCGTATCGAGTGCCAGCGCACTTGCGGTGTTGCAGGCGATGACGATTGCCTTGACCTGCTGGGTTTCCAGAAAGTGTACGATCTGGCGGGAATAACGGATGACGGTATTTTTCGATTTGGAACCGTACGGCACACGCGCGGTATCTCCAAAATATACGATTCGTTCGTCGGGCAGGTTTCGCATAATCTCACGCACTACGGTCAGTCCGCCGACACCGGAATCAAAGACGCCGATCGGCGCCTGTCTGTCTGCTTTCATACTTTCCTCCATTTTTCATCCGGCATTACTTTTTTGTCATGCCGAATGGGGTTCATTTCTATATTTAATATATCTGAATTTTTACATTTCTTTTTTCATTTCACGACCCTGGTTAAAATAGGTCGCTGATACATTATTTTAACCCGAATGGAGGAATATTGCAATCATTTCTCTTGAAAGTCTTTCGAAAAATCCGCTTAACGCCAGAAAAACCGGAACGAAATCCGGTCACTTTTCAGGATTTCGCGGTAGGCGGCATCACTCAACAGATTCTGCAGCGGAATCCGGCTTTTTTCGACTTTTTCTGCACTTTCGCCGTCCTCGTTTACGGGGCGCAGGGCATCCGAAAAGCAGATGGACGGGTACAGCATGCACCACCAGTTGTGCCCTTTGGCTCTGCCGATGTTGATCTGAAGAGCATCGTACGTTCCGGCGGGGAGAATATAACTGCCCGTTTCTTTTTCCTCAAAACTGGCTTTTCCGTACGTTACGGTGATATCGTCAGTACTGCCTCCTGCGCGCAGCGTCTGAAGGGCGGCGGCACGGATGGAGGGCTCGTTTTCACGCAGGATTTCTTCGGTTTCTGCTTTTGTTTCGGCTCCGTGCAGGATCGTCTGCAGTTCTTCGGCAACGGCATCGCGTACCTGAAGCTTGATCTGCTGGTCGGAGGCGCAGTCGCTGTTGGCTCTTACGTGAAAGCGCACGATCTTTGCAGCGACTTCCTGCTGCAGACGGGACTCGCGGAGAAGATTGGCGGTTCCGGAAAGGATCAGCGCCGCAATGCAGACGGGGAGCCAGCGGCGGCAGAAAATTTGAAATGCCGCCTGGAATTGACTTCTATGCTGGTTCCCAAATGTATTTCGGGGCTGCGCCTGCCTGTCCCTGGATTTCTTCTGTGTCTGATTTTGATTCCGTTTCCGGCTCTGTACTTTTTTCTCATTCATATGCTGCCTCCTGTTTTTTCCAGTTTTGCCGGATTTCAAAACTTTTATACACAGACACTCACTGCCCGCTCCGATATTCCATACACTTTAAACCTTTTACGGCGCTTTCGGAATCCACGGAATGCTCCTTTCGTTTTCCCACGCATAGCACAAGTCCGCCAGTGTCACCGCCTCTTTTCTTTTCACCCGGTTGTCATAAATTCCGCACAGGTACTCACCGACGGACTCCACCTGTTTTCCGTTCTGCTCCATGATATCTTCTGGTTTTTCTGCGTGAAACAGATAGGTACTATGCCCAAGCGCACGGTCCTGTTCCAGGTACTTCAACAGTTCTTCCATCCGTCCCCGGTCACTGAGCAGTGCATCGGAAAATACAATCGCCTGGACGTGTCCGGTGTCGAGATCATATTCCTCTGTGCTGTCGTATTGCTGCGCAATCTCCTCAAACGTCTCCGCTTCAAAGAACAGCGATGCGGGGTCCTCGTCGGTTCCCTCCTCCTGCTCATCCTTTCCCTGGCCGGTCACCACCGCAAGATTCGCAGGCGCATACCAGGCGCGCCATTTACCGCCAGCCGTCTCCTTTTCTCCGCCGCTCTCACTGACCGCCGTCCCGGTTTCTTCCCCAGTTTCACTGTTTTCCGGCGCAGTCGCCTCTTCCGACACATAATCAAAAGCAACCGCCAGTGGATACAGCCGCTTTTCCGGCTCTACTGCCCCGCAGGATGACAGGAAAATCATACTGCCCAGCGCCAGACACACAAGCCGCAGTTTTTTCATATGCTTCTGGCAGAAGCCGAGCAGCACCGTGATGGCAAGGAAAAACGGAAAGTAACCGTATCGGACCGACCAGCCGCTTTCCGCGCATGACAGCAGCCATATAAAAAGCACTGTACCGATCCGTACATAGAGATTCTGCGGTTTCCACAGTCCCGTCTTCTCTCCGATCAGCGATACGTAAAACAGCAGACTTCCCAGTGTGAACAGCAGTCCCATCAAAAGAAATGCCATCCACAGAATATCAAACCGCTCCAGAAATCCACCCGGCAGGCTCGTTCCTGCCATTAACAGTAAGAGCGGGTCCTGCGCCGCAGCCGTGCCGCGCCGGCCGAAAACGCCGAGCAGCGCCATGCTTCCTGCAATTACAAGAAGCCCCGTTTTCCAGATACTCCGCGTCACCGGAAGAATGACACTCCTGTGCTCTTTCTGCACATGCCCCAGTAAAAACGGCAGCAGCGCAATCGGTGTTCCATTTTCCAGTGTTCTCCACACATTCCGCCCAAAAAGTATTCCGTTATCCACAATTTCAACAGACTTTTCTGTCTTCCAGGCATCCTCAAACGAGGAAACATGCATCTGCGGAACCGTCAGCAGAAGCAGAATCAAAATCCCGCCCACAATCCACGGATAGAGTGCTTCCGCCAGCCGTCCTCTTTTCTGTACTTCACTGCCGACACCAAACCCGGCCGCCGCGAGCAGAAACAGTCCGCAGAGCTCCTGCGGTACACCCGCTGTCAGATACGCGGCGGCAAGCTCCGCCATTCTGCGAAGCAGTGTTCCGCCGAGGAAAAGCAGATAACACAGATACATCACTGCCAGAAGGAGTTTCCCAGCCTTTCCCATCACGCTTTCCAGGCGGCAGTAAAGCCCGCCAAGGCGCACGAGATAAATGCACCACACCGCCAGCAGCCCATATCCAACGAAAATCCCTGCCATACCGGGCAGGCCGTCCGATGCGCCGTACGCTGCGAGCTGCCAGAATGCCGGGCAGAGCAGAACGAGCACGATCTGGCGTTCCATCTGGCGCTGTGAAATTCTGTCATTTTCCGAAAACATGCGTCACTCTCCCCTTTCCTGTTTTTCTTCCGGCTCCGCAGCTTTTCTGTTTTTCCGCAGCCGCACTCTCTGATCGCGCTTTGTAAAGACCGGCCGCTCCCGCATCTGATGCATCGGCGG
>OGPC01001001.1_pt1 | contig 21417 bp, 20 predicted proteins | sample 1552911 | NCBI WGS metagenome assembly OGPC01 (sample SAMEA2580248, study PRJEB22360) | human gut metagenome | biome: human gut; feature: human-associated habitat; material: faeces | place: Denmark | collected 2008/2010 | reverse complement strand
TGCCCGGTGTTATGGCTTCCCGTACCATCGAGAACGAGCGTGACCGCCGTATGACGATCATGACCACCTGCTTCATCCCCTGCGGTGCCAAGATGCCCATCATCGGCCTGATCGCAGGTGCTCTGTTCGGCGGCAGCAGCTGGGTCGCCACCTCTGCTTACTTCATCGGCTTTGCAGCCATCATCATCTCCGGCATCATCCTGAAAAAGACGAAGTTGTTCGCCGGTGATCCTGCTCCGTTCGTTATGGAGCTGCCCGCTTACCATGTGCCCGCCTGGGGCAACGTCCTGCGCGCTACTTGGGAGCGCGGCTGGTCCTTCATCAAGCGTGCCGGCACCGTCATTCTGGCTGCCACCATCATCCTGTGGTTCCTGCAGGGCTTCGGCTTCGAGAACGGCGCCTTCACGATGGTCGAGGATCAGGACAACTCCATCCTGGCTATCGTTGCAAGCGCAATTTCCTGGATCTTCATCCCGCAGGGCTTCGGCAACTGGCGTGCAACCGTCGCTTCTATCTCCGGCCTGATCGCCAAGGAGAATGTCGTCGGCACCTTCGGTGTTCTGTATCACTATGCTGACGAGCTGTCTGACAACGGCGACGAGATCTGGCCCGAGGTTGCTGCCAGCTTCACCGCCCTCTCCGCTTACAGCTTCATGATCTTCAACCTGCTGTGCGCTCCCTGCTTCGCTGCTATGGGCGCCATCAAGCGCGAGATGAACAACGGCAAGTGGACTGCCATCGCCATCGGCTATATGTGCCTGTTTGCCTACTGCGCTTCTCTGGTCGTCTATCAGATCGGCGGCCTGATCACCGGTGAGGTCGGCTTCAACTTCTTCACCATCGTTGCTGTCGCTATTATCGCCTTCACGATCTACCTGCTGTTCCGCCCCAACAAGTACGTGGGTGTCAACGAGGTTCAGTTCGATTCCAAGAAGGCTGTTGCTTCCAAGTAATTTGGGGTGTACCATGCTTCCGGAAAGGAGCGGATTTCTATGATGGAATTTTTGGCGACCAACTTCAACCTGCCTACGATCATCGTTTCGATTATCGTCTTCGGCGGTACCGGCTGGCGGATGTATCATGAACATGAGACAGGCGGCCTTGGCTGCTGCGACGGCTCCTGCGGGGGCGGCGGATGCGGCGGTCACGGCGGCTGCACAGGGAACTGTAAACCCTGCGGCGGTGCCTGCCACAGCAACTAAACACAATAGTGCCTGAAAAGGGGCGCGGGTCCGTTCGTGGCCTGCGCCCCTTTTTGGCGTAAAGGAGAGAGATGCCATGACCCTGACCGATTCCAACCTGCGGTATCTGCTGGCCATCCACCATCTGGCGCAGCAAAACACGGAGGTTTCCCCGCTGGCCCTCGCGCAGGTCATGGGTGTGACCAAGCCCAGCGTGACCAGCATTTTGACCAGCCTGATGAAGCAGGGGGCCATTGTTCGGCGGCGGTACGGCAAGATCTATATCACCGACCGCGGCGTGCTTTACGCGCGGTATTATGATGCGCTGGTTGAAAAAATATTGCAGCATTTTCCGTTGGCAGACATGGGCTTTACCCCCGAGGAATGCCGCAGCGCCGCCATCGCTATGGCAGTAGCGCTGCCTGCGAGGGAAATTGATGAGAAGTGCGAGAGCCTGTACGGGGAGGATTGTAGGGAGGGGTCTTGACCCTCCCCTACAAATCACCCATAAAAATTCCCTTTGCAAATTCTATTGCACACTCGCCCGAATTGTGGTAAAGTTAGACTATATGAAGGTATAGATAAGAGGGGGACTATCATGCAGCTGAATCCGCATTACGCAGAATTGAATGAGAGCTATCTCTTCAGCACCATCGCCCACAAGGTAGCCGACTACCAGAAGGCCCACCCCGATGCCGACATCATCCGTTTGGGCATCGGCGATGTCACGCTGCCGCTGGCCGCATCGGTGACGGAGGCAATGCACCGCGCGGTCGAGGAGCAGGGCCATAAGGATACCTTCCACGGCTACATTCCCAGCGAGCAGGGCTATGAGTTCCTGCGCGATGCCATCCGCCGCTACTATGCTGACCACGGCGTTGCGCTGGATATGTCGGAGATTTTTGTGTCTGACGGTGCCAAAAGCGATCTGGGCAATCTGCTCGACCTGTTCAGTCAGGACAACACGATCCTTGTGCCCGACCCGGTCTACCCGGTCTATGTGGACGACAATGTGATGGCTGGCCGCAAAATTCTCTACCTGCCCGCCACGGCGGAGAACCACTTCCTGCCGATGCCGGACGAAGCGCCCCATGCGGACATTGTCTACATCTGCAGCCCCAATAACCCCACCGGCGCAACCTATTCGGTCGAGCAGCTCAAGGCTTGGGTCGCATGGGCCAAGGCCAACGATGCCGTCATCCTGTTTGACGCCGCGTATGAGTGCTTTGTGACCGAAAAGGGTCTGGCCCGCAGCATCTTCGAGGTCGAGGGTGCCAAAGAGGTTGCCATTGAGGTCTGCAGCTTCTCCAAGATTGCGGGCTTTACCGGCACGCGCTGCGGCTACACCATCGTGCCGCAGGCGCTGGCCGGCGGCAAGCTGAACAAGATGTGGCTGCGCCGCCAGACCACCAAATTCAACGGCGTTGCCTATGTTGTGCAGCGCGGTGCCGAGGCCGTCTTTACCGAGGAGGGCATGCGGGAGATCCAGCAGAATCTGGATTACTACCGCACCAACGCCGCCGTCATCGCGTCCGCGCTGGACGAGGCCGGCATCTGGTACTGCGGAGGCAAGAACAGCCCCTACCTCTGGCTGCGCTGCCCCAACGGGATGGGCAGCTGGGAGTTCTTTGACTGGCTGCTGGAAAACGCCCATGTTGTCGGTACCCCCGGCGAGGGCTTCGGCCCCTGCGGCAAGGGATATTTCCGCCTGACTGCGTTCGGCGATGCCGCGCGCACCAAGGAGGCTGCCGCGCGCATCAAAGCCGCGCTGGCAAAACTGTGATCAAGGGAGGATGTCTGCCATGAAACCGAATGAAGAGATTCTGGAATTCCTGAAGGAGAATCCCACATTTTACCTTGCTACTGTCGATGGCTATCTGCCCCGCGTGCGTCCCATCGGCTTTGCGATGTGGTACAACGGCCACCTCTGCATTGCACTGGGCAAGCACAAGGCGGCCTACAAGCAGCTGCTTGACAACACAAATCTGGAGATCTGCGCCGCCAACGACCGCGGCGAGTGGCTGCGTGTACAGGGCACAGCCAACTTTGACAACACGCCCGAGGCTCAGGCCGCCGCGTTTCAGGTCATGCCCCAGCTGGCTGACCTGTACAACGAGGAGACCGGCAACAAGCTGGGCATCGTCTATCTGGATCATCTGTCCGCCAAGCTCTTCTCCATGTCCGGCACTGTGAAGGACATTATGAGCTACTGATACTTATAAAACAGAGCAGCCCCGGTATGCACAACGCATACCGGGGCTGCTTTTTGTTGTAGGGAACGGACGCGGGGAGATCGGTTGCTAATTTACTTCTCCTGCGCCGCAAACAGCTGCGGGGCAGCCTTGTAGATCAGCACGGCCGCAATCGTCGTCAGGATGGTCTCAGGCAGCATGTAGCTGCCGTTGTAGGTCAGGCTGTACGTCCAAGCGGGCAGACCGTCGCTCAGATTGCCCCAGATCAGCACGCCGGACAGGAAGCTGCACATAAAGCGGATGAAGCAGACGACCGCCGTGCCGACGGCCACGCCGACGAGGCGATTCTGGAACGGCTTTGCGATGACACAGGCCAGCCCCAGCAGGGTGAAGGCCAGCACATAGTCCAGCAAAATCATGCCAACCAGCGGCAGCAGGCCGGGTGCCGGGGGTGCGTAGAAGCCCAGCAGCATCTGCAGCAGGCTGTTGACAAAGCCGGTGAAAAGGCCCCACTTCACGCCGTGGCGGAAGGAGATCATGATGAACGGCAGCATGCTGAACAGCGTGATGGAGCCGCCGTTGGGCAGCTCATAGATCTTGATGTTGGCCAGCACCGTGCCGAGGGCGATCATCAGGGCGCACTCAACGAGGGTACGGGTCTTGGAATAGGTTTTGGACATGGTATCCACTCCTCAAAAAAATGTAACACAAAACAGAAAAAGCGCCCGCAGGGTATTCCTGCAGGCGCAAAAAGCGTTATGACGGGGGTCAAACTTCCTACGCCGGCATTACCCGGATCAGGTTCAAGGCGACCCAAAACTGCGGTTTGTTTTGATCTCAGCCGAGGATGCCCCTCAGCGCCCCTGTTTTAATGTCCATCTCCCATTATACACAGCGGCGGGCATTTGTCAAGCGCCATCCTTCCACTCCTTCAGCAAGTATGAGGCGGCGAAAGCCTGACGCAAAAAGAGGACGCCCTCACGAGCGTCCTCTTTTGCTATCTAAACTTACTTGCTGACCTTGATGAGGTCTGCGCCCGGCTCGACATCGCCGGAGGCCACGACCTCGACAGCCTTGAAGTCATCGGTGTTGGTTACGACCGTGATGACCACGGCAGGATGACCGGCAGCAGCAATCTTGTCCAGATCCATCTCCAGCAGCAGGTCGCCCTTCTTTACCTTATCGCCGACCTTGACCTTCGGGCTGAAGCCGTCACCCTTCATCTCAACGGTATCCACGCCGACATGGATCAAGATCTCAACGCCGCCGTCAGCCATAATGCCCAGCGCATGGCCGCTGTCGGGGGCCTGGGTGATTTCACCGCCGGCAGGGGCAAAGACCTTGCCCTCGCTGGGGTCAATGCCGCAGCAGGTGCCCAGAATGCCCTGTGCAAACACCTCATCGGGGATGTTCTCCATCGGCACAAAGGCGCCCTTGGCATCAGCAGCCAGCATCATGGGGAAGGTCGGCTCCGCAGGTGCGGCAGGTGCAGCAGATTTCTTCAGAAAGTCAAAAAATCCCATCGTTCATTTTCTCCTTCGTAAGCCCTTTGCGGGCGGTTTCATGGTTCTATTATACCTCCCGTCCCGTCAAAAAGCAAGGCGGGCAGACACTTTTACATCTGCTCCATCACGGCGCGTATCGCCTGCCAGGTAATGCGCGCAATCTCAGCCGGCGGCGGCTGGAACTGATTTTCCTGCCAGGCCGCAATCGTACCAAAGCAGCCGTTGACCGCAAAGGAAAGCATATATTTCTGATCCTCGGTCCCGCCGGTGGGGGCAAAGTTGCCCCAGCAGCGCTCGGCTATGAGCCGCTTTACGCTGGAGGTAAACTCCGACTCCCAACTTTTGCCGTAGAGAGCGGCGCACAGGTCGGGATTCTCGGTCAAATAGGTAAAGAGCGCCACCAGCGCTGTGGGGACATCCTCCTGCGAGATGCTGGGGATCAAGGTGTCCATCAGCTCATTCAGCCGCTTCAGCTGGGCGGCCTCCATCTGGTCCATCAGGGCATAAATATCGGTGTAATGAAAGTAGAATGTGCCGCGGCTGATACCGGCCAGCTCCGTCAATTCACGCACCGTGATCTCACGCAGACTTTTTTGCTGCAGCAGCGTGATCAGCGCCTGATACAGCCGCTGCTTGGTCATGCGCACACTGCGGTTGGCGTCCCCCTTGGCATTCATTGTATGCACCGCCTTCCTCACGATTTACTACTTTAAGAATAGCCGTTTTTAACACTGATGTCAAGGATTTTTAAACTATTTGTACTAAATTGTCGGTATTTGTGGATGGTTTTTTATCAAATTCGCAGTTTGCACACCGGTGCGGTTATGCTACAATAGGGGCGGGGAGTGATACTATGAAAATCGACCGTGCCCGCGCGCAGCGGGCCTTTGCCGACTATGCTGCGCATTACAACACCGCTGACCCGAAGGTAAAGCTCAAGATCGACCACACCTACCGCGTGGCAGCCCTCTGCAGCAGGATCGCTGAAAGTCTTTCGCTGCCGCAGCAGGACATCGACCTTGCATGGCTGAGCGGCATATTGCACGATGTGGGCCGCTTTGAGCAGCTGCGCCGGTACAACACCTTTATTGATGCGCAGTCGGTCAGCCATGCTGCGCTGAGCGTCTCGGTCCTGTTTGACGAGGGGCATATCCGGGACTATCTCGATGACACCAACGCCGACAGCCTGCTGCGCGCGGCGGTGGAGTGGCACAGCGCCTTCCGCCTGCCGGACAGTCTGGATGAACGCACGCAGCGGCTCTGCCAGATCCTGCGGGACGCTGATAAAATCGACATCCTGCGCGTCAATGTCGAGACCCCGATGGAGGAAATTTACAATGTCACCACAGCCCAGCTGCGCCAAAGCCCCGTGACCCCGGCTGTGATGGACGCCTTTTATGAGCATCACTGCGTGCTGCACAGCCTGAAAAAATGGCCCGCGGACAACGCCGTGGGCCATGCATCTCTGGTATTTGAGCTGTGCTATCCCGAAAGCCTGCGGATCGTAGACGAGCAGGGGTGGCTTTGGCGGCTGCTGGCCTTCAAAACCGACAACCCCGACACCGCACGGGCGTTTGAAAAGATCACCGCAGAAATGAAGCGGTGGCTCAAGGTCAACGGCTGTTAAAGCCCCTGCACTAAAATCACTGCGATCAGCACGGGCAGCACATATTTAAAGTAGGGCTTGACCCAGCGCGGCATTTTGGGGCCGTCACCGGTGTTGCACTCGGCCGTGTAGCCGTCAAAGCCCCAGCCCCAGCGGGTGACGCAGAACAAAAGATACACAAGGCTGCCGCCCGGCAGCAGCAGGTTGCTGACGAGGAAATCCTCGAAATCCAGCACGGTGGAGCCGGCACCCAAAGGCTGGATAAAGCTCAAGACACTGTAGCCCAGCGCACAGGGCAGCCCCAGCAGGACGAGCGCCGTCATGCCGATGACGCAGGCCCTGCGGCGGTCCCAGCCAAAGTTCTCGCAGGCGCAGGCGATGAGATTTTCAAACACGGCAATGACCGTGGAAAAGCTTGCAAAGGTCATGAACAGGAAAAACAGCGTGCCCCACAGCCGTCCGCCCGCCATATTCGTAAAGACATTGGGCAGCGTGATGAAGATCAGGCTCGGGCCTGCATCGGGCGCAATGCCGAAGGAGAAGCAGGCCGGGAAGATAATCAGCCCCGCGCAGACCGCCACAAAGGTGTCCAGCACGCAGATGCGGGCAGCCTCACCGGGCAGGGTAAAGCGGCGGTCCATATAGCTGCCGAAGATCTCGATCGCGCCGATGCCGAGGCTCAGCGTAAAGAAGGACTGGTTCATTGCCGCCGTAATGACATTGCCAAGGCCCTGCTCGGCAGCGCGCCCTGCATCCGGCAGCAGGTAGAAGGCAAGTCCCTCGCCCGCGCCGGGCAGCGTAAAGCTGTGGACGACCAGCACCAAAATCAGCACCAGCAGGGCGCTCATCATCCATTTGCCGACCTTTTCCAGCCCGCCCTGCAGGCCGCGGCCGCAGACGATGAAGCCCGCCACCGTGATGACAGCCATCCAGAACACCATCTCGGCAGGGTTGGCCAGCATCTCGCCAAAGACGCTGCTCGCCTGTTCAGCGTTCAGTCCGTCAAAGCTGCCTGTCAAAAACCGGACAAAGTAATCAAGCATCCAGCCTGAGACGGTCGTGTAATACATCATCAGCAGCGTGCAGCCCGCCATGCAGAACCAGCCGTGGATATGCCACTTACTGCCCTCCGGCTCCAGCGTCTTGTACGCGGCGCGTGCTGCGCCGCGGCCCGCCCGGCCGACTGCCAGCTCCATCGTCAGCACCGGCAGCCCCATAAGCACCAGAAAAAGCAGGTAGAACAGCACAAAGATACCGCCGCCGCACTGGCCCGTGACGGTGGGAAACCGCCATACATTGCCGATGCCGATCGCGCAGCCGGCGCTGACAAGGATGAAGCCAAGGCGCGAGCCGAAGCCCTCTCGTTGTTTTTGGGATTCCATACGATTCCTCTTTTCTCACAAAGTAGTATTATTATAGCGTATCACGGCGAGGCTTGCAAGAGGTGAATCACGGTGTTATAATTATGGCAACACCCGTAGTGTGGCGTACATACTAATGCGTAAGGAGTTAAATATGCTTCGTTTTGAATGTGACTATGGCGAGGGTGCAGCCCCCGCCGTGCTGGATCTTATGCAAAGGACCAATTTTGACCAGACCCCCGGCTATGGGGAGGATGCCTACTGCGCCAAGGCCGCCGCGCAGATCCGGCTGCTCTGCGATGCACCGGACGCAGATGTGCATTTCTTTGTGGGCGCAACGCAGGCCAATCTGACGGTTATTGCCGCGGCACTGCGGCCGTGGCAGGGCGTGCTGTGCGCTGACACAGGCCATATCCATGTCCATGAGACCGGCTCCATCGAGGCCACCGGCCACAAATGTCTGGCACTGCCGTCCAAGACAGGCAAGATCACTGCGCGCCAGATCCGCAAAGCGGTCGAGGAGCACCGCACCAACGCCAGCCATGAGCATGAGGTCCAGCCCGGCATGGTCTACCTCTCCAACCCGACCGAGGTCGGCACTCTTTATACAAAGGAGGAGCTGACCGCCATTTCTGCCGCCTGCTATGAGCTGGGCCTTTACCTGTTTGTGGACGGTGCCCGCATGGCCTACGGCCTGACCAGCCCCGCCAACGACCTGACGCTGCAGGACTATGCGGCGCTCTGTGATGTGTTCTATCTGGGCGGCACCAAATGCGGCGCACTCTTTGGCGAGGCAGTTGTCATCACCAACGATGAGCTGAAGGGTGATTTCCGCTACTGCATCAAGCAGCACGGCGGCATGCTGGCCAAGGGCCGCCTGCTGGGTGAGCAGTTCCTTGCCCTGCTGGACGGCGAGGACGGCAGCGGCTGCAGCCTGTATTTCACGATGGCCAAAAAGGCAGACGAGCAGGCGCTGCGCATCCGCGCAGCCTTCGAGGAAAAGGGCTGTGGTCTGCTGCACGATTCCCAGACGAACCAGCAGTTCTTTGTCCTGCCCGATGCATGGTACGAAAAGCTGGCTGAGGGCTATGCCATGACCCACATGGGCAAGCCCGACAAGCACCACACCGCCGTGCGCATCTGCACCAGCTGGGCGACGAAGGACGAGGCAGTGGAGCAGCTTCTCGCCGATGTAAAAGCCCTGTAAGCGGTCTTTTTCAGTGCCCCCGCAGCAAAAAAATCCCGCATCCTTGCGATGCGGGATTTTTTGCTGCCAGTCAAAGCAGCGCCGTATTATGTGGTCACTTCTGCACGCGCTTATCGCACTTGATAGCCAGCTTTGTGCCGACGGTCTGCAGGATCTGCACCAGCACGACCAGCAGGGCCGTTGCAAAGAACTCCAGCACAACATTAAAGCGGTAATAGCCGTAGTTGATGGCGATCTTGCCCAGACCGCCGCCGCCGATAATGCCGGCCATAGCGCCGTAGCCCATGATGGTAGTAGCTGCGATCGTCACATTCGCCACAAGGCTCGGCATGCTCTCGGGGACCATGACCTTCGTGATGATCTGCAGCGGCGTTGCGCCCATGCTCTGGGCGGCCTCGATCACGCCGCCGTCCACCTCACGCATGCTCGTCTCGACCAGACGGGACACAAAGGGGAAGGATGCGATGACCAGCGGCACAATGGACGCCACCGTGCCGATGGAGGTGCCCACAATGGCGCGGGACAGCGGAATGACAATGATCATCAAAATCAGGAAGGGCACACTGCGCAACAGGTTCACAAGGCCGTTGAGCAGCGCCATCAGCCAGCGGGGCAGGGGACGCACGCCGCCCTGCTCACCGGTGACAAGGCAGACCCCCAGCGGCAGGCCGATGACCAGCGCCAGCAGGGTCGCAACTACGGTGGACCAGATGGTCTCCCAGGTTTCAAACGGAATGGTGGGCAGGATCTGCATGAATGTCTGCCAGTCCTTGCCTGCAAAAAACTCTGCCATCAGCCGTTCACCTCCTCATAGGTAATGCCGGGATAGTTCTTGATGTAGTCGAGCGCTGCGGCCGCCTTATCATCGTCAGGCAGGGCCAGCAGCATGGTGCCCAGCGTCTGGCCGTTCACGATGCGGGTATCCGCCGCCATGATGGACACCAGCGCGCCGCACTCAATGGCAAGGCTTGCGACCAGCGGCTTATCGGTGGTCTGGGTGCCGCCGAACGCCACACGCACCAGCTTGTGACCGGGCAGCGGCTCCGCCTGAGGTGCACCGGCAGGGTAGACGAGCCGCCGCGCCGCCTTGGAGGTGGGGTGGCTGAAGATGGCCTGCACCTCGCCCTCCTCCACGACTGTGCCGTTGTCCAGAATGGCCACGCGGTTGCAGACCTCCTCGACCACGCTCATCTGGTGGGTGATGATAACGACCGTGATACCCAGTTCGCGGTTGATCTTCTGGATCAGCTGCAGGATAGCATGGGTCGTGTTGGGGTCCAGCGCGCTGGTTGCCTCATCGCAGAGCAGCACCTTCGGGTCGGTCGCCAGCGCGCGGGCGATGGCGATGCGCTGCTTTTGACCGCCGGAAAGCTGGGCCGGGTAGGCGTCCGCCTTATCGGGCAGGCCGACCAGCTCCAGCAGCTCGCGGGCGCGTGCCTCGGCCTTATCCCGGGGGACCTTGGCCAGTTCCATCGGGAACATGATATTGCGCAGGCAGGTGCGCTGCATCAGCAGATTGAACTGCTGAAAGATCATTGTGATCTCGCGGCGGGCCGCGCGCAGGTCGGCTGCGTTCAGCTCCTGCATCTGCTTTCCGTTGACGATGACCTTGCCCTCATCGGGGCGCTCCAGCATGTTGATGCAGCGTACCAGCGTGGATTTGCCGGCGCCCGACATGCCGATAATGCCGTAGACATCCCCGTCCCGAATCGTCAGGTTGATGTCGTTCAGCGCAATGACCGTGCCGCCCTGCGTGGCAAAGCGCTTGGTCAGGTGTTGCAATTCGATCATGGGTTTTCTCCCTCATTTACAAAGATAGCGAATGAGCGCAAAAACTCATTCGCTATAGATTGTACTCTATATTCCGGCAGGTTGCAAGGGTTTTCTTTGCGGCTGCCAGCGGGCGCATATGGAATGCGCCCCTACAATTTCGCTGCTTGCCGTACCGTAGGGGCGGATTCTATATCCGCCCGTGCCCGTTCACGGCTGTACGAGGCATTTTCTTAGAAGATGGGCACGACCGCGCCGTCATAGGTGCTGTTGATGTAATCCTTGACCTTGTCGCTGGTCAGGGCGGCGTACAGGGCCTGAATGGCGGGGTCGTTCTCGTTGCCCTCCTTCACGACAAGCACATTGGCGTAGGTCTGGGCAGCCTCAGAAGATGCGTCCTCGGTGGCAAGGGCGTCCTTACCAACGGAGAAGCCAGCCTCCATCGCGTAGTTGCCGTTGATAACGGCAAAGTCCACATCCTGCACGGTGCGGGGCAGCTGTGCAGCCTCAATCTCCTGAATCTTCAGGTTATGGGGGTTCTCGGTGATGTCGTTGATGGTCGCGGTCAGACCGGCACCGTCACGCACGGTGATCAAACCCTGAGCGGCCAGCAGCTGCAGGGCGCGGGCCTCGTTGGTGGTGTCGTTGGGCACGGCGATGGTCGCACCGTCCGCGATAGCGGCAAGGTCATTGCTCTTGCCCGGATAGATGCCGAACGGCTCATAGTGGACGGCGCCGACGCTGACGAGGTGGGTGCCGTTCTCCTCGTTGAAGCTGTCAAGGTAGGGGGTGTGCTGGAAGTAGTTGGCATCGACCTCGCCGCTCTCGGTGACAAGGTTGGGCTGCACATAGTCGCTGAACTCAACGACCTGCAGGTCGATGCCCTGCTCGGCCAGAACCTCCTTGGCCACATTCAGGATCTCGGCATGGGGCGTGGGGGAGGCGGCGACCTTCAGGGTCGTGCCGGCCAGCTCGCTGGTCTCAGCGGTGGACTCGGCGGCAGATTCCGCAGCGCTGGAAGCAGTGCTTTCAGCGGGGGCGGCCTCGGAGGTGGAGGCGGAGGAGCCGCAGGCGGCGAGGCTCAGGGCCAGAGTAGCGGCAAGCGTTGCAGAAATGAGTTTTTTCATGATATATTCTCCTTTATAATTGTCAGGTGTGTTGTTGATTGAATGTGTGTTCCCTCTATTTTCAACACATTCGCACACCGGGCTGCTTGTAAACGGGGCCTCTTGTCATAGTTACAAACTTCCTTTCCAAACAAAAGCGGGATGTCGGCTTTTACCCCGGCATCCCGCTGCAAGTTTTCATTATGCGCTGTATTTTGCGCACAAGAAAGCTGGCACAGGCTGCCGGAGCAACATGCACATGCACATCATCATCATACCGGAACGATAAGCCGTCATTGGTCTGTACCCCTTTCTCTCGTGATTGGTCAGCGGTCATTTGCTTTCCATGGCTCACAGTATACGCCTGTGAACCGGTTCTGTCAACACCTTCTTGCATAAAAATGCACATTTCGTCAATTTGCATATATCCTACCGCGTTAGTAGGTAGTAGACTTGCAAAATTCCCAGTATTATGCTATGATTAGTCTTACTAATTCCGATAAAGGGAGCATCACCATGAAATTTTCGACCCGCGACCGTTATGCCCTGCGCCTGATGGTGGAGCTGGCCAACCGCCCCAATGACCTGATCCCGCTGAAGGATATCAGCGACAAGCAGCGCATCAGCTTAAAATATCTGGAGCAGATCGTCACCCCGCTGGCAAAATCCGGCCTTGTTTCCAGCGTGCGCGGCGCACAGGGCGGCTACCGTCTGGCCCGCCCGGCTGCGGAGATCACCTCCGGTGAGATCCTGCGCGCCGTAGAAGGGGAGCTGACGGCCATTCCGTGTCTGGCTTCTGCGGTGGATTGTCCCCACCGCGGCCAGTGCCACACGCTGGATTTCTGGTCCGGCCTGAACGATTTGATCAACAAATATGTGGACGGCATTACGCTGGAGCAGCTGCGCACCATGCCGGAGGTGCCGGAGATAGGGGAAAGCTGCGAGTAAAGCCTTGCAGGCACCCTGAGATGGGGGCCTTTTTGCGCGGGCTTCGCCCGCAAAAGGGCTCCCTATTCTGGGGAACCAGCCGAGTTTACGGGGCCTGAGGGGCCTTGCACCTTCTTTCCTTTTCTGCCTACAAAAAATCCCGCCTGCAACGCAGATGTTGCAGGCGGGAATTTTTTATCGCACTATTTCAATCACAGATTAAAATACCGCTTGGCATTATAATAGCTGATGCCCTCAACGATCTTCTGCAGGGCCTTTTCATCGTTGGGATACTGGCCGTTCTCGACCCAGTTGCCGATCAGGTTGCACATCAGGCGGCGGAACAGCTCGTGGCGGGTGTAGCTCAGGAAGCTGCGGCTGTCGGTCAGCATACCGATGAAGTTGCCCAGCAGGCCCAGACGCGCCAGCGTCTTCATCTGCTGGTACATGCCATCGTCAGTATCGCAGAACCACCAGGCGGAGCCCAGCTGGATCTTGCCGGGGATCTCGTCATCCTGGAACGCACCCAGAATGGTGCCCAGCATGTCGAAGTCGGCGGGGTTCAGGCTGTACAGGATGACCTTCGGGCAGGCGTCCTCTTTGGTCAGTGCGCTCAGCAGGCTGCTGATGGTAGCGCTGCAATCGGTCACGGCGATCATGTCAAAGCCGGTGTCGGGGCCGAGCTTGCGGTACATCTTGTCGTTGACATTGCGCAGGCAGCTGTAGTGCATCTGCATGACAACGTTGTGCTTCTTGTACAGGGCACCCAGCTTCAGCAGCAGGTAGGTGGTGTACTCGTCGCCTTCCTCCTTGGTCAGGGTCTCACCGGCCATGGCCTTCTTGAAGGCAGCAGTCGCCTTCTCAGCGTTCGTTTCGGCGAAGGGGATGTAGTCCAGACCGTGGTCAGAAGCGCGGCAGCCCATCTCGACGAAGAACTTCAGGCGTTCTTCCAGCGCACTGACAACGCAATTTGCGCAGGCAAACTTGCGGCCCACAACTTCCTCCAGCTTATGGATGTAATCGGCGAAGCCCTCCTTGCGGATGTTCAGGGCCTTGTCGGGGCGGAAGGACGGGGCGACGACGACCTTGATGGTCGGGTCTTCCTTGATCTTCTTGTGCCACTCAAGGGAGTCGATGGGGTCGTCGGTGGTGCCGACCATCGCAACGTTGCTCTGCTCGATCAGGCCGCGGACGGTCAGCTTCGGGTCATGCTGCAGCTTGTCGTTGCAGAGGTTCCAGACCTCCTCGGCCGTTTCACCATTCAGCACACCCTCATAGCCGAAGTACTTCTTCAGCTCAAGATGGCACCAGGTGTACATCGGGTTGCCGATGGCCATCTCCAGGCTCTCGGCGAATTTCTGGAAACGCTCACGGTCGGGCTTGTCGCCGGTGATGTACTCCTCGGGCACGCCGTTGGAGCGCATCACGCGCCACTTATAATGATCGCCGAAGTAGTAGTCGCTACCGTCGGCCAGCACCTGATGGCCGCCCAGCCAGACCTGCGCGATGTTCTCAAAGCGGCGGTCCTCGTAGATCTCCTGCGGGGGGATATGGCAGTGGTAATCCACGATGGGCAGCTTGGCCGAATAGTCGTGGTACAGATGCTGCGCAGTGGGGGTCTCAAGCAAAAAGTCCTTGTCCATAAACGCTTTCATGTATAGACGCTCCTTTTGTAATGGATGAAATCGGATGCAGCCGCCGAGGCCTGATAGCACAAACCTTGCGCATCTCAAATGCCCCAAAACGGCATACTCTGTTACTATTATACATAACAAAAACTGCTTGCACAAGTTGCAAAAATTGCTTGATACCCTAAATTATAGCCAAAAAACTATAAACAATGTTGTGCAACTTGTGGAAAGCAAAAAACAGCGCAAAATATGTGCGCTGTTTTTTTATTGCATCTTGACGAAATCGGGCAAAGAAAATACAATGTTAGGTAACAAGGCGTACCGCAGCACCCATGCCGCAGTACCAGAATGGTTTATGATTATAAGGAGAAAGCGTCTATGGAAACCTTGAATTATGATGTTCTTGCGAAATCCGGTTATAACGGCTACATTCTGAAAAACGCCCCCGAAAAGGTCCTGCAGTTCGGCGAAGGCAACTTCCTCCGCGCATTTGTTGACTATTGGTTCGACCTTGCCAACGAGAAGGCAGACTGGAACGGCAAGTGCGTTCTGGTCCAGCCCATCGCCCCGGGTCTGGCCAAGATGATCAACGAGCAGGAGGGTCTGTACACCCTCTACCTGCGCGGCAGTGAAAACGGCCAGAAGGTCGATGACAAGCGCGTCATTTCCAGTGTTTCCCGCTGCCTGAACCCGTATGAGGAGGAGGGCTTCCGTCAGATGATGGAGGTCGCCGCCAGCGACGATCTCGAGATCATCGTTTCCAACACCACCGAGGCCGGCATCGTCTACGACCCTGCCTGCAAGCTGGAGGATGTTCCCGCATCCAGCTTCCCCGGCAAGCTGACTCAGGTGCTGTATCACCGTTATAAGGCCGGCAAGAAGGGCATCATCATGCTCGCCTGCGAGCTGATCGACAACAACGGCAAGGAGCTGCTCAAGTGCGTCAACCAGTACATCGAGCAGTGGGGCCTTGAGGACGGCTTCAAGAAGTATGTCAACGAGGACTGCACCTTCTGCGGCTCTCTGGTCGACCGCATCGTCCCCGGCCGCATCCGCGACCCGAAGGAGGTTGCCGAGCTGGAGGAAAAGCACGGCTACGCTGACCCGCTGCTCGATGTCGGCGAGGTCTTTGGCGTCTGGGTCATCGAGGGCGATACCAAGCTGAACGATGTGCTGCCCTTCCGCAAGGCCGGCATTGAGGACCATGTCTTTGTCACCCCCGACATGAGCCCGTACAAGAAGCGCAAGGTCCGTATCCTGAACGGCGCCCACACCGGCTTTGTGCTGGGTGCCTACCTCGCCGGCTTCGACATCGTGCGCGACTGCATGCATGACGAGACCGTTCTGGGCTACATGAACAAGATGCTTCTGCAGGAGGTCGTGCCCATCCTGCCGCTGGATCAGGACGATTGCAAGAAGTTTGCCGCCGCCGTGGAGGATCGCTTCAACAACCCGTTCGTCAACCATGAGCTGATGAGCATCTCTCTGAACTCCACCTCCAAATGGCGCGCCCGCAACATGCCCTCCTTCCTCGAGTATGTCGAGAAGAATGGCAAGCTGCCCACCTGCCTGACCATGAGCTTTGCCGCCTACATTGCCTTCTACAGCAATGATGTGCAGGAGCTGACCGACAAGGGTCTGGTCTGCAAGCGTGCCAAGGGCAACGAGTACACTGTCTCCGATGATCGCTGGGTCCTCGAGTTCTACAATGCGCACAAGAACGACAGCATCCCCGCGCTGGTCCATGCCGTTATGACCAACGAGCAGATGTGGGGTCAGGATCTGACCAAGGTTCCCGGCTTTGAGGAGGCCACCGTCAAGAATCTGACCAACATCCGCGAGAATGGCGCGCTGGCCGCTTACAAGAGCTGCCTGTAAGCAAAAAGGCTTCTCCCCGAGGGACTGCGCCCGCAGGCGCGTGTCGGAGCGCAACCGCCGAAGGCGGCTCTTAGCGCGTAGACTGAAGCTGTCACCGAAGGTGACTGATGAGGGGCGCGTTCGCCATTGCTGCCCGCAAACGGGTTGCCGCCGTAACGCTGCCCCTCATCCGGCCGCGCGCCGCGCGGCCACCTTCCCCCAAGGGGGAAGGCTTAAAACATACCCCATTGGGGCCGGAGGATGCCCTCCGGCCCCGCTTTTATTATTAGTAAGGAGGCATCTTATGCCCATTGCCATTAAGATCAACCCCACCGATAATGTAGTCGTTGCCCTGCACCCCATCGCCAAGGGCACCGCTGTTCCCGTTGACAACACCACCGTCACTGCTGTTGAGGATATTCCTCAGGGCCACAAGATGGCCATTGCCGCCATCAAGGCGGGGGAGAATGTCATCAAGTACGGTTTCCCCATCGGCCATGCCACGGCAGACGCCGTGCCCGGCACCTGGATGCACACCCACAACATCAAGACCAACCTTTCCGGTGAGATCGAGTACAGCTACCATCCCGATGTCCACCCGCTGACCCCGGTTGCGCCGGAGACCTTTATGGGCTACCGCCGCAAGGACGGCCGCGCTGCCATCCGCAACGAGATCTGGATCATCCCCACGGTCGGCTGCGTCAACGACTGCGCCAAGGCGCTCGTGCGCGACAATCAGGATCTCGTCACCGGCAGTATTGACGGCCTGTACACCTTTACCCATCCGTTCGGCTGCTCCCAGACCGGCCATGACCACGCGCAGACCCGCAAGCTGCTGGCCGCGCTGACCCGCCACCCCAACGCCGGTGCCGTGCTGGTGCTGTCTCTGGGCTGCGAGAACCTGACCCATGACCAGTTCCTGGCTGAGCTGGGCGAGTACGACCACGACCGCGTCAAGTTCCTGACCTGTCAGGATGTCGAGGATGAGCTGGTGGCAGGCCGTGAGATTTTGAAGGAGTTGGCCGCCTACGCCGGGCAGTTCCGGCGCGAGGCGATCCCCGCAAGCGAGCTGGTCATTGGCATGAAGTGCGGCGGCTCGGACGGCCTGTCCGGCATCACCGCCAACCCGACCATCGGCCGTTTCAGCGATATGCTGTGCGCCCGCGGCGGCTCCACCGTGCTGACCGAGGTCCCCGAGATGTTCGGCGCCGAGGGCTTCCTGATGGACCGCTGCCAGAATGAGCAGGTGTTCGAGAAGGCCGTCAAGATGATCAACGGCTTCAAGGAATATTTCATCAGCCACAATGAGGTCGTCTACGACAACCCCAGCCCGGGCAACAAGCAGGGCGGCATCACCACACTGGAGGATAAATCCTGCGGCTGCGTGCAGAAGGGCGGCTCTGCGCCGATCATGGATGTCATCGACTACGGCGAGCCTGTCACCACCAAGGGCCTGAACATGCTGTACGGCCCCGGCAACGATCTGGTCAGTGCCACCGCACTGACGGCAGCCGGTGCCCACATGGTGCTGTTCAGCACCGGCCGCGGCACGCCGTTCGGCGCACCGGCCCCGACGCTGAAGATTGCCACCAACAGCCAGCTGGCTGCCAAGAAAAAGACTTGGATCGACTTCAACGCCGGTGTGGTCGCGGATGGTGAGCGCACGCTGGATGAGGCCGGCGCCGACCTGTACCGGTTGGTGCTGGATGTTGCCTCCGGTAAGCGGACCTGTGCCGAGAAGAAGGGCTTCCGCGAGATTTCGATTTTCAAGGACGGCGTTGTATTGTAAGCCTGTTTGTGGTATAATTAAACACGAAAAAACCACTACGCTGTAGGGGCCGGGCATGCCCGCCCCGCAACTTACCCGCAATCGGGTGCTTTCCACAAAGTTGCGGGCCGCACATGTGCGGCCCCTACATGCATACAAAGGAGAGCCTTATCATGTCTACTCTGACTACCGGCACCTATGAAAAATACGGTGCTTCCTACAAGACTCTGACCCTGACCGATGGAGAGTACGCCTTTACCGTCACCCCCGAAAAGGGCGGCATGGCTACCTCTTTCACCAAAAACGGCGAGGAGTACCTCTGGCTGCGCGACAAGAATTTTGAATCCACCGATCGTCCCCGTTGCGGCATTCCCATTCTGTTTCCCAACTGCGGCAAGCCCGATGATGGTGTACATCACTTCGGCGGCGCGGCCTATCCCATCGAGGTCCACGGTCTGGCCGACCTGCTTCCCTGGCAGGTCAAGACTGCCGACGATTCCGCCATTGAGCTGACCCTGACGCCCAACGGCCTGACAAAGTTCGTCTACCCGTTCGACTTTGCGCTGACGATGCGCTATACCCTTTGCGGCAGCACTGCCACGCTGGCGCTGACCGTTGCCAACACCGGTGACAAGGCGCTGCCGTTCAGCGTTGGTTTCCACCCTTACTTCGGTGTGACCAAGCTCGACAATGTCTCCTTTGCCATTGACGCCGCCACCTGCAGTGAGAGCGCCAAGGGTGAGCAGCCCGCCGCGCCCGAGACGATCACGCTGACCCGCAAGGAGGGCAGCGCCGACTCCATCCGCCTGCTGACCGGCGTCAAGAGCCCGATGCAGCTGACCGATGCCGGCAACGGCCACAAGGTCACGGTCAGCTTTGACGAGAGCGTCTTCTCCAACGGCGTGCTCTGGCAGCAGGACGCCGAAAGCTTTGTCTGCATGGAGCCGTGGAACGGCTGGGCAAACTCCGTCAATGAGGACGGTCGCCATGAAGAATTGAATCCCGGCGAAAGCAAAGAATTCAAGTGGAGTGTGACCATCGAGTAAGGCAGTAGGGGAGGGATTCATCTCTCCCGCGGTGCATTGAGGACGCCGCCCCTACAAGCGTTGCGAGGTAGGGGCCGCACATGTGCGGCCCGCAGCCTTACCGTAAAAGCGCTTTTGCCGTACAGTTGCGGGCCGGGCATGCCCGGCCCCTACAACGATGCCAATAAAAAAGGACATCCGCCAATTACGAGCGGATGTCCTTTTTATTGTTTGAAAGCTTCTTTGTTTACTTTCTTCTCGAAGAAAGTAAATCAGCCCGGCTGCTTGCCGATGTAGGCGAGGATGCCGCCGTCAACATAGAGGATCAGGCCGTTGACGAAGTCGGAAGCCTCGGAAGCGAGGAAGACGGCGGGGCCGCCCAGATCCTCGGCTTTGCCCCAGCGCTCGGCAGGGGTCTTGGCGACGATGAACTGGTCGAAGGGATGACGGCTGCCGTCGGGCTGGATCTCACGCAGGGGTGCGGTCTGCGGGGTGGCGATGTAGCCGGGTCCGATGCCGTTGCACTGGATGTTGTACTTGCCGTACTCGGAGGCAATGTTCTTGGTCAGCATCTTCAGACCGCCCTTGGCAGCAGCATAGGCGGAAACCGTCTCGCGGCCCAGCTCGCTCATCATGGAGCAGATGTTGATGATCTTGCCGCCGCCCTGCTCGATCATATCGGGGATAACGGCCTTGGCAACGATGAAGGGGGCGTTCAGGTCCACATCGATGACCTGACGGAACTGGGCAGCGGTCATCTCGATCATCGGGATGCGCTTGATGATGCCGGCGTTGTTGACCAGCACATTGATGTGGCCGACCTCGGCGGTGATCTTCTTGACCATCTCGTTGACGGCGTCCTCATTGGTGACATCGCAGACATAGCCGTGGGCCTCGATACCGGCCTCCTTGTAGGCAGCCAGACCCTTATCGACCAGCTCCTGCTTGATGTCGTTGAAAACGATGGTGGCGCCGCAGTTGGCCATAGCGGTGGCAATGGCAAAGCCGATGCCGTAGGATGCGCCGGTGATCAGCGCAACCTTGCCGGTCAGGTCAAAGGATTTCGGGGTGCAAACAGACATGATGCAAAACCTCCTAAAGTTTGTAACAGTCATATATTCCAGCGTCCATCACTGGGCGCGAGAATTAAAGTAAATAGTTGCGCATATCTTGCGCAAGCCGGCGCAAAATATGTGCGTTTCTTGCGGTCAGCGTAAATCAGTTGTGGCGATATTATCCATATCATCGAACTCCATGTTCTCGCCGCCCATAGCCCAGATAAAGGTGTAATTCGATGTACCTACGCCGCTGTGAATGCTCCAGGAGGGGCTGATGACAGCGTCATAGTTATGCATGACAATGTGGCGGGTCTCAGTAGGCTCACCGCACATGTGGAAAACCGCCTGCCCCTCGGGAACCTCAAAGTAGGTGTAGATCTCCATGCGGCGCTCATGGGTATGGCTGGGCATGGTGTTCCAGTTGCTGCCCGGCTCCAGAGCGGTCATGCCCATCGACAGCTGACAGGTCTTAAGGACGCTGGGGTGGATAAACTGGTTGATGGTGCGCTTGTTGCAGGTCTCCACAGAGCCGAGGGGGCGCTTGGCGGCCTGCTCGATAGTGATGAGCTTGTTCTCATAGCTGCAGTGGGCCGGGGCCGATACCATGTAGAATTTAGCGGGGTGCGCCGGGTCATCGCTCTTGAAGGAGACCTTCTCGTTGCCCTTTGTGATGTACAGGCAGTCCTTGTAGTTCAGGTGATACGCTTTGCCGTCAGCCGTGACCGTACCGGCACCATCACCGATGTTGAAGATGCCGATCTCGCGGCGCTCGAGGAAATAATGGGTGCCGAAATTGGCCCAGACATCAATGCCTTTGTCGATGGGCACTTCCTCATGCACCGGCATGCAGCCCAGTGTGACCATACGGTCCACATGGCTGTAGACGGCCACGACCTCATCGGCCTTGTACAGGCCGGTGATCAGCATCTCCTTGCGGGTCTCCTCCGTCGTATAGCGCTTGAAATCGCGCTGGTTGCAGGAATAACGGATATCCATACAGCGACTGCCTCCTTGACAGGTGTGTGTTTGTGAGCAAACATATTTTGCTATCGTTACTTCTATTATACAGCATTCCGCGCCGGTAACATAGTGGCAGTATTGCACAATTATTGTGTTTTGCTTTTGTGCAATTTATTGATGAATAATTTTCACTTTACAAATTAGCTGCTTTCAAGTATACTCATGTCAGTGTCACGGCCGCGAAGAAGCGGCCCGGCCCGACC
>OGPC01000992.1_pt1 | contig 21564 bp, 19 predicted proteins | sample 1552911 | NCBI WGS metagenome assembly OGPC01 (sample SAMEA2580248, study PRJEB22360) | human gut metagenome | biome: human gut; feature: human-associated habitat; material: faeces | place: Denmark | collected 2008/2010 | reverse complement strand
TGCACGTCGAGCTGCCTGCTCCTCAGCAGACGAAGGCTTTGCCTGAGAACCCGAATCTGATTGCAATCGAGTAAAACGCCGGTCGTGTGCGCCAAGTCACACACGCACATAAAATGGCCCCGGAGAGCTATAACAAGCCCTCCGGGGCCATTTTTGTTTCCTGGTATCTTTTCCGCAGAGAGATATCATGGTATACTGAGAACGACAACTCGGAATTTATGAAATCGGAGGCATTGATATTATTATGTGGAATGAACTAGGAATCAGCGGTGGAACCGCAATCGTTATTTTAATTGCGCTGTATTTTGTTATCAAGTGGGCAGTGAAAAATGGTATGAAAGAAGCATATAGTGCTATCACCGGAAAGAAAACTGATGAAGACATCAAAAACGAAAAAGAACTGAAAGAGCTTGGATTGGATTCAGAAAATCAATAACTTCTGGTTTATCAAAGAAGAAAACTGAGATCGTGGGTTCCATGTTTGCCAAGTGCGAGATGCAGATGGTGAATTTCATGGGCACAGAGCTGCACGAAACGGAATTTTACCAGTGTGATCTGCGGAAAGCCGACTTCCGGGATGCCACAGGCTATAAGGTGGATATTTTGGGCAGCCGCCTGAAAGATGCAAAATTTTCGCTGCCGGAGGCCGTGAATCTGCTGGCAGATCTGAAGATCAAGCTGTCCTGAACGAGTCCTCTGCCACGGTAGCCGGTCACCCTCTCCATTGACGGGAAAATTCTGAATGGAGGAAAGCGCTTTAACGCGGGATTTTTTATAAACCCCAAAGGGAGTTCTGTTCGGACGTTTGTCCGTAACGGAACTCCCTTTTTTGAAAGACACAATTTTTTAACATCCCTTTCCGTTTACACCCCGGCGAAAGAAGTGTATAATAAAATAATGTAATTGTGCGGCTGTGCATTGCGAAATGATGTGAGAAGGGAACCGATATCGATGAACCAAAACAAGCAAGCGCCCCGGCGGCGGATGACCCGGCGGGAGTGGAGGATCCGGCGCTGCCTGCGTCTGGCACGGAACTGGGCCGTGTTTCTGACGGCCTGCGGCGCGGCTGTTGCCCTGATGACCAGCGGCATTTTATGGCTGCTGCCCAAGGCCCACGCCCTGATCGCAGGGCCGGAGGCCTTTGTGGCCAGAAATTACGATGGCACCGAATACCAGCTGAACCTTGCCGATGCCCGGCTGGTGCTGGTGAACGGGAATCTGCCGCTGGACGCAGAGCCTGCCCCGGCCCTTGCGGTGGCGGATGATGCCACGGGCCAGCAGCTGGAAGCGGAAGCCGCAGAGCAGTACCGCGCCATGGCGGCAGCTGCGGCGGCAGACGGCATCACGCTGGAACTGGTGACGGGCTATCAGGATGTTTCCGCACGGGAGGCGGCCTTTGATGCCGGGAAGCAGGTGTATCTGGAAAAGGGGCTTTCCGAAGAGGAGGCAGCGGCCTATGCCGCCAGCGTCTGCCCTCCGGCCAATGCCAGCGAGCAGGCCACCGGCTATGCGGCGGACATTCTCAGCCCGGACTGCACCGAAAAGACCACCCGCTTTGCCGATACCCGCGCCTACGAGTGGCTGAACGCCTACGCTGCGGAGTATGGCTTTGTCCTCCGCTGGCCGGAGGAGCGGCAGGCCGCCACCGGCATGGTATACGAGCCCTGGCACTGGCGCTATGTGGGGGTGGAGAATGCCCTCGCCATCCGCGCGTCCGGACTCTCGCTGGAGGAGTTCCTTGCGCTGGAGCGCACAAAGCTGTAACAAAAAAGGAGAACGACTGTTGAGACGAACCGAGATCGCGCCCGGGGTCCATCTTTCCTGGGACCCGGCGCAGAAATTCAACCGCTGCCGGATCAGCATCCACTTTGCGTTTCCGGCACGGCGGGAGACGGCAACCGCCCACGCTCTGCTGCCTCTGTTGATGGAGCGAGGCTATGCGGATTGCCCGGATATGACCCAGATGACCAAAAAGCTTGCCCGGCTGTACGGCGCGGACCTGACCGTGGATGCCCGCCCGCTGGGTGCAAACCACAACCTCTGCGTCAGTGTGACCGGCATCAAGGACCGCTTTGCACTGGAGGGCGAGGCTCTGACCCGGGAGTATGCCGCGCTGGCGCTGGGCACGGCGTTCCATCCCTATTTTGTGGGCGGTGTGTTTGACCCGGAGGCGGTCGCCATCGAAAAGCAGATGCTGAAAAAAGCGCTGGAGGATGAGATCAACGAAAAGCGCATCTACTGCCAGCGGCAGGCCAACCGGGAGTTCTTTGGGAGCAGCCCCGCCGGTATCCGGCAGGAGGGTTATCTGGACGAGGTGGACGGCCTGACCCCGGAAACGCTGACAGAGGCTTACTGTGAGATGCTCCGCACCGCCAGCATCGAGCTGCTGGTGCTGGGCTGCGGGGAAGCGGAGACCGAGCAGGTGAAGCAGGCCCTGCTGGAAGAGCTTTCCCACATCGGGCGGGCCCCGCTGCCATTGTGCGAGAACCTTGCCATGCCCCGGCAGGATGCCGTGCGCAGGGTGGAATGCTTTGACACGGTGCAGGCCAAGCTCTGTATGCTGTTCACGCTGGGCGTGCCCATGCGCCCCGACCAGATGGCGGCGGTGCGGCTTGCCATGGCGCTGTATGGCGGCAGTGTGACCAGCCGCCTGTTCCTGAACGTGCGGGAGCGGGATCATCTGTGCTATTACTGCTCGTCCAGCTTCCAGAGCTTTACCGGGAGCATGGCTGTGAACAGCGGCGTGGAGCACGCCGACGCGGCCCGGGCCGAAAAAGCGATCCTGAAGGAGCTGGATGACCTGCGCAGCGGCCCCATCACGGCTGAAGAGCTTGAGGACTGCCGCCGCTCCCTGCTGAGCGGGATGGCGGGCATTGAGGATACGCTGGGCGGCATTGAGACCTGGTATTACATGGAGGTGCTGCGGGGCGGCCCGGTGCAGACCCCGGACGATGCCCGCGCGGCCCTGCAGGCTGTGACCGAGGAGGATGTCCGCACCGTCCTGCGGCAGCTGACCCTTTCGGTCAGCTATCTTCTGACCCGAGAGGAGGAGAGCGCCCATGCCTGAACAGAACACGAACCGTGCCCTGACCGAGGCCGCCGCCGATGAGTGGAAGGTGCTGCCCTCGGGCCTGACGGTGCTGGTGCGGCCCATGCCGGGCTATTCCGGCACTCATGTCATCTATGCCACCCGCTTTGGCTCCATCGACCGGGATTTCCGGGTGGACGGCAGGGAAGTGCACCTGCCCGCCGGTGTGGCGCATTTTCTGGAACACAAGATGTTTGAGGATGAGGACGGCGATGCCTTTGCAAAGTTCGCCAAGACCGGTGCCAACGCCAATGCCTTTACCAGCTTTGACCGCACCTGCTACCTGTTTACCGCCACCGAGCAGCTGGACGAAAGCCTGGATGTGCTGCTGGGCATGGTGGGCCGTCCCTACTTTACTGAGCAGACCATCGCCAAGGAGCAGGGCATCATCGGGCAGGAGATCAAAATGTATGATGACAGCGCCGACTGGCGGCTCATCACCGGCCTGTGCGAGTGCCTGTATCACAGCCACCCCATCCGCAGCGACATTGCGGGCACGGTGGAAAGCATTGCAGAGATCACGCCGGAGATGCTGTACGACTGCTGCAAGGCGTTCTATGCCCCCAACAACATGGTGCTGGCCGCCGCAGGCAGCACCAGCATGGAACAGATCCTGGCAGCCTGTGCGCGCCACGGCCTGATGGAAGCGCGCCCGGTGGAGCGGGTGCAGCGGCTCTGGACAGAGGAACCCATGACGCTGGCCGCTGCCGAAAAGACCATTACGATGCCGGTGTCCAAGCCCTGCTTCGGCATCGGCTTCAAGGAGCAGCCGCTGCAGCATGACGACCTGCGCAGCGAGATCCTGTATGACCTCATCCTCTGCTGCATCTCTGGCGGCATGTCGAGGCTCTACCGGAAGCTCTATGATGAGGGCCTGACCAATCCCGGCTTTGGCGGGGAGGTGCTCCGGGTGGACGGTTGCTGCTGCATCCTGTTCACCGGCGAGAGCGATGTGCCCGACACTGTGAAGCAGCTGCTGCTGGAGGAGATCCGGCGCATCCGCGCTGAGGGTGTGGACCGGGAGATCTTTACCCTGTGCAAGAATGAAAAATACGGCCAGCTGATCGAAAATCTGGAGAACGTGGAGGACTCGGCCAGCCAGATGGCAGACTTTGCCCTCAGCGGCCAGACCGTGGCCCAGCAGATCGCCACGCTGGCGGCGCTGACGGCAGAGGATGCCGACGCGGCGCTGCAGAAGATCCTGAGCGAGGAGCGGATGGCTGTGATGTACATCCAGCCCGACGGCACGGCCGGGGAAGAGCCGGACGATGAGGAGGAGATGGAAGAATGACGAATCTGGTGCAGTTTCCGGGGCTGGGGCTGAGCTTTGAGCTTGACCGCGTGGCCTTTTCCATCGGAGGCATGAATATTTACTGGTACGGTGTCTGCATTGCCATGGGCATGTGCCTGGCGCTGGTGTTCGCGTTCCGGCACAGTGTGGAGTTCGGCGTGGATGCCGATGCCATGGTGGATGTCATCCTCATCGGCGTGGTCATGGGTATCCTGTGTGCCCGGCTCTACTATGTGGCCCTTTCGCCCTATCAGTACCACAGCCTGAAAGATGTGCTGGCCATCCGGGATGGCGGTCTTGCCATTTACGGCGGCATCATCGGAGCCTTTCTGTTCGGAGGTCTGGCCTGCAAGTGGCGGAAAGTTCCCGTGCTGCCCATGTTCGATCTGGCGGCCATGGGCTTCCTCATCGGGCAGGGCTGCGGCCGCTGGGGCAACTTCTTCAATCAGGAGGCCTTTGGCTGCAACACCACTCTGCCCTGGGGCATGTACAGCCAGGCGACCCGCGATTACCTGACGAGCAGCGTGGTCACGGTGCCCAAAGGCGTGACCATCGACCCGAACCTGCCGGTGCATCCCACCTTCTTATATGAGAGCATCTGGTGCTTTGTTGGTCTGTTTTTGCTGGTGCGCTACCTCAAAAAGCGCAGGTTTGCAGGGGATATCGCCCTGCGGTACCTCATCTGGTACGGTGCGGGCCGCTTCTGGATCGAAGCCCTCCGCACCGACAGCCTGCTGCTGGTGCCCAGCATCGGCCTGCGGGTGTCCCAGCTGGTGGCAGGCGTTGCCGTTGTGGGCGGCGTGATCGCCGAGATCCTCCTGACAAGGAAGCTCAGGGACAAGCCCCTGATGGTAGAGCTGCCCCTGAATAGCGAGAACCGGGCACGGATGAAAAAGCTGGACGGCCCCACCACTTTTGCGGGGACGGACGCTGCTCTGCCGGCCTCTGCATCCCGCGCGGAGTTCGTTGAGAAAACGGCAGCGTGGAATGAAACAGTAAGGGAAGCGCTGGACCGGCGCGAACACCCGGAAAAGAACGAAAAAAATCCGGAGTAAAGTGCAAAAAGCCCTTGCAAAGCGGACTTTTTTCTGCTATAATATTCTAGCCGCATGGTGTGGGCACCGGAAACGGCCCCGTGAGGGCCTGCCTTTACGACCAGCGAGTACAACGAAAAGGAATGAAACAAATGTACGCAATCATTGTTACCGGCGGTAAGCAGTACCGCGTGGAGCAGGGCGACATCGTCTACATCGAAAAGCTGGACGTTGAGGCCGACTCCGAAGTGAAGTTTGATCAGGTTCTCGCTATTGGCGAGGAGGGTTCTGTCAAGGTTGGCGCTCCCGTTGTTGAGGGCGCTTCCGTTTCTGCCAAGGTCATCAAGAATGGCAAGGGCAAGAAGCTGAACATCATCACCTATCGCGCAAAGAAGCACAGTGCTCGCCGCATGGGCCATCGTCAGCCCTACACCAAGGTTGAGATCACTGCGATCAACGGCTAAGGAGGTAAATTACAATGGCACATAAAAAGGGCGTAGGCAGCACCAAGAACGGCCGCGATTCCGCAGCACAGCGTCTGGGCACCAAGCGTGCAGACGGTCAGTTCGTTCTGGCCGGCAACATCCTGGTTCGTCAGCGTGGCACCCACATCATGCCGGGTGAGAACGTTGGCAAGGGCAGCGATGACACCCTGTTTGCTCTGGTTGACGGCACTGTTCGTTTTGAGCGCGTGGGCAAGAGCGGCAAGAAGTGCAGCGTGAAGCAGTAACTTCTGCCTGAAAAACTGCAACCCGAAGAGCCGGACCCTCGTGGCCCGGCTCTTTTTAGGTAACGAAAAAGCCTTTTCTGTTTGGAAATCAAACCTCTCAGTCCGCGCTTTGGCGCGGCCAGCTCCCCTAGTAGGGGAGCTGAATATAGGGAAAAGGCTTTTTAAGAATAGGAGGGGCTGTATGGCAGCACAAACCAATTTTATCGATATCGCCACCATCTGGCTCCATGCGGGCAAGGGCGGCGATGGCGCAGTGAGCTTCCATCGCGAGAAGTTCGTGGCCGCTGGCGGCCCGGACGGCGGTGATGGCGGCCGCGGCGGTGACATCATCTTTGTGGCGGACGATCATCTTTCCACCCTGATGGACTTCCGCTACAAGCGCAAGTACACTGCCCCCGAGGGCGGCAAGGGCGGCGCAAGCCTCTGCCACGGCAAGAATGCCGAAAACCTCATCATCAAGGTGCCGCTGGGCACCGTGATCAAGGACGCGGAGAGCGGGCTGGTCATCGCGGACCTGTCCGACCACACCCCCGTCACCATCGCAAAGGGCGGCCGCGGCGGCTACGGCAACGCACATTTTGCAACGCCTACCCGCCAGATCCCCAAGTTTGCCAAGCCCGGTATGCCCGGTGAGGACATCCAGGTGACGCTGGAGCTGAAGCTGATTGCTGATGTGGGCCTGATCGGCTTCCCCAATGTGGGCAAGTCCACCCTCATCTCTACCATCAGCGCGGCCAAGCCCAAGATCGCGAACTACCACTTCACCACGCTGGTGCCCACCCTGGGTGTCGTGTCGGTGGGTGAGGGCGCCAGCTTTGTCTGTGCCGACATCCCCGGCCTGATCGAGGGTGCCAGCGAGGGCATTGGTCTGGGCCACGACTTCCTGCGCCATGTGGAGCGCTGCCGCCTGCTGCTGCATGTGGTGGATGTCTCCGGCAGCGAGTGCCGTGAGCCGGTGGAGGACTTTGAAAAGATCAACGAGGAGCTGGCAAAGTTCAGCCCCGAGCTGGCACAGCGCCCCCAGATCGTGGTGGGCAACAAGTGCGACCTGGCCACCGAGGAGCAGATCGAGAGCTTCCGCAGCTATGTGGAGGGCAAGGGCCTGACCTTTGTGCCCATCTCTGCCGCCACCATGCAGGGCGTGCGGGAGCTGCCGGGCCTGGTCTACAACCGCCTGAAGGATATCCCGCCGGTGCCTGTGTTCACCCCCGAGTACAAGAAGCCCGAGCCCAAGGCCAACGACCGTGCTTATACCATCCAGCGGCTGGAGGCCCATGTGTGGAGCATCGACGCGCCCTGGCTGGAGTATATCCTGGCCGGCAGCAATGTGGATGACTACGAGAGCCTGCAGTATTTCCAGCGTCAGCTGGATGAGAGCGGCATCCTGACCGAACTGGTGGAAAAGGGCGTGCAGGAGAACGACACCATCCTCATTGGTGAGTATCAGTTCGATTATATCTTCTAAAAAAGGAGACGACCCTCTCAGTCTCGCTGCGCTCGCCAGCTCCCCCGAAGGGGGAGCCAACGCATCTGACAGGTTCGCAGCTTCTGTTTTGCTGAATCATGTCTGAAAGCTGCAAGTGCCTCTCCCCTTTGGGAGAGGTGGCATTGCGTAAGCAATGACGGAGAGGGCGAGGATTACAACAATGCAGGAAGAAACCATCGACCCCCGTGAGCTGAACCCGCTGGCGCTGGCCTTTGTGGGGGACAGCGTGCTGGAACTGCTGGTGCGCACCCGTCTGGCACGGCACCACCGGATGTCCGCAGGCAAGCTCAATGTGGAAAAGGTTAAGTATGTCTCGGCCCGGGCACAGTTCCGGGAGGAGCAGCTGCTGGAGCCGCTCTTCACAGAGGAGGAGCTGGCTGTGTTCAAGCGGGGCCGCAACGCCAGCAAGGCCAGTGTGGCCAAGCACGCTTCCCCCGAGGAATACCGCGCTTCCACCGGCTTTGAGTGCCTGCTGGGCTGGCTCTACCTCACCGGGCAGATGGCCCGTGTGGAAGAGCTGTTCGATGCCCTGTGGCAGCAGTTTGACCCGAACCAGAAATAAAACGCGAAAGCCCGCTGCTTTCCGCACTGGAAAACAGTGCAGGGAAGGCAGCGGGCTTTCTTATGCGGCGTTACTTCTTGTTCTTGGCACCCTCGTCGTCAGCACCCTTGGTATACTGGTTGGGGTGCTTGTGCTCGTTGGTGGTCTGATTGGTGGTGCGGTTCTGGCTCTGGTTCTTGCAGTTGTTCGTGCGGTTTTCGGTGCGATTCTCGCTGTGGTCCTTCATGGTTCGTTACTCCTTTCGTGAGGGGGTTTTCCCTCACAGCCTTAGTTTTGCCGCGAACGGCGGCTTTATTCATGGGAGGATAAGCTTTCATGCCTACGGAATATTTTGAGCGCCGGGAGCGCGCTTTGCTGGGCGACCGGTTCGATGCTCTCTATGCCGCCCCGCAGGAGACTGCTGCCCGGGGCGTAACGGTCTCGGCCCTGCGTGCTGCGCCGGAGCAGTTTGCCGCGCAGGCAGACTTTCCGGTGGAGCCCTCGCCCTTCTGCAAGGCGGGCTTTGTGGTGCAGGACCCCGCCTTCAAGCCCGGGCGGCACCCCTATCACCATGCGGGCGTGTTCTACTCGCAGGAGCCTTCCGCTTCCAGTGCCGCGCCCCTGCTGGGGGTCCGGCCCGGGATGCGGGTGCTGGATACCTGCGCGGCCCCCGGCGGCAAGAGCAGCCAGCTGGCGGCAGCGCTGGGCGGGCAGGGGCTGCTGGTGAGCAACGAGTTCGTTGCCGCCCGCGCCGAGGTGCTCCGGAGCAATCTGGAGCGGATGGGCGTGCCCAACGCCGTGGTGCTGAACGAGGACACTGGCCGCATTGCCGCCGCTCTGCCGGAATTTTTTGACCGTGTTCTCGTGGATGCGCCCTGCTCCGGCGAGGGAATGTTCCGCAAGGAAGCCGTGGCTGTGACCCAGCACTGTGAAGCGCTGGTGAAGCAGTGCGCCGCACTGGGGGCACAGATCCTGGACAACGCGGCGGCCTGCCTGGCCCCCGGCGGCGAGATGATCTACTCCACCTGCACCTTTGCCCCGGAAGAGGACGAGGGACAGGTGGCGGCATTTTTGCAGCGCCACCCGGAGTTCACGCTGGCCGATGTGTTCGGCAATGTGGATTACAGCTTTGGCAGCCCGGGTGAGGCAAACCGCACCGGCGACCTGCCGCTGGATGTGAACAAAGTGCGCCGGATCTGGCCCTGTCAGGGCGGCGAGGGGCATTTTATTGCCCGGCTGGTCAAGGCTGGCACGCCGCGGGCGCTGCCTGCCCCCGGAACCTATACGGCAGAGGAAGAGCTCTGGCTGGCTGCTGCCGCAGAGCAGAGCAAAAAGCAGAAGGGAAGCAAGGGCGGCAAGCCTGCCAAGGCCCCGGATGCCCGCAGTGCCCGCCGGGAGAGCAGCCGTGCCCTGCGGGAGGCGGTGCAGGGCCGCAGCGCCCGCAGCCGGGATGCCGGGGCAGGGGAGGCCACCCCGGCCCAGAGCATTGCTGCATGGCAGGAGTTTGCCCGGCAGTATTTCCCGGCGCTGGCGGACCGCCCTGCCGTGGTGCATGGCGGCAGCGTTCTGCTGCCCGTGCCCTTTCCGCAGACGGGACTGCATGTCCTGCGGGCGGGGGTGTTCGTGGGCAGCGTGCAGAAGGGCCGTTTCGTGCCGGAGCACCATCTCTTCACGGCGTTCGGCGCGCTCTGCACCAACCGCGAAGCACTGACCCTTGCCGACCCGCGGGTAACGGAGTACCTTTCCGGCCGTGAGATCGCCGCGGACACTGCCGCCGATGGCTGGTGCTGCGTGACCGTGGATGGCTGCCCCATGGGCGGCGGCAAGGTGTCGGGCGGACGGGTCAAAAACCATTACCCCAAGGCCCTGCGGCTGCTGTAAACCGGCCTGAAAAGCCGGTTTTCCAACACGAACAAGCGAAAAACACGCCCGGAGCCCTTGAATGGGATTCGCGATTGTGCTACAATAATAGAGTTAGATTTTGTGTGCTGCCACAAGCGGGCGACCACAGCCCGTCTGCCCGCAGGCGGAGATTTTCGATAAAACTTTAGGAGGTTCCCATGTCTGGACATAGCAAATGGAACAACATTAAGCGCAAGAAGGAAAAGACCGATGGCGCAAGAGCAAAGGTCTTTACCAAGATCGGCCGCGAGATCAGCGTTGCCGTCCGTGACGGCGGCCCCAACCCGGCTTCCAACAGCAAGCTGGCAGACCTGATCGCCAAGGCAAAGCGCATGAGCGTGCCCAACGATAACATCCAGCGCATCATCAAGAAGGCTGAGGGCGGTGACAAGACCGAGTTCGAGGCCATCACCTACGAGGGCTACGGCCCCGGCGGCGTTGCTGTCATGGTCGAGACCCTGACCGACAACCGCAACCGTACCGCTGCCGACCTGCGCCACTACTTCGACAAGAACGGCGGCAACCTGGGCGCTATGGGCTGTGTGGCCTTCCTGTTCAGCCAGAAGGGTGTCATTGACATCTCTCTGGAGGATAAGGATGCCGACGAGGCCATGATGGATGCTCTGGATGCCGGTGCCGAGGACTTTGATGCAGGCGAAGAGGCTGCTGAGATCACCACCGATCCCGAGAACTACTCCGCTGTGGTCAAAGCCATGGAAGAGAAGGGCTACGAGATCCTGAGCGATGACCTGGCCATGGTCCCCATGACCACCACCCGCTTGACCGACCCCGATCAGCTCAAGGCAATGGGCAAGCTGCTGGATGCCCTGGAGGACAACGACGATGTCCAGAATGTCTGGCACAGCCTGGAGAACGAAGAGGATCTGCCGGAATAAGGTGTATCTGCGCCTGCTGACTCTGTTATAGAAAATCAAAGCGCTGCCCCCTGTGAAAAAACTCAGAGGGCGGCGCTTTTTTGCTTTGCGGATTGCGCGGCGGGGGCAAATATGGTACAATGATTTGAAACAGACCACGATGAAACGAGGTGGCGCACATGGAAGCAAAACGCATCTGCCCGTACTGCATGGGCGAGCTGGAGAGCCGGGTGTCGGTGTGCCCGCACTGCGGCGGGGGACTGGCCGGGCGCAACCCGGCGGGCAGCCTGCCGGTGGGCACGCTGCTGGCCGGGCGGTATACCGTGGGCGAGATGCAGAGCATCGACGGCGAGGGCATCCTGTACCGGGGCGTGGAGAACGTCGGGCGGTTCCGGGTGACCATCAAGGAGTATATGCCCCTGACGCTGTCGGCGGAGCGGGGCACGGACGCGCTGCTCCGGCCCAAGCTGGGCAGCGAGGTACTGTTCAAGACCACCCGGATGGACTTTGCCGATCTCTACCGCTCCATCCAGCGCATCACCCCCGCAAATGGTCTGGAGGCTGTGCTGGACGTGTTCGAGGAGAACAACACCGTCTACGCTGTGATGGAAAACCCCGGCGGCATCCCGCTGCAGCAGTGGCTGGATGAGCGCCCCAGCCCGGTTTCAGCTGAGACGGCCCGCAATATGCTGCAGCCTGTGTTTGACGGCGTGGCGGCCATGCATCAGGTAGGGCTGGTGCACCGGGGCATCTGCCCGGAAAACATCCGGGTGCTGGAAAACGGCCGGGCACGCCTGACGGGCTACGCCACCGTGGGGCTGCGCACGGCGGGCAGCGGCCTGCACGAGCAGCTGTACGAGGGCTATTCGGCACCGGAGCAGTATTCCACCACCGAATTCGAGGGCCGTTACACCGACGAATACAGCCTTGCCGCCGTGGTCTACCGGATGGTCTGCGGGCAGAGCCCTGTTCCTGCGGCACAGCGGCTGGTGTCGGACTCCAACCCCCGCGCCCGCACGCTGGAACGGGCGGTGCCGGAGTATGTTTCGGATGTGCTTTGGATGGGCTTGCAGCTCAGGCCTGCCGAGCGCATCCAGACCGTGCCCCAGCTGTTCCGGGCACTGAGCAGTCAGGAGTATACCACGGAGCTTACCCAGACCCTGCAGCAGGCCGCGCCGCGCCCTCAGTCCACCGAGGAAGAGGAACGGAAAAAGCATATCCTCAGCCTGCGCAACCTGCTGGCGGCCATCTTGATCCTGCTGGCTATCCTGACATTGCTCATCGTGTGGGGGCTGGTAAATCAGGGGCTGCACACCGCAAAGCCCGCGGAATCCACCCCGGCCTCCGAACCGGCCAGCTCGCTGGTGACAGAGCCGGTGAATCTGGCCCCGGACTTTGTGGGGATGGACTACGATTCGCAGGTGCGCAACAACAACAGCTATGCCGGGGATTACCTGTTCTATGTGACCATGGAATACAGTGATACTGTGGAAAAGGGCAAGATCATCCGTCAGACCCCCGAAGCCGGGGAGGTCATCGAAGAGGGCAGCACCATCGATCTGGTGGTCAGCCGCGGCCCACAGATGGTGGAGATGCCCAATGTGGCAGGCTTTACCCGGGATGGCGCGGAGCAGCAGCTGGCGCAGGTGGGGCTGAATGCGAGCTTCTATCCCATTTATAACGATGGCTCCTATGTTTCGGGCTGTGTGGCCTATTGCAGCGAGGAGCCCGGTGCCATGGTGGAGGTCGGCTCGACCATCATCGTCTATATGGCGGCAGAGGTCGAAGCCGAGGTGCCCGCCACCCCGCCCGAGACCACAACTCCTTCCGCCGGTACCACACCGTCTGCCGCGCAGACGGAGCCGCCGACCGGTGGGGCCGGTACCGAAAACGATACGGATTGACGCAAAGCGGCCTGCCGGAGAGGGCAGGCCGCTTTGGCCGCTTTCTTGATGAGAACGCTTGAAGAAAATGAATGATTCTGATAGAATTATATTAGAATCATTTAGGGGGTGTGCACTATGATCATCAAGTCGTCTACGGCGCTTCGCAATGACTACGGTTCCATTTCAAATCTGGCGCACGGAGCGGGCGAGCCGATCTACATTACAAAAAATGGAGAGGGTGACCTTGTTGTGATGAGCATTGAAGCATTCGAACAGCGGGAAGAGGCGTTGAAACTCCGGGCAAAGCTGGAAGCAGCGGAACAGGGAAGGCTTGCTGGTGCTCCGGCTTACACGCTGGAGGATTCCAGAAAACGGCTGGAGGAGATCTATCGTCGTGGCTAAGATCGAAATTCTGGAGTCGGCACAGCGGGAACTGGAAGCAATCGCACAGCTTCACATGAATCTGGTAGGGCCGAATTCTGCCCGAAAAATCACGGATCGGATCTTGGATTCTCTTTCGCGGTTGGAACGTTTCCCGCTGTCGGGTTCGCTTCCAAGAGATGCCGAACTGCTGAAAAGCGGCTATCGCTATGTGATCGCCGGGCAGTATCTCTGCGTCTATCGGCTGATTGTGGATACTGTGTTCGTCTACCATATCGTGCATGGTGCAAGTAATTACCCGGTTTTGTTCAAACGGCTGCTGCAAGAAGAATTGAAGAGAGAAGATTGAACGCAAAGCGGCCTGCCGGAGAGGGCGGGCCGCTTTTTTGATGCAGGTCGATATCCACAGGAAAAGCCAGAGCGGAAGCCCCATGGAGGAAGCTTCCGCTCTGGCTTGTTTAGGATAGGAAAGGGAATGGTTCAGTAATGGCCGGGATGCGGGCTTACAGGTTGGTGTAGCCCATGAGGTAGCGGTCTACCTCAGCGGCGCAGTCGCGGCCCTCGCGCAGGCCCCAGACGACAAGGCTCTGGCCCCGGCGCATATCGCCGCAAGCGAACACCTTGTCCACGTTGGTGCGGAAGTGATCGGTGTCCACACAGCCGCGGCCGGTCAGGCTGACACCGAAGGCATCGGCCACATAGTTCTCACAGCCCACGAAACCGGCGGCAATGAAGGCCAGCTCACAGTTGTAGGTAAACTCCTCGCCGGTGGGCACCATGTTGGTGCGGCCGGTCTCGGGGTCGCGCTCGGGTTTGAGATAGGAGATGACGGCAGCGGTCAGGTTGCCTGCATCGTCCTTGAGGAATTCTTTGACCGTGGTCTGGTAGACACGGGGGTCCTTGCCGAACTTGGCCATGCACTCGGTCTGGCCGTAGTCCACCTTGAGCACCCGGGGCCACTCGGGCCAGGGGTTGCTGGCGGCACGCTCCTTGGGAGGCTGCGGCATCATTTCCAGAGCCACCAGATCAGTGCAGCCCTGCCGCAGGGCCGTGCCCTGACAGTCGTTGCCGGTGTCGCCGCCGCCGATGACCAGAACGTTCTTGCCCTTGGCATCAATGGCCCTGCCGTCTGCAAATTTGCTGTCCAGCAGGCTCTTTGTCACGCTGGTGAGGTAATCCACGGCAAAATGCACGCCGTTGGCATCCCGGCCCGGAACGTTCAGGTCGCGGGCCTTTTTGGCACCGCAGCAGAGCACCACGGCATCGTAGCTGTTCAGGATGCTCTCGGCATCCACGGCACCGCCCACATCCATGCTGGTGCGGAACTCCACGCCCTCGGCCTGCATGATCCTGATGCGGCGCTCGATGACGGCTTTGTCCAGCTTCATGTTGGGGATGCCGTACATCAACAGGCCGCCCACGCGGTCGGCGCGCTCAAACACGGTGACGGCGTGGCCCCGGATGTTCAGGTACTCGGCCACCGAAAGACCGGCCGGGCCGCTGCCGATGACGGCCACGCTCTTGCCGGTGCGGGCCGGGGGAGGGGCGGCGTGGAGCCAGCCCTTGGCGTAGCCCGTTTCCACAATGGCGTGCTCGTTCTCGCGCACGGTCACGCTGCTGCCGGTCACATCACCGCAGGTGCAGGCGGCCTCGCACAGGGCGGGACAGACCCGGCTGGTGAACTCCGGGAAGCGGTTGGTGGCGCGCAGACGGTGGAGCGCCAGCTCCCACTTGCCCTGATAGACCAGGTCGTTCCACTCGGGGATCAGGTTGTTCAGCGGGCAGCCCGATGCCATGCCGCCGATCATCATGCCGGCCTGGCAGAAGGGCACGCCGCAGTCCATGCAGCGGGCGGCCTGGGTCTGCTGCTCCTCGCGGGAGAGCCAGACGTGAAACTCGTTGAAATTTTCAATGCGCTCCAGCGGCGGGACATCCGTGCTGGTCTTGCGCGTGTAATCCATAAATCCAGTGATCTTGCCCATGATCCAGCCCTCCTTACTTCTTCTTCTGCACAGCGTAGAATGCTTCGATCTGTGCCTGTTCGCCGTCCAGGCCGCGCTCCTCCATGGAAGCGATGACCCGGAGCATCCGGTCGTAATCGTAGGGGAGGACTTTCTTGAACTTGGGCAGGTACTCGCTGAAGTTGTCCAGGATCTCCTTGCCGCGGGGGGAGCCGGTGGCTTCCACATGCTCACGGATGAGCTCCTTCAGGGCGGCAACATCGTACTTGTGCTCCACAGGCTCCAGGCTCACGGTCTCCTTATTGACCCGCTGGTAGAAATCCCAGTTCTCGTCCAGAACGTAGGCCACGCCGCCGGTCATGCCGGCTGCGAAGTTCTTGCCGGTCTGGCCCAGAACCACGACAGTGCCGCCGGTCATGTACTCACAGCCGTGGTCACCCACGCCCTCGACAACGGCAGTCGCGCCGCTGTTGCGGACGCAGAAGCGCTCACCGGCCACGCCGGAGACGAAGGCCTTGCCGCTGGTGGCACCGTAAAGGGCCACATTGCCGGTGATGATGTTTTCCTCGGGCTTGTAGCCGATGCCCTCGGGCGGGCGGACGATGATCTTGCCGCCGGACAGGCCCTTGCCCATGTAGTCGTTGCAGTCGCCGGTCAGGCTGAGGGTCAGGCCCTTGGGGATGAACGCGCCAAAGCTCTGGCCGCCTGCGCCGATGCACTCGGCGGTGTAGACATCGTCGGGCAGGGAGCTGCCGTACTTGCGGGTGATCTCGCTGCCAAAGATGGTACCCAAGGCGCGGTCGGTGTTGGAGACCTCCAGCCGAACACTCTGAGGTGCCTTGCTGCCCAGCTTGAACTTCTTCATCAGCACCTTCATGTCGAGGGTGTTCTCAAGGTGGAAGTCATAGGTGTCGGCAGGCACAAAGTGGACGTTGCTGTTTGCAATGGCCGGGTTGTGCAGGATGCAGTCCAGATTCATCTTGGCGGCACGGCTGCCGGCAGCGCTGGGTTTGACATGGAGCAGGTCGGTGCGGCCCACCAGCTCGTCGATGGTGCGCACGCCCAGCTTGGCCATGTACTCCCGCAGCTCCTGCGCCACAAAGGTCAGGTAGTTGATGATATACTCGGGCTTGCCCTTGAACCGCTTGCGCAGCTCGGGGTTCTGGGTGCAGATGCCCATGGGGCAGGTGTCCAGGTTGCAGACACGCATCATCACGCAGCCCTCGCACATCAGCAGGGAGGTGCCGAAGCCGAACTCCTCAGCGCCCAGCATACAGCTGATGGCAACATCGCGGCCGGAGAGCAGCTTGGAATCGCTCTCAATGCGGACGCGGCTGCGCAGGCCGTTCAGGATCAGGGTCTGGTGGGTCTCGGCGATGCCCAGCTCCCAGGGCAGGCCCGCATTCTTGATGGAGGTGCGGGGGGCTGCACCGGTGCCGCCGTCGTAACCGGAGACAAGGATGACCTGTGCGCCGCCCTTGGCAACACCGGCGGCAATGGTGCCGACACCGGCCTCGCTGACCAGCTTCACGTTGATGTTGGCGTGGCGGTTGGCGTTCTTCAGGTCATAGATCAGCTCGGCCAGATCCTCGATGGAGTAGATGTCGTGGTGGGGCGGGGGAGAGATCAGGCCCACGCCGGTGGTGCTGTGGCGGGTCTTGGCGATCCAGGGGTAGACCTTGGCACCGGGCAGGTTGCCGCCCTCGCCGGGCTTTGCGCCCTGTGCCAGCTTGATCTGGATCTCCTCGGCGGAGACCAGATACTTGCTGGTCACACCGAAGCGGGCCGAGGCCACCTGCTTGATCTTGGAATTGCTCTCGCTCTGGTAGCGCTCCTCGGGCTCACCGCCCTCGCCGGTGTTGCTCCGGCCGCCCAGACGATTCAGGGCGATGGCGATGGTCTCGTGGGCCTCGCTGCTCAGGGCACCGTAGCTCATGGCAGCGGCTTTGAACCGCTTGACGATGGAGCTGACAGGCTCCACCTCCTCAAGGGGAATGCCGCCGTTGGGGTCATAGCTGAAGTCCAGCAGGCTGCGCAGGTGCATGCCCTCGGCACCCATGTTGTCCACGGTGCGGGTGAAGTCTTTGAAGGCCTTGTAGTCGCCCGTGAAGCAGGCTTTCTGGAACAGATGGATGGTCTGCGGGGTGAAGAGGTGCTCTTCCTTGCCGCTGCGGAACTTGTGGGCACCGCCGTCGGCCAGCTCCATGTTGATGTCCAGACCCAGCGGGTCAAAGGCGGCGTTGTGGGCAGCTTCCACATCCGCCTGAATGTCCTCCAGACCGATGCCGCCCACACGGCTGACCGTGCCGGTGAAGTACTTGTCGATGACATCCTTGGAGATGCCGACCGCCTCAAAGATCTGGCTGCTCTGGTAGCTCTGGATGGTGGAGATGCCCATCTTGGAGGCGATCTTCACGATGCCGTTCAGCACAGCCTTGTTGTAGTCATCCACGGCGGCGTAGTAATCCTTGTCCAGCAGACCCTCGTCGATGAGCTGGGCAATGGTGTCGTGGGCCAGATAGGGGTTGACGGCGCAGGCACCGTAGCCCAGCAGGGTGGCAAAGTGGTGCACCTCGTGGGGCTCGGCGCTCTCAAGGATGAGGGCCATGGCCGTGCTCTTCTTGGTGCGGATGAGGTACTGGGACACGGCAGAAACGGCCAGCAGGCTGGGGATGGAAACATGGTACTCGTCGATGTCGCGGTCAGAGAGGATGATGATGTTGGCACCGTCCTTGTAGGCGCGGTCCACCTCCAGGAACACGCGGTCGATGGCCTTTTCCAGGCTGGTGTTCTTATAGTAATTGATGGACACCGTGGCGGTCTTGAAACCGGGCACGTTCATGTGCTTGATCTTGAGCAGATCGGTGCTGGTCAGGATGGGGTTCTGCACCTTGAGCACCTTGCAGTTCTCGGGCTTGTCCTCCAGCAGGTTGCCGTGGGCACCCACATAGACGCTGGTGGAGGTGACCACCTTCTCACGGATGGCATCGATGGGCGGGTTGGTGACCTGTGCGAACCGCTGCTTGAAGTAGTTGAACAGCGGGGGGTGCTGGTCGCTCAGGACAGCCAGCGGGGTGTCGGTGCCCATGGCTCCGGAAGGCTCGGCACCGGCCCGGGCCATGGGCAGGATCAGCTCCTTGATTTCCTCGTATTTGTAGCCAAAGACCTTCTGCAGGCGGGTCAGCTCCTCGCCGGTGTAGCTGGGGACCTTGATGTTAGGGATCTTCAGGTCCTTCAGCCGGACCAGATTCCGGTCGATCCACTCGCCGTAGGGCTCGCGGCTGGCGTAGTATTCCTTCAGCTTCTCGTCATCCACGACCTCGCCCTTGACAGTATCCACCAGCAGCATCTTGCCGGGGCGCAGGCGGTCTTTCATCAGGATGTTGTCGGGGGCGCAGGGCAGCACGCCCACCTCGGAGGACAGGATCATCCGGCCGTCCTTGGTGATATAGTAGCGGCTGGGGCGCAGACCGTTGCGGTCCAGCACCGCGCCCACCACGTCGCCGTCGGAGAAGAGGATGGCGGCAGGGCCGTCCCAGGGCTCCAGCATGGTGGCGTAATACTGGTAGAAATCGCGCTTTTTCTGGCTGATGTTCTTGTTGTTCTCCCAGGGCTCGGGGATGGTGATCATCACAGCCAGAGGCAGGTCCATGCCGTTCATCACCATGAACTCCAGCGCATTGTCCAGCATGGCGGAGTCCGAGCCGGAGGTGTTGATGATGGGCAGGATCTTGTTCATGTCGTCCTGCAGGATGGGGCTCTCGATGCTCTCCTCACGGGCCAGCATGGCATCGGTGTTGCCCTTGATGGTGTTGATCTCGCCGTTGTGCAGGATGAACCGGTTGGGGTGGGCACGCATCCAGCTGGGGTTGGTGTTGGTGGAGAAGCGGCTGTGCACCATGCCGATGGCGGATTCGTAATCCTCGTCCTGCAGGTCAAGGTAGAACAGGCGCAGATCGTGCACCAGGAACATGCCCTTGTAGACGATGGTACGGCTGGACAGGCTGGGCACATAGGTGCCGTTGCTGGCCTGCTCGAACACCCGGCGGACGATGTAGAGCCTGCGGTCAAAATCAATGCCCTTGCTCACACGGGCAGGCTTTTTTATGAAGCACTGCCAGATGGAGGGCATGCAGTCCCGGGCCTTCTGGCCCACGGCATCGGGGTCTACCGGCACCCTGCGCCATGCCAGAAACTCAAGCCCCTCCTTGCGGGTGACCAGCTCAAACAGCTTCATGGCCTGTGCCCGCAGGTGCTCGTTCTGGGGGAAGAAGAACATGCCGACACCGTATTCCCGCTCGTTGCCCAGGCTGATGTTCAGCTCATCGGCCACCTTGGAGAAGAACTTGTGGCTGATCTGCAGCATGATGCCCACGCCATCGCCGGTCTTGCCCTCGGCATCCTTACCGGCGCGGTGCTCCAGACGCTCCACGATGCTCAGGGCATCGCTGACCGTCTGATGGCTCTTGCGGCCTTTGATGTCCACCACAGCGCCGATGCCGCAGGCATCGTGCTCGAACTGAGGGTCATACAGGCCAAGAGGCGTGGCGTTTTCCGTAAATTGATCCATTGCCTTTCCCATCCTTATCTCTCAAAATATCCTCTGGGCCGCGGCACGATCCGCAGCCTCCTGCACAGAAAACAAAAAAGCGCCCCAGAAGGGTAGACTTCACCCTTCTGGAACGCCTTTGTTCCGTTAGCTTTATTATAATGATTCGTGAAGATTGTTCAAGTGGGAGGTGCAACAAACTTTAGTACACCAAAGCCTGCACTTCTTGTGCGGTTTGATGATGAGATGAAACGGATTCATCCTTCGCCCAAAATCGCTTTCAGGTCCTGCTCCGGTGTCGTGACGGCCATCAGATTGTACTTTTCCTGCAAAACGCGCACCACGCCCGGCGAGAGGAAGGCGGGCAGGGTGGGGCCGAGCCGGATGTTCTGGATGCCCAGCGCCAGCAGTGCGATGAGGATGCAGACGGCCTTCTGCTCGAACCAGCAGAGCACCAGCGAGAGCGGCAGGTCGTTGACGCTGCACTGGAACGCATCGGCCAGCGCCAGCGCAATCTGAATGGCGCTGTATGCGTCGTTGCACTGGCCCACATCGAGGATGCGGGGCAGGCCCGCCACGGTGCCGAGATCCAGGTCGTTCAGGCGGAATTTGCCGCAGGCCAGCGTCAGGATCACGGTGTCGGGCGGGGTGAGCTTGGCGAACTCGGTGTAGTAGCGGCGGGAAGGCCGGGTGCCGTCACAGCCGCCCACCAGGAAGAAATGGCGGATCTGCCCGCTTTTCACGGCCGCAACGATCTCATTGGCGTGGGAGAGCACAGCGCTCCGCGCAAAGCCGGTCACGACGCTGCGCCCGCCGTTGATGCCGGGCATGGCGGTGTCTTCCGGGTAGCCCCCTAGTTCCAGTGCTTTGGCAATGACGGGGGAGAAATCCCGCTCTGGCCCGATGTGCGGGACACCGGGATAGGACACCACCGAGGTGGTGAACACCCGGTCGGCGTAGCTCTCCCGCAGGGGCATGATGCAGTTGGTGGTGAAGAGGATCGGGGCCGGGATGTCCTCAAACTCCCGCTGCTGGTTCTGCCAGGCTGTGCCGAAGTTGCCCTTCAGATGCGGGTACTTCTGCTTCAGCTCCGGGTAGCCGTGGGCGGGGAGCATTTCCGAGTGGGTGTAGACGTGGATGCCTTTGCCCGCCGTCTGCTCCAGCAGGCACTTCATGTCGTAGAGGTCGTGGCCGGAAATGACGATGAACGGCCCTTTCTCGATGACGAGCGGCACCTCCACCGGCTCCGGCTGGCCGAAGGCCCCGGTGTTAGCGGCGTCCAGCAGCTCCATGCAGCGGTAGCTGGCCTTGCCGGTCTTCTGCACCAGTGCCCAGAGGGCATCGATGGAGCATTCGCTGCCAACGGCCTGCAATGCTTCGCAGAAGAAGCGGTCCAGCTCCGGGTCGATGCGGCCCAGCACCCGCGCATGGTAATTGTACGCTGCCATGCCGCGCAGGCTGAACAGGACGAACGATTTCAGACTGCGGATGTCCTCGTTCGGCTCGTGCCAGAGGTTTGCCATGTCGTAGTCGAACCCGATGCCGGGGCAGGCCGCATGGATGCCCTCGGTCAGCTGGTCCACGGTCTGCGGGTCGAAGTTCACGTTGGTGATGGTGGTGAACAGCGCTTTTTCAACCAGCGCGTCGGTGGACTCCGTGGGTCTGCCGTTTTTAGCGGCGCGGGCGAGCCCTATGAGCGCTCCGATTATCTCGTCCTGGTAGTTCGCGGTGTCGGCTTTTTTGCCGCAGACTCCCGCTTTGCCCTCGCAGCCGGTGTTGTGGGCGGTCTGCTGGCACTGGAAGCAAAACATGTCTTTCATTGTGCAGTGTCCTTTCTTTA